>Ga0070734_10000217_pt1 | contig 153198 bp, 141 predicted proteins | sample Coa_R1_8_FD_66444 | JGI IMG/M metagenome (GOLD analysis project Ga0070734, IMG submission 66444) | Surface soil microbial communities from Centralia Pennsylvania, which are recovering from an underground coalmine fire - Coalmine... | ecosystem: Environmental > Terrestrial > Soil >... | reverse complement strand
GGCGCAGTTTCGCTGAAGAGCGACAGCGGCTCGCTCAATGCCAGCCATGTCACTGGGCAGATGACGATCAGCACCCGGAACGGCACGATTACCACGAGCGATGTTCATCTGCAAGGCCACTCCAGCGTGCAGGCTGAAAGCGGCACCATCAACTTTCATGGATCGCTTGATACTAAAGGAAGCTATCTCTTCGAGAACGGCAATGGGGCCGTTGGCCTCACCCTCGCGCGTGGGGCAGCCTTTCGTGTGGATGCCAGAACGACCAGCGGCGCGATCAATTTGACGTACCCCGGCATGGTTGTCCAACATCTGAACCATGCCAGCGCGGGTAGCCGCAGCGAAGCGCGGGGCAACGTCGGGAAGCCGCCCATGGCGGAACTGACCATCCAGACAAGCAGCGGTCCTATTACTGTCTCCGGGGGAGGCTAGGTTTATGCCCTTTGTTTCGATGAAAACACGTGTAACGCATTGCAAACCCGCTCGCCGCCTGACCAGAATAGGCGGCAGCATTTTGTCGGACGCTCATCCTCTCAGACGAAAGATCATACTTCTCGGTTCGCTCGCCGTGCTGCTGGCCTCCGTGATTATCGTTCCGCAGGTGATGCTGCCGTCTTCCTGCTCCCCGACTAATGAGGGTGGCTTTTTGCGGTCATCGCGTGGCAGGCTGGTCAACGCGGCGTGCCAGGAAGTGCAGTTGACGGGGGTCAACTGGTTTGGCATGGAAACAAGCTCGTTTGCACCGCATGGATTGGATGTGCGCAACTGGCAGGCGATGCTGGATCAGATGGTTGAGGCAGGTTTCAACACCATTCGCCTGCCGTTCAGCAACCAGTTTCTCGACGACCCCACGGCTTTGCCGCAGGGCATCAATTACCAACTTAACCCGGATTTGCGGGGCTTGCGCGGGCTGAGCCTGCTGGATAAGATCGTCGAGGGGGCGCGCGAGCGCGGCTTGAAGATCATCCTTGATCGGCACCGGCCCACTGCTGACGGACAGTCGGACCTCTGGTATACCGATCAAGTGCCAGAATCGCGCTGGATTGCCGACTGGGTGATGCTGGCGAAGCATTATCGCGGCAACGATACGATCATCGGGGCTGATCTGCATAATGAGCCGCATGGCCCGGCCACCTGGGGCACGGGCGACCCGGCAACCGATTGGCGGCTGGCGGCGGAACGCGCGGGCAACGCCATTCTGAAGGTCAACCCCGATTGGCTGATTATCGTGCAGGGCATCGAGCAGTATCACGGCGACTGGTACTGGTGGGGCGGCAATCTGGAGGGCGCGGGCCAGTATCCGGTGGAGTTGTCTCGGCCCGATAAGCTGGTGTATTCCATCCATGACTACGGGCCAGAGGTCTATCCGCAGTCCTGGTTCTGGGCGTCGGACTTTCCGCGCAATCTCATTCAAATCTGGGTGCAGCACTGGGCGTATCTGCAACTGAGCGGGCAGGCGACGGTGCTGGTGGGCGAGTTTGGCGCGCGCTCGGTGGGGCGGGGCGTGGAGGGCATGTGGTTGAATCAATTGCTGGCCTTCATGAAGGCGTACAGCTTCAGCTATGCGTATTGGGCCTGGAACCCCGATTCGGGAGACACAGGCGGACTGCTTGAGGATGACTGGAAGACGCTGAATCCGACCAAGCTAGCGCAGCTATCCACCTATCAATGCCCGCTGCTGTCTCCGCCAGCGGCAGCGACGCTTTCATCGGCGTTCCGCGACCAACTGCGGCCTTCCGCGCTCTTTAGGAAGGATGAACCTGGCCTGATTCCGCCGTGTTCACCCACGCTGGCGAGTCTGGCAAAGGTGGTCAGCGGCTGAGCGCTGGCAGGCTGTCAAGCGTCCTTCTGATCTCCAGCCGGTGGGCCAGCATGCTGATGTGCTTCAAGACGCCATGCAGGTCTTCGGGCTGGGTAATCACCGACACCCGCAGCATGGAAACCAGCGCCTCTAGTGCTGGCGACAGGAGCGGCGCGACGCTGAGCAGCAGATAGGCATGGTATTTTGCCAGAGCGGTATCTGCCAACAAGGCGCTGAAAACTGCCAGGCTGTCGCGCTCGGACAGGGCGCGCGTCAGGACTACGACCAGGCGATGGGGGCTGGCGTTGATCTGCCGCAACGCGCTTTGCCCGTCGGGCGCTTCCAGCACTGCATATCCCTGCTGCTGAAGGATGCTGCGAAACAGGGCGCGAAACTGCTCATCTTCATCCACGATGCAAATGTGCTGATGTCGTGAGCGCTGCGGTGGCTGCATATGCGTCCTCCTTCCCGCGCTAGTGTCGATGGTAGCTAGTATCGGTAATATGAGGAACACATCTTCTTAGTTGCAACAGTACCATCTCAGAAATGAAAGTCTGTAGTGCGCGCCACATATGGCTATCTGTAGCGGCTGCTACAGACAAGACGAGAATTTTTCCTCAGACCACAGGCGATGCAGATCGGGACCGCTGCTCTGCTGGGGCCATGTGGGTCTGACTACAGAACTTTCCCCCATTTGCAGGTAATCTTCTGTGCAGGACGTACACACCATGGATTGCGACACACAGGAGTATCTTCATGGGGCGCAGCCATCCTCTGCCGACGCGCCTTCCCGATGTCCGCCGAGGTTTGCTTGCTGGCTTGCGCAGGTGCTCGAAGCCGGGCAAATATCTGGTGGTTGGCGGGACTGGTGCGGTGGTGAACAGCGCCGGGCTGGTATTTCTCCATCAACTGCTGGCGCTGCCGCTCGTGCTGGCCTCTACGCTGGCCGTTGAGCTTTCCATTGTCAGCAACTACCTCTTGAATGATCGCTGGACATTCGGGCGGCGCTGGCCCTCCTGGCGGCGCTTCCTCAAGTTCAATCTGGTTTCCTGTGTCGGCCTGGTCATTACCACGGCGACGCTGTGGGCGCTGGTGACCGGCCTGCGCAGCCCCTATTTGCTGGCGAACTTGTTTGGAATCGCGCTCGCCACAGCCTGGAACTTTGCCATCAATCTGCTTTGGACCTGGAGGAGAACGTAATGCAGGATTCACTGAATCTGGCGCTCTTGACGCTGGGAGGGTGGTTGTTGCTCTCGCTCTTGCTGGTCACGCCGCTGGTCGTGATGTCGTTCTTCCAGCGGCGAGCAGCGGCGCGGCCAGAAAAGATGCCCTCCAGGTTCCCACGTTCCCCGGTCAGCAGAGAGGAGGAAGAGGGCGGTCTTTGCGCAGCAGAAGATGATACGCTTCAGGCGGTGTTGCCAGCCTGGTCGCAGCCTGGGCGGGTCGCGGCGCAGCCAACGCCGCGCCTGGTCTCTTCCGTGGCCTATCCAACCAGGCGACGCGAGACCCAGAAGCTCGTTGAGGCGCAGCCGTGCCGCCCGCTCGGCATGCAGGTTGGCGCGCACACGGACGGCGGGCGGCTTCCCGAGATGCAAGAAAATGAGGATAGCTTTCTGACGGTGACCGGCGCGCGCAAGTGGGCAGGGCGGCTGCATCCCTTTGGCCTGTTTGTGGTGGTGGATGGGGTTGGCGGCAACGCTAACGGCCATGAAGCCAGCCGCAAGACGATGCTCGCCATTTCGCAGCGCTTCGTGCCAGCGCTGACGCAGTCGGAGGTATCCGACAATGACCTGACGCTGCTGCTGGCGGCATCCATCAGAAGCGCCAACAGCGAGTTGTACCTGCACAACCAGAGCCATGCGCGCCCGCTCGGCTGTACGATCACCGCCGCATTGATTACGGACCAGCAGATTTCGATCTGCCATGTGGGTAAGAACCGCGCCTATCTGCTGGCCGAAGAACTGCCCATCCGGCGCGTCACCACCGATCACTCGCTGGTTGAAAGCCTGGTTGTGGCCGGATTTATCCAGCGCGATGACGTGTATACCCACCCCAGACGAAACCGCATCTATCGCTGCCTGGGGCAAGGGCCACAGGTAGAGGTTGATACCGTGCGCCTGCCGCCAGTGGCTGGCGCGCGTTTGCTGTTCTGCTCCGATGGCCTCTGGGAAGTGCTGCGCGATTCCACAATGGAGGATGTGCTGCGCGAATATGCTGACGTTTCAGAAGCAAGCAGCCAACTGGTGACGCTGGCGAAAGAACGCGGCGGGCTGGATGATATTACTGCTGTGCTGGTGAAGTTGACCGATCAGCCGGAACCCGCCAGGCGACCTGGCATCCGACAAATTGCTTCCAGTCACGCGCAGTTGGCGCTGTAAGCTCGCTGCGGATGCTCAGGTGGAGTATGCAGGAGCGTAGTCGTTGGTAGCGCCGCCTTCCAGGCGGTCAAACGCTGAGCCGCCTGGAAGGCGGCGCTACCAAGTTTTGCGAGGAATTTCCAGCCTTTATATATATGGAGGGGAGCATAGGCTATGAGTGAGTTAATCGTGGTCGATTATCATGACGCTTTGCGCGCGGGCGAAGTGCTGGCGGCGCTGAAAGCGCGGCATCCTCAGTGGAGCGCTGACCTTGAGGATGCTGTGGTGTTTCTCAAACACGCCGATGAGACGATGCGGATTGTCAGGCAGCGCAAGCCCACCGACACGCAAACACAAGGCACTGCGCCAAGAACTGCTGGCAAAACGTTGAGCACCGAACAATGGCAGGAGCAGATGGGGCTAAGCGATGAGTTTATGCTTCAGGTCAGGCGGTTGATTCGCCCCGGCGATTCGGCGCTGCTGATGCTCATCCGAGATGTCGATCCCGATCTGGTGATCGATGCCGCGCAGCAGTATGGCGGGCGCGTGCTGCGCACGTCCGTCACCTCCCAGCAGGATGCGCAGTTTCAGTTGGGGTCGGCAGCGGCGGCCTGGGCTTGAGCGGTGGCTTCGGCTTGATCTTGGGAATGTCGAGCAGCGGCGCTTGATAGGTTGCCAGGATGTTCAGCTTTTGTTGATCGACGGTGGTCCAGTTGGGCAAGAGCAGCCCGCCCGTATCAGCGGAATCCGGGTTCCAGGCCCAATACGTATAGCTGAAGCCATGCGCCTTGAGGAAGGCCATGATGTTGCGCAGCCAGATGCCTTCGGTCTTGCTGACGGAACTGGCTCCGAACTCGCCCACCAGTACGGGCGCTTGCCCGCTCAGTTGCAGATACGCCCAGTGCTGCATCCAGATGGAGATGAGGTTTTGCGGAAAATCGGCGGCGTGGAACCATGCCTGCGGGTACACGTCGGGGCCGTAGTCGTGCGCCGAATAGACCAGTTTGTCTGGCTTCGACAGCCGCACCGGGTATTTCCCCGCTCCTTGCAGGTTGCCGCCCCACCAGTAGAGTCCTCCTTTATATTGCTCAATCCCCTCCACGATGATGAGCCAGTTCGGGTTGGCTTTCAGGATGGCATCGCCCGCGCGTTCTGAGGCCAGCCGCCAGTCATTCTTGGGGTCGCCACAGCCCCAGCAGGCCGGGCCGTGTGGCTCGCCATGCAGGTCCGCGCCGATGATGGTATCGTTACCGCGATAGTGCTTCGCCAGCATCACCCAGTCGGCAATCCAGCGCGATTCGGGCACCTGAGCGGTATACCAGAGGGCAGTTTGATCGGACGCGGTGGGCCGATGGCGGTCGAGAATGACTTTGAGGCCACGCGCCCGTGCGCCAGCAATCAGCTTATCCAGCAGGCTCAGCCCATGCAAGCCTTTCAGGTCAGGGTTGATATTGTAGTTGATGCCCTGCGGCAAGGCCATGGGGTCGTCGAGAAACTGGCTGCTGAAGGGGAAACGAATGGTATTGAAGCCCGCTAGCACGATTTGATCGAGCATTTGCTGCCAGTTGCGCGTGTCCAGCCCGCCGGGCACAAAGTAGCCGGTTTCCATACCAAACCAGTTGATGCCGGTGAGATGCACCACCTGGCCGGAGGCATCGGCGATCTGCCCTTTGTAGGTGGAGAGCGGCCCCCCGGCAATTCTGGTGTCTGGTTTCCCCGGCTGGCGCGAGCGCGGCAGGGGAACCGCGCAGGTAGTCATCAACGTGCTCAGCAGGAGGATGGATAGCAAGAAGAGTGAACGAAACGAATGTGGCACAGGCGGCAATCCTTCCTTCTCTCAGGAAGCGTAGCGCCTGAAGCTGCTTTCGTCTGTAGCCAGGGCTACATTCAGGGCACGCGGCCCTGGCGCTGTCTGGTGACACAACCAGCGCTGCTCTCTGCTCCAACAGATGTGATATATAACCTTTGCTGCGACGAAAACCTGTACCTCAAAGGAGAGCATGATGGAAGCTTTGCTGAACGCCTGGGATGGGGAGCGTATCATCATCGAGTTCGACCGGCCAACGGGAGCCTGGATTATCATTGCGATTCATTCGACGCGCCGGGGACCGGCGGGCGGCGGGACGCGCATGAAGACATACCCGACGATGGAGGCTGCGGTGGCCGACGCGCTGGAGCTTGCCAGGGGCATGAGCTATAAGTTTGCCACGGCTGCGCTGGAGCGCGGCGGCGGCAAAGCGGTGATTACTGTGCCGCCTGATCTGATGCCCCAGGCGCGGGCAGACCTGCTGCGGCGCTATGGGGCGTTGGTCGCTAAACTTGGCGGGATGTTTGTGACGGGGCCAGATGTGGGCACGTCTTCCGCCGATATGGATATCATCGCTGAAACCGGCGCGCCCTATGTCTTTGGCCGGACGGCTGCGGCGGGCGGCGCTGGCGATTCAGGACCAGGCACAGCGGTGGGCGTGTTTTCTGCAATGGGTGTGGTCTGCGAACGGCTCTTTGGCGATGCCGCGCTGGCAGGCAGGCGGGTGCTGGTGCAGGGCGTGGGCAGCGTCGGCGGGCGGCTGATTGCGCTGCTGCGCGAGGCGGGAGCCGAGGTGCTTTTCAGCGATGTGAATGAGGCAGCCATTCGCCAGTTCCGCGACGAGATGGGCTTGCCCTTTGTGGCGGCTGAGGCAGTCTATGACACGCCGTGCGATCTGTTTGTGCCGTGCGCGCTGGGCGGCATTCTGAACCAGGGGACGATTCCGCGCCTGCAATGTAAGGCGGTGGTTGGCTCGGCGAATAATCAGCTTGCGCGCCCGGAAGACGCGGCGCTGCTGGATGCGCGAGGGATTCTCTACGCGCCCGATTTTGTGGTGAATGTGGGCGGGGCGATGGCGCTGCTGGGGATGGAAACCATGGGCTGGTCGGAGGCTGAGGCCCACGCGCACATTGCCGCCAGCGTTGAGCAAACGCTGCGCCAGACGTTTGCTCTGGCGGCAGAGCAGCACATCAGCACTGCCGATGCGGCGCGTAACGTCGCAGAGGCTCGGCTGCGCTGAGGCGTGGGAGATAGGCCCTCAGGTTCCGATACCGTGAACTCTGTGAACTCTGTTATCTCCGCTGGTCGGCGCGTTCAATGAGGCGGTTGGCGGGGACGGTTGGGTCGAGCATCTTGCGTGCCTGCTCGATGCCGACCACTGGCAGGCGCGCTGCATCGAGCAAGCCCAGTTGCACCAGGATACTGGCCTGGTCAAGATAGATGTGTTCGCAGGCCATTTTGCCTTCCCGAAACTGGACACAGACGACCAGCGGCACCTCCACCCGCTTCCCCGTTGGTGGGATGCCAGGGAGTATCCAGTCCATCTGGACCGTGTGTGTGAAGCGCAAGAGTAATTCGTCTACAATCCGATCAGCGCCCACTGTCCGAGAGAGCAGCAGGTTCTCGGTGTCTGGAGGCATCTTCGGGATAAAGTGTTGACCGTAGAACTCCCGTAGCTGTGCTTTACCTGCTCCGCCGGTCAGGGTCGGAATGTGGATGACCTCAGCATCCTCGACCATGGTCGCCAGCGTATCCTCAGTGCTGCGGGTGGTAAACTCGCCTTGTATGTGTTCCTCCCACAACGCGACCATCGCTTGCTGCGCAGGCGTCAGAGGCGGATTGCTCTGGAGTGGGGTTTGCATACTCGTGAGGCTCCTTTCTTGAGCATGAACACGCTTCACCGGTGACAAGACAGGCGTCTCTCGCCGCTATCCTAACGGATGCACTGTTGCATGACCCGTTCCTCATCCCGCCTTTAGCCCCGCGCCGCACAGTGGAACGATGACGCGCTCGTTGGATGGCTCAGCGAGCGGATTGCTGCTGAAGAGCGGCTGATGGTCTGGCGGCGCTTGCGCGTCCAGATAACGGGCGACGTATTCCGTCAGGCCCGCGTAGGGTGCGGCGGCGGTTGGCTCGACATAGAAGCCGCGCCGCGCCAGATGCTCTCTGGCGGCTGCGATGGCCTCGTCCGAGACGGTGATGATGAGGCCGCTTGTTTCGCGGATGGCAGCCAGAATCTGACGGCTGCGGGCAGGCGCGGCAATGGCAATGCCTTCGGCTTCGGTGCCCGTGTTGATGACCGGCGCGGCCATCGCTTCGCCGCGCGCAAAGGCTTGCGCCAGCGGCGCGCAGCCTTCCGCCTGGACGGCGAGGATACGCGGCAGATGTTCGATCAGTCCGACGCGCAGCAAATCGCTGAAGCCGTAATACACGCCGAGCACCAGCGTGCCGTTGCCCACCGGCAGTACCAGCACATCGGGCGCGCGCCTGCCAAGCTGCTCCCAAAGTTCAAAAGCGTAGGTTTTGGTGCCCTGGAAGAAGTAGGGATGGTACACATGGCTGGCGTAAAAGACCTGTTCGCGCTCTACGGCGGCGATGGCAGCGGCAGCGGTCTCTTCGCGGCTGCCAGGAATGGCATGCACGACTGCGCCATGCGCGGCAATCTGGCGCAGCTTTTTGGCAGAGGCGCTGGCGGGTACATAGACATCGCAGGCAATCCCGGCGCGGGCAGCGTAGGCGGCGATGGCGGTTCCGGCGTTGCCGCTGCTGTCGGCAATCACGCGCTGCACGCCAAGTTCGCGGGCGAGGGTCACCAGCATTGCCGCGCCGCGATCTTTAAAGGAGAGTGTGGGCATCATATAGTCAACTTTCAGCAGGATATGGGGTGTATCCGGAGCGAGCCGGACCAACGGCGTGAAGCCTTCGCCCATCGTCACGTCCTGCCAGGTGTTAGACCTGTGCGAGAACGGCAGCGCCTCCAGATAGCGCCAGAGCGTCGGGGGGCGTTCTCGGATGCGGTCCAGCGGGAAGCTTGCCGTAAACTCCGGCAGGTCGAGCAGCCCGCCGCAGGGGCAGCGCCAGATGAGGCTGGCCGGGTCATATTCGCGTGCGCAGACGTTGCACATCAGGTTGAAGTTTGTCATAGCGTTATGCCTGGGTGACGCCGTTGAGCAGCGCTCGCAGGCGATCATGCGGAATGGCGTGGACGACGTGGCCGCTGCGTCCGGTCATGGTGGTGGCCGCGAGCAGCGCGTTCAAGACGGCTTCTTCGGCGGCATCAACGACCGCGCCAAAGAGGTCATTCAGCGCGGTGTTGCCATAGCTGCCTTCAGAGAGCACGGTGATTTGAAGGCGACTCTGCGGCGCGTGATAAGGGATGCGCTGGGCCGTCGAAAAGGCGAGGAAGATTTCGCCGCTGCCATCGCTGGCGACAGAGCCGGTGCGCGCCAGCCCCAGCCCGACACGCTGCGCCACGCGCCGCAGGGTGTGGGCGTGCAGCGGCGCGTCGGTGGCAACGATGGCGATGCAGGAGCCATCGCGCTCTGGCGCTTCAGGCAGCAGATCGGGGAAGGCTGGCCCCACGCGCACACCCGCGACGGTGAGGCGTGGGCGCGTGCCAAAGTTCGTTTCCACGAGGACGCCGACTGTGAACGTGCCCGCAGCGGTGGCGACGACCCGCGAAGACGAGCCGATGCCGCCCTTGAACTGGAAAAGCTGCATGCCGGTGCCCGCGCCGACGCAGCCTTCCACGACAGGCACGCTGCTGGCATCGTCGAGCGCGCCCCACACATCGGCTTCGGTGACGGCGAAGGTCAGGTGGTCGTGCAGGAAGCCATCGTCGCATTCGGCCACAACGGCCAGCGGCACTTCATCGCGTGCCTGCTCGGGATAGCGCCGGGCCAGGTAGCGCGTGCTGGCGTGCAGCGCCATGCCCACACCCGATGTGCCGGTGAGCACGATGGGCGACGAGAGCAAGCCCCATTCGTCGATGACGGAGCGGCAGGTCATTTCGCCATAGCCGTTAAGCGCGTGGATGCCCGCATAGACGCGCTCGGACATAGGGTTGCCATCGTGCGGCCAGATCGCTGTGACGCCCGTGCGCACGTGCTCGTTTTGAATCAAGGTGCGATGTCCGACGCGCACACCGGGCACATCGGTCAGCGTGTTGGATGGGCCGGTGGGCAGGCTGCCGATGCTGATGCCCAGGTCGCGCAGCCGCAGCGTTTCGGTCATATGCCTTTCCTTTTCTACTAAATAGGGTGTGTTATTACAAGATATTGTGTTATATTGCTATTAGCTTGCTCATGTGAGGTGATGATCATAGCCTACCATATCCTGGGGATGGCCTGAGAAGGCGTGTGCATTTGCCCCAGCATAATGAGAAGCCAGATTGACGGGCAATAACCTGGCAGCCTCCGGTATAATTGAAGTCAGCGATATGTGATATAGGTCCGTTGGGTAATCCTGAGAGCACTGGGGAAAAGAAGCACGCATGCAGCGTATTGACATTACGAGCCAGGCCATTGAGGCAGGGCACTGCTCTGCGCGTTTGCAGATGTTGGGATTTCGCGTATGGCAGGCGGTTGATGAGCAAGGGGCTGATGTGGCGCAGTATATCGATCCGCCGCTATGCGACGTTCCGGCTGGCCCCTTCCTGATGGGGAGCGATCAGAGTATCGATGCTGAGGCACTTGAAGAGGAACTGCCACAGCACAGCGTTACCCTGGCGGCCTTCCAGATTGGTAAGTATCCTGTGACGGCGGCGGAATATGCCTATGCGGTGCGGGCGCGAAGAGCGAAAAAACCTCCTACAGATAACTATTATCGCACCTGGAATATGCAGCTAGAGCGGCTAGATCATCCTGTAGTGAATGTGGACTGGTACAACGCCATGAAGTATGCCGCGTGGCTCAGTCAGCTTACTGGCAAAACCTGGGGGCTGGCAACCGAAGCCCAGTGGGAGAAAGCGGCTCGGGGTACAGATGGGCGCATCTATCCCTGGGGCGACGAGTGGAACGCAGCATTAGCCAATACGCTCGGTGGCAGCATCCCTCTTCTCATTACCACCCCCATAGGGGAACATCCGCCAGAGAGCACCAGTCCGTATGGGGCCTTTGATATGGCTGGAAATGTATGGGAATGGACCAGAAGCACCAGCGCCGATTATCCGTATGATGCCACTGATGGACGCGAATATCGCAAAGCCCGAGAAGCAATCAGGCCACAATACGGTTCAGAGTTTGATGAAGAACTTGGGGGAACCGTATGGTTCCCCATCAACGATGCAAAAGGAATGATGGCACGTGGCGGCTGTTTTGATGATATCTACGAGGAGGCTCGCGCGGCATCGCGCAAAGGCGTTCTACCTGATAGTGAACGCGGCTCTATCGGGTTTCGGTTGGTATTGAACGAGTTTTCGCAAGGGATCGCTTGAGGAGGATGGCAATGAAGCTCTCTTTTCATGGCGCGGCAGGCGGCGTGACCGGCTCGTGCCATCTGCTGGAGGTTGGCGGCAAGCAGATTCTGATCGACTGCGGCATGTTTCAGGGCAGCCATGAACTTGACGAGGAAAACGCCGATCATTTTGGCTTCGAGCCGCGCGATATCGATATCCTCTTGCTGACGCACGCGCACCTGGACCACTGCGGGCGCATTCCGCTGCTCGTGAAGCATGGATTTCGCGGCGAAATCGTCACGACTGACGCCACGCGCGAACTGACCAGGCTGGTGCTGATGGATGCCGCCAGCCTTCAAGTAGAAGATGCGAAGCGCAAAGCCAAACACCACCAGCGCAAGGGCGCTGTGCCGCCTGCTCCTCTGTATGATGTGCCCGATGTGCTTGAGTCTTTGGAACGCTTTGGCCGAACCGTGCGCTATGACGCGCCTATCGACCTGGCCGGTGGCGTGCGGGCGACGTTTGGCAACGCGGGGCATATCCTTGGCTCGGCGTGGGTGCTGCTGGAAGTTGAGGACCAGGGGACGCGCAAACGCTTGCTCTTTTCGGGTGATATGGGCAACCGGGAAAAGCCCATCCTGAACCCGCCGACGCCCGCGCCGCCCGCCGACTATGTCATCATGGAAAGCACCTATGGTGATCGCGCGCATAAGTCGCTGGGCGAGTCGGTGGAAGAACTCAAAGAAGCGATTCTGGATACACTGGAGCGCGGCGGTAATGTGGTCATCCCGACGTTTGCGCTGGAGCGCGCGCAAGACTTGCTCTATTTCCTGCGCGAACTGGAGGAGAAGAAAGAACTGCCGCGCTTTCTTTCCGTCTTTCTGGATTCGCCCATGGCGATTTCGGCCACCGAGGTGTTTCGGCGGCATCCAGAATATTTCAATCCAGAGACCAGCCATCTTTTTCACGATGGCAAAGACCCCTTCACGGTGCCTGGCCTGCATTTCACCCGCGACACGGCGGAATCGAAGAGCATCAACCATATTCGCGGCGGCGCGGTGATTATGGCCGGTTCGGGCATGGCGACGGGCGGGCGTGTGCTGCATCACCTCCGCTGGAATCTCTGGCGCAAAGAAAGCAGCGCCGTCTTCGTGGGATATGCCTCGGAGGGCACGCTGGCACGGCGCATCATCGACGGGCAAAAGGTGGTGCACATCTACGGCGAAGAGGTGCGCGTTGCCGCGCGGGTGTATACCATTGGCGGCTTTTCGGCGCACGCCGACCAGCAAGAACTGCTGGATTGGCATCGCAGCAGCGGCTCGCCCGCCATCACGTTTCTGGTGCATGGCGAAGCAGCGGGGCGCGCGGCGCTGGCAAAGGCGCTGGGCGGGCGCGTGGAAGAGCCAACCCTGCACGCGAGCTACAGCTTATAAACTGGCGATAAAGCAATTTTCTGGCTGTCTGGAAATTCCCTTGCCAACCTCTTGACAATATAGAACTTTTGTACTATATTCGCTATAGCACTTAGAACAAAAGTTCTATGATCCAGGAAAAACCTCTGACTGAAGCAACCTCTCTGCTTCGCGCTTCTTTCTAAGAAACGTATTGACACATGGTAGTATGCTTAGAAAAAATCAAGGCCATCCATTTTTTATTAAGGAGGGAAGCTGTGCCCGCAAAAGCACCTGCAAATAATGCCCCTATCAGTAATGCTGCTCTGCCGCCCATCCAGATGCCGGTGAATGGGGGCAAGCGGCCAGGGAGGGTTACCACTTTTATTGCAGACCGGTTCACCATCTGGGGCAAATGGACGATAGGGATTCTCTTTGCCAGTTTTGCTATCGTTATCCTGCTGCTCTACCTGGCTGTGCAATTCGTCACGTACACGGCGCTGGTTTGGGGGAATGGCAGCAATAATGCCGTCACCTTGATTCGTGACATAGGTCATGGTGGCTCGAGCGAGATCACGGTGACCTTCAGCGATCACACGCTGCTGGTGACAGAAGTCGATGCCAACGACCCCAGCCACGTGACGGTAATGAAAGTGAACGAGGCCATTGCCCTTCCTGACGGCTCAACCGTGGTCACAGCTTCCTTGCAAGACATCCTCCAGAATGGACGTCTGGACCTGGTGATCAACCTCAAGGGTGGGCTGGCCTACCATACAGAGTTTACGACCATCCTCATCAATAACGTAGCTGCCTTGAAACAGAACCCACAAGCGCCGGGCCTGCGCGCACCAACTGCCGCAGAGTTGAATGAGGCGCTGCAAAAATTGGGTTCTTGAGTCATCTTGCCCTCCTCTTACTATACTTCTGCTTGTAGATGCAATCATGTAATGCTAATGCGTAAACACTCTCCAAGAAGCGAGACGATCTTTTATTAAAGAGCATCCTTGCGCGGGGCTTTTTTTGTGTCTGAAGGGTGCATGATCGGGAGCTATCGGATGTCCAGACGGGTCGCGATGTGCTTGACGCTGCTCATCTCATTCGGCGTACTGGCCGGTTTGCTGTTCAGCCTGGGTGGTTCTATCTCCGCGTTTGGCGGGTTGAGTTGGATGACAGCGCAAGCTGCGGGCAGCCCGACACCCGCTCCTCCGCCGCGCGCCGCTGCCAGCAACGTGCAGGCGTTTTATCAAGGCGACCCCAACGCTGGATGGGACAGCAGCGCGCAATTTCAGACGTGGTGGCCGAGCGCTTGCTCGCCCGCCGCGCTGACGATGGCGCTGCGCGCGTGGGGCGCGCCGGTCCGCATCGGGCAGGTGCTTGATCATTTGATCGCTTTGAACGCGATCACTCCCCAGGATGGTCTGCTGCACGCGGGCGCGCTGGCGACGGTGGCGCAGGGTTATGGGTTTCAGGCAACGACGTTCTGGAGTTGGACGCTTCAGAATGTGGCGCAGGTGACGAATCAAGGCGTGCCGGTGCTGATCGACGTGGTCGATGTGAAGCAACAGACGCCCTATCCAGGCTTTTCGGTTGGGCACTGGTTGGTGGTGACGGCTGTTTCTGCGAATCAGGTGTTGGTGGGTGATTCCAGCGGCTATCACATTCATTCGCTGAGCCTGGCGCTCTTTCACACGTTGTTTACCGGCATTGGCGTGGTGCTCTGGCAGGGCGCACCTATCTCACTGCCCTGAAAGGGAACACTGGCATGCGCCGAAACGTGATTATCTGTGTGATGTTGGTGATGTTGGTCGGCGTGGGTCTGCTGTGGCTGAAACCTGGAAGCTCGCAAGGTCTCTTTCTTGATTCGCTCGACTGGACCTCTAATGCGACTCCGGCTGCCAGCGCAGCTGTCCCGTCAGGCAGCGGTACGCTCAAGGCGTTTGGGCTGGTTGGTCCGGCGTCTTGCCGAACCAGCGAGCCGCCCACGGGTTCGCCGTGGCTGGCTGTGGCGCATGCCGATGCCCAGAAGTATAAGATCGATCCGCTAGTCTTTGATTGGAAAATCTGGCAGGAATCGGGCTTTAATCCTACTGTCCACAATAGCCCGGCTGGGGCGATAGGCATCGCCCAATTCATGCCTGGCACTGCCGCGGGCATGGGCATCGACCCGCGCAATCCACGGCAAGCGCTCGATGCGTCGGCGCGGTTGGATGCCGCGCACCTGCAACAATATGCCGCGCAGGCACGTCGGCTTGCCAGTCATTATGGCGGCTGGTCGGCGCGCTATGGCTACGCGCTGGCGCTGGCTGCCTACAACGCTGGCTCTGGCGCGGTGCAAAGCGCCTGGGACCAGGCGTTTGCTTCAGCCTGGCCGTCCAGCCCGTGGGCGTGGTTGGGTCTGCTGGGCGCAGAAACCCAGCGCTACATCCCTGATATTATCAACTGTTCCGTCGCGTAGTCTGCTGCTTTCTGGAGAAGAAAGGGAAGGCTGGTCATGACCCCCGTCACCAGTGCGCTCCCTCCAGAGTTGGCTCCGTATGCCCAAATTCTGGAGGAATTTAAAATGGAGACCGGCATACGGCTCTCATATCCGCCGCTGGGAACAGGTGGAGGTGGCACCGTCCTCAAGGCCGAAAATAAGTATGGCAAGCACATGGCAGTGAAGGTGATTGCCGCTGAAGATTCGGCAAGCAGAGATCAGGCGCTGCACGAGGCCAGCATTCTGAAGCAGGTGCGGCACGCCCATGTGCGTGGTGGTGGCGAAGGTCTGCTCTGGCAGAGGCGCTATCAGCAGATGGATTTCTTTATCCTGGGAATGGATTTTATCCCTGGGCAAACGCTGACGGAGTTGATTGCCTCACGTGGGCCGCTGGCCGAGTCAACCGCGATTGAGTTGGCAATCGGCATTGCCCGCGAACTGGAAGCGCTGCATCACCGCAATATCATTCATCGTGATGTGAAGCCCGATAACATTATGCTGCTGAAGTTGGGGACACGCTGCCAGCCAGTGGTGGTGGACTATGGCATTGCCAAGGTGGGCAATCATCGCACCTGGCGCGGCGCGCGGGCGGCGACGGATGGCTATGCTCCCCCGGAACAGTATACCGGCGGCACAGATCGCCGCACCGATATCTACGCGCTGGGCGCAACCTTGTATGAGATGGTGACGGGGCTGACGCCGCTGGCTTCGATCAATCGCGACCCACAAGATGTGCTGGAACCACGCCAATATAATCCGAAGATTTCCCTGGAATTGGAGCGAGTTATTCAGATCGCTACCGCGTATCATCCCAGGCAGCGTTTTCTGACGATGGGGGCATTGGTCGACGCGCTGCGGCTGGTGGAAGATGACAACGAGGTTGCGCTGTGGTCGATGCTTCAGGCATTGGGCGTGCTGAACGATGGGGATAGCATACTGGATTCCGGCGCGTTGTCGTTTGCCAGCGTGCCGCCACTGCCGACGCTGCCCCCGCTGCCTGCGAAGCCCTTGCCCACAGCGCAAGGGCTGCTGTGCCCGAATTGCCAGGAACCGTATCAAGCTGGCAAAGCCTTTTGCGAGCACTGCGGCGCTGCGCTGAGTTCGGAAGCTGCGGCGGTTCTGACGCCCGCACGCCGGGAACAGCCGTCGGCGCTGCCTGCGGGAACTCGTGCGCCCGCGCAGCCGCAGCCTATGGTTGGAGTTGCTAGCAACCCGATTTTGCGCACGCCCAGCCCGCAGTTTATGTCGCTGCTGTTTGCTCACCAGATCGTTCTGGGCGGGCCAGCGCTGGGTTGGATGGGCAAGAGTCTGCTGGTGCTGGCCTATTGGCTGCTGCTGGCGGGTGTTACGCTGGGCGCGCGGTCCTTGAGCATCGTTTGCTCGCTGGTGGGCGCGCTGCCGATTGGCAGCCTGGTGTGCTTTGTTTTGCTCTTTCCGCTGTTTATCCAGATTCTGAGACGCTGGGATGAAACCACCATCACCCGTCGCGGCCAGGCTCATTGGCTGCGGCGCAGCGCCATGCTGCTGCTGAGCCTGGGCGGATTGGCGGCCACACTCTACTGGCTGGCGGGCGAGGTGGCAATCTGGAAGACCGCCTGGATGCTGAACCCGCCCCCTATCTCTATTCTCGTCTATATGGGCGTGGCCGGTTTTGCCGCGCTCTTGATTCACGCGCTGCTGGCCTGAATCAGCAGGGCGGCTGCCCATGAACTGGCGTTGTCGTCGGAGTCGGCGCGGGAGTCGAGCACACAGGCGTCTCATGCGTGGAAGCAGCTATTATGATTACGCCGATCAGCAGGAGCGTGGCGATGCTCAGGAGCAGCCCGCCGAGCGTGAACCCGCGCCCTTTCAGGTGCCCATCGCTTTTTTTGATGCGCCGCCAGGCCAGCACGGTCAGCACCAGCGTGGCGAGGTCGGGCAGCGGAAACGCCAGGATTGCCACGCTGACGAGATTGTTGTACTCGTCTGATCCCTGGAAGGTTGACGTGAGCAGCAGCCCGACAATCACCAGCGAGATGAACGTGATGAGTCCCAGGATGAAGGCTGTGATTGCCAATCGGGTGGTCTGCGGGGCTGCTTTGACTGCTGATGCTTCTGACATCGTTTGCTCCTTTTCCTGCCCATCTTCTGCTTTCTTTCAAGTATACGCGCTGGCCTGTCTGCCAAACGTTACGGCAAGCGTTACGAAGTGGGTGCTTGCCGCTTCTCCGGCTGCCGCGTGCTATACTTATGTCAAAAGATGCGGCCAGAACACGAGCAAGGGAGAACGCGCCATGTCTGTGACTGTTGAGCGCAATGGTTCGGTGACGACGGTGGTGCTGAGCCGCCCGGAGGCACGCAACGCGGTCGACCGCCAGACGGCAGAGGCGCTGGTGGAGACGTTCAAAGCGTTCGAGGCTGACGCTGATGCGCAGGTGGGCGTCTTTTTTGGGGATCACGGCCACTTCTGCGCGGGCGCGGACCTGAAGGCTATCGCCAGCGGCAACGGCAATCGCATCGAGCCAACGGGCAATGGGCCAATGGGGCCAAGCCGTCTGCTGTTAAGCAAGCCGGTGATTGCGGCGATTGCTGGCTACGCGGTGGCCGGTGGGCTGGAACTGGCGCTCTGGTGCGACCTGCGCGTGATGGAAGAAGACGCCACGCTGGGCGTGTTTTGTCGGCGCTGGGGCGTGCCCTTGATCGATGGGGGAACAATCAGGCTGCCGCGTTTGATCGGGCTGAGCCGCGCGCTGGACCTGATTTTAACGGGTCGCGCGGTCGGCGCGGAAGAGGCGCTGGCGATGGGGCTGGTCAATCGCATCGCGCCGCATGGGCAGGCGCGCCAGGTGGCAGAAGAGCTTGCCAGCGAGTTGGCGCGCTTCCCACAGGTATGCATGCGCCAGGACCGTCTTTCGGCCTACGAGCAGTTCGACCTGACCTGGGAACAGGCGCTGGCAAACGAGTTCCAGCATGGCATGGCATCGATGCAATCAGGCGGCGTAGTGGGCGCGCAGCGCTTCGCCGGAGGGCTGGGCCGCCACGGCAGCTTCGAGTAGGCTGTCGGTTAGCTCACGACGACGCGCCCGCCAGCAGCACCAGCATCAGGATAAAAAAGATGAAGATAAACGCTATGCCGATAATAAAAGAAGTTGCCAACACGCGATACCCATTATCGTCGGCAGGCTCTGGCGTTTCGCTTTCGAGAGATGCGGCCTGGGCAGGGTCTACGGCAGCGTGACTCATCGGTTTCCTCCACTCTGTCAAGTTGCAAGGATGGGCGCGGGTTCGTCGCGCCTTCAAGTCTTGCTTTAAGAGTGGCAGAAGCCTGTTACTGATGGGGTAACTGCTGGTAACAGGCCGGTGAAACCTTCAGAGAAAACGAAATGATTTATTTTTGCGCTTCGGCGTCGTGATCGCTGAAATAGGCTGCGCGCCAGGGGCCGGAACCGATAATAAAGGGCTGCATCAAGCTGCGTTCGGCCTGAACGGTGTGCATGAGGTCGTGCGCGGCCCATTCGTTGATGAGTTCCGCCATGGTCACCACGCCAAGTTCGCTGTGGCGGGCTGTGCGCGACAGGTCATCTTCGGTTACCCGCGCCAGCAGCGCCAGATTTTCGGCGCGCAGATGCGCGTATTCGGCGGCAAGCTGAGCGATGGTCTGTTCGCCTGCGCCGGAGCCGTCTTGCCCAGGATTAAACGCGGCGAAATCTTGCCCGGCCAGGATGGCGCGAATGCGCACCGGAAAGACCCAGCGCTCGGTGTCGAGGATATGGCGCAGGCACTCTGCCGCCGACCATTCCCCCGGCTTTGGCGGGCGAGTCAGCAGATCGTTGGGAACGGTTTCGGCCAGGCTCAGCCAGCGCGCGGGAGTGAGCGACAGCACGGCGCGCGCCTGGGGTATGGTGTTTGCTCGGATGATTCGCCCCTGCGGGGTCTGGGAATCTGACATGATTGGCACTCCTTCCAGGAATATGTCCTCTCTCTGGTTAGACTTTAGGATGCCAGCAGGATAGCATCATTGGGCGCGCGCTGCAACCCGACTGAACCGCGTGCTCGGTCGAATGGATGCAATAAAGGGCAGGCGCTGCTAGGCAGGGTTGCTCTGCCTAGCCTGAAGTTCCCAGGCGTGGTCAAGCGCGTGCCAGGCGGCGCGGCGTACCGCAAAGCGCGGTGTCCAGGCGAAGCCTTGCCGCCGTCGCGGCTCGAAGGTCTGGCCGCGAGGCACGGCGCGCAGATGGGCGATAAACTGCTCGCGCACTCTGGCCCCTTGTTCAAACAGAACATCCATGCTGGCGAGCGCGGGCGGCTTCGCGGCGGGGCCAAACGCTGCAAGGTGCAGCATGTCAGCCTCCAGCACGTGATGATACAGCGCGTTCGGGGCGCGCCCATGAGCGGGTTTCTGGTCGTGCTGATCGGTTGGCACGGCTTTCAGCGCGTCGTCGAGCGTGGCCCAGCAGGCCAGCAACAGCCGTTCCAGCCGGGCGATCTGCGCGTCATCGAGTGGCTCGGCATCCTTCGCCAGCAGTACGCTGAGCGCGCCGAAGTCAGTCACCGCTGTGCCGGACACGCGCTCGACGACAACCAACGCTTCCAGAGAGGCAGGAAGCGTGAGCGCTACCCCCGCGCGCTCGGCAACTTGCGCGTAGCGTGGCCCGGCGGCGAAAAGGGCTTGCAGCGCCGCATCTTCGTCTTTGCCTGCCCGGCACCATCCAACCCAATCGCAGACCTGCGTGAAGACTCGCCGCTTCGGCCCGATTTCGAGCGCGACGGCTAGCTGACCACCAGACGGCAAAAGGTGTGCCATAACAAGAACCCTCTATGCATGAGGACAGCATTGCCTCAGGCTTCCTATATGATAGCAGCCTCTTTGACGTTCTGCCAGTCTGCCTCTTCAGTCATCTGGGAGGGCTTGAATCTGTGTATCATCTGTGCTACATGTATTATAACAGTTATTGAAGATGAGGCGGTCGCTGAACATGCGGGAGAGAAGGAGTGGCATGGCTGAGAGAAGGGAGACAGAACCATTGGTGATTCGCTTGAACGAGGTCAATCCGCTGCCCAAGTATATGCAGATTGTGGAGCAGGTGCGCACCCTTGCGGCTGAAGGCAAGCTGACGCCTGGCATGCAGCTTCCTTCGGTGCGCCAGCTTGCCACCGACCTGGGCATCAATGTCAACACGGTGCTGACGGCCTATCATGCCCTGGAAACGGAAGAGATTATTCTGCTGCGGCATGGCTCGCGGGCGGTCATTCATCCCCGCCTGACACGCCGCGCCGCGCCCCAGGAAAACGATGTGGCTCATATTCGGACGCTGCTGGGACGGGTGCGCACAGACGCGCTGCTGCGCGGGCTGTCGCTGGCGAGGCTTCAGGAATTGGCGGCAGAAGTTTTTCGCCCGTCGGATGACCAGCCCCAGGAAACACGTCCGCCACAAGAGAGGAATTGAAGATGTTACGGACCTTTCCGATTGCGCTTGATGCCGTTTTGCTGGTGATTACCGTAACGCTGGGCTGGCTGATGCCTGCCCTGACACGGCGCGATCTGCTCTTTGGGGTGACGGTTGCGCCGGATGCGCGAGCGCAGCCTGCCGGTCAGGCGATCATTCGCCGCTATCGCGTCCAGTTGCTGGGTGTGGCCGTATTGTTTGCGCTGACGCTGGCCTTGCTCGCGGTGTTTGCCCCAGATTCCTGGTGGGCTAATGGGTGGTCCAGCCTGCTGGTGCTGGCGCTCCTTCTGGTTATGGCTGTGCCCTATCTGCTGGCCTACTTTGCCAGCCGCGCGCTGCATGTCGCTCCCCCGGAGGGAGAGGCAGCGGCTCCGGCGGCGGAACTGCGCCCGCGTCGCTATGGGGATTACGTGCCGCTGTTCTGGGAGGCGCTGCCGCTGGCGATCATCGCCGCCACGGCTATCTATCGGGCGATCAGCTACGCCGCTGCGCCCGCGATTATTCCGGTGCATTTCGACGCGGCGGGCAATCCCAACCGCTACGCCGCCAAGTCGATTGGCAGCTATTTTGTGCTGGTCTGGGTGCAGCTTGGCCTGGAGGTGTTGCTGACCGGCGTGGCGCTGCTGACTGTTGGGGCGAAGGCGCTGCCAGGACGCGCCGAGAGCCGCTTTCGCCGCGCGTGGCTGCGCTATCTCTTTGGCCTGAAGGCGCTGACGCTGGCGTTCATGGGCGCGCTGGCGGCGGTGATTGCCAACGCTGCCCAGACCGGTTCGGCGTCGGTGGGCGTGGTGCTGCCGCTGACGCTGGTGTATGTCGTGATCGTGCTAGGGGGTGCTATCGCGCTGGCGCTGCGCACGGGCCAGGGCGGCGCGCGGCTGGGCAGTCCGGCAGAAACCGCCATTGATCGCATGGATGATCGTTATTGGAAGCTTGGCGGTATTTATGTGAACCCACAAGACCCCTCGCTGCTGGTGGAACGGCGCTTTGGCGTGGGCTGGACGCTCAATTTCGGCAATCGCTGGGCCGTGATTGCGCTCTGTGGTCTGCTTGTCGTGGCGGCGCTGTCGCCCATTCTGGTGAGCCTGCTGGCCCGCTGAGCGTTACGTGTCCACGCTTGCAGAAGACAGGAAGGGGGAGCGTGTCATCTGACACGCTCCCCCTTCCTGTCTTCTGCGCTGATCTTATCTCTTGCGAGAGAGGTATGCCTCAATGGATGTGGGAGCAACGAAACTGGTCGAGCTGGGCGGCGGGAGGAAGCCAAAGCTATTCATGACTGCCTGGCCGTCCGAGGAGAGCACATAGTCCACATACTGCTGAGCCGTGGCCGCGTTCTTGGACCCCTTGATCGGGGCGATGGGATAGACAGCCTCTGTTTGCAGATTGGCTGGAATATTGATCTCCCCAAGCTGGCTGGTATTCGCCAGGGCGTCAGTTACGTAGACGATGCCCGCATCACCCTCACCGAGGGTGACCTTGCTTACCACCGTCTCGACATCGGTCTCATAGGAGACGACGTTTTTGAGCACGTTGGCCTTATAGGACGAACCAAAGCTGGAGTCGGCGCTGGCTTTGCCCAGGAAGTCTACGGCATACTGCCCGGCAGGAACGCTGGCGGCTGCCAGCACGATTTTCAGTCCCGGCTTTGCCAGGTCTTGCAACTGGTTGATCTTACCAGGGTCGCTCTTGGGGGTGATGACCACCAACAGGTTTTGCGCGAAGACCTTGCTGGTAGATGCATCCACTTCGCCACCCTGGATGACCACACTCATCTGCTTCTGGTTGGCCGAGGCAAAGACATCGGCGGGCGCGCCCTGATTGATTTGCTGGGCGAGCGCCTGCGACCCGCCGAAATTATAGGTTACCGTGACATTGGGGTGAGCTGCCTGAAACTTGGTGGCGACCTGCTTGAACGCGTTCGTCAAGGAGGCTGCGGCGAAGACATTCAAGGTCACAGGCGGCGCGGCAGTGGGTGTGGAACCGCTGCCGGTGGAGGTGCTGCCACAGGCGCTCAGCGCGCCGAAGAGGGCGAGCAAACCAACGGCCAGGACAATGCGGAAGAGATTGGAAACACGCAGCATGAGTCAAAATCCCCCTTTTTCAGATACTCAGCGACATGGTAATCAGCGGCTGAGTAGTTCGTGGAAAGTATCGCATGCTGGCTCGCTGCTGTCAACACTCTGTCCCGGAACTTGTCGTATCCGCAATTCCGCTGCTAGAATGAATGATGCAGGGAATGAAGCAATCGGAGCCGGAACGGCGGCAGAGGAGAACTATCCAGCATGATCCCACCGCATCACCCACTCGATGAGGAACGCTTGCGTCGGCGTGTCACCTTTAACGAAGTTGCCAGCCTCTACGATGGCGCGCGGCCCGACTATCCAGCCGCTCTGTTCGATGATCTGATTGCGCTCTCAGGCGTGCCTGCTGGTGGTGCTGTGCTGGAAATCGGCAGCGGCACCGGCAAGGCGACCCTTCCGCTGGCGCGGCGCGGCTTTTCCATTCTGGGCATCGAATTGGGCGAGCAAATGGCCGCGCTGGCGCGCGCGAAGCTGGCCGACTATCCAGCAGTGCGCGTTGAGGTGGGCGCGTTCGAGGAGTGGCCTTTGCCAGAGGCAGCGTTTGATCTGGCTGTTTCGGCTTCGGCCTGGCATTGGATTGACCCAGCGATTGGCTATGCCAAGGTGGCGCAAGCGCTCAGGCCAGGGGGATCGCTGGCGGTGATGTGGAGTTCGCAGGGGCGCGCAGATGCCCTTGCCAGCCGTGGCGGAAACGGCAGCGCAGAAGATCGCTACGCGCAGTTCACACAGGCGCTGCAAGAAGTGTATCGCCAGGTCGCGCCGGAGATGGCCGCCAGGCGCTCTGAGCGCCGTTATCCAGGCGCTCAGCAATTTGTGCGCGCCGAAGCTTTGGAAGCGAGCGGATTTTTCAACGCGCCAGAGGTTCGCAATTATACCTGGGAGACGACCTATGACACGGCGAGCTATCTACGACTGCTTGATTCGTATTCGACGCATCGCATCCTTGACCCTGCCACTCACGAGCGCCTGTTTGCCGCCATTGGCGAGTTGATCGAAACGCGCTTTGGCGGTATGGTGACGCGCCGCTGGCGGGCGGAACTGTATGTGGCGCGGCGCTTGCCGTAATCCAGATGTTCTGGCTTCTTCTCGTTTGTGCGAATGGAGCAAATTAATGAACGAGCACGCAAGCGGCGATACCCTACCCGATGTTGGCGTGCGGGTCATCAAGCCGCATCAGTTCGACGCGAATACTGCGCAGACGCCCGGCATGCAGCGGGTTTCGGCGGTTTCGCGCCAGTTGGCTGGCTCGGTGGGCCTGTGGGCCGGGGTGACGATGGTGGCCCCGGACACGGCCAGCGGGGTGCATCATCATGGCACGCTTGAGACGATCATCTATGTGGTGGCCGGGCATGGCAAGATTCGCTGGGGCGAGCAGATGGAGCACGAGCAAACCGTGGAACCGGGCGATTTCATCTATGTGCCGCCGTTCGTGCCCCATCAGGAGATCAATCCATCGCCCGACACGCCTTCGCAGTGGGTGATTGTGCGCAACGCCCAGGAGCCAATTGTTGTCAACCTGGAGCCGGGCGAATGGACTGCCGCGCAGCAGGCCGCCAACGCTGCCATGCATCAAGCCAGCGGGTCATAAGCGCCTCACGCGCTGGTCGTCGGCGCTTCTGGCTTCGCGGCGCGACGCATGAGCTTGAACGGGATGGAACCCGTGGTGGAAAGCCAGGAACCGGCGATGATGAGCAGGAAGCCCGCGACGGTGGCGATGGTCAGCGGCTCGCCTAGCACGATGACGCCCAGCGCCACGGAGACGGCAGGGTTGACATAGCTGATGACCGTGCCACGGCTGGCCCCTACCTCTTTGATGAGCGCGAAGAAGATCGGCAGCGCCAGCGCTGTGCAGATGAGGCCCAGCACAAGCAGGCTCCCTATTGCCTCGGGGCTGGGAACCTTGCCAGGCAGGCGCGACAGGGCCACCGGCAGCAGCACGAGCGTGGTAACGCTGCATTCGGCGGCGGCGATGCCCTGCCTGGGCAGATCGGCGAGCGGCTGGCGCTTGAGCAGGAGCGCGCTGATGGCATAGCCCAGGGCCGCCGTGAGCAGCAATGCGGCGCCGAGCCACTGCTGCCCATCGCCTCCCACATCGAAGCCCAGCAGGACGATGAGGCCCACAAAGCCAAGCAGCAAGCCCCCCAGGCGCGGGCCATTGATGCGCTCGCTCTTCTGAAAGCCCTGCGCGAGCAGCGCGACCAGTAATGGATTGGCTGCGATCAGCAAACTGGCGAGCGAGGAGGAGACGTGCTGCTCGCCATAGGTAATCAAGACGAACGAGCCAGCCATGTGAATGAGCGAGAAGAGCACAAGCATGCGCCAGTGGCGGAGCAGTGGGCGCAGCATCTGCTGACTTGCCGCCAGGGGCAGCAGCACCGCCGCGCCGATCATAGCGCGGGCGCACACCACCACCACCGGGTCGAGTTCGCGCACGGCAATCTTGATGAAGAGATAGGGAATGCCCCAGATGAGGGACATGGCGATGAAGAGCAGCCAGCCTCTGCGTGTCATTGGTGCTCCTATGTGTGATGTTCTTCTTTGATGAGGTTCTGAAACCAGTATACAGCATCGATAGTTCAGGCTTTATCGAATTATTGGCAGGGTATACTCGTGGCAGCGAGATTGTGGTTCCTGATGAGCGCGCGAGCGCCTGAAGAAAGAGAGCAAAACGCTATGCCCGGAGATGTCAATGTGGCCGCTGTGGCTGCCCTGCTGGCCGACCCCACGCGCACCGCTATTCTGATGGCACTGCTGGATGGCCGCGCCTGGCCCGCTGGTGATCTGGCGCGCGCGGCGCATGTGACGCCTTCGACGGCCAGCAATCATCTGACCAAGTTGGTAGAACACCGGCTGCTGTGTGTGGAGCAGCAAGGACGCCACCGCTACTTTCGGCTGGCCGACCCGGCGATTGCGCAGGCATTGGAAGCGCTGGCGGGTCTCGCGCCTGCCTCGCCTGTTCACTCGCTGCGTGACTCAGAGGCGGCGCGGGCGATACGCGCGGCGCGCATGTGCTATAACCATCTAGCGGGCAAGCTGGGTGTGGCCTTGTCGCAGGCGTTGGTGGAGCAAGAGGTGCTGGCGAAAGTGGACGGCGGCTATCTGGTGACCGAGCAGGGCGAGCGCTGGCTGCGAGAGGTGGGTATCGACTGTTCGGCGCTGAAGAAGCAAGGGCAACTTTTCGCCCCGCATCACATCGACTGGAGCGAGCGCCGGTATCATCTTGCGGGCGCATTGGGGGCTGCGCTGGCCCAGCGCTTCATTGAGCGTGGCTGGGTGCGGCGAGCGCTGCACAGCCGGGCGGTGCACCTGACGGAAGAAGGCGAGCAAACGCTGCTTCAAGAACTAGGGCTGCGCCTGAGCGATGGTAAAGATGCCATCTCGGCCTAGAGGCAGGTTTTCGAGATCAGTTACCCCAGCCTCACTGAGCAAAGCGCCGGGCGTTGCGGGCGCGTGCCCTGGCCGCCTCTTCGGCGCGGTTTTTCGGTGGGGCGTTGGTCTCCAGCGCACTGAGCAGCGCGTTGGAGGCCACCGTGATGGCCTCAACGGCGGTCAGGAACGCCGCTTCGTTGGCTTTCGATGGCTTGTTGAAGCCGCTCAGCTTGCGCACGAATTGTAAGGCTGCCTCGCGAACCTCATCCTCGGTTGCGGGCGGCTCGAAGTTGAAAAGCGGCTTAATATTGCGACACATACGCGGTTCCTCGTTTTGTCTGCTCGCCAGGCGCAGGCATGTGGAAAGTAGAAAGATGGTCTGTGTTGTTGTTCTGAAATGATGAGTGAAAAGTGGAAGTGTTGGCTTCAACCAGCCGCAAGGAGTTCTGAGAAGAGCACAGGGCAGCAGATGGGCTGGCCCTCCAGCCCGGGCGGAAAGACTGTTCACGCAGCGGCAGCCGGAGCGCGCTCCGGCTGCCGGAAGAGTGCAGTTGCGCGGTTCAGCGTTTACTTTTTCAGGACGTGTTTGTCAATCTCGTAGGCGGCGAACGCGCCGAACAGCGCTGTTGCCAGCGGATGTTTCATGACGTGGCCCAGCAGCCCAGGGTGCTCGTCGCGCGCGTGCTGGTGCATGGCAGCCAGTTGCTGGGGAGTAACACTGGTGGGATTGATGCCATTGAACTGCTGGGCATTAGGGTTGCCTGATTGCTGGAACCCTTGCATAAACTCCTGGGCAATGGCCGCGCGCTGCTCCTGGGTTAACTGCTTGTAAATCTCTTCGGGGTCTTCATGAGAGAGCTTCGCCATGGTAAAAACCTCCTGGGGTTGATCCAATTTCAGCAAACGGGTTGTCGACACGGTTTCCCTGGGAATAGGTTTCCACCCGCTTCACCGTTCAAAGCGCGATGGGCCGCAGGTAGTATAGCACAGCTTCCCCTAAGAAGCAAGCAAGAGACGGCCACGCAAAGGCAAACCTAGCCATAGGTATCAGTCGTCGTAGTCGGGATTGTTGTAGGGCGTGACGCCTTTGCAGGAACGCTGGCTCAAGATGAGCGGCGGCCTGGGACTCTGACTGAAGTCAAAGGCATCCATCATGTTGTTGGCAGCTTTGTCGCGTCCGGTCAACTGAGGCAGGCCGAATTTGTCTTCGGCAAAGCGCAGGAAAGACGAGAACTCGAACTGCGTGTGATCGATGTAGCCATGTTTGGCATAGGGCGAGATGACGAGCAGCGGGACGCGGAAGCCCAGCCCATAGCCATCAACCTGCTGTGGGGCGACGTGATCGTAGAAGCCGCCGAAGTCGTCCCAGGTCAGGAAGAGTGTTGTTGATGACCAATCTGGCCCACGCATCAGCGCGTTGAGCATCTGAACGGTCCAGTTTTCGCCGACACAGACGCTGGCAGGCGCGTGCTCGCTGTACATGGCAGGGGTCACAATCCAGGAAACGGCGGGAAGCTGCCCATCCGAGGCGTCAGTCATAAATTGCTCGGTTGGTACGACGAACTTCCAATCCGGGCCATAGCGGATGTGTTTGATGGCATCGAAGGTTGACCAGATGTAGCCGCCTGTGCCTGAGGGCGGCGCGTAATAGCGCCAGCTATAGCCTTTGGAGTCAAGCTCGTCGGCCAGCGTCATGAAGTTGAAGCACGCCTCTTGAAGCGAGGTGTTGCCGTTGCTATCCTTAACTTCCACTTTCTGGTTCGGAACATCACAGCCCCAGCCTTTGGCCGATTTCCCCACCGAACCTATGCCGCCGTCGCTGACGGGATTGTTAATCACCCCGCCTGATTGCCCTGCAATCGTGTAGAGGTGATTGGGGAAGCTTGGCCCCATCAGCGAAGAGAACATATTGTCGCCCAGCACGAACTGTTGGGCGTAGGTCCAGTAATCGGGGATGTCCGATTGATACATCTGGGTCAGGCTGTTGTTGCCGTAGGGCTGGCTCTTATTTTTGCTCTGGCTGTGCAGCAAGTTGAACTCGTCCATTTTCCCGCCATCGTAGGCCATGGTGGCCCCTTGCGAGGAGTGGTCGATGTCGGGAATTTGATCGCGCTCGTGCAGCAGCGGAACGACCTGACCGGTGGAGGTGACTGCCGTCGTGGCTCCGTTCGCGCCAGGGTAGGTGCCGAAGTAGTTATCGAATGTGCGGTTTTCCTTGATGAAGAACACGATATGCTTGATCGGGCCTGCGGGAGTTTGGGTCGCGCTGGAGGAAGGAGGGTTAGGGCTGCTGGACACGCACGCGCTGAGCAGGGCTGCGCTGCCAATCATACAGCGAGTCAGGATGCCTGTCCAACCCACGCGCTGGATGTGATTTCGCAGGTTTGTGAGCATCGGGGGAACGTTCTCTTTCTCCTGGGCGAGGCCAGGGATGGAGGTAGGATGCCTTTGCGTGGACCGTCTGAAAGAGAGAGTAACAGAGCAGGCTTAAATGAAGCTGAGGAACAGGTAAGGGCTGTTTGAGAAGCGTAAAATGAGGGTCCAGGCCGGCACCGGCTCAATCAGCCGGTGTCGGCCTGTGGAATCTTGTTCGTTCTGGTCGAGGTTACGCCTTCTGCTTCTGGTCGTCGGTGGGGGTGGCAGCAGCGGGCGCAGCAGACCCCGCCTGGGGTTGGGCGAAGGGGTCTGTTAGATGAGAGGTAGCGGTGCCTTCAGCTTCCCGTTGTTTGAAGGAAATTCCATTTTTCTCCAGCAGGTCTTCCAGCATTTTGGCATGGCGCAGCAGTTCACTGTCCTGGGCCGCAAGGTGCTGCATGATCTGCTCGATGTCATGATACGTGCTCATAGTGGTCTTGAATGCTTCGTCTGCCTGCAATTCAGAATGTCTGCTTTGTACATTCTGACCCACCATGATGATCGGCAGGAGCACCAACTGCAAGAAATAGCTCGACAAGGAGCCGCTAATCAGCGCCAGCGTCGTGCTGTTGGTCAGATACCCCACTATCGAGGTTATCCCGATGATGGCAAATATGTAGGCACAAATCATCGTGCCGACATTTGCCGCCACCCAAACTGCAACCCGATCATTGAAGCTCAGGCGCTCTGCCGCTTGCACTTCGTTGATATTACGCGGCTGGTGCTGACGTGGCTCGTGATGAAAGAGATGACTGGTAAGATGGAGATGATGGCCCTGAGGTTGTGGCTGCGATGTGGTCTCTGCGCTCACAGAGGTCGAGGCGGTCTCTTGCGACATAAAATGACCCTCCGGTTGTTAAAATTTATCCGTCTGTTCCAACCTATTGCGCAACTATAGCAGACTTCACACCGTCTGTCTAGCAGGTGGAGCAATTTGCTCAGATGCTTGTTGGGACGCGGCCACCGGAGCGGTTGCCTTGAGCCAGGGCCAGAGGGCAGCCAGCAGCAATACGAGGGCGATGGTTGGGAGGGTGGTCAGCAGCGCGCCAGCCAGGCGCAGCGCCCAGGGCAGGCTCGTTTGCGCCTGAAGCTGGAAGGCTGGAATAAGCCAGCTAAACGGGATTGCCAGCAGGATGATGGCCGCGCCATACAGCAGCAGGGTGGTCCTGCTGGCGTTTCGCTGTACGATCTTGACGCCCAGCCAGAGCACTGGCATGATGATCAAAGCCAGGCTCCAATCCCAGGCGCTGGGGAAGGCCAGCATGGTGAGGAGCAAGACGGCGGCAAAGCTGGCATCATCGTCGTCGCCCCACGCTGGCTGCGCGGGCGCGCGCTTCCACAGCCAGAAGCCGAATATGAGCAGCACCACCCCAACCAGCAGATAGCCCAGCAGCAGGCTCGCTTCCAGAGATAGCCCGGTAAAGAGCGGCGGCAGATCGATAAAAGCGCGCCCCGCGCCCGGATGCAGAAATTCATGATAGCCGTTGATCCAGCGCACCAGATATCCTTCAATGGCGAGGTTGCTGGGAACGGCCACGGCAAAGCCTTCGTCGGCGCGCGCCGGACCCAGGTAATCGAGCCAGGCTGCTGGCCCCATCACCGCCGCAGAAATCACCACGCCACCTGCCAGCGTCAGCAGCGAGGCGATGGCGGCGCGCCACTGCCGCCGCAGCGCAAAGAAGGGGAGCAGCAGGAACGGCACGGGCTTGAGCAAGATGACCAGCCCCGCCAGCAGCCCAGCACGCCCTTGCTGGCCCCGGCGCAGCTCTCGCCAGACAAAGGTGACGAGCAGGCAGGTGACGCCGCCGCCGATATTTTCCGCGCTGGCGCTGCCCATCGTGGGGTCCCAGAGCAGAAACAGCGCCAGCAGCGGCAACGCAATGCCTGGCCTGCGCAGGTCTAGTTCGCGGCAGACCAGCAGGAAGCTGAGGACCAGGCAGCCCAGGCTGAGCAGCCCCCACAGCCAGGTTGCCAGGCTGGCCGAAAGCAAGGCAAAGGGCACGGCAACGAACAGCGAGAAGGGCGGGTGCGCGTAGTATTCCACCGGCACGGGCGTGCTGGAAAAGCGGCTCCAGCAGGTGACGGGCGTATAGATGCGCGCGCCGTGCAGCCAATGCTGGGCCGTCTGATAATCCAGGCAGAAGTCGGTGGTGGTCGCCGCGCCGTGCTGGATGGCCCCGAGGAGACGAGCGCCCTGAGCAAGAATCACCAGCGTTGAGAGCAAGAGGGCGCTTGCTCCAAGAAATCGCCGGAGTCGGGGATGAGCAGCCATCGGGCGTCGTCCTTTGTCTAGCTGATTAGCGGGTGGTGCCCGCGCTCAAACCGCCGTCGATGATCTGTGCTGTGCCGGTGATGAAGCGCGCCTCGTCCGACACCAGCCAGAGCGCGAGCGCGGCCACCTCTTCGGGAGCCACCAGATCGTTCAGCGGGGACGCATGGGCCAGCGCCTGCTTCACCTGGTCTTCTGCGCCAGGGAAGCGCGCCGAGATGCCGCGCGACACCAGCGGCGTCCAGGAGAAGGATGGGCAGATGGCATTCGAGCGGATGTTATAGGGCGCGCCTTCCAGGGCGATCAGCTTCGTCAATTGCACGACGCCCGCCTTGGAGGACGTATAGGCAGCATAGCCAGGAGACGCGACCACCGCTGAAACCGACGCGGTATTAAGGATGACCCCGCCGCCATTTTTCCTGAGTTCCGGGAAGGCATATTTCGCGCCGAGAAACACGCTTTTGAGGTTGATTGCCAGCACGCTGTCCCAGTTCTCTTCGTCCATGTTTTCAATGCCGGTGATTTCGCCGCCGATGCCCGCATTATTGTACATGATGTCCAGCTTGCCATAGCGTTCCACGGCCACGCGCACCATCTCGGCGACATCGGCGCTCTTGGTGACATCGCCAATGAAGGTGGAGGCTTTGCCGGGGTGGGACTGTTCGATTTCGGCAACGGTGGCGTTGGCGCCTTCCTCGTCGCGGTCCATGACCAGCACAGACGCGCCTTCGCGAGTGAAGAGGCGCGTGGTGGCGCGTCCAAAACCTGAACCCGCGCCTGTGATAATGGCGACTCTGCCATCGAGTTTGCCCATGTCTGTCTCCTCTTCCTATTCAAACGATAGGGGTTACAAGGGCTGTTAAGCTGCCCGAAGGCCATTGTATAGAATGATCTGCCAGGGGGCAAGGGATAGAGCGTTTGGCCTATGTTTCCCCCTTAGTTATTGCCTTGCGGCGGCTGAACGGTTATAATACGGCGGAATTCAGCCGCGATGCATCGCTGATCTCCACTCATTTCCTCACCTGGACCCCGCTAGCCATCGCTGCAAAGCAGGTGGGCAGATGCCGGGGCAAGCGCTCCCGCGATGGCGTCGCAGATTGGAGGGGACCATGAGGTCACGAGCAGTGGCAGTGCGCGCCGCCTGCATCTTTGGCATACTTCTGTTGGCGCTGTGCTTCAGCGCGCCAGCGCTGGCGCGTGCCAGCATACCAGCCGCGCCGTTTGAGCCGCGCGCCAGCGGCCAGCTTAATGTGCATCTTCAGCAGCTTATCCCCAACGGCTATAATCAACTTACTGCTTATATGAGCGTCGTCGATGCGGACGGGCATCCGGTGGCCGGTCTGGTAAGCAGCCAGGTGTCGGTGACGGTAGATCAGCAGCCGACGACGCTTCAGGATTTGACGGAAGTTACCGATGTCAGCGAACCGATTACCGCGGCGGTCCTGCTGGACACCAGCACGACGATGGGTGAAGATGATAAGCTGCCTGCCGCCAAGGCAGCCATCAAAGCGTTCGGAGCGAGCCTGAACGCGCAAGATCAGGTGGCATTTTATCAAATTGCCGGGACTGGTCCAGCCGGGGTTCATCGCTTGCTGAACTTTACCACCGACCACGCGAAGCTGAACACGGTTGTTGACCCGTTGCAGGCTGGCGCGCCAGGCACGCGAGCGCCCATCTTTGACGCGCTGTATCAGGCCGCCAAAGATATGGCTCCCCTTTCTGGCCGCAAGCTGATAGTCTTGCAAACCGATCAGCACGATGATGGCAGTATCCATACGCTGGAACAAGCGCTTGATCTGGTGAAGTCGACGCACCTGCCGGTCTATACGATTGGGTTGGGCTCGGATGCAGACCAGACCACCCTCCAGGAGATTGCTCGTGCGACGGGCGGCGCTTCTTTCGCCAACCCGACTTCAGCCACCTTGACCGCGTCGTATCAGAGCATTCTTTCGCAGCTTCGCGATCTGTATCGGCTGACGGTGACGCCGCAGACGCCGTTCTCAGTTGGCACGCACCATGTGCAGGTGCAGGTGACCTATCAGAATACACATTACAAAGACCCGCCAGACCCGCTGGACCTGACCGATCCGAATGGGCCGGGCGTGTTTGTGATTCCTGCCACGGCGCTCAGCCTGCATTTTTCGCTGAAAGCCGGGGCGCAGGTGTCGGGCGCAACGAATCTCTCGCTGGATGTGGCGGGAGATGATCTGCCGTTGAAGTCTGTCTCGGTGACGATCAACGGCAAGTCCTTCGCCACCCTCCAGGGCAGCGGTCCGCATTTTCAGTTCCCCACCTGGAACACTCGCTATCTGTTGCCGGGGGCGTATAAGATTCATGTCACGGCGACGGACATCGAGGGGAATACGGCGGCTCTGGACCTGACGGTGCAGGTGGGGATTGAATGGCCGTATTGGATTGGCTTGCTCATTGAGGTGATACTGATAGTAATTGCGCTGGTGGCTTTGCGCATAGCGTATTATCGCTACCTGGGTGGCAGGCTGGAAGGCATTCTGGTTGTGCGCAACGCGGCAGACCAGAAAGCTGAGGTGGAACTGGGCCATGATGTGAGAGGGGCGCGTATGCGCCTGAAGATCACCGAAGAGGGCATCACGATTGGTTCGTTCCCTATCTGGAAGAAGGTGCGCTTTGATGGTCCGGCCAAGCCCATTCCTGAAACGGCCAAAGTCACGAAAAAAGGCAGAACGGCGCGGGCGCGGCTCTATGTACGCAAGGAGCGTCTGGACCCCAAGGGGCGGCGTGTGCCCGTGCCCTACTATCGCCCGCAGCAGGGCAAGAGGAAAGAGTCGGAACTGAAGGACGGCATGAGCCGACGCGCCGGAAACTACCGGGTCGATTTCAGCGATTGAAGTATACTGCTAGAGGAAGAAGAGGGCCGCGCCGAACAGCGCGGCTCTCTTCCTCTGTATATCCAGGCATCATGGCGGCGGGCTTGATGGATACGGCCAGATGCCACCGTCCACCAGAGGGTCCGTAGTGTCTGGAGGTTTATACGGCCAATCAGCCCCATCGATTCCCTTCAGACAATGCTCGCAGACGTAAGGAAGATCGAAATCGACGAGAATTGGAGAGTACGTCAAGGTCATACTCTCTTCTTGACGGCAGAAAGGGCAAGCGACAGCGTAAGGATACGGCCAGTTCTGGTGATCGCAGTGTGGGCAGATGGCCTTCTCATCCTCAGCGTTAAAGAGGGTATCACACTTGGAGCAGCGCAGGGGCCAGCCCATGCTCTCTTGCCTTTCAGCTTATCGCCGCAACACGGCTTGCTGCGCTGCTGTGGCTAAAAGTCTGCCATCTAGTGCCCAGGCTTCGGCCCAGCCGTTCAGCATGCCACCACCGGCGTGCTGGCAGCGCCCGCGAAACAGCAGCCACCCTGAAGGCACAGGATAGCTGTGCCAATGAGCGGTCAGGTCGAGGGTGACGGCTCCCGGAAAGTTGGGAATGGCCCGAAACGACGCCGGGAACACGGCCATATCCAGCAGGGGAATCAGCGAGGCCGCCTGCACAACCAGATCATCTCCCCACGTTTGTTCGCGGTAGCGTGCCCAGAAAATGAAGTCGTCCTCTGCATGCCCTGGCTTGAAGAGGTCTTCGGAGATGCGAAAATCGAAGTTTTCATGGAAGGGAAAGGTCTGGCCTGGCGGCGCGGGCGTCGCCATGGGGATGCACTCCTCAGGCGAAGGCAGCGCTGGCGGCGCGAGCGCCAGACGCGCTGGCCCGTCAACCGGATGGAAGAACGAGGCGCTGGCCCCTAACTCGTTGCGCTCTCCCTGAAAGACTGTTGCGGTGGTGAAGGCGGCCTGGCGGCCCTGGCGCAGCAGCCTGGCTTCCACTTCGGCGGGGCCAGCCGCCGCTGCCGTCAGGTATTGCGCCGTCAGCGCTACGGGGACAAACTCCGGCTGCACCAGCACAGCCATAGCCCGCAGCGCAATCGCCGCGACATAGCCACCCTGCGGTCCCATCACCTGCCAATTGGGCGAAAGGGCGGTGCGCATCCCCTCTTCCGTTACTTTCACCTGTGTATCGTGTTCAAAGTCAGCCATGAGCGCCCTCGCTGATCGCGCTCAGCCGCGCAAACGAGGCTTTGAGCGCCGGATAGAGTGCCTGATAAACCGGGTAATACTGCTGGTAGGTGCGCACGTTGGCGGCGTCTGGCGTGGTGCGCCCACCCAGGCGCACAGCGGTATGGCAAGCTGCTTCCACGGTGGGATAGACGCCAGCGGCCACGCCTGCCAGCAGGGCCGCACCGAACGATGGGCCTTCCTGCGCTTGCGTGGTCACCAGATCGGTTTCCAGCACATCGGCCAGAATCTGTCGCCAGAGCGTGCCTTTCGCGCCGCCGCCCGTGACGCGCACCTGCTCGATGGGCAAGCCTTGCTCGCGGATGATGGCAAAGCAATCCTTCAGGCTGTAGGCCACACCTTCCAGCACGGCGCGAATGATGGCGCGGCGATCATGGCGAGCGGTCAGGCCAATCCAGCCGCCGCGCGCCGCTGGGTCGAGATGGGGCGCGCGCTCGCCCTGGAGGTAAGGCAGAAATAGCAGACCCTCCGCGCCAACCGGCGCGCCTGCCGCTTCGGCTGAGAGCAGTTCATAGGCGTCGGCTGAGGCCCAGCGTTCCATTGCCATTTCTGGCAGGCCAAAGTTGTCGCGCACCCAGCGGAATGACAGCCCCGCTGCCTGGGTGACGGCCATCAGATACCAGGTATTGGGCACCGAGTGATTAAAGGTGTGGGCGCGCGGCACCGGGCCGCTGCGGTCCACGCTGGGAGACGCGGCATGCGCCAGCACGACGCCGCTCGTCCCCAGCGACAGCAGGACCAGCCCAGGCTCGACGACGCCGCTGCCCACCGCGCCGCAGGCGTTATCTGCGCCACCACCGGCAACCGGCGTTCCAGCGCGCAGGCCGGTCAGCGCCGCCACAGCAGGGGTAATTTCGCCGCAGACATCGATGGAGCGGCGCACCGGAGGCAGCAAGGATGGCTTTACGCCGATCAATTCCAACAGTTCGGCAGACCAGACGCCCTGGCGCACATCCAGAAAGAGCGTGCCAGCCGCGTCGGTGATCTCCATCGCCATGACGCCCGTCAGCCGATAGCGAATATAATCCTTGGGCAGCAGCAGATGGGCGGCGCGCGCAAAAAGCTCTGGCTCGTGATTGCGCACCCAGAGCGCTTTGGGAGCGGTGAAGCCGGTGAGCGCGGGATTGCTGGTCAGGTCGATGAGCCGCTCAGCGCCAACGGCCTGAGTAATCCAGTCGCATTCGGCAGCGCTGCGCTGGTCGGCCCAGATGATGCAGCGGCGCAGCACCTGGTCTTGCTCATCCAGCAGGACCAGCCCGTGCATCTGGCCCGAAAGCCCCAACCCGCGTACCTTTTCCGGATTGATGCCCTGCGCTTTGGCTTGCGCCAGGCAGGTCTGAATGGCGGCGCAGGTGGCGCGCCACCAGTCTTCGGGGTCTTGTTCGGCCCAGCCTGGCGCGGGATGATAGAGGGGATATTCTACGAAGGCGCTGGCGAGCGTGCGGCCATCATCGGCAGCAAACAGGGCTGCTTTCGCTCCGGTGGTGCCAATATCCAGACCAAGCAACGTGTCCATGCTATGCCTCCTCTAGCGAGCGTATCATGTCGTTGACGAGCGTCTTGGCAGACGGGTATTTACCGAGATTTCCAGGATGGCGGGCATGCTGAACAGTGTTTCCATCACCAGGCTGGTCGCGCCGATGAGTCCCACATCATCCCCCAGGTCGGAAAAGACGATCTCGACCATCTGGCGCGGGCGCAGCAGTGCGCGTTCTTGAACCGCTTCAACAACTGCCTGGAGAAATGGCGGCCCACCGGCCAGCGATTCGCCGTGTAGGATGATGCGCTGCGGGTTGAAGGCGTTGACCAGGTTAGCGATGCCCACACCGAAATGATGGCCCTGGGCGCTCACCAACTCCAGCGCCAGCGCGTCACCTGCCCGCGCAGCCTGATAGACTGCCTCTGCCTGCGCTTCGACCTCTTCCACGATAGGGATGATGCTGTGTCGCCCGTTTTGCGCGGTTTGCCTGGCTTTGTTTGCCAGCCAGGTGGTTGAGGCCAGCGATTCCCAGCAGCCGCGATTGCCGCATTCGCACAGCGGGCCATCTTCCTGAATGGTCATATGCCCCACTTCGCCCGCCGTGTTGCCTGGGCCGCGATAAAGCTGCCCATTGAAAAGGAACGCGGCAGCCAGGCCGACGCCCGTTTCGACACAAATCAACGTGTCGCAGTCAGCGCCCTGCCCGCGATAGCGCTCGGCGAGGGCTTGCAAATGGCAATCGTTGTCCAGCCAGATGGGCACATCAAACGCATCTGCCAGCCAGCGGCTCAGGGGGACATCGTTCCAGCCGGGCAGGTGGGGCGCGAACGAAACCATGCCGTTGGTGCTGTCCGTCAGTCCGGGCACGCCCACGCCAATGCCCAGCAGATCATCCGAAGAGAGCGAGCAATCGCACAGCAGCTTGGAAAGCATGCTGATAATCGTGGAGGTGATGGTGCTGGGCGAACGATCAGCGCTGAAACGCTGATAGACTTTGCTGAGGATGTGGGCATCGCCATCGCAAATGGCAAGGGAAACGCCATCGACGCTCAGTAAAACGGCGCCTACTCGCACGGCGCCGCTGTGGAAACGGTAGAGTTTGGCGGGTTTCCCGCCCATGGCCGATGGGGTTGCGGTCCCCACGATTTCGGCAAGTCCGTCGGTGTGCAGGTCATCGACCACTTTGGAGACGGTTGGCCGACTAATCGCGCTGCGTTTGGCGAGGTCGGCTTTCGAGATGGGTCCTTCGGCGCGCAGCAATTGCAGAATAGCGAGGCGATTCATCTGGCGCAGGCTTCCAGGGACGGCGGGAATGCTTAGTAGACGGGCCATGCTACCCTCGATAGAATGCTATGCTGTCTGGAAACAGCGACACCACCAGCCTACCCTGGTTCGTACTAGCGCCAGCGAGACAAAGAGAGAGCGAGAGAAAGCGGTAACCTTGCTCGCCTGCCCTGAATGCCAGGCTCGTTAGCGGAAGCGAATAGTTGTGCCAGTGCGCGCGCTCTCCCGTGCGGCTTCGATCACACGGAGGGCTGTCAGAGACTCTGCGGGGTCTACCGGTGGATGGCCCCCAGACAACAGAGCATCGCGCAGTAACGCATAATATGTTTCATAGCTTCCCGGAAGCGTTTCAACGACACTTTCTATTGCCAGGCCGCCGACTTCCGTCGCCAGATGCCCCCAGCGTTCGAGTGGTTCGTGGCCCCAGCCCGCGTTCCCTGGCCGAGAACCGCTGCGCAAGGCGTCTTCTTGTGGGTCGAGCCACTGCTTCTCATAGACTCCTCGCAGCCCGATGACACGCAGTCGTGGTCCAGGCTTTCTTGGCACCACGCTGGCCCAGAGGTGAGCGACCTGGCCGCCCGCGAAACGTAACGCAACAAACGTGTCGTCATCGACGACGGCTCCCGGGCGTCGGCTATCAACCTCGGCATAGACAGAAACGGGTGTGCCAAAGAGCACGATTGCCTGGTCGATCAGGTGAGCGCCGAGATCAAACAGCAGCCCTCCCGCTTCCTCTGGCTCCGGGCGCTCGCGCCACGCGCCCGCTTTTGGCGCGGGACGAAAGCGATCAAAGCGGCTTTCCAGGCGGGCGACAGGGCCAAGGAGATCAGCGGCAATGAGTTGGCGAACGGTTAAAAAGTCATTATCCCAGCGTCGATTTTGAAAAACGCTCAGCAGCTTTTTCGTGCGCTCAGCCGTGGCGATGAGCCGTTCGGCTTCGCTGACGGAAGGAGCGAGGGGCTTATCAATGACTACTGGTATGCCTGCCTCTAAGGCGGCAATGCCCAGGGGCACATGCACGCGGTTGGGCGTGGCAACCACCACCAGATCAAGCTGTGTTGGCTGCGCAAACAATTCTTCGGCGGTGGCGTGAACCGTCGCTTCCGGAAAGTCGCGCCTGGCCTTTGCCTGGCGTTCTGGATTGCCGGTGACGATGGCCGCCACGATCATGCCCGGCGTGGCGGCCACCAGCGGCGCGTGAAAGACCATTCCGGCCAGTCCGTAGCCGATGATGCCCACCCGCAGAGGCGAAGTCCCTGTCATGCCCCCGCTCCTTTGCGATAGAGAGAATAAACGTTACCTTCCAGCAGCCGCGCTGCGCCGACGCACCAGGGCGTCAATCGTGACGGCGAGCAGCAGTACAATGCCCTGAAGGATAAACTTTACAGCATCGCCTACGTTGAGCAAATCCAGGCCGTTTGCCAGGCCACCGATGACCAGCGAGCCAAGTACCACTGCCCAGACCGAGCCGCGTCCTCCGAACAGGCTGACGCCGCCGATGACCGCCGTTGCGATGGCATTCAGCAAGAGGGTCTGATCGACTTCAGCGCTGGCAATATCCTGGCGGGAGGCCAGCAGAATGCCGCCAATGGCTGCCAGAACCGAGGCCAGGATGAAGATAGAGATACGAATGCCAGTCACATTGATGCCCGCGCGGCGGGCTGCCTCGGCATTGCCACCAACGGCGTAGACATGGCGACCATAGGCGCTGAAGCGCAGAATCAGCCAGAACAAGATCACCAGGCCGATGAGAATAACGGCCACCTGCGGGACACCAAACTCCCCTTCAAAAACAAACACCGTCCCGCCTACTATCACGGCTGCCAGGGCCACGCGCGCCAGGAGTGTCCAGAGCGGCGCTACCACTAATTTCTTGCGCTGGCGCCGGATGCGCGAGAAAAGTAACGCTGCCGCGTAAATGACTACAGCGGCTATCGGCAATCCGATACCCAGGACATCTGGAAGATAGGTTGTGGCGATATAGGCAACATACGGGTCAACCAGAATGAGGCTGGTTTGTGGATAAAGTAAAGCGAGCACTACGCCTTGATACGCCAGCAAGCCTGCCAACGTGACAACGAATGATGGAACACGTAAGATAGCTACAAAGATGCCATTGACCAGGCCGATCAGCGCGCCTGCTACCAGGCCCGCCAGCAGCGCTGGAATAGCGTTCCACCCATGCTCGACGGAAAGGACGCCAGTAACGGCGGCGCAGGTGTAGGCAACGACCCCCAGTGACAGATCGATCTCGCCGATCAACAAGACTAACACCGCACCCAGACCAACTGTGCCAATATAGCCAATCTGAAGCACCAGGTTGGTCAGGTTTTCCGAATTCAGGAATAGACCATTGCTTCTTATCTCAAAGAACAGTGCGATGAAGATAAGCGCTACAACGACGGGGAATTGTCCAAAGTCGGTGGTGCGCAGCAGCCTTGAAATCCTGGACCAGCTAAAGGGAGAGGCGCTTGGCGGCTGGGCTGAAGTGGCTGTCTTTTGTTCGAGCGTCTCCCTACTCATGATTGCACCTCCAGCGCCGAGTCATTGCTTGTGCCGTTCTGTTCGAGCAGTGTGCCGAATTGCGCGCCGGTAATGGCAGCCACCACCTGCTCTTGTGTGGTGGAGTGGATGTCAAAGGTGGCGGCGCGTCGTCCCAAGCGCAGGACGATGACGCGGTCTACGACCTCAAAGACATCTGCCAGGTTGTGGGAAATGACTACGACAGCCAGACCTTGCGCGCGCAGACGGCGAATCAGTTCAAGCACCTGGCGGGTCTGGGCGACGCCCAGGGCAGCGGTTGGCTCGTCGAGCAACACTACCTTGGCGTTGCGCAGGATGGTCTTGGCGACGGCGATCGATTGGCGTTGCCCTCCCGAAAGCGCGGCAACAGGAACGCGCAGCGATGGCAGCTTCACATCCAGTTGCTTGAGCACTTCGCGGGTGCGGTTCTCCATTTCCAGTTCATTGAGTGGCCTCACCAGAAATGGGATGACGGTTGAGCGGTCTTCACGGCCAAGAAAGAGGTTGGCAACAACATCGAGGTTATCGCAAAGCGCCAGGTCTTGATAGACGGTTTCTATACCGACATGAGTGGCATCTTTGGGGTTGTTGATGCTGACTTTGTTGCCTTCAACAAAGATTTCGCCTTTATCCGCGATATACACGCCCGAGATGATTTTGATGAGGGTTGATTTCCCAGCGCCATTATCACCAACCAGACCGACCACCTCACCAGCGTTCACCTCGAAATCGACATCCTGAAGCGCTTGCACCGCTCCAAACGCTTTCGAGATACCTTGTAGTTGTAAGGTAGGTATTGTAGGCGCCGCTGCCCAGTCAGAGGCAGTAGGAGTATATTCGGCCATACGAACTCTCCACGCTGAGCACGGCGCTGGAGGAGCTTGCTTCATTGCCAGAAGCCTTCTGGGCAGCCCACATCGCCTGCTTCTTTTTCTGTGTGACGGTTTTGTAGAAAAGAAGGGAGTACGGCGCAGCACCAACGGCTCCCATACTCCCCCTCATCTGCAAGGCGCAGGAGAGGAGCCAGGCGGCCCCTCCCCTGGGAAGATTACTAGCAGATGCCTTCCGAGTTTGTGCCCGCCGGCAGGCCGGTGCAGATTTGGCTCTTCGTGACGAAGCCATCAGCGATGACCGTCGACGCGATGTTGGTCTTGTCAACGGAGGTTGGGGTCTCCAGCACTGATGGGATGTTCGCGCCACCCTGGGTCGCGGTGGTCGCGCCATTGGTCAGAGAAGAGGTATCCGTGCCATTGCTGATCGCGGCAACGAGCTGCGCGGTTGCCTGAGCCTCTTTGACAATCGGCTTGTAAACCGTCATAGCCTGCGTGCCCTCCAGAATGCGCTGAAGGCCAGCCACGGTGGCGTCCTGACCGGTGATGAGGACTTTACCAGCCAGACCGTGTGGCGTGATGGCCGTGACAGCCGCGCCACCAAGGTCGTCGTTGGCAGTGTAGATAACCGCGAGTTTGTTGCCGGTCTTGGTCAGCGCTGCTTCGACTTCAGTCTGGCCGTCTGGCGGGTTCCAGTTTGGCGTGAACTGCTCGTAGACGTTGACCAGCGCGCCGGAAGAGATCAAGGGATCGAGCTTCTCGTGCCCGCCTTGCGCGAACAGGTGAGCGTTGTTGTCGGTGTCAGCGCCCTTGATGAAGGCGATGTTCTTGTTCCCAGCAGCGGCGACGTACGTCTGATAGTGGTCGACGATGTACTGGCCCTGAAGCTCGCCAACCGTCACGTTGTTGAAGGAGACGTAGTAGTTCAGGTCGTTGCTCTGGATCAGGCGGTCATACGCAATGACCGGCACCTGCTTCTGCTTGGCAAGCGCAACAATCGAGGCCGCCGCGCTGCTATCGTGCGCCGCAACAACCAGGATACAATCGCCCTTGGTCAGATCAGCCTGTGCCTGGCTCTGCTGTGTGTCAGAGCTGCCGTTGGCGTTGGAGGAGTCAACGGATACGCCTGGCAGAGCCGCCTTGATCTGCTGCTGAAGCAGCGGGTCGTCGTAGGTTTCCCAACGTGGCGAAGAGTTCGTCTCTGGCAGGAGGATACCAACCTTTTTGCAGCCTTTCCCATTCACGGGTGCGGAAGTGTTCGTGGTGTTATTGCCGTTGTTGCCGCAGCCGGTGAGGATGATGAGAAGGCTGGCCGCTGCCAGAAGGGCGACGAAGAAAGGCATGTGTTTGGGACGAACAAAAGGTGCCGAATGCATACTGTTCCCTTCCTTTTTCATTCTTCAGCGAATGGAGGGCTTTGGCGAAGCCCGTTACACGCCCGCAAAGCGTGTTGGCAGGCATAGCAGAACGCTTTCCTGGCCTGCCCCATGTGGACCGTTCTCGTCTGGCGGTTCGCTCCTTCCTTTCTTCAAAAGCTGGTCGGGGAAAAGACAACAATCCCCGATGATGGCATACCTACAAACATTCCCCGCGTCCGATACCACCCCAACCAGGGGAGATGGCAGCAGGGTTTGTGCTGTAGCAATCGAGAAAAGCAGGACTGGCCCGTATACGAGCAGATAAGGGACATAGGCTGTCGTAGAGGCCAGATAACCAGTTAGGTGTATAGAGGCCGGTGGGTTTAGAGGCGAGGCGTAACTGGCATCACATGGTTAGGAATATGAGTCGCCGGTCGTAAGCCGGTATGTAAGGTAAGTTTCTTTACAATGCTATGTTGATACTATAATCAGGAAGCTGGTCCTTGTCAAGAGTTTTTCCCGGAACTTTTTGAGCGTACCGGGAAATTGGTAATAATCTTGGAAAATGGGGATTGAGACTTGTCAAGGGGTCAATTGCTTCAGAAGGAAGCTTTCCACGGCAGTGTTGAATGCAGCGGGCTGCTCTTCGTTGCTGAGGTGCGCGCAATCGGGGAGGATGGAGAGCTGCGCGCCAGGGATGGCTTTTGCCAGCTTTTCAGCCAGCGCCGGGGGAATGGTGACATCCTGCGCGGCCCCCAGCACCAGCGTGGGGCAGTCGATGATGCCAAGATGCTCGGTGATGTCGCGGCGCTCCAGCAGGCCCAGCATGGCCTCGCGGTATTGTTCGACGGATTGGGCGATGTAGCGCTGCCGCCAACGATTCATATAGTCTTGATGCGTGCCGCGAAACGCGGCGGTGAAAAACGCCTGCTCCCAGACGCCTGCCCAGTGGCTCAGACCCTCCGGTGTCAACTGCTCCAGTGAGGCACGCACCTCCGCGCGCTCTTCGGGCGGATACCATTCCTGGCTGGTGGTGTTGACCAGCACCAGCGCCCGTGCTGCATCAGCGCTGCGCAGGGCCGCGCGCATGGCGATCATCCCGCCCATGCTCAGCCCGATCAGCACCGGCCTGCGACTCCTTTCAAACCCTACAACTTCCAATAGGGCCAGCAGGTCTTCGGCCTGCGTTTCCAGGTCATGTTCGCCTGGTGTCAGCGAAGACGTGCCATGATTGCGGCAATCGTAGGCCATGACCGGATGACGCGACGCGAAGTGGGCTATTTGCGTGGCCCAGGCTTCATGGGTCAGGGTTGCGCCGTGCAGAAACACCAGCGGCGTCTGGGCCGACGTTTGATTTTCTAGTTGATAGGTGAAGGTAACGTCATTGATGCTGATCTGTGACATAATACAGTCCTCTCCGCGACAATCTTGCTTCAGAGTATAGCACGCTTGTCGGGTGGGGGGTAGCACCTTTTCGAGTTGGTGCGCCTGGTCGCCAGCCGTGAGGTCGGCGCTAGCGCGGTGGCTGGTTTTCTGGCTCGGCAGGCGATTCAGTGCGCCGGGTGCCTTCGCTGCCCGATTCCAGCCACCAGCGAATGGCATCCTGTACGGCGGCCAGCGCGTGTTCGCGGGTGTTGCCTTTGCCGGTCACACCAGGGAGGTCGTCCGCCGAAGCGATATAGGTATGTTCCTTTTCATCCCAGCGTAGGGAGATATTGTATTGCTTGCCCTCTTGCATGCGTCTCTCGCTTTCTTTCAATCGCTCTTTCTAGAGAAGATGTAAGCAAGGATTGCGCCAGCGTGAGGAGCAGCATGGAAGACGAGTGGCGCGCCGCGTGAGGAGGAAGCGCGAAAAGGGGGGCAGAGCGGAGCGGCTATCCTCTACCTGCTCCGCTCTGGGAGGGAGAGCTATCGTGCTTTTCAGCATATTTTATGCCAACGCTGGCTGCTCATATCGCCTCTTTTCCTGAACGATAGTGTGAGGCGGTACGATATACACAAGATTATGGTGTCGCACCTATTGATTGGTAATCTATATGGATGAGCAACCTGCGGAGTTGGCGCGGGAGACACGTGTGGCAACGATCAAAATTGATCTGGATCGCGCGCTTGGGACGGTTGATCGCAAGCTGTTTGGCGGGTTTGTCGAACACCTGGGCCGCTGTATCTATGGCGGCATCTATGAGCCAGGCTCCGCACTCAGCAACGCGGAGGGCTATCGTGTCGATGTGTTGGAAGTCGTGCGCGCCTTGCGTCTGCCGGTTCTGCGCTGGCCTGGGGGCAATTTTGCCAGCGGTTATCACTGGCAAGATGGCATTGGCCCGCCTGAGCAAAGGCCGCGCCGCATGAATCTATCCTGGCACTCGGAGGAATCGAATCAGTTTGGCATCAACGAATTTCTGCGCTATTGCCGTCTGATTGATGCTGAGCCATATCTCTGTGTCAATTTGGGAACGGGCACGCTCGATGAGGCGCAAGCCTGGGTGGAATACTGCAATGGCACCGGCGATACCTATTGGGCCAATTTGCGGCGGCAGCATGGGAACGAGCGACCCTATCAGGTGCGCTATTGGGGGCTGGGCAACGAGATGTATGGCGCGTGGCAGATTGGCGCTTTAACGCCAACCGCCTATGTAGAGCGCGCCAGAGAGTTTGCCAAGGTGATGAAATGGACTGATCCCAGCATCAAGCTGATAAGCTGCGGGCAATCGGGCTGGCAGGCATGGGACCGTATCGTACTGGAGGGGTTGGCCCCGTATATTGATTTCCACAGCATCCACATTTATACTGGCGCGTTCGAGCACTACAGCAACATTTTTGCCGCTCACCAGGCCGAGCGCGCGCTGAATATTTGCCAGGCGATGATCGAGCAGGTGCGCTATGAGCAGCATATCGCGCATCCGATCAAGATTGCCTATGACGAGTGGAATGTCTGGTTTCGCCAGGTTGCGCCGGAGACAGGCTTAGAGGAACAGTATGATCTTTCTGACGCGCTGGCGTTGGCGACCTACCTCAACATCTTTATTCGCCACTGTCGCGCGGTCGGCATGGCGAACCTGGCGCAGATGGTCAACGTGATTGCTCCGATCTTTACCCGCCTTGATGGCCTCTTTCTTCAGACAATCTACCATCCTTTCTCTCTCTATGCCACGCTGACCCAGGAAATCGCGCTGGATGTCTACGTCGATTGCGACCTCTATGATCTTCCGCCCGAAGCCGAGGAAGCAGCAGCATCGCCATGGGGCACGCGCGTGGCCGACCTGGGGCCGTTCAAGCTGCTGGATGTGACGGCGACCTGTGATGCCGCCAGACGCCAGGTGGTATTGGCGGTGGTGAATCGTGATCGAGATGCCGCGCATACCGCAACAGTGCAGTTTGCCGACGGCTTGGCAACGGGCGTGGATGCCCACGAGGTCAACGGTGCGACTCCAGGCGCGCGCAACTCCTTCGAGCAGCCCCAGGCGGTCAGCGTACAGCAGCGACCGCTGGAGGGCGTGGGCCAATCCTTCGCCTATACCTTTCCGGCGCATTCGTTGACGATGCTGCGTTTCCAGATGGGCGTGTGAGGGCGGCCCTGGTCTTGCTGGTCAGGTCTTCTGCTATGATGTGGGAAAAGAAGTAGCTATTGATGCCGTCTGTCTTTCGAGGAGGAAATCTATGGCAAAGGAGCAAAAACGTTACGGTTTGGGGATTGATCTGGGTGGCACCAAGATTCTGGCCGGAGTGGTGGACCTGGAAAGCGGCAAGATCATCGGGTCGTCGCGCAAGAAAACGCATGCCGAGCGTGGGGCAAAGGCGATTGAAGACCGCGTGAAAGAGGTCACGCAGGAGGCGCTTGATGCCGCCAGGCTGCCCACGAATGGTTCGATTGTTGGGATTGGTGTCGGCGCGGCGGGCCAGCTTGACCACAAAAACGGGGTGATTCTCGCCAGTCCCAATCTGCCCTTTGAAAACTTTCCGCTTGCGAAACAATTGCAGGGGCAATTCAATCTGCCGGTGACGTTGGCAAACGATGTGGAGGCGGCGGCCTATGGCGAGTTGTATCACGGCGCGGGCAAGGGATGCCCCCTGTTTGTCTGTGTGTTTGTGGGCACGGGCATTGGCGGCGGCATTGTGCAGGATGGCAAGCTGTTTCGCGGCGTGTCGGGCACTGCCGGTGAGTTGGGGCATATGACGGTGGTGGCGGGTGGTCGCCTCTGCCCATGTGGGTCGCGCGGTTGCCTGGAGGCATATGCTTCGCGCACCGCGATGACGCATGCTATTGCCGGGGAAGTGAAGCGCGGGCGGCCTTCGGTGGTGAAGGCCGAGTTGGAGGCGGGCACAGGCGTGCTGCGCTCGGGGCACTTTGCCGATGCCATCAATGCCAAAGATGAACTGGTCATTCAAACGGTACACGAGGCTTCAGATTATCTGGGCTATGGGCTTGCCAGCATCATCAATTTTTATAACCCGCAGAAAATTATCCTCGGCGGTGGAGTCATCGAGGCGATGGACGTAATCTTTGATCGGGCCACGCAGCGCGCCAGAGAAATTGCTTTGCCCGCGCCCAGCCGCACCGTCGAATTTGCGCGCGCCGCCCTGGGCGATAACGCAGGGATGGTGGGCGCTGCCACGCTGGCGGGCGGTGGCGACAGATAGGATGGAATAGCCCGTTTTTCCCTGCTTGGTCCAGAAACTCTTGCATATATTCATATCTCCCCCTATACTACATCCGGCAAAAAGCTCAACCCACTGCTGGGGAGCTTCTGGAGGATGTGCGTGCCACCTATAGAGGAGAAGCAGAGCACATGCGCGACTGGCAGACGGAACGAAAGCCATCAAAGAATCAGGGTGAATGGGCGGAAGATGAGATGTTACCCCCCTGGAAAACCACTTCATCGACCCACCCTCGCCTCACGCTGCCATCGGTTCCCAAAGTATCGACAGCGCCACCGAAGCGCCTGACGCCGTCGCGCCAGCCCACCCCTCCCGCTGTGCCCATCCCGCCATCCTCAAGCCGGTCTACATCGGGGGCTGTCAGGGCTTATCCTCCCCGTTCGCCTGCTGAGCGCTCAACCGCGCCAGTACGTGCCCAGCCGCCGGGGAATCCTCCGGCTCGCGCGCAGACGAGTGGGCGGATTCCCACGCCGACCATCTGGAACGAGACACCTTCCAGTCGCCATCAGACGGGCACGTGGGTTCCCACGCCCGCCAACGCCTGGGGTGACGCGCCCGCTGGCCGTACACTGACCGGCAAGCGCTTGCCAGTGCCTTCCAGGGTTTGGGATGACGAAGAGCCATTGGAACCTGCCGAAAAATCGGTCACCTTGATTCCAGGCAAATATCCTGGCGCGCGCAGCCAGCGTGCTGGCCTGTTCTGGCAAGCACGACACATTCCCGCCCGCTTGCAGGCGGTCATTCTCTTGTGCATCTTGTCAGCGTTGGCGCTGGGCATTGTGTTAGGGGGTGTGCTGCGGGGTGGGCTGGAGTTATCGGCGTTGAACTTTTCCACGGCTCCGGCGGGGAGCTTTGCGCTCCAGGTTCCCACGGCGGGGCCGTCGCTGCCTGCTGGCGTGAATACCACCGACATCAACCATTACATTACCAAATATGGTTTTGATTCGCCCAGTAAGGTTCCGGCGCTTGCCAGCGATGAGGCGCAGCGTCTGAAGACGATGATGCCCTATGCCATCGCTGCCACCGCGCGCTATGATGCGCGCTATGGCGCGAAGGTCGAGCCGGAGATGCTGCTGTGGTGGACCCACGCGGAAGGCATCGGCGCGCGCATCAATTATAGCAACTGCGCCAATGAATCGCCGCCCGCAGGGCAGGATTCCTTCTCCTCCATTATGAATTGTGATCGCCCTGATTTCTGGCAGCTTGGCTATGGCAACCAGTTCGGCAACATCTGGGTGTTGAAGGATGCTTTCACGGATATGTACGGCAATCCCAATGACCCGAAGTTGGTGCAGAAGGTCGGCCAGGGCGTGCTCGATTACGATATGTCGCAGCATACGGTTCCCACGTGCGGCGGCTATTCCTGCACCTTCCCGTCGATGACCATCGATCAGATTATGGCCGATGTGCATTGGCACGCTGCTGACCATAAAGAGACCGAGTCGAACTGGTGGGCTTCGGTGCTTTCACGTGACCCAGGCATCAATTCGTATATGCTGGCGCTGGCGCTGACCAGCTTCAGCCATGCGCAAACGGCAACCTGGGTGGGCTGCTATTATGCAGAGCCGTGCTGGCAAAATGAATCGAACGCGATGTGGCAGATTCTGGATGCCTGGAAGTCGCTGGGCGGATAGGCACAAGCCTCAAATGGCCCTGCCACCCATCACCCCCGCCTGACGACGTCAGGCGGGGGTTTTTTCTTGGACAAAAACGCAGAAGAGTGCCTCTTGCCCTTGACATTTTGCTAAAAATAAGATATATCTTGTTATATCGAATTATATCGAAATGCAGAAGCCGGTTTCGATGGATGGGCCGAGATTGGCTCGGCGCGTCGGGTGCGACTTCTGCTGAAAGGATGAAGACACCATGTTTGGACGATGGCGTTTTGATGATAGCCGCCCGGCGTTTGCCTGGGGTGGCGGCGACTATGAAGGGGAAGCGGGTTGGCAGCCCTGGGCACGCCCGGAGCGCCCGCATTTTGGCCCGCCCTGGGCGCGGCATGGGCACCACGAGCACCATGAGCATCATGACCATCCGCACTTTGGCCCGCCGTGGGCGGGGCGCGAGCGGCCTCCCTTTGGCCCTGGTTTCTGGGGTATGGCCCGCGGTTTCCCCTTTGGCCCTGGCGGCAGGGGGTTCCCGTTTGGCCCTGGTGGCCGTGGACCAGGTGGACCGCGCTTTATGGGGCGCGGCGATTTGAAGTATGTGCTGCTGACGCTGCTGCGCGAGCGGCCCATGCACGGCTATGAGATGATTAAGCAATTGGAAGAGCAGGCGAGCGGATTTTACACACCCAGCGCGGGCGCGGTCTATCCGACCTTGCAGTTGATGGAAGATCGCGGCTGGGTGACCAGCGAGACGGTGGATGGCAAGAAAATCTATACCATCACCGACACAGGTCGCCAGGAGCTTGAGGCGCAGAGTCAGCGCGCCCAGGCGTTCGAAGGCCCACGCGGCTTCTGGGGTGGGCATCATGGCCGTGGCCCCTTCGGACGCGAGGCGCAGCCAGAACTGCACGCGTTGCGGCAGGAGGGCATGGAGGTAGCGCGGTTGATGATGGCTGCGGTGATGGCCTCTGGCGGCGACCCTGAGAAGCTGGCGCGGCTGCGGGCGATTATTACCGGCACGCGCACCAGCCTGGAAGAGTTCCTGGGCCAGACGCCCGGGAGCACGGGGCCAGAAACCTCTGCCCCAACGAGCAGCACGGTGGAAGACGCCTGATCGGGCGCTTTCCTGCGGTTACAGAGATGCCAGCGGCTCCAGATATGGGCCGCTGGTTTTTGTTATTTATCAGATTCCTATCCCGAGACCGGGAAGCAGATGGTTGCAACCTTTGTCTTCACCGGGAGCCTGGTGATGGGGACAGCGCTGCACATCGGCGGCGGCAAGGCCACGCTGAGCAGCGACAGCCCGGTAGCCCTGGCGCCAGACCAGAAGCCCTATATCCCTGGCTCCAGCTTCAAGGGCGCGCTGCGCAGCACCGTCGAGAAAATGGCTGCCAATCTGCCTGGCTTCACAAGCTGCGCCTTGATCGAGTTGAGCGCAGATGAACTCAAGGAGGCGCTGCCGCGTGGCAAGGAGTTGAAGGCGCTCTGCCCGACGATTCGGCAGAAGAGCGTCTTCGCGCGCAGGCAAAGCGCCGAGGAAGACCAGACCAGACTCACCAGCGAGATATTCGACACGCTCTGCGATACCTGCCAGTTGTTCGGGTCGCCCTTTGCCGCATCGCGTGTGAATGTTAGCGACCTCTACACCACAGATGACGACTGGAGCGGTGTACTTCAGGTTCGCGACGGTGTGGCTATTGATCGCGATACCGAGAAAGCCAGAGACCGCCTGAAATATGATTTTGAGGTGGTGCCAGCCAGCGCCGCCTTCGCGTTGCAGATTCTGCTGGAGAACGCCACGAAGAAAGATTTGCAATTGCTTTGTGTGGGGCTGAGTGAGTTCGCGCATGGCTTCGGCGTTGTGGGTGGCAAGCGCTCGCGCGGCCTGGGCGTGGCGAAGCTGGAGGGTCTGGAAGTGTCGGCGCTGGAACTGTTCACCGAAGGCGTGAACGAGCAGCCGGTGGAAGACGCCGAGCGCCGCAGACGACTGCGGCAGTATCTCATCAAGAACGAGTTCTCGAAGACCGTTGATGGCGCGGAGTTTCTGGAAGCGTACATCGGCAGCATCTTTGAGTAGAGGGAACAGGTGGGTGCTATGTTGAAGAAACTGGTAAATGAGGCGTTTTTCACGCTACGCATTACGACGACGGGGCCGCTGCTGGTGAAGTCAGGCCACGCCAGCATCAGCGGCCCGGATATGACGCCCGTCTTGACCTGGCGCAATGGGCGGCAGGAGGCATTTTTGCCTGGCAGTTCGCTGAAGGGCGTCTTTCGTAGCCATATCGAGAAGATTGTCTGTGGGCTGAAGCCGCGCGTGGTCTGCTATCCGTTTGAAGGCAACGATGAGAAGCAGGCCGACCTTGCCCAGCGCCAGCGCGACTACCTGGACTCCTGCGGCGGCTATTTCAACCAGTACGCGCACCGCGATGACGAACGCCGCAAACGGCTGGAAGAGCGGACCGATCTGGTCTATGCCGCGTCCTGCCCCACTTGTCGGCTGTTTGGCTCGACGGGCTTTATTGGCCGGGTCGCCATTGGCGATGCCTATCTGGCTTCCAAGGAGATCAAAGAGCAGCGCGATGGCGTGGGCATTGACCGGCTGACGGGAGGGGCCAGCCACGGAGCCAAGTTCGAGTTGGAGGTGGTCAGCACGGGTGTGGTGTTCGAGACAGACATCCACCTGCGCAACTTCGAGCTATGGCAGCTTGGTATGCTGCTGGTCATCCTGCAAGATATGGAAGATGAACTGATTCACATCGGCATCTGGTGCAGATTGCGCTGGATGATCTGCGGCGCATCTGGCGCTGGGAGCCGGACCCCAACGTCAATTACCATTACCCTGACCGAGCCTGGTTCAGCACGCCCGGCAACAGCACCAAGCCCATTGAGCAAACACCCTGAGATGACGAGAAGCCCCGTGCGCTGCGCCTTCGCTGCAATCCATCAAGCTGGCTTGATGACGATGGTTTCTCCGGTCCAGAGGTAGTTCAGTTCATTTTTGGGCAGATAGGTGATGCGATAGAGCGATGAATCGACAATGCGTATCCCGGCCTCGTCGCCGCCAACGGCAACCAGGAAATGCCCGACGCTGAGGGCCGGGTAATATATTTCGCCACTGTCGCGTACCCCCAGGACGACGGGGATGCCCTGCACTTCGGTCATGTTCAGGATGTCATCGTAGCTCATCCCGTGATTCATCTGAACGGTGGCGCGCATATTGAAGGTGCTCATCATGTATTCCCAGGCGTCCTGGCTCATCAAGCCTCCCCAGGAGGTGATGTAGGGGGGATTATGTGCGCTCATCACGTCGATAAGTTGCCCGATGGTGACATTCGTGATGCCCCAGGCGTGCAGAACCTCGGTCATGGCGGCGGCGCTGCACGCGGAATCCCACCAGAGGTCATGCTGCGCCTTTGAGTCATAGCCAGCGTTGAGGTCTGCCTGGATGATCGGCTGCACCCGCTGGGCAACGGTGGTTGGTCCGCTTTGCTGCTGCGCTGCTGGGGCTGAGAAGGGCAAGACGTTACTGAGCGCGTGGAAGAGCAGATTGGCATTGCCGCCAGCGGTGGCAAAGGTGGCGGTCAGCACGCCGCACACGATCAGCGCGATGAGCGAGAGCTTGATGAAGGTGAAGCGGGGCGAGGAACTGTGAAACCAGCTTTGTTTGATTTTGACGCTGGGAACGGCAGGCGAGGTACGCGGAATGATCTGTAAATCGGCGGGCGAGGCTGGCTCGCGCAGGTCGAGCGGGCTGGTGGCTGCGGAATGGACGACCAGGCTCTGTGTGGATGGCTTTCTGGCGCGTTTCGGCTGGCGTTCTGGCTGCGGCATTTCGTCCGGGAACTCTTCGGCCAGTGTTGAATCGATGCTTTCCGGGCGCTGTGGAAGCGATAAGCGCGGCGCTACCTTTGGAGTGCGGGGGCGAGTGCTGCCCGCTGATGGACGCCTGGCAAAAGGATCAGATTGATATTCCATTGCATCATCTTGAGAAGAAGCGCTCCGCTGACGCATGTTGACCAAATCCTCTTTTATCCGTTGCTGCCCTTTACCCCGCCTCGTTCCACGTTTCTGATACGCCTATCTGTTGAGAGCATACCAGCCGCCCGCAGCCTCTGTCAAAGAAATGGCCGCCAGCCGGGACTTTTTTCCTGGTTGGCTTGTTCAGTGAGCGATAGACGCATTCCCCCTTTACTTCTCCCTGATTGGGGCAGCCATCAATTGCTCCAAGCGAGCAGCAGCTTCCTCCCAGCGCTCGCGCTCAGCCGGACGGGGCTCAAAGCGCGTCGTGGTTGAGGAGCGCACCGCCAGCGCCCGCACCTCAGCCAATGTGCTCAACTCGCCCAGAGCTACTAACTGCATCAGGGCATTGCCCAGCGCCGTTGTCTCCGCCGGACCAGCGACAACGGGCACGCCTGTGGCATCGGCCAGCCATTGGTTCATCAGCGTGTTCTGTGACCCACCGCCAACCAGGTGAATGACTTCAATCTGCTGCCCTGCAAGGGCCGCAGCGCTCCGAAGCACCCGGCAATAGCGGAGCACTAAACTTTCGCAGATGCTGCGCGCAAAAGAGGCTGGCGACTGGAGCGGGGGCTGCCTGTGTTCGCTGAGCCAGGCATTGATGGTGGCGGGCATGTCGTCAGGGGCCAGCAAGCTGGAGTCGTCGGGGTCGAGCAGCGCGACAAAGGGTGGCTCCTCTGCTGCTGCGGCCAGCAGCGCAGCGATGGGCCGCGGTTGGTCCTGCGCTTCCCACTGGCGCTGGCAGCTTTGCAGGAGCCAGAGGCCCATCACATTCTTTAAGAAGCGTGTCGTGCCGAAGACGCCGCCCTCGTTGGTGAAGTTGGCCGCCAGCCCGGCGCTGCTGATGAGTGGGCGCGCCAGTTCTAAGCCCACTAACGACCACGTGCCCGAACTGATGTAGGCCCAGTTCGCGCCACTGGTGACGGGGATGCCCGCCACCGCCGAGCCGGTATCGTGCGTGGCGGGCAGCGCCACGCGGACGCCCGCGCCCAGATCATCCCGCACCTCGGGTAACATTGGCCCCAGCATAGTGCCTGGCTCGCCCAGCGGCGGCATGATACGCTCTGGCACCTGGGCCGCCGCCAGCAGCCCCGCCGACCAGTGTCCTGTGCTGGCATCGACAAGTTGGGTCGTGGTCGCGTTGGTGCGTTCTGCAACCTGCTGGCCGCTCAGCCAGCAATGCAGCAGGTCTGGCATCAACAGCAGTCGATGCGCGCTATCAAGCTGACCGCGCGGCTGCCGGGCATGCGCGGCCAGTTGATAGAGCGTATTGAACGGCAAGAATTGGATGCCGGTGGTGGTATAGATGCGCTCGCGCCCGATGCTGGCCGCAAGCGCATCCATGATACCTGCCGTGCGTCCATCTCGATAGTGATAGGGTAGGCCCAGCAGCAGACCCTCGGCATCGACCAGCCCATAATCCACACCCCAGGTGTCCACGCCCACGCTGTCCAGCGTCCCAGCTAACTGGTGTGCGCGGCGCAGCCCGGACAGGACTTCGCGCCAGAGGTCCAGCACATCCCAGAAGAGATGGCCGCGCACGCGCACCGGACGATTGGGGAAGCGATGCGCCTCCTCCAGGCTGATGGCCGTCCCATCGAAGCGGGCCAGCATCACACGCCCGCTTTCTGCGCCCAGGTCTATGGCGGCCACGTTGCGTGTGGACATGCTCCCGGCTCCCTCTAGCGTCTACAACGTCTACAACGTCTACACTGTCTATAACTCCCTACACTCCCTACAGCATTTCCCGTGGTGTCTTTTGATGAATGACCATTCATTCATTCATCGTGGGAAGGCGGCGGGCACACCGCCATCCACATTGAGGATATTGCCGGTGCTTTTGCTGGAGCGTGTGGGCGAGGCGAAGAAGGCCACCGCCTCGGCAATATCTTCGGGCAAGATGTTAACGCCCAGCGTCGTGCGCTTGCGATAGTGTTCTTCCAACTGCTCCGGCGCAATGCCATAGGTCGCGGCGCGCTCGGCCCGCCAGGAACTGCTCCAGATGCGCGACCCGGCCAGCACGGCATCGGGGTTGACGACATTGACGCGAATGCCCTGCGCGCCGCCCTCTTCGGCCAGCCCCCGCGCCAGATGCAGTTCCGCCGCCTTTGCCGTCGAATAAGCCGAAGCATTCTTGCCCGCTACGAGCGCGTTTTTGCTGGCGATAAAGACCAGGTTGCCGCCCTGACCTTGCTGCGCAAAGAGGCGAAACGCTTCGCGCGCTGTCAAGAAATAGCCGGTCGCCAGCACGCTGAGATTCTTGTTCCAGTCGGCCAGCGTCGTTTCGGTGATCGGAGCGCTGGAGGCCAACCCCGCGTTGTTGACGACGGCATCGATGCCACCAAAGGCCAGCGCCGCTGCTGCAAAGGCGGCCTGGACACTCTCTTCATTGGTCACATCCATGCGCACCGCGACAGCCCGACCCGCGCCATACCGGCGGCAGAGGTCTTGTGCCAGTTGCTCCGCGCCTGCCAGGTCAATATCGGTCGCCACGATGTGCGCCCCATCGCGGGCCAGCCGTGTGCAGACCGCCGAGCCGATGCCGCCCGCTGCGCCGGTCACGAGCGCTACGTGCCGCGCAAGCTCGCGTTCTGGTGGCGCCAGCGTCAGCTTGTATTGCTCCAGCGGCCAGTATTCAACGGCGTAGCTTTCGGCATCGGTCAAGGAGGTGAATCCGCCGCACGCCTCGGCGCCGCGCATCACGGTGACGGCGCGATGATACAACTGGGCGCTGACATCGGCCATGCCCGCGTCTTTGCCGGTCGTCACCATGCCAACGCCGGGAATGAGGATGACGCGCGGCGCGGTCTCAACGGCCAGGCTTTCGGAACGATAGACCGGTGCCTGCGCGTCGGGGTCGAGGTCTTGTTTCGCGTTCTCCTCCAGATAGCGCTCATAGCGCGCCCGATAGCTTGTTACCCCGGAGCGCAGCGCCTCGGCCAGAGCCACTGTCCCTTGATCGGGTGTCCAGTCGACCAGCAGCGGCCAGGGCCTGGTATGCACCAGATGATCTGGACAGGCCGCCCCAACCTGGACCAGACGCGGGGCGTCCTGGCTGGAGGCAAACTCCAGCACGTCGGGCGCGTCCTCAAAGCGCAGCAGCATGCGTTTGTCTGCCGACACCAGGCCGCGCAGCACTGGCAACGCGCCTGCGGCGATTTCGCGCCGACGCTCTTCAGGCAGCGCCTCGATGCGCGCGCCGCCAAAGGCAGAGGCGCCGAGGCGCCGTTCGACAAACACTCGGGCCTGCGCAATGGTGGCAAGCGTGCTGGCATAGCAGGCATCATCCGTTTCGCCCCAGGTGATCAAACCATGTTTCGCCAGGATGACGAGCCTGGCCTGGGGATGCGCGCGCACCGCCAGCGCGACTTCGCGCGCCAGCCCGAAGCCAGGACGGCGATAGGGAATCCAGACGAGTGCATCGCCAAAGCATTCACGGGCCAGCCGCTCGCCATCGGCGGCGCAGGCAAAAAAGTTGGTTGCGTCGGCGTGGGTATGGTCGATGTGGGCGAAGGGCAAGAAGGCGTGCAGCAGAGTTTCGATGGAGGGGCGCGGACGGCCTGGCTCGAAGAAGCAGTGCGCCAGATAGTCCACCATCTCAGTATCGCTCAGTTGCTCGCGTTCGAGGAGGGGCAAAAGATCGTCCAGGTATAGGCCGGTAAAGGACGCTTCTGTCACCGTTGCCAGGTCGGACCCCGAACCCTTGACCCACAGGATGCGCGCGCGCCTGCCGCGAAAGTCGATCTCTTCCGACTTGGCCGAGGTATTGCCGCCGCCCCAATTGCAGACGCTGCGGTCTGCGCCCAGGCGGCGCGAGCGCGCCATTAACTGCGCCAACGTTGATGCTGCTTCCTCTGGTATATGTGTTGCCATACTTGTTGTGCTCTTTCCTGTTCCTTAAGCGCCAGGATAGCCGCTGGTCACGGTCGCCAGAGCGCGCTCACTCGCTACCCGTTCGGCATAGCCGCTCTGCCGAAATGCTGCAATGGGGTCGGGGTCGAGTCCTTGCCGAATGCGCGCTTCTGCCAGCAGCGGACGCACATCCGTCTCGAAAGCGGCGCGCAGCACGCGATAGGCTCCGAGTACGTCGCCCGCCTCCTGTGCACGAGCGAGCGCCTGCTGATCGACCAGCAGCGCCTTGGCATAGGCCAGTTGAATGTGGACGATCGACTGAATCATCGCCTCGATCTTCGGTTCAATATTGTGTGATTGGTCAATCATGTACGCGATTTGCGCGACATTTGTATTGCCCTCGTCGCGGGCGGCCAGAATTTCATGAAAGATGGTAAACAACTCAAAGGGATTGAGCGACCCCACAATGAGATCATCATCGGCATATTTGCGGTCATTGAAGTGAAAGCCGCCCAGCCGTCCTTCATCCAGAAGCTGCGCCACGATCTGCGCCAGGTTGGTGCCCTGCGGATGGTGCCCGGTGTCGACAAGCACCTGCGCCTGGGGGCCAAGCTTCTGGCAGCACAGCAGCGACGTGCCCCAGTCTGGCAAATCGGTCTGGTAGAACGCTGGCTCAAAGAACTTGTATTCGATCAAGAGGCGCATGCCAGCAGGCATAGCCGCGTAAATCTCTTGCAGCGCATCCAGCAGACGATGCCGACGGCGGCGAACATCATCCTGGCCGGGATAGTTGGTGCCGTCGGCCAGCCAGAGGCTGATGACCTCCGAATGCACTTGCTCTGCAATGCGGATGCACTCCAGCACGTGATCGATGGCCCGGCGACGCACGGCAGCGTCGGGATGGCACAGGCTGCCCAGGCGATAGACATCATCTTGAAAGAGATTCGGATTGACCGCGCCAATATGGACGCCCAGACTGGCGGCGTGCTGCTCTGCGCCGGGCCAATCATCCACCCGATCCCAGGGGATATGGATAGCCACACCAGGGCACGCGCCCGTGACACGCTGGACCATGGCCGCATCGTCCAGTTTTTCAAAGAGGGTGCGCGCTGCGCCCGGCCAGGGAAAGACCTTGAAGCGCGTACCCGAATTGCCATAGCCCCAGGAAGGCGTCTCGACCATGAATGCCTGGATGGCCTGGAGCGCCGCCTCCACATCAATCCCCTGCTGCTGCAAATCATCGCGCAGAGACACAAAACGTGCTCTATCCATCTTCTCTCTCCTTGTGGGGACATTCAAATCAGAAGTAGCTGGGCATGGTGCGCTGCGTGGATTATGCGGATTATAAAGTAGTCATTGGATGAAACGTTTCATATATGGAAGGGAACAGTACCAGGAAAATGAAACGTTTCATTCTTAGGGTGAAGTATACTGATGACCCTGGCTCTTGTCAAGTGACTACGCTGCCAATTTGTGTGGTTGCGCAAAATTGCGTTTGAGCCAGGCGATATGCTATATATTTACTCCGAGAAAGGGGACATCACTCGTTCATGACTGACATTCGGCGTGTCGCTGAGTTGGCAGGCGTTTCCCTGGGGACAGTTTCGAATGTGCTTAACCGGCCACATCTGGTCGCAGCACACACGCGCCTCCGTGTCGAGCAGGCGATTGCCGACACGGGCTTTGTGCGCAATGGCTCTGCGCGGCAGTTACGTGCCGGGCACAGTCCGTTGATCGGCCTTATTGTGCTGGATGTCTCCAACCCTTTCTTTACCGAGGTGGCGCGGGGCGTCGAGGATGCGGCCAACGCTGCCGGATCAATTGTCGTGCTCTGCAACTCCGATGATTCCACCGCTAAAGAGCAGCGCTACCTCCAATCCCTGGAGGAACAGCGCGTTCAGGGGATGCTCATCACGCCGGTCAGCAGCAGCGAAACTTCCATGCAGCGGGTGCGTCGTCGTGGCATCGCCGTCGTCTTGCTCGATCATCCCAGCCGCTCCGCTGATCTCTGCTCGGTCGCGGTAGATGACGTACTGGGTGGTGAATTAGCGGCAACGCACCTGTTTGCTCAGGGCCACCGCCGCATTGGCTTTCTTCATGGTCCATCGACCATTCGACAGATCGCTGAGCGCCAGCGTGGTGTGCTGCGCGCCGTCAAGCGTTTTGGCTTGAACCCACAAACAGCGGTCCTCAACATCGCCGTGCCCAGCCAGAATACCTCCGAGGGCGAAGCCAGCGCCGAACTGCTGCTGGCAAATGAGCCGCGCCCTACAGCCGTTTTTTGTGGCAACGACCTGCTGGCTTTAGGCTTGATGCGCGGCCTGGCGAAATATAGCCTCTACATCCCCCAGGACATGGCTCTCGTCGGCTATGACGATGTTGATTTTGCCAATGTCCTTTCGCCCCCGCTGACGACTATTCGCCAGCCCAAGTATGAGTTGGGCTACAAGGCGGCGCAATTGCTGCTGGAGGAAACCCACGACCCTGACCACCACATCCATCAACAGATCATGTTTCAACCAGAACTCCTGGTACGCGAATCCAGCCTGTTCAAGCGCACGCCGTGATCGCATGGATAGAGTACGGCAGACTCGCCAGGCGGTTGGTTGTGTCCCCAATGGTTGAAGGCACGCAGGACATTAATTGTGGGATTTTCCGTCACTCATTGTGGGATCAAAGACACTGATACTGGGATTCAACACGGCAGCTTCGGCCTGCGGCAGCCGCACATAGAAGGTGCTGCCCGACCCGGCAACGCCGTCGCTTTCAACCCAAATGGCTCCGCCCATTACTTCCACCAATTCTTTGCAGATCGCCAGCCCCAGGCCGCTGCCGCGTACCGGGCTGTTGAGATCGCGTTCCAGGCGGGTAAAGCGCTCGAAGATTTTGTGCTGGTCAGCCCTGCTGATGCCGATACCCCAGTCGCGCACGATGACCTCGGCCACGGGAACCATGCCTGCGGAATTTCTGCTGACTTCTGCTTGCCTGCCTGCGCCGGGCGCATTAGCCGAAATCAGGCGCGAGCGTCCATCGAAGAGGACTGGGCGGCCATCCTGGCTATATTTCAAAGCGTTGGAGAGCAGGTTGAGAAAGATGCGATAGAGCGCTTCTTCGTCGCCAAGGGCGCTGAGGTCCAATGGAATGGTGTTGCGAATGCGATGGCGGCCACGCTGGGCCAGCGCGTCCAGCGATTGGATGGCGCGCTGGGCAGTGTTGCCCAGTTCTACCGGGTGCTGCTGGAGTTTTTCCTGGCTGAGATTTGTTTCAGCAGCAGCCAGCAGGCTATCAAGCTGTTCGTTGAGTTCATCGGTGGCGTGGCAGGCGCGCTCGATGAACAAATCGACGTCTTGCGGGCGGCTGGCGCGCCCTTCTGGCCCCAGTTCGCGCAAGAGTTCCAGATAGCCCTGCACGCCAGTAAGCGGAGTGCGCAGTTCGTGGTGGGCGGTGATGATGAATTGGTCTTTGAGGCGATCTAGCTCCTGACGGCGCTCATAGGCCATATGCAGGTCGGCGTAGAGCAGCGAGTAATCCAGGGCAAGGGCGCGGCGGCCTGCAAGGAAGCGCAGCACTTGCAGATCAGTATCGGAATAGGACTGCTCATCTTCCCGCTGGCTGAGGGCGAGGATTGCCACCAGACGCCCGCGCACGCGCATGGGCAGCAAGAGATGCCAGCTTTCCAGATCAAGCTGCTCGTGGTCAGGCTGGTCAGGAGCAATGGCTGGCATGGAGCCAGAATTTTGCAACTTCCTGACAAGGTGAGGGTCATCGCTCCTTCTGTTCATGGGCACGGCCTCTACCATCAGGGGACCGCCTTCCCGGAAGAGTCGGGTGGAGAGCGTCTCGTCGACAAAAAGCACGCCTGGCTCGTGTACCTCTGGCTGGGCTGGGGTCGTCAGCGAGACGATGCTCTTGCCCGCTGGAGAGGGAGCAGCATATTCTGTCGGTTTTGCTGCGGCTTTTGGCACTGATATTTCGACTAACCGACCGCTTTGTTTGTGCGGCGCAAAAACAGCCACCTGGCGCACCGGCAGCGCCAGATGCACCTCGCCGATCAGTTGCCCTGCGACGCGCTGGGGGTCCAGGCCGGTGCGCTCGACCCCTTCGCCCTGGGCGATGAGCCGCCGATAGACGCGCACTTGCGGAAACAGCCAGGCTTCGGTGATCCAGCGGGCGCCAGCCAGCACAAACGGGGCCAGCACGGCGCCCGCGCTGATGCCGATGACAAGGGCAGGGGTGGTGGGCAGCAGTTCCAGGATTGCGCCCAGCAGCACGGCAATGCTCACCATGCCGATCACAGTTAACAGGACCAGCGTGGTATTGCGAATCAGCGAATCGAGGCGCAGGAGGTCGCGCTTCACAATGGCGTAGGCAAATGTGAGCGGCAGGACGATAATTGCTAGCAAACTTATAGTACCTGGCACAAGCGGTTGGCCTGAGATGAGCATCGGAATGACCGTCAAAGCCAATGGTGGAGTCAAACCAAGCAGCATGCCGCCCAGGAGGGTTCGCGCGCGCTCACGGGCTACACTGGGCCGATGAGACAGAGCTACCCGCAGAATCAAGAACAACGATAAGCCGAGCGCCAGGAGCGTCTGTGCGGCATCAAAGACGACAGCGCCCGCCAGCAGATCAGGTCGCATCAAGCTCACGGCGGCAAGATAGAGCGCGGCCCAGCATACCCCAGTCACAACAGGAACCTCTGGCAGCCAGCGAGGTTTTGAGCGCCGTCTCACTCGCTCTTGAGGTGATGGCCGATTGCTGTTGGGACGTAGATTCGCAGCCGGAGCAGGAAAGAGTAAACGCCAGAGAAAGCTCGCCATTAGACCAGTAGCCAAGCCAACAGAAAGGATACTGGCGAGATGGACTGCCAGCAGGTTCCCAAAGGATGTCGCTGGCACCAAAGAACTGGCTATTGCCAGCGCAGTCCACAGCAGGAAGAATCGCCAGGCAAGCATACGATCAGTGGCGTGAAGGAAAACCAGCAGACCGAGCAGGAGGGAGACGAAGCCAAGAAGAAACCAGCTTAGAGAAAAGAGCGTATCAAGGTGACCAGGTGCTTGCCATCTCACCACATGCGTTGAGGTTGCTCCTTGAGAGAGAATTTCCAGTTCATTTGCCTGATTGATCTCGTCTATGCTGTGGGGCGGCTGCCCGTCTGCGCGCAGAATCTGATCGCCAACCTGGATATTCAATCCGTTCGATAGCCCGCGATCACTCCAGGTGACTTGCCAGGCTCCTGAAGGGACATTCATCGGTTGAGCACCCAGGCCCCACCAGTGATTGCCACTGATCAGGGTAAGAATGCTCACCACAACTGCCGGAATATACAGCAGGGCGGCCAGAAAGATAAGCTGCCAGCGGCGTGCGCGCACATGCAAGGCCGGCTTTTGGTGTCGAGGTTGGGCAAGAACATAGTGAACCTCTTGGATGTCGCGCATGGGCACCTCCTGTGCTTGATTGCCATACCGACTGCTTAGCTTTCCTCCCAGGTGGGAAGTGTGAGCGGCCAGAGAAGCGAGTGCTGTCCGAATTGTTCCTCCAGCGCCTGGAGCGCTTTCTGGGCACGCAAGCGAAAAGTTTCTGCCATCACGTAGGTATAAGACAATGCTGCCTGCGCATTCAGCGACTGCGCCTGGATGCTGTTGTCGGTATTCTCTATCATACCGCGTTGTTCAAGCAGGAGGGGCAAGGTTTTTTTGTGCCGCTGGCGATCACTTTTGGCAGGCTGGGCCTGGGCTAGCTCGGCGTCGTGCAGGTCATTGAGAAGCTGGAACCAGACGCCCAGATGCCACCCAAATTGGCTGATGGCCTCAAAATAACCGGAGGGATGTGCCTGTTGATTGGATGTTCCGGCCATGGCTCCAAGCTGGCAGATGAGGGCCAGCAAAGCTCCTGATTTCTTTTCGGTCATTTCTATCACTTGCGCTTCGCTGACCGCGCTGCTCTGCTCGAAGCGCAGGTCCATGTATTGGCCGCCCAGGCTGGTGAGGACGTTGGCGTGCAGCGCCTCTTGCGCCGCCAGCGCCAATGAGTCAGGCCATCCTGCTGCCCGCGCCCGCCGAAGCGCGAGGGGCGCAAGCTCTAAAAGCGCGATGCCGATGTTGAGCGCAATTGGCATGCCTAATTGTTGGACGAAGGGGCTATCGCCGTCCTGTACATCATCGATGAGGTCGAGGGCCGCGCCCAGGTATTCAGACGCGGCGGCCACGGCGCAGGCGCGACGCCAGAAGGAGGGAGAAAGATCGGAAAGTACCTCGGTTTCCGCGCCTGAGGCAGCAGCGGCAGCGAGCAGCAGCGGCAGCGCCCATCCACGCAGATTGCGCGTGCCCAGCAACGCGCCACCCATCACAGGGCTGCCGAGTAGTTTGCCTGGCTGGCGCAGCGCCTGCATTATGGAGCGGGCAAAGCCAGGAGGAAAATGCCCTGCCCGCACTTCCTGAATAACGAACCGCCCTGTCACTCTGAGTTGTTCGCTGAGCAGCGCGCGAGAAGGCATCTGACTGAGCCATTCTTGTGCGGGAGAAGTGGTCATAACTGCTCTTTGCGGCCTCTCTCGTTCGTAGGTAAAATGAGGCCGCCGGGGGAATCCCTCCCCTGGCGGCCTCGTCCTCGTAAAAATAATATCTTGTTAGATGACTGGTGGGTAGCTGTACTGTGTGCTACCTGGGCTTGAGAAGCCTTGCTCTCAATCCCAGAAGGTCAATTGCTTGTCTTTTATTGCGAACGATGAATGGCGGCCCATGTTGCCCAGCAGGCTCTTGAGCGCCTGGCGCTCTTCTGCGTCAAGGCTGTAGTGGGCGAAGGCCAGTTCTGGGTTGGTCAACACATCTTCTTTGAAGGCTGCGTCGCTAAAAATCCGCTCGATAATTTGCCTGACACCGTGACTTAACCCGTGTTGCTTGCCGTCCATCCGGACCTCCTTATATATCTGCCAGCGAAGTGTTCTGCCAGCAGAGTTAGCTGGGTCCGTCCGCTCATCAGGAAGTTATATGCCTGTTGGTCCGCTTCCTTCCTGTGTAACGATACCATAAAAGGCTAAGGTTGTCAACGCTTTTCAGGTTATTTCACATTGCTTATTTCTTGCCCCCTGGTCTGAGGAGTACAAACGCCGAAAGGATCAGGAAGATGATGGTGACCACGACATAGAAGGTGACCTCATCTGGCGCGAAAAGGCCCGTGCCACTGTTGCCGGGTGTCGGTGTGAGGGTAGGAATGGGCAAGGGCGTCGGCGTGAGGGTAGGTGTGATGGGTGAAGGCGTCGGTGCGAGGGTGGGTGAGAGGGTCGGCGTAAAGGCAGACGTGGGAACGGGTGTCGCGCTGGCGCTGGCGGCGCTGTTGCCAACAGGTGATTGCGTCTGGGTGGTGCTGTTGGCGTTCATCAGCGCGATGATGCCAATGGTGAAGAAGAAGCCCGCGCTGAAGCCGAACGCGATGCCAATGACCAGCGCGCGCCAACCTGTTGGCAGTTGGCGCTGGGGGGGCGACGGTGGAGAGGGCCATCTGGTTGATCTGCGCGGTAAGGACATGCTGGACCTCTACAAGAAAATGTAGGAGTCTTGGGCACAAGGCCGATCAAGACGAGTGCTGCCGGGCTGGCTAGGGTGTGGGCGACGGGCCGGGCGTTGGTGTTGGCGCGGGTGGGTAACAATAGGTCGCGTAAGCCGGGACGCTGCACTGGTTGAACGCCCAGAGCAAGGTGGGTAACATATCGCCGACCAACGGGTTAAAATAATCCTGCGTGGTATAGAGGAAGGTTGCTGCGATGGTTTGTTGTTGGTAACGCGCCAACAAGACATAAGATAACTTATGGATGGCATTTGTGCACCACATACACCCTTTTTTCACTGCCAGCACCTGAAAAGGCAGGTGCAAGTTTTTGACGGGATCAGGCGACGGGTCATCGGGCGATTGCACGCCTATCCAGCTATCGGGCAGCGTGTGACCAGGCCCGCGATAGAGCCACGTGTCCCCTTCGTGATATTCGGTTGCGCCAAAGATGGTGACCAGATCGGGATACTGCGCGAACTCTAGCATAAGTGTTGCCATATCATGCGCTGTGGAGTAATTCCCGACGGAAGTTGTTTCGCCATCCTGCCAGTTATCCGCTGACACCAGGGCATAGCCATAGGGGCTGGTATAATGGGTATGCTGCATGCCCAACGCCTGGGCGTGCTGGTTCATCAGCGCCAGGAAGTCGGCGCGCGTTCCGGCGACCATGCGGGCCAGGGCCATGACGGCATCGGCGGCGCTGAGGATGGAAACCATATAGAGCAAAAGGCGAACGCTGTAGGCGTGGCCGACCTGGAGATCGGCGATGGCTGCATCCGATTCGACTTGCGTGTCGATGGACTTGACGGTTATGGTGGCGTTCAGGCTGAGATGATGGGCTTGCAGATACTGCTCAACCAGGATGGCCGCCATCACCTTGGTGGTGGAGGCGGGCTGTGCGATGTTGTTGGGATTGCGTTCGCAGATGGGTTGGCCTGTCCGGACATCCATCAGGCTGACGCCCAGCGTCGGGTCGGCGCGCAGCACCGGGCAGGGCGGCGCAATCGCCTGTGTGGGCTGATTGTCTTTCCAGGTAAGGGGCGCGCTCGATGCCTGAGAAAGATTGACGAGATTGCCAGGACCAAAAATCACCCCCGCGACGATGACGACGACCAGCAGCACGGCCAGCATGACCATGCGCCCATTGACCAGGCGCGCCCTGGGCAGCGGCTTGTTGTCTGGCGGGGCCAGAAGCGTTGCTCCGGTGATATTCTCTTGGTTTTCTGGTTGTTCCGTTGACATGGCGGTATCGTCTCTAGCCAGATGGGTGCTCTGAAAAGCCTGAGTTTTCGCGCTTCAACTCTAGCACACCCCTTTGTTCCTGGCAAGAGGAGTGGAGAAGCATGACGGGAATGTGCTGTGATGAAAGCTGTTGAGGTGACGCTGCCTGCCGCGCTGAAGTCCCGGTTGGCGGCAGGCCATCCATGGGTCTATCGCAATCAGATCGACGCACCGCTGGCGTTGCCATCTGGCGCGTGGGTGCGAGTCCGTTCCGGCGGCTTCAGCGCGTATGGCCTGTGGGACGCGCAGAGCCAGATTGCGCTGCGGCTGTTTTCGCCGCGCCAGATGCCCGACGCGACCTGGGTGCGCGAGCGCGTGCGCCGCGCCTGGGAACTGCGCGCGCCGCTGCGCGAGCAGCACGTCAGCGCGTATCGCTGGATATTTGGCGAGGCTGATGGCCTGCCCGGCGTGACGGTAGACCTTTATGGAGCGTTTGCGGTCCTGCATACGTATTGCGAGAGCGTGGACGTTCTCGTTCCCTGGCTGACCGAAGGCTTGCGGGCGATGGCTCCGCTGCGGGGAATTGTGCTGCGGCGACGGGCGCGGGAACGCGAGGCCGAAGAAATGTCAGACGAGATGGGCAAGATCGCGCGGCTTTGGGGCGCGCTGCCGCCGCGCGATCTGATTGTGGAGGAGCATGGGCTGCGCTTCCATGCCAATCTGTTTGTGGGGCAGAAGACGGGCCTGTTTCTGGACCATCGCGAGAACCGGCGCTTTCTGGAGGGCTGGTGCGCCGGGAGAACGGTGCTGAACTGCTTTTCGTATACGGGCGCGTTCTCGCTCTATGCGGCGCGCGGCGGGGCGAGCGTCATCACAAGCTGCGATGTTGCCCCGACCAGCGCCAGCGAGGCGGCGGCCAATTTTACGCTCAACGGCTTTGACCCCGACGGCTATGAGTTTCTGGTGGAGGATTGCTTCGCGCTGCTGGCGCGCTTTGCCCGCGAGGGCCGCATGTTTGATCTGGTGATTCTGGACCCGCCGAGCTTTGCGCACAGCAAGAAGCAGCTTCACGCGGCGCTGCGCGGCTATACGCGACTGCATCAGTTGGCGCTGCGCTGTGTGCGGCCTGGCGGGCTGCTGGCGGCGGCAAGCTGCACGAGCTATGTCTCGCCTGATCTTTTCAAAGAGACGCTGAGCCAGGCGGCGGCGAGCCAGGGCAAGCGCTTCCTGATCATCCACGAGGCCGGGCAGCCGCTCGACCATCCGGTCCCGGCACATTTCCCAGAGGGCCGTTATCTGAAGTTTGTGCTGGGCGTGGTAGATGAGGCGTGAGCGCGCGGTTGACACGCGCGCTCGTCCATTGCTATGATCTAGCTGGACCCTTGAGAATCTTGGTGCCGATGATTACGCACGCAGAGAAAGCCTGGATGGAGGGCGCTGATGAGTTTGCCTCCGCTGGTCGATGAAGCCGCTTTGGAGCGCTATCTGGCCGAGCATTTGCCTGGCGAGGATGGGCCGCTCAGTGTGGAGCGGATTGTGGCTGCCGGTCATTCCAACGAGACCTTTTTTATCACGCGCGGCAGCCAGTCGTGGGTGCTGCGCCGCCCTCCGCGTGGTCCGCTGTTGCCAACGGCGCATGATGTGCTGCGCGAGTACCGCGTGATCTCGGCGCTTGCCAGAACATCAACCCCTGTGCCAGCGCCGGTGGTGGTGTGCGAGGATACGTCGATCATCGGCTCGCCGTTCTATTTGATGGAGCGCATGGATGGGGTGGTTATCCGCGCGACGCTGCCAGCGTTTGCTGACCCCCCGGCTGTGCGCCGTGATCTGGGCTTCGCGCTGGTGGACGTGCTGGCTGAACTGCATAGTGTGGACTGGCGCGCGGCTGGGCTGGAGGGGTTTGGCAAACCGGAAGGCTATCTGGAGCGCCAGGTGCGCCGCTGGATTGGGCAGCTTGACGGCGCGCGCAACCGCGATATTCCTGAACTCGACCAGGTGAGCGAGTGGCTGAAGGAGCATCTGCCGGAGTCGCCTCCGGCGACGATTGTGCATGGCGATTATCGCATCGATAACGTGATGTACGCAGATGGGCTGCCGGTGCGCCTGATTGCTATTCTGGATTGGGAGATGTCGACGCTGGGCGACCCGCTGGCCGACCTGGGCTATCTGCTTTCTTTCTGGCGGCAAGCCGACGACCCGCCAACGGAGTACTCGTCGCCAGTCTGGCGGATTTCCGAAGCTGAAGGCTTCCCGACGCGCCAGGAGCTTGCCGAACGTTATGCCGAAAAGACCGGGCGGCGCATTAAGGATGTGGCGTTTTATCAAGCGCTGGCGATCTGGAAGCTGGCGGTGCTGCTGGAGGGCAGCTATAAGCGTCACCTTTCTGGCACGACGGATGACCCGTTTTTTGCCACGCTCCGCGAGGGCGTGCCCGCGCTGGCGCGGCGCGCGCTGGCGGTCTGCCAAGGCGGAGCGATGCTGTAACCTGACTCTGCTATCCCTGGACCTCCAAAGGAGCGAAACGCTTGAGCAGCGCTGAAACGCCGATAGAGCAGCCGTTTATGAGTCGCAAAAGCGGCGCGACTGAGATATATCTGATTCGTCACGGAGACGCTTTGCCTGGCGGCGATGAAATTGTGCCAGGCGGCACGTATGATGACCAGCCGCTTTCTAGCCTGGGGCGGCAGCAGGCCGAGGCAATGGCGGTGCGGCTGAAGAATACGCCCTTCGATGCGGTCTACAGCAGCCCCTATCGCCGGGCGCGCGAGACCGCCGAGGCCCTGGCGCAGCCACGCGGGCTGGAAGTGATGATTGAGCCGGAGGTGCGCGAGATTCGACTGGGGCAGGTTGGGGATGGGTTGCCCAGGGATGTGTCGCCGGAAGAGTATGCAGTTGCCTTGCGCGAGCGATTGGACGCGATTGTGCGCGCTGTGGCTCGCACGGGCTATTGGTCTTCGATTCCGGGCAGCGAGCCGAGCGGCGAGTTTCGGGCGCGCGTGCTGACGGCGATTGACGGGCTGGCGGCACGCTACGCGGGGCAGCGCATTGCGATTTTTTCGCATGGCGGGGTGATCAACGCCTATATAGCCCAGGCGCTGGGGCTGGAGCGCGATTTCTTTTTCCCAATTCTCAATACCTCGGTGAGCATTGTGCGCGTGAAGGGCGATGTGCGCGTGCTGCTGGGGCTAAATGATGTTTGCCACCTCAGCGATGCCGGGCTGCTGCGTTTCGCTGATTAACACAAACAAGGCATCGATATGGAGACTTCAGACATCGCCGTGGTGACGGGCGCGTTCAGCTTCACCGGCAAGTATCTGACGGAGCGCTTGCTGGCGCAGGGCAAGCAGGTGCGCACGCTGACCGGCCATCCCAATAACCCCAACCCGTTTGGCGAGCGGGTGACCGTCTTTCCCTATCACTTCGATGATTATGGCGCGCTGGTCAAAAGCCTGGAAGGGGCCAGCACGTTTTATATCAGCTATTGGATTCGCTTTTCGTATAGGCAGATGACGTTCGAGCGGGCAGTCGAACAGACGAAGCTGCTCTTTCGCGCCGCCAAAGAGGCGGGCGTGGGGCGCGTGGTGTATATCAGCATCTCCAATCCTTCGGAAGATTCTCCGCTGCCGTATTTCAACGGCAAGGCGCGGCTGGAGCGCACGCTGATGGAGTCGGGGCTGTCCTATGCGATTCTGCGGCCAACGGTGCTGTTTGGGCCAGAGGGTATCCTGATTAACAATATCGCCTGGCTGGTGCGGCGCTTTCCGCTGTTTGCGGTCATGGGCGCGGGTGACTATCAGCTTCAGCCCATTTTTGTGGAAGACCTGGCCGATTTGATGATTCGGGTGGCTGAACAGCAGGAGCCGGTGCGGATGGATGCTGTCGGCCCGGAAACCTATCGCTTTGATGATCTGGTGCGGCTGATTGGGCAGACGTTGCATCGCAACGTGCGGTTCGTCTACATCAGCCCGGCGCTGATGCTGGCGATCAGCAAAGTGATGAGCCTGTTCCTGGGCGATGTGATTTTGACGCGGGACGAAATTACCGGCTTGATGGCAAATCTGCTGATTTCTGCCGAGCCACCCACCGCCTCGACGCGCCTGAGCGAATGGTTGGCGGCACATGCCGCTGAGGTGGGCAAGAGTTATGCTTCCGAGTTAAAGCGTCACTATCGGTAACCTTGCCAGGGAGGCGCAAAGATGCGACTGTATTTCCTGCATTGTGGCTCGCTTGATCTGGAGAGAAGTGTCATCATTCCTGGCGCGCCAAAGGGGCAGCGGCTTACGCTGCCGATTCCGGCGATGCTGCTTCAGGTGGACGGCAAGAATATTCTGGTGGATACCGGGCTGCCGGATTTTTGTGTGGACAATCCGCGCGCTCTGGCCGATGAAGGCGAGCCGGACCCGCCGGAGATGGTCCCCTATATGAGCCAGCAGCAGACGGTTGCGGGGCAACTGGCGCTGCTAGGCCTGACGCTGGGCAATCTGGACCTGGTAGTCAACAGCCATCTGCACTTCGATCACTGCGGCGGCAATCAGCATATGACGGCCAGCCCTATCCTGGTGGACGCCCGCGAACTGGAAACGGCGCGGGCGGGCATTGGCGTTGGGCCGGTCTTCGAGGGACCAGGCGTGACCTTTCAGACTTTCGAGGGCGATTACGAGCTAGCGCCAGGAGTGCAGCTTTTGGCAACGCCGGGGCACACGCCGGGGCATCATTCGCTGCTGGTGCGGCTGCCGCACAGCGGGCCGCTGCTGCTGACGGTTGACGCGGTGTATACTGAAGCGCTCTGGCGAGAGAACGCGCTGGGCGCGTGTGCCAATGCGGAAGATGCCCGCCGCAGCATGGACCGGCTGCGGCAGGTGGCCCAGGAGGCTGGCGCGCAAGTGGTCTTTGGGCATGACCCGGAGCAGTGGCGAACGCTGCGACATGCCCCGGCGTTTTATGAATAACGTCAGAAGGCGAGGACATGGCTATTACGAAAGAACAGACGGGCAAGCTCAGCGCGCAGGTGTATGCGCTGGTGCGGGCATGCCCCAAAGGACGAGTGACAACCTATGGCTGGCTGGCCGGAGCGATAGGCTATCCGCGCGGCGCGCGGGTGGTTGGCTGGATTATGAGCGCGACCCCGGCGAATCTGGACATCCCGGCGCAGCGAGTAATTAGCAAGGAAGGTGTGCTGACCGGCGCTCAGGCATTTGGCGCGAAAGACCGCATGCGCACCCTGCTGGAAGAAGATGGGGTGACTTTTGAGGAAGATGGGCATGTAGATATGAAGCGCTATGGCTGGGACCCCAGGCTTGACTTGAACCCCGATGAGCTTCAAGAGATTCTGGACGGCGCGCAGTCGCTAAAAGTGGAGCCGCCCGATACGCTGCTGCGGCTGCTGAACGATGACCCGGCTTCGCCCTTCAAGAAAAGCGACCCGCTGTAGATGGAGATAGAGCGTGCGCTTGCAGCGCCATCAGCTACGGCGCTGTAAGCACACGCTTTCCTGTGGTCTCAGGGCACAGTCAGGATGAACCAACCGCCCTGAATATTGGCAAACGAGCTTACTACCTGGTCTTGCGTATCAAAGACCAGGAGATTATCAGAAGTATCTGGAGATGTTGGGTCGGCATTGGGTGGCGGGCCGAACAGATACAAGTTGCGCCCATCCTGGCCGAAGGTCAGCGTGTAGTAATCAATGCCTGTGAACCAGCGCCCCACGATCTGGGCGGTCTGGGTATCGATCTTCAGCAAGCCCAGATTGGTCCCCTGCTCGCCGTTCCATGAACCAGTCGAAGTAAATTGTGGGGCGCTGCTTGAGCCGCTCAGGTAAATCCAGCGGCCATCTGGCGAAACCGCGCCCGTTTCGCTGCGGCCTGTGTATGGTCGCCCCTTGTCGGGCCGCACGCCAAGCTTCGGCTGCATTGCCAGCGACCTGCTCTGTGTTGCCAGATGAAGCGCGGCCCCAGCCTGCCCCACATTCTTGAGAGGAATGTCTGCGCCAGCAGTCATCTTTGCCAGGTCAATGACAAGCAGCGCGTCTTTGCTGGGATTTTGCGCTTCGGCATGCACCAGATAGAGCTTGTTTTGCGCTGGCGCGAATATGACGGCAGGCTGATACCAGGTATAGATGGGGTCGCCGGGCTTGTAGGTGTAATTCTCATCGTTAAAGGGCGGTTCCACGCCGCTGGCAATGGAAGGCAGTGAAAGGATATTGGGGTTGCCAGAGCCGTTGGCTGTCAGCGGGAGGGCGGCAAGCTGCGGGGGATTGGTGGCAGCGCTGAAGATGTAGGCCGTTTTGCCATCTGCTGAGAGCGCAAACGAACCATCGTTGATGACCCCGGTGCCCGGCTCAAAGGGCAGATGAGCGCTCCAGCCGAACTTGAGAGCATTGTGCGCGCGATCATAGCTGTAATAGCGCAGCGTTGCCTGCTGGGGCGTTTGCCCATAGTCATCGATCACGACATAGATGCCGGTGCCGTCGGGCGTCATGAGCAGGTCTTGCAGGCTCTCGGTTGGGGTGAGTGTTATTTGCAGCTTCGCGCCCAACCTCCATGTGTCCAGCCAGACGATTTGCAGAAGCGTGGGGTCGGTATTCTCATTGGGAAGAATGCCCAGCGCCAGCGTGCGGCGATCAGCCGAAGCCGAGGCCAGCAGCGCGTTGCCCACTTGCAAGGGCTTCAGCCCGGCGAGCGGTTGGCCTGTGGTCGGGTCGATCTCTTCCAGCAGCGATGGGGTCTGTGTGTAATCCATGGCGACCAGGCCGCAGGGCGGCAGGTCTGGCGCTCCTTTGGCCGCCTCAATGGTGCAAGGATTATACGTGATGGCGGTTGGAGGAGTTGCGGCTGGCTGCTGAGGCGCTCTTGGCGCGTGGCTCAGCAGCAAGAGCCAGAAGCCGCCGATCAACCCAAGCAGCATGATGGCTGCGGCCAGGCCGCTCAGCACTTTGACGCCGCGCTGATTGGGCGTGCGGCGCTGTGGCCGGATGGCAATGGGTGGTTCTGGGCCAGAACGATCAAGGGTTTCTGGCTCCGCGCTTTCTGCCTCGGCTTCCAAGAGCGCGGGCAGATGTGGCCCTTTGCCGTTCAGGCCGAAGGCTGGTTTGCCGTTCAGCACCTGAGCGGGCGCGGTTTCGAGCCGCACCAACTGCGGCATGGCCGCTGCCAGCGCTCGATATTCCCGCAAGCGTTCCCGGCAGGCCGGGCAGGCGCTCACTTGCGCCTCCAGCCGGGTTTGTTCTTCTGCTGAGAGCACCTGCATAGCTCCCAGCGCGATCAATTCATCGTTATGGGTACACGTCGTCGAGGACATGTCGGCCTCATTTCTGGTACGCTTTGCGCAGCGCTGCCAGCCCTCGGAAGAGCCGCATGCGCACTGCGCCTGGGGTGAGGCTCAGTTGCTCTGCCACCTCTGGCACGGTGAAGCCCAGGCTGAGGTGCAAGAGCAAGCAGGAGCGATACTCCGCCGGAACCTGGCGCAGCGCCTGTTGTAGCGTTTCGGTTTCGATCAAGCGCTCCTCGAAGCCGCTTTCGGGCGCGTGCAGCGCCTCGCTAGATGCGGCGTCGCGCGCCAGGTATATGCTCTCGTTTTTGCTGCTGCCGAGCCAATCTAAAGAGACCCAGCCGATGAGTCGGCGGTGGCGCAGCCAGGAGCGCCCGCGATTGGTTGCCACGCGAAAGAGCCAGGCCCGAAAATGCAGCGGATCGCGCAGCCTGGGCAGGCCGTTCCATGCCTGCCAGAAGGTGTCCTGGGCCAGATCGCGCGCCTGTTCATCGTCATCGATCAGATGGGCCAGATAGAGCCGTACCGGCGTCTGGAAGCGCGTTACCAGCGTCTCAAATGCCGCGTGGTCGCCTGACTGTGCTTGCTCAACCAGGGCCGCCAGATCATCGGTGGGCTGACGCGCAGCGTCAGCCAGGGGATTGGTCGGCTCTGGCTGTTCGCTGGCAGCATCATCACCGGCTGATTCATCGGCCATACGCAGCCGTTCTTGTTGTGCCATTGGTCACGTTCCCTCCGGCATCTTCGATCACGTGGGAGGCCGTCGCTTGATTGGCCGGATCAGCCTGCCAGCGTCCCGCATGATAAAATACACATATGTGTCTCGTTTTTATAGACGCGCCATTTCGCTGAGCTATCACGCGAAAACGACCATCATAAAGGAGCGAACGTGCAGACACGACAACTTGGCACCAGTGACCTGTTCATCACGCCGATTGGCTTCGGCTCGTGGGCGATTGGCGGCAGCGGCTATGCCTTTGCGTGGGGCGCGCAAGATGATGCTGAATCGGTGGCGGCCATTCAACGCGCGGTTGACCTGGGCATCAACTGGATTGATACGGCAGCCGTCTATGGGTTGGGTCATTCGGAAGAGATTGTTGCCAGGGCGTTGAAGGGGCGCGCCAACCGCCCGTATGTGTTTACCAAATGTGAGCGTGTTTGGGATGAGCAGGGCAAGATTAGCGGCAGCCTGAAGGCTGCTTCGCTGCGCAAGCAGCTTGAGGCCAGCCTGAGACGGCTGCAAACCGATGTGATTGATCTTTATCAGGTGCATTGGCCGCAGCCGGACGAGGATATTGAGGAGGGCTGGAGCACGCTGGCGCAGTTGCAGGCTGAAGGCAAGGTGCGCTACATCGGCGTCTCGAACTTCAATGTGGAGCAGATGCGTCGGGCGCAGGCGATTGCGCCGATAACATCACTTCAGCCGCCGTATTCGCTCCTCAGGCGCGAGATCGAGCAGGAGATTCTGCCGTTCTGCGCGGAGCAGCACATCGGCGTGATTGTCTATTCGCCGATGGCTTCAGGTCTGCTGACGGGCAAGATGACCCACGAACGCATCGCCAGTTTGCCAGACGACGACTGGCGTAAGCATGATACGCCGTTCCGCGAGCCGCAGTTGACCAAGAACCTGGATGTGGCGCAGGTCTTGCGTGAGATTGGAGAGAGGCACGGGCACAGCGCCGCTGAGGTGGCGATTGCCTGGACGCTGCGGCAGCCTGCCGTGACGGGGGCAATTGTTGGCGGGCGTCGCCCGGAGCAAGTTGAAGAGATTGTGGGCGCGGCAGATTTCCGGTTGAGCGAGGAAGAACTGAGCGAGATTGAACGCCGGAGAACTGCCAGCCTTTAGCTGAGAGCGAGGGCACCGGATGATCGAGGCAGTCCTTCTGGATATTGACGGCACCTTGATTGATAACAATCTGCTGCATGCGCTGGCCTGGGAGCGCGCGTTTCGGCGGGTGGGCAGGCAAGTGGATGCCAATAAGATCATCCACAAGGTGGGCATGGGCGGCGATCAGCTTGCTCCGTCCGTTCTTGGCGAAGGAGCGGGCCAAGCCATCGAGCAGGCGCGCCAGTTTCACACCGAGGAGTATAGCCAGAAGGGATTGATCGACCATTCAGAACCTTTGCCGGGGGCAGTGGATTTGCTGAAGGCGCTGCGGCAGCGTAGCATCAAGGTTGCGCTGGCTTCTTCGGCCAAGGAGCAAGAGGTTGAGCGCTATCTGAAGCAGCTTGGTGGCCGCCAGGCGGTTGATGCCGTCGTGATGTCCGAAGATGTGTCGGCGACCAAGCCTGCTGGCGATATTTTTGCCAGCGCGCTGGACAAGCTGGGCAAGCCAGCCAACGCGCTGGTGGTTGGCGATACTATCTATGATGTGGCCTCGGCGAGCAAACTTGATCTTCCCTGCATTGGCGTGCTTTCGGGCGGCCTTGAGGAAAAGCTGCTCATCGAGGCGGGCGCGGTCCTGGTCTATGATGGGCCAGCCGATCTGCTGACCCATCTGGATGCTGTCTTGACCCGGCCCAACCTCTCGAATATGGCTGCTCAGCCTTTGTGATTGCGCGATGAACGTGGCGATTACGTCGGATTGCCAGGCGCAATCAGCGCTTCATAGAGCCGCTGCTGCCGAGCGACGGCGGCGCGATAGCGTTCCTGATGCGCCGGGTTGGGTTGATAGACCACGCCGTCTTCAGCCGGAATCTGCTCCACAGCGGGCACGATTTTCAGCGCCTCCAGGGCCAACAGCGCCGCGCCCCGGCTGGTGGCTTCTGCCTCCTCTGAAGCGACCACAGGCCGCCCTAGCACGTCGGCGAAAATCTGCATCCAGGCTGAGGAGTGGAGCAGCCCACCGCCGCTGGCGATGAAGCGATGTGTGGCATCGGTGGCCGCGCCCATGCTTCGCGCAATCAGCCCGAAGCGATAGGCGACGGCCTCCAGGCTGGCGCGCAAGATATCTTCCGGCGAGGTGCTCAGGCTCAGCCCCACGATGGCGGCTTTGGCGTCGCCAGCCCAGCCAGGGCTGCGCTCGCCAGCCAGCAGCGGCAGCACCGTCAGGCCGTGGTTATCCGGCTCCATGCCCTCCAGCCGCTTCTCCACTTCGTCGGGCTGGGCCAGATGCAAGGTCTCTTTCATCCAGGCGTAGACGTTGCCGCCTTCGCTGGTGGCCCCGCCCAGCAGGGCGCGGCGGCGGTCCACGCGATAGAGCCAGAGGCCCGCTGGCACCTGGGGCACATCCTCCACAATTTCGCGCATCGCGCCGCTGGTCCCGATGGTCAGCGCGATACGTTCCTGGGTGACACAACCGCTGCCCACATTCGCCGCCGCGCCATCGCCAATGGCCGGGAACCAGGGCACGTCGCGCAGCGCGGGCCAGCGCGCGGCGTATGCTTCAGCCAGACCATGTAGGGCTTCGTCTCTGTCGACGAGCGGGGAAAGATGCTCTGGCGTCAAGCCCAGGGCTTCGAGCAGCGGCGCGTCCCACACCAGCTTGCGACGATCTAGCAGGCCGGTCCAGGAGGCAATGGAATAGCTGACCCGGCTTTGCCCGAAGAGGCGCAGTTCCAGGTATTCGCCCAGCGTCAGCCAGCGCGCGGCAGAGCGCCAGATGTCTGGCTGGGTACGCCGAAACCAGGCCAGGCGCGCGGGCCAATAGCTTGAGCGCAGCATACAGCCGGTGCGATCATGGGCATTGCGCTCGTCGAGTTGTTGGCGCAAGGTTACGGAATCGGCGGCGTTGCGGGTGTCGGCATACGTGATCAAGGGAGTGATGGGCTTGCCAGCTTTGTCGATTGCCAGGATGGTGCTGGCAAGCGTATCGCAGGCGACGCCGCCAATGACGTGGGCACGCGGCCCGGCTTGTTGCAGGGCTTCATCGATGCAGCGTTCGATGCGCGCCAGCATCTCATCGGGATGTTCTTCGACGGCCCCCTCGGCGCTGGTATACAGCTTACATGGTTCGTGGCCGACAACGCCTTCCACCTGGCGGCCCTGGCGATCATACAGCAGGGCGCGCACCGATGAGGTGCCCGCGTCAATGGTCAAGATCAACGGCGCTTCATAGCTTTGTGGCTGCATGGGTATCGTTGCTCCTCTCCGCTCCTATTGTACAGCCTTCTCCGTTGCAATCAAGAGGCCAAGAGCGTTGAGGCACCTTGCCTTACCCCAGCATCGTGGCGATATGCTGCTGGGAGAAGCCGGGGCCGGTTGACATGCCCTTGCCAGCGATTCCAGTGACGATATGGATGCTGTCGGTGATGGCTTCGGTATAGACCTGGCGCTCTGGATGGAGCAGATAATAGCCGTTCCAGAGGTTTTGAATCTGCCAGGATGGCAGCGTAATCATCCGCTGGCCGTATTCCAGCACGGCCTCGTTGATGAGGCAATTGGTGCGTTCTTCGCTGCTGGTGGCCTCATCGAAGCTGCTGTATTCGTGCGAGTCGCCGATGATGATGGAGCCATCGATGGCTTGTTTGAAGAGCAGATGCACGCCGTAATCGCGCAGGCGCTGGTCAACAGATTGCTCGGCCAGCAGCGCATAGGATGGGGCCGATTTGAAGGCGGGATAGCGCTGGATGGACAGGCCGGAGAGGATGGAATGCGGCAAGGTCTCTGGTGGCTGGGGCACGGTTTGCATCATCTGAAGTTTGCATACCTTCAGGCCGCTTGCCTGGAAAAACGCGGGGAAGAGCGTGCGATAATCCGCGCCGCTGCACACAAAGATTTTGTCGGCGGTGAAGACGTTGCCCCTGGCGTCGGTGGCGCGTGCGCCCTGCTCGCCTGGTTCGACGGCCACGATGGTGGTTTGCGGCAGATAGTCTATCAAGCCCTGCTCAACAAGATGAGGAATGAGCAGGCGCAGCAGCCGCCGGGGTTCCAGCGTCAAATCATCGGGGAAGAGCAGCGCGCCTGTGCAATAATCTGGCTGAATAAAGCGGTAACGCTGGCGCGCTTCGTCGGCGGGCAGATACGAGCAGTGATAGGTGGGCGCAAACGCCTGGGCGAACTCTGCCAACACGGCACGCTCGGTTTCTGTGGAAGCAAGGTAGAGGCTGCCGGTGCGGCGCACGTTGAGGTCGTGTTCCTGCTGGAGCGCCAGATAGATTTCGCGGCTGGCGCGAGCATAGCCTGCCCATTCGCTGTCGGTTTCGACGATGGATTGCACGACCATGCCGAAGTTGCGCGTGGAGGCGTCGTTGGGCCAGGGGCTGCGCTCGATCAGCAGGGTCTTATAGCCCTTCTGAGCGGCAAAGTAGGCGTGAAAGGTGCCCAGCACGCCCGCGCCGATGACGATAACATCAGCGCGGCGGTTGGCTGTGGATGATGCGGAGGTCATGGGCGATTCTCCCCTGGCGCGGTTCATTCAGGAAAACAAGGCGGGCAGATCGGCAACGCTCTGAAGCAGCCGGGTGTGATAGCATGGGCCGAGCGTGTCGGCAGTGTGCGCGCCGCTGAGCACGCCAATCACTTCGGCGCAGCCCGCGTTTGCGCCTTCTTCCAGGTCGGCGGGCGAATCGCCCAGCTTCATTACCTGGCGCACATCCAGCACATCCAGGCGCTGCATGGCGTGGAAGATCATATAGGGAGCGGGACGGCCCCGCGAGACATCGCTGGAGAAGACGGCCAGATCGATCAGGCGCCTCGGCCAGTTCAGGCGCTCCATAATCAGGCCGCCAATCGTCGCGTCGAAGCCGGTATCGGTGGCAACCTTGATGCCGCGCCCACGCAGGAAGGCAAAGGTTTCTTCTGCCCCAGGGATGGGGGCCAGATGGTCCTCATACGCCGTCTTCATCTTCCCGATGAACGTCTCCAGCGCGGTATCGGCCAGGCGCTCAGCCTGCGCGGCATCGCCAGGATGCAGGCGCGCCGCCAGCAGACCAAAGACCTCGCGCTTGTTCATGCCCATCAGCGCGTTGAGTTCGTCGGGCGTGCCGGGCAGATCGTAGGCTTGCGCCGTTTCGACCAGGCAGCGCAGCACGGCACCATCGTCTTCGATGGTGGTCCCGGCCAAGTCGAAGACGACAAGCTGGATTGGTCCCATGTCTTCCTCGCTTTATCTGCTGTGGTTTATGCTCAGATGATTTATGCGCCCAAGACCTGGCAGGCTTCCGGAGCAAATGAGAGCTTGACCTCTTGCCCCGCGTCGTAGCCACGCGCCTGCTGGCTGGGCACGTCTGCCGTCAGGAGGGTGGCATCATCGACACGCACGTGGAAGCGTGTGAACGGTCCCAGGAAGGTGCGCAGATCGATGGTGCCCGTGATGGAATTATGTGTGCCATTGCCGTTATGGTTCGTGGCTCCGTTGCCGTTGGCGCTGGCGATGCTCAGTTCTTCTGGGCGCACGATAACCAGCGCGCTGTCACCATCCTTCAGGTGAGGCGAAGCGGGCACGCGCAGGGTGTGCTTTCCTGATTGGAAGAGGCCATCGGTCACGGAGGTCAGCACGCCGTTGAACTGATTGCTGGTGCCAACGAAGGTGGCGGCAAAGGTGGTGCGTGGATTACTATAGACTTCTTCGGGCTGGTCAAGCTGCTCGATCTTGCCTTTGCTCATGACGGCGATGCGGTCAGAGATTGCCAGCGCCTCTTCCTGGTCGTGGGTGACGTAAATTGCTGTCATCTTCAACTGCTGCTGGATGCGGCGAATCTCGTTGCGCAGTGTCACGCGCACTTTGGCGTCCAGGGCTGAAAGTGGTTCATCCAGCAGCAGCACTTTGGGTTCCACTGCCAGGGCACGTGCCAGGGCGATGCGCTGCTGTTGGCCGCCCGAAAGCTGATGCGGATAGCGGCGACCCATTTCGCCCAGGCCAACCAGTTCCAACAGTTCGGCGCAGCGCTTCTTGATGGCCTCGGCGGAGACGCGCTTGATGCGCATGCCAAAGGCAATATTTTGTTCAGCCGTCAGATGGGGAAAGAGCGCGTAGGATTGAAAGACCATGCCCATCGGGCGCTTACTCGCCTGGCGATGAGTGATGTCTTCGCCATCGAGCGAGATGCTGCCGATGGTTGGCGTTTCAAAGCCCGCCACCATACGCAAGAGGGTCGTTTTGCCGCAGCCGCTTGGCCCCAGCAGGGTCAGAAACTCGCCTTTTTCGACGGCAAGATCGATATTCTTGACGGCAGGCGCTGCCCGCCCGAACTGTTTGGTTATTCCTGCTAACTGAAGAAAAGCCACGGTCAGCTCCTTTTATTTGCTTGCGGCAATCTCGATATCGCCTTCTTTGCCTGCGCGGCCTGGACCGCGGCGTACCAGGAAGATGATGGCAAGGACACAGAGCAGCGTCAAGATGAAGCTCAGGACGGAGAGCGAGGCTGCTTTGTGGGCGTCGTTTTGCCCGGTTACGTCCAGATAGATGGGGAAGGTATAGAGGCCAAAGAGGCTGGCTATCGTAAATTCGCCCATTGCCGTGGAAAACGTCAGGAGCGCCGCGCTGATGACGCCCGGCCAGATGTTTGGCACAATGACTGTCAAGAAGGTGCGCCACCAGCCGCTTCCCAGGCTGTACGCGGCTTCGGTGAGGGTGCTGGTGTTGATGGCACGCAGGCTGTTTTCAATCGGACGATAGACAAAGGGTAAAGAGATGATGACGTAGGCGCACACCAGCAGTTGAGGGGTATCGACGATATTGAATGGGTCATTGCTCAGGACCGGAACCAGCCCAAACGAAAGGACGTTGAGGAGATTGTTGGGCGTTCCGTACACCTCTACCAGCCCCAGCGAGAGAATGACAGCGGGCATAGCAAAGGGAATCAAGGTCAGGAAATCCATCAGCGGGCGCGCTTTGGGCAGGCGCAGATGTACCCAATAGGCGGTTGGCGCGACCAGGATGACGCCCAACAGCGTGCTTGCCAGCGAAAGCACCAGCGAAAGCTGAATCGTCTGCCAGAAATCGGGGTCGGAAAAGATTTGCTGAAAGGTATAGAGGATGCCAGCAGGGCTGGATAAGCCAAACGCCAACGTCGCCCCCAGAGGCAGCAGGAGATAGATGATCACCAGGAGAAGAACCAGCCGGTTCAGCCCGAAGCTGAGGCGTCTCGCCGGGCGTGTTTCAGTTGTTACAGCCATCTTATTTTCCTGTCCAGACGCTGGCGCGGCGCACCAGGGTAACATACAGCGAGACGGCTGCCAGCAAGACGACAATCATGCCAACTGCCAGGGCGTTGCCCAGGCCGGTATCGACTTGCACGTTGCCCGCTGTGGCGTAGCCAATCAAGATCGGCACGATGTTGATGTTGCCCTGGGCCAGCGCGTAGGCGGTGGCATACGCGCCAAAGGCGTTGGCAAAGAGCAGCATGGCGGCGGCGATCAGCGACGGCAGCAGGATGGGCAGGGCTATTCGTCGCCAGTAGATGAAGCCGGATGCGCCCAGGTTGGTGGCTGCCTCGCGCCATTCTGGGCGAAGCGCGTTCAGGGCGGGCAGCATAATGAGCACCATGAGCGGGAGTTGGAAATAGACATAGACAATGACCAGGCCCCAGAAGCCGTACAGGCTGAAATGCAGGTCTTCATAAATATTGACATGGAACCAGTTCTGAATCGCTACGGTGATAAAGCCGGTGGCCCCCAGCGTGGCGATGAAGGCGAAAGCGAGCGGCACCCCGGCAAAGTTGGCGGTGATGCTGGAGAATCCCACCAGGAAGTTGCGCAGCCAGCCGGAGCGCAGGCTATAGACGCCGTAGGCTGCCATGAAGCCGACGACAGTGCCGATCAGCGCCGTCACGAGCGAAATGCTGACGCTGATTTGGAAGGCGTTGAGGTTGTTGCTCTGGGAAAGGAGATGCTGGTAATTATCGAGCGTGAAATCGCCAGTATTGTTGTCGGTTAAGCTGCCCTGGATGACGACAACGGCGGGCAAGAGTTCAAAGAGAAGACAAAATAAGAGAAAAGGCACCAGCCCCAGCCAACTGCTGAGCATATATCCCCAATTGATGCGAAACAGCCGTCGAGGTTTGGCTCCTGCTTCTTCATCCTCTATGGCCGTATTGGTGACCTCGGTATCCACGGTTCCCGATATATCCATGCACCCCCCCTTTAGAAAAGGCGGAAACGGCAGCGTAACACCCTTCAAGCGATGTTACGCTACCGGAATTGGAGGTCAGGGCTGGTTTATGACCCGACCACCGAGGGCCACCCATTGGTGACAGCCGTGGCCGCATTCGCCAACTGAGTGGGATCGACGATAAACTTGACGTTGGCATACTGCTCAGCCGCTGGCAGTTTGGCTGCCAGGTCTGCGGGAATCTTGCCAGCCTGGTTGAGCGCGTTGTAGCGCGCCGGGTGCGCGTAGCCTTTGAGGTAGAAAAGCTGGCCCTCATCAGAGAAGATGTACTCAATCCAGAGGCGCCCGGCATAGGGATGGGGAGCCGTTTTGTTGACGATGGAGACGTAGGGTCCGGCGACCGAGCCATCCGAAGGAATGACCACGCTCAGATTCGGCTTGCCTGCCAACTGATCGCGGAAGCCCAGGCCAAGGTAGTCCCACATGATGCCGATGGCGACTTCGCCCGTCGTCATGTTGGCGATGTTGGCGCGCGCAGCGCTGAAGTTCCCGACCTGTTTCAACTGCTTGAAGAAATCGATGCCCGGCTGGATGTTATCCTCACTGCCGCCGTTTGCCAGCGCTGCGGAATAGACGGCGATGAAGGCGTCGTTGGCCTGGCGTGGGTCGCCATCGATGCCAACCATATTTTTGTAAGCCGGATTGAGCAGGTCTTTGAACGAGGTCGGAGGGTTCTTGACTTTGTCGGTATTGATGACCAGCGCCTGCGTGCCCCAATATTCGGTGCACCAGTAACCATTCGGGTCTTTCAGGTTGTCTGGAATATCGTTCCAATAGGCATGCTTGTAAGGAGTGATGAGACCCTGTTGAATGGCCTGAGGGCCAAACTTGAAGCCGACATCACCGATGTCGCCGTGGGCATGGTGCTTGGAATTGGCGAAGACTTCCAGTTCCTGTGCGGATGAATATTCCGCCTCGGCCTGATAGGCAATTGGAATGCCATAGTGGCTGCTGTAGCCCGCCAGAATGTCTTTATAGTCGGCCCATTCTGGGGGGATGCCAATCGCCTGAAGCTGGCCTTCGCTTTTGGCCTTGGACTCTAATGTTGACAAAGCGATGGGGCCGCCTAGATTCACATTGGATGTCGAGGTGCTGGTTGAGCCGCACGCCTCCAGGGCGTTGGCGAGCACCGGCAGCGAAAGTCCAGCCGCGCCAGCACGCTTGAGCAGTTGGCGTCGACTTTGTGGGCCAGTTAACTGATTGATAATCTCGTGTTCTTGGTCACTCACGCGATGAACCCTCCATCAGAATCCCCATCAAGGAAGCACAAAAAAAGAGCGTCATCTGGTCCTGATGCGTCACGGTACCGTGATGCTCAGCCAAGACTATAGCGCTCCTTTGTTAAGGGGAGATATGAGCAGAGTTAATTTTTTATTGGCTATTTGTTAGTTGAACCTTATCTCTCTATTTGGCCTTTACTAAGTAAGGATCGTAAGCTGGCAATCATAACGCATTTCGTAACGCTGGCGAGACAGCTTCGTAATATCTTGTAGAAAGGGAACCTTTCGGAGTGGCGTAACGCGAGGGACTAGCATGTCAGCCTGTTGGGGTTCTTTGTATGGCTGTTGAGGTGTTGTATAGTATTACATAGGGGGTCGAAAAGCGTCATGGGGGACACACAAGCGTTGACAAAGGGTTCAAAGGAAGAGAAGGAAACGACTATGGCTGATCGAGCCACCCTCCAGGTGAAGGATGCGCAGGGCACCCCTGATATGGAACTGGTTCTGACTGAAAACCTGGACATGCTGCTGCGGGGCGCCGAGGTTCTGGAACGAGAAGTGGAGCAGGCCGAAGCGACGGCTGATGCAACAGTGTCTGGCAGGAATCTGGTTTCGCGGCTGGTCAAGTATATGGTGAATCGCCGATTGGAGGAATCAGAAAAGGCGATTGAGCGGCTGGCGGCTGGAGTGCCTTTAAAGGAGGTCGAAGAGATCGGGCTGGATAGCACTGGCTTTAAGATTCGGCTGAAGGGGCATGGGCACGGCGTCATTCATCTGGACCGCAACGCGATTGAGTGGATCGAAGCCTGCGCGTTTGTCGAGAAGGTAGACGAAGCGCGCGGCTAGCGCGTCGCGCAAGCGGCTGGCTCACACGATGTCTGGGCCTCTCCCAGGCTTGAGAACAACGGAATAAGGAGCGGCAGCATGGCAGAAGCCATCGAGCGATCTGTAACCACCGCCAACGAGGGCACGGCAGATACGGACCTGACCCGACTTTCGGCCAGCGAACTGGCGCAGCGCATCCGCGCGGGCGAACTTACGTCGCAGCAAGTCGTCGAAGCGCATATCCGGCGTATCGAGGCGGTCAATCCGCGCATCAACGCGCTGGTCTTTCCGCTGTTCGATCAGGCGCGCGCCGAGGCCAAAGCTGCCGATGAGGCCCAGGCCCAGGGCAAGCCGCTCCCGCCCCTGCATGGGGTGCCGATCACCATCAAAGATCAATTTCTGGTGAAGGGCACGCCATCGACCTGGGGCCTGCTCAACCAGGCCAATCACCGCGCTGAAGACGATGGCCCGCTGGTGAAGCGGCTGCGCGCTGCCGGGGCGATCATTCTGGGCAAGACGAATATCCCCCAACTGCTCTATTACCCCGAAGCCGATAACCCGGTCTATGGACGCTGCAACAATCCCTGGAATCTGGACCGCGTGCCCGGCGGCAGCAGCGGCGGCGAAGGGGCAATTATCGCTGCCGGTGGCTCGCCACTGGGGTTGGGTGGCGATATTGGCGGCAGCCTGCGCGTTCCGGCACATTTTTGCGGCATTACGACGCTGAAGCCGACGACGGCACTGCTCTCCAATAAAGATAATCCCGACCACCTGGGCATTACCGGCCAGGAAGCGATTGTGAGCCAGCAGGGAGCGATGGCTCGCAGTGTGGCCGATGTGGCGCTGGGGCTGCGGCTGCTTTCCGCACCCGGCCAGGAAGTCTTCGACCCGACGATTCCGCCTGTGCAGTGGCGCGAGCCAGAAAAGGTGGATGTGGGCAAGGTGCGCATCGCTATGTACACCGATGATGGCTTCATCACGGCTTCCCCGGCGATTCGCCGCGCCACCCGCGAGGCGGCAGATGCCCTGCGCGCGCAGGGCATCGTCGTTGAGGAATGGACGCCGCCCGATGTCCATGAAGGCATGGCCCTCTTTGTGGGGCTGCTGGGCGCGGATGGCGGCGCGTGGGCGAAGCGTTTGCTGGCGGGCGACAAGCCGACTAGGCCGATTGCTGGCCTCTTGCAGATTGTCAATTTGCCCGGTTTCCTGCGGCCCACAGTGCGCGGCCTGATGGGTATGCTGGGGCAGCGCCGTCTGGCAAACACAATGCGCAGCCTGAATCCGTTGTCGGCAGATCAACTCTGGCAGTTGGTGGCGCGGCGCACCCACTATCGCCGCCGCTTCCTGGCGGCCATGGATGCAGGCCGCTATGACGCGATCATCTGCCCGCCCTATCCGGTTCCGGCGCTGACGCATGGGGCCAGCTATTACCTGACGACGGCTGGCAGCTATACGATGCTGTATAATTTGCTGGGCATGCCTGCGGGCGTGGTGCCTGCTACGCGGGTGCGCGCTGGCGAAGAGAGCGACCGCCCGGACAGCAAAGATTGGGTGGAAAAGGCGGCAAAGCAGGTGGAAATGAACAGCGCCGGGCTGCCTGTGGGCGTGCAGGTGGTGGCGCGGCACTGGCGCGAAGATGTGGCGCTGGCGATCATGTACGCGCTGGAGGCGCACTTCCGCCAGCAGCCCGATTATCCCGCGCGCCCGGAACTCTGATCGAAGATGCGTACCGGACGACGGTGAGCCTCGCCACGCCGCAGTTTAGCGCGGCTGCGGCAGTGAGTTCTGCGAGGCTGCGCTTTGCCCCAGGCTGTTCAGGCCCTGGCTGCCAGAGACGAATGCCTTGTCCAGATTGGTCCCGACCAGTTTCGCGCCGCTCAGATTTGTCCCGGTCAGGTCCGCATCGTTCAGATTGACGCCGAACAACTTCGCGTCGCTCAGGTCGGCGCCGCTCAGGTTGGCATCTTCCAGATTGGCTCCCAGCAGGTTGGCGTGCTTGAGGTTGGCTCCATGGAGGTCGGCGCGGCTGAGATTGGCCCCAACCAGTTTCGCGCCTTCCAGGTCCTTGCCGCTGAGGTCAGCACCCTCCAGGTTGGCTCCGCGCAGATCGATACCCCGCAAGTCTGAACCAAGCCCGCTCAGCCGCGCGCCAAGCCCGCTGAATCGACTGCCTGGGCCACCAGAGGGGATAACTTGCGCCGAGCCGATCAGCATCATCTGATGGATGGTGAGGTGCGGCGCAGAGGCAGCGTCCGGGCCTTCCGCCGGAAACTCCTCCTCATCGAGCATGGTGAAGATGCCGTTGCGCTCTTCGCCCAGCGCTTTGTTTTCGCCAATCAGCGTAAATTGCCGCACGGTCACATGGACGTTGCGGGGGACATAAATCTTGGCTTCGCCGATAAGCGAATAGACTTCCAGCAGCGCGTTCTGGGGGATGGTTGCCATACGCAGGTCGAGCTTGAGCGCGCCGATGCCCATCCACACGGCGGTACGCTGCCCCATCTTCCAGGGTCGCCGCATGCGTTTTAGCTCGCCAACGATGTTGAACAGCCGCACCTGCGGCGGAATACGCGCAGCCATGGGCGCTGATGTCGGCGTAAGCGCGTCCAGCGCGGTGTGCGCTGGAGCCGATAGCTCCTGAACAATGCCCCGATATTCTTCCGGGGTTTGCGCCTGAAGGAGCGCGTTGAGCGCATATTCAAATTGCTCGAAGGTGAGCAAGCCCTTTTCATAGCGGGTACGCACGTCGCTGATCGCCTCTTGCTGCGGCGTTAACGCTGGCTGCATGTCATATCCTGCCTTTCTCGTCTTAGCTCTCTATCAAGAAAATGCTACAGCGCCGCTGTGCTGATCTGTCTCAGAAATGATGCTATACCAATAATACTATCGATGAGTGCAACCGTCAAGGGAAAATAAATATTTTTAGCAGCAAGTTCATAATAATTAATATAAAAATAAAGATTCATGGAAATAGAAGCACCATCGCCACAGTTTGGGCGATGGCGCAGGGTAGGATATTTCTTCTTTCTTCGTGCTATTTATGGGTTGAGGGGGCGCAAGGCAAAATCATATTCGACGGTGTAAAACGGCGTGCTGATCTGATAGCGTGCCGCTTCCTCTGCCGAATCGTGTCGAATGAAGTCGACCACCAGCGAGTCTTTGGTGCCGAAGACGGCATCGGAGTCGAGGTACGAGTCGCCTGAAACGAAAAGATGCGTGGTAACCGGCGCGAAGCCTTCCGCCGAGATGAGCAGATGAATATGGGCCGGGCGATAGGGATGCCGCCCCACCGCGCGCAGCATCTGCCCAACCGGGCCATCGTCGGGAATGGAGTAGGAGACGGGCTTGATCGCCACGAAGCAAAAGCGCCCTTCGCCGTCCGTGCGGAACTTGCCGCGCAGATTCATATCGGGTTGTTCGGGGTCTTGCTGTTCATAGAGGCCGTTCTCGTTGGTCTCCCACACGTCGAGCAGCGCGTCGGGGATGGGCGCGCCATCGGTGGAAAGTACGCGCCCGCTGACCACGGTTGGTTCGCCGCGCCCATCCTGGCTGATGTTGGCCCCCATGGGCAGTTCAGCCGCGCCTTCGCGATAGAACGGGCCAAAGACGGTGCTTTCGGTCGCGCCATCTTCCACGCGATGATTGATGGCATCCACCAGCATGCTGACGCCCAGGGTATCGGAGAGCAGAATAAACTCCTGGCGTTTGTCGTCGCACATCTGGCCGGTTCTGGTGAGGAACTGGATGCCGAACGCCCATTCTTGCTGGCTCAGTTCCACCTCGCGCACGAAAGCGTGGAGGTGCGAAATGAGGCTGGTCATGACCGCCTTCAGCCTGGGGTTGGACGTGTTAGCGATGCTGTCAATGACGTTCTGGGTAATCTGCTCTTCAGTATTGTTGCTCATGTGGCTGGCTCCTGTTTGGCGCTGGCTGCCGGGGTTTCATCAGGCGCTGCTTTACAACGGATTTTGGGCGGTCAGCGTGCGATTGACCAGATCGACCAGGCGGGGATACAACCGATTGCGCATGCTGGCGTAGCGGCTGGCCCAGAAGCGATCACTCGACAGCAATTCTTGCTCCTGCGGGGTGAGTGTGACCATACGAGTGTGCATGTCGCTGATGAGTTCGAGATTGCGGTAGATGCGGTCAACCAGTTCGACTTCTTTTTCATCCAGAAGGTTGAGCCAGCTAGGCGTCGCAGGCTGCCAGCGCGTGGTGTTCCAGTGCGGCAGCGGATACGTCAAAAAGCCGTTTTCAGTCATGGCGGTCAGGTGTTCGTCTGAGCCGATTTCGGCGTTCTCGGTATCGAGGGCGTTGATCTCCTGCCAGAACGCCTTCAGCGCGGCGCGATTGCTCTCAAGCTCCAGCGACAGAAGCTGGCGCGCGTTGCGGCTGGCCCGCATCTCCAGTTGATTGTCTCGCTGGATTTGCAAGGCAAACGCCAGGAGTGCGATGAGGACGCCAGGCACACTGGCAAGGAAGAAGTTAGCGATAAACTCTGTGGCACTCACGTACTGAGGATTCCTTTCATCATTGAAGTTGGCGTCCGCAGTATATCATGAGCTATACAAGAGGAAAACGGGTCTGAGGCGGGTCGAAACCAGGCGATCACGGGCAAGCATCGCAGCCTCAGTCAGCGACGCTGCTGGGAGTTTTGGGCTGTGTCAGCGCTAATTCGCCACGTACGCGCCGCTCGGCGAAGCCTACCAGCACCGAACGCCCCAGCGCGTTGGGGAAGAGCCAGCGTGTCAGGCGCAGCGTGTTGCTGACCAGCTTGAACGCTAGCCAGTCTGCCCAGGTCCAGCGCAGGCCATAGCCCTTCCGAAGTTCTGGGGGCAGTTGGCCGCTGGTGATGAGGCGCACCACACCCCACAGGCGCTGGCGATACCAGGGCAGCGGGGGATAGAGGACGGTGTGGGCAACGGTGCGCGCACCTGGGCTGACGGCCACCTCGCCGGAAGCGATAGCTTCGCGCAGATAGGCTTGCATAGCCGTGTAGCTGGCTGGCAAGGTGGCGTCGGTGAGGCCCAGCCGCCGCGCATAGCGCAGCGACTCTTGCCAGTATTGCTCGCGCTGGGCGGCGGAAAGTGGCCCGATGAAATGTTGATAGGCGCTGAGCATGCTATCGACAAAAGAGACCTGCACCCAGAGCAGTCCGTCAGGGTCCATGCCGGTGTAGGGTTCGCCCGCCGGATGCCGACCGGCGCTGGCCTGGTTGATGGTGCCCGTCACGGTGGCGTGCAGACGATTGATCTGGCGCGCCATGGTGTTGACTTCGTGGGTGGTGCCCGCCAGGAAGACGCTCATTGCCATGACCGTGCGATAGACACGGCCAAAGGGGTCTTCGGCATAGGCGCTGTGGTCGAGCGCGCCCTGCGCCACTTTGGGATGCGCTGCTTGCATCAGGAAGGCTCGCGCGCCGCCCAGAATCAGCCATTGTTCGTGGTGCATGTGCCAGGTGAACGAGTCAGGCCCCATGATGCCGGGATCAGGGTCGGTGTCGCTGATGGACAGGTCATCGGGCAGGGACGCGCCGCTTACCCAGCGAATCAGGCGAATCGGGTCGATGTGCATCTCACTTCAGCCTCTACAAGTTCTTTAGAAACACGCTACAAACACATCATGCTTCGGTGAGCGACCGCTCAAACACGATGTACCGTAGTTCTCCACCAGAGAACTGGTTCAGCCCTTCTTCGACAGGCTGGAACCCAAGGTGCTGCGCGAAGGCCATGCCAGCCTCGTTCGCTTCCAGTACGCCAGCGCGAAGGCTCGGCCAGTTATATTCCTTGAGAAAATAGTTCATCAAGCAGTAGAACGCCTCGGACCCCAGCCCTTGGCGGTGATGGTCTTTGCGAATGCTGAGCACGCCCAGCCAGGGATTGCCGTCCTCGGCTTCTTCCCAAAATTCGATGAAGCCCACTGCTTCACCTTGCGGTTTCAAATAGCAGCCGAGCATATGCCGTCCAGGCATCATTTGCGCGATGGTCCAGTCGCGCTGCCAACGCTCCAGATCATAGCGCCCGGCTTCCCCCTCTGACCCTTCCATGTAGGACAGAAAGTCTGGGTTGCTCAAATGGACAGCCATCATCGGCTCAAGATCATCTGCGCTGAGTTCGCGCAGGCGCAAGCGTTCGCTTTCGAGTTCGATCATACGGCTCTTACTGCCTTCTTCGTATGCTTTTTTCCCCCTCCTGTTATTGTACATCCTGCTTTCTGCTTCCAGCATATCTTCTCTTCGTCTGCGCAGCGTTACGGCAAGCGTTACGAAGGCTCGCCGGTTTGAGTGGTTTGGCGTTTGCGCTGGTAATGGCTGCGCGCCTTGGCGCGGTTGCCGCAGCCTTCCATGGTGCACCAGCGGCGCGTGTGATTCTTGCTGGTGTCCAGAAAGAGCCAGCCACAGCCAGGGCCGGGGCATTCCTTCAACTGGCGCAGATCGGGCGAGAGCAGCACATCTGCCGCCGAGAGCGTAATGGGCCAGAGCATCCAGCCTAGATCATCTGTATCAACTTTCCAGCGCCAGGCAAAGCCGTTGTCCACTGCGGCTATCTCCGAGTGTGCCAGGGCGTGCGCGCGTGCGGCGTTGAATATGGCGAGATCATCGGTGGCGGGTGTTTCTTCTGCCAGGGCTGCCAGGAAGATGCGGTAGAGCGCTTCGCGAAACGTGATAGCCGCTGCAAGCGTGGCGCTGGCTTCGTCAGGATACCGCGCCGCCCCGGTAAGAAGTTGCTGGCCCTCGGCTGCGGTCAATACCTGCGCGTGCTGGCTCCAGGCCACAAGCTCGGTATAGCTGGTCAGATATTCTATCGGATGAGCGCTGGCGTGCTCGTCCACGGTATTGATGAAATCCAGGCAAAGCCGCCCGCCTACCAGGCTTTGCTGCGCCGCATTTGATGGTGTGACATCCATAGGATTTTTGCCTCCAGACTGATGAATATCATGTATAACCACTATTAAATCATTGACAGGTTAGATATTTTCTGGTATACTATAACTACTGAACGGATTATAGCAGGTTAGAGAATTATCGTCAAACTCAACCACAAGGAGCATTCTTGATGGAAACGTTGCTGGACAAGTCAGCCATCCTTCACAACATCGAGACAGAATACAAGGCGTTTGAAGAGTTGCTGGCTCCGCTGGATGGGTGGCAACTGACCACCCCAAGGGTGGTTGGCGAGTGGTCGATCAAAGAGGTGTTGATTCATCTGACGGCCTACCATAAGCGGCTCTTGCTGCTGCTCGAGGCGGCTGCCCAGGAGACAGCCTCGGCGCAATCATTCGCTCGCTTAAGCGAGGAAGAGATCGAGCGCCTGAGTCAGCAGTTTTACGCGGCGTCGCGGGCGCGTCCACTGCGCGAGGTGTGGGCCGCGTTCCAGGCGACGCATGCCCAGGTGAAACAGATGATCGAGGCGCTGAACGAGAAAGCGCTGCAAGATGCGCAGAGCTATGGCTGGCTGCAAGGGATGCCCCTCCAGCGCCTGATCGCTTGCGATACCTACCAGCATTATGCAGAACACGCGCTGGCGATTCATATCTGGCTGGCAAAAGCCGAGTAATCCCATGATCGACAGCAAAGAGCCGATCACATTTACTCGCGCTGGAGCGCTGGCCGGAGCGCAAAAGGTGCTCCCCATTGCTGTGAGTGATGCCGTTTATGGGCTGGTCTTTGGGGTACTGGCGCATCAAGCCGGGCTGAGCTTGCTGGAGGCCGCGCTGATGAGCGGCCTGGTGGTGGCAGGCTCGGCCCAGTTGGTGGCGCTGAGCCTGTGGGTGGCCCCGCTGCCGGTGCTGGCGATTGTGCTGACCACGTTGCTGGTGAATCTGCGCTACCTGGTGATGGGTGCGGCCTTGCGGCCCTGGTTCGAGCGACTTTCTGCGTTTAAAGCATATGGCTCGGTGTTTTTCATGAGCGACGAGACCTGGGCACTGACCATGGGCTACTTTAAGGCAGGTGGGCGTAACGGGGCGTTTCTGCTGGGGAGCAGCCTGGTGCTCACGCTCACCTGGCTGGGCGGGACGGTCATTGGGCATCTGGCGGGCGCTGCGGTGCAGAATCCCGCTGCGTGGGGCTTCGATTTCGCCTTTGTGGCCGTTTTTGTGGCGCTGCTGGTGGGCATGTGGAAGGGCAAAGGCGACCTGCTGCCCTGGGCCGTTGCCGCAGTGGTGGCTATCGCGGCGGCGCGCTGGCTGCCGGGCGAGTGGTACATCCTGCTGGGCGCGCTGGCCGGGAGTTTGACGGGAGCGCTGCGCCATGCAGATTGATGCCATGGTTGCCATCCTGGGGATGGCTGTTGCTACCTACGTCACGCGCGCCGGGGGCCTCTGGCTGATGCGCTTTGTATCGCCTTCGCCGCGCGTGGAAGCCTGGCTGCGGCATCTGCCTGGCGCTGTGTTGGTGGCGTTGATTGCGCCAGCCATCGTTGAGGACGGCATGATTGGAGCGGCAGGGGCGTTGGCAACGGCACTCATAGCCGCGCGCACCAGAAATCTGCTGCTTTCCATACTGGTGGGTGTCGGGCTGGTGGTGCTCCTGCGCCATTTGGTGTAGCTATTGGCTTCTGCCACCATTGTTCTCTTTGCTTCCCTCTGTTAGACTGAATAGGTGTGGTGCGTGATTGAGGAACTGCATAAGAAGATCAGTCGTCTCTCCGGGAGAGGATATACAGAGCAGTATACGAAGAAAGAGGAACATCCGATGGCAGAGACACGGGAGCAGGAGGGTCAACCGTCCCCAAAACTGCGCGACCGCCGCGTGACCCTGGATGGCTGGCGGCTGGCGCAGCGCGTGGGCGATCTGGTGATGGTAGGCAAACGCTTCGCCTTTTTTCGGCCCGGCTGGATTGAAGAGGCGGCACGCGGCATCGATCAATTAGGCTTCAGCCCAGCAACCATTGATGAGTTCAAGCAGCGCGGCGCGATTGTCTTCCTGGGTGAGCAAGACGTGACGCTGCCCGGTGCGGACATCGCTGGCAGTTCGTTTACCTGCCCTGATCTGATCTCACTGACCAGCGACAAGGCGCTTTATCGCGCGGGCAAAGATACGGTGCGGCTGCTGATCGTTTCGCCGCAGCGGCCCAATCAGGAATTGAGGCTGACGCTGCGCCTCAGCGGCAATCACTATGCCAGCTATCCTGTTACGCTCGATCAATATGGTGTCTGTTTGCGCGCGATTGCCGGGCTGCCAGAAGGGGAATACGAGGCCACGCTGGACGGGACAGAAGCCGTGGTGAGTCGCTTCGAGGTGGCAGAATATCGCCTGGCGCCGCTGACGGCTGATCTGGTTGGGCAGACGCTGGAAGGGACCGAGTTCGCCTTTACCCTGCTGCTGCGGGCCTTTGGGCAGCCGTATTCCGGCGCGGTGGAAGTTGAATTGCAGGAGCGTGGGCAGCGCGTGGGCAAGCGCCAGCAACTGGCGACGGACGCGCAGGGGCGCTGCTCTGGCAAGGTTGAACTGACCGGCACTGGCCCCTATACGCTGAACGTGCTTGCAGGTGAGCGCACGGCAACAGTGGCTCTGAAGGGGTCCGAGCAGGAGCGCCGCGAGACGCTGATGATCAGCGAACTGGGCCAGGTGCAGGAACTGAGCCTGCTGCCGCTGCCGGGCGCGGAAGTTTGCCGGGGGCTGCATGTGGCCCCGCGCGGCAGCAATACGTCGCCGTTTCTGGTGAGCCAGGTGATTGGCGAAGAAGTGGAACTGGTGGCTCGCGAGCCGGTTGATCTGCTGCGCGCGGTGGTGGTTGCGCCTGCTACCGGCGAAATCGCCCAGGTAAGGACGGCGCAGGATGTGGCGGCAGGCTCCAAGCTGTCGCTTGCTGTGCCCGCGCCGTATGGCTTGCTGCTGGTGGGGGCATTGGTGAAGGGCAAGCCGTGGGAAGGATGGTGCGCGGTCCTGCGGCCCAGCGATTTGACGCTGGAGGTGACAGCGCCCGCTAACGCGAAGCCGGGCGAGCGCGTCAAGATCATGCTGCGCACCAACCGCCCTGAGAAGATCGTGCCGGTGCAGGTGATTGTCAAAGATCAGCGGCTGATCGCGCCGAGCGACCCGCAGGTGGAACTGGCGGCGCGCATCAAGGCGGCGCTGACAACTGAGAGCGGCAAGCTGCTTAGCGGCGCGCCAGGAGCCAGCCTCTTTGATGCTGGCTATGACCCTCCGCCGCCTCCGATGCCGCTGCCCCCTCCGATGATGGCTTTTGCCGCTCCGATGGCTGCCCCTGCCGGTCTGCCGCGTGCTGGTGGGCGCGGGCCTGTGCTTGCGCGTGCGCGAGCCATTACGATGGCGGCAGCCCCGGCGGCTGGGTATCAGCTAGCTGAAGAGCTGGTTTTTAAGACCAGAGAAGACGCTGTGCCTGCCCAGGCAGGCAAGGCCGAACTGACGCCGATTCGCGTCGAGTTTCCCGAGGTGATTCACAACAGCATCGTCTATGTGCAGGGGCAGGCTGAGGTGGAAGTAAAGCTGGGTGATGCGCTGACGGCCTACACCGTTGAAGCATTTGGGATAGCCGGGTTGGATTGGGCGCGCGAGGAGCGGCAGCTTGAGGCGCAGTTGCCCGTCTATGGCGATCTGGCACTTTCGCCGTTCGTGTTTGCTGGCGATCAGGCGGTGGGCATGCTCTATGTTGGCGCGGCCAGTGGCCGGGCGCGCGTGGAGGTGCAGCGCGACGGCGAGGTCGTGCCGCTGTGGGTGGATGGCCGCCGCCTCGCGCCGGGTGAAGAGGTGACGAGCGGCGCAGCAGTGCGCTTCCTCGCGCAGCCGGGCGTGTTCACCGCGATTGTCAAAGACGCGGTGAGCGGCGCGGCGGATGTGAGCGAGCGCTTTGTGACACCGCCAGGGCAGATTCGCTCTATCGTGAAGCGCACACGGCTGCTGACGGCAGGCGAGACCCTGACCAGAGCGGCAGCGGGCGCGCAAAGCCTGCGCGTGCTGCCGGGGCTGGAGCGGCCTTTCCAGGTGTTTGTGCAAGGTGCCTGCGCCTATCCGCATGGCTGCATCGAGCAGAGTTCGGCGAAACTGATGGCGATGGTGACGGGCTATATTGCCAACCTGGATACGCCCGACAAACGCGACGAGTATGAAAGTTCGGCGCTGGCGTATGTCAAACGCGTTCAGAGCATGTATCTGCCTGGCCGGGGGTATACGATGTATCCGCCGAGCGAGGGTGGCAGAAATGAGCCAGACCATCACTATGGTCCGGGCGGCACGCGGCATCAGTTGAACCTGCCGAAGCCGGAGCGCGTGAGCGGCATCAGTCAGGCGATGGCAGACGGCCTCAACGAGATTCATCGCATGGCAAGCGATGCCGCAAAGGTCTACAAGATCACCTATCCGCCGGAGCAGATAAACGACTGCCACGATGCGTATCTGGTGCTGGCGGGGAGTAATGGCGACAATCAGGAGAAAAAGGGGCAGGCCGCCGCCTATGTGCGCAGCCGGTTGCAGGAGAAAGATGGGCAGATGTTCGTCGAAGTGCAGCCTAATCAGCGCTCCTATATGCTGGAGGGCGCAGCCGTGGGCAACCGCGAAGAGACGGCGTATGCGGCGGCGGCGCTGCTGGTGGGGGGCGAGCCGCGCGATCTGCCGCTGGTCATCAAAGCGGCCAACTATCTGACCAGCCAGACCAACGAGTCGGGTATCCTCTACAGTACGCTGGATACGGGGTCGATGCTGGTGTTGATGATTGCGCTGCGCGAGGCGGGCATCGGCGCGACAGGCGGCAGCGCTGATCTGCTGGAACTGAATGGCAAGCGGGTGACGCTGGCTGAGGCGCTGGTAACGACTGAGCCGATTGAATCGGTAACTTGCCTGAAAGGCGTGCAGACGGTGGAAGTGACGGCGGAACTGGTGGAGGACTGGAACATGTTCCAGAGCGCGCTGAATGTGGAAGTTTCGCTGGAGAAGGATGGTCGGCCCGCGCAGGTCTTCAAGGTGGGCGATGCGCTTGATCTGGTGATTCGCGTGCCACGCTATGAGCCATGCTTTGTGGCGCATGTTTGCCTGCCGGATGGGTTGGCGCGGGTCGTGGGCGGCGGCCAGGTGAAACGCTTCGCGCTGGACTTTGCCGAAAAGACCGAACTGCGCGTGCCGCTGGCTGCGGTGGCCCCAACGCTGCTGCCTTCAGAAATGGTTTCAGATGGCAATGGCAACGGCAGTAAAATGGGATTCGTACAGCAGCTTGCCGGGGCGCTTGGCGGCGCGAACGCCAAAAATGTCCCCGCGCAGCACTGGGCGGTGCTGGTGCGCAATATGTTCAAGGAGGAGCAGGCAGGCAATCCGGGTCTGCTGGAAGTGAGGATCACGCCCTGATGGTGATGGTGAGCGGGTTGGCCTAACGCCAACCCGCTCATAGCGCTTCTTGGAGGATTCATTTGGATACATCTGTATCAAGCACCTGGGAACAACATCCCGCACGGCTGGCGTGGAAGACATTGGAACCCTATCACGCGATGATCTATTTCGCGCCGGAGGCCCGCGAGGCGTACAGCGCGGCGGGACTGAAGGGCTATTGGATGGGCTACTTTGCCTCACGGGTGGCCGCGATGGGGCCAGTTTCGGCCAACGTGGTTGCCGCGACGTTCTTCAATTTTCATCCGCGCATGGTGGCGAAGGCCATCCCCGATGCCTGGCAATTTTCGACGCCGGAAAAAGTGCTGGCAGCGCGCTTCGCCAGCGCAGACGCGGCGCTGCGTCGGCTGCTGGGCGAGCAGGTGAATGGCCCTGAAGTGGCTGAGGCGGCTGCATTGGCGAAGCAGGCCATTGACGGATGCAGCGTGTCGGGGCGTTCACTGTTTGCCGCGCATCTGACACTGCCCTGGCCCTCCGAGCCACATCTGGCGCTCTGGCACGCGGCAACGCTGCTGCGCGAGTTTCGCGGCGATGGTCATGTAGCCGCGCTGCTGGCGGAGGGTCTGGATGGCTGCGAGGCGCATCTGACGCTGGCGGGGACTGGCAGCGCGCCGCGCGAAACGATTCAACCCGCTCGCGGCTGGACTGATGAGGAATGGGAGGCTGCGCAGGCGCGGCTGGCGAGCCGCGGCTGGCTGGATGAGGCTGGCGGGCTGACGGAACGCGGCTGGGCTGGCCGCAACGCCATCGAGGAGCGCACCAACGAGCTAGCGATGCCGCCCTGGCGACATCTGGGCGATGAGCAGCTTGCCCGGCTAATTGAACTCGCCAGATCGTTGAGCGGGCGCATCGTCGAGCAGGGCGGCGTGCCTATCCCGAATCCGATGGGCTTGACCTGGCCGTAGTATTGGCTTGACAATCTGATGCGGGGCATGGTATTCTGAATGCCCTTGAACGCCTGTTCCTGAGCATCTGCTTACCCTGCCACGTCAGGAGATATTGCCGCATGCGCTGTTCTGCCTGGGCCACCGCTTGCCTCTCAACCACGCTGATGCATAAATGGGCGGCGCGGGCGCGCGAGCCGCAGGCGAGAGTGCGGGAACCCGGTTCCCGCAAGCGCCCGCCGCCGCAGGCGCGGCCATGAGTGCGAGCGCAACCACGCCTCGGCTGGCGGCGCTGCGGCATCGAGACTTCCGGCTGTTCTGGGGTGGTGAACTGATCTCGTCGGTTGGCTCGCAGATGCAGGTGGTGGCCGTCAACTGGCACGTCTATCAACTACTGCAAGGGACGACCTATAGCCTCGCCTTCTTTGGGCAGCGGGTGTCGGTGGATGCTGGCCCGCTGGGCCTGGGTTTGCTGGGGCTGGTGCGCATCTTCCCCATCATTGGGTTTGGTTTGTTCGGTGGGCTGCTGGCGGACCGCTTTGATCGTCGCAAGCTCATTCTCGTCTGCAATATCGCCTCAGCGGTGATTGCTGCCGCCCTGGCAGCCGTGACGCTGACCGGCCATGTGACGCTGCTCGCGCTCTATGGGCTGACGGCGGCAGGCATCGCCATCGAAGCGTTTGATGAGCCAGCCCAGAACTCGCTCGCACCTCAGTTGGTGCCGCGCGAGCATCTGACTAACGCGGTCAGCCTGAACTCGCTGATTTGGATGATCGGCACGGTGATTGGTCCAGGACTGGCAGGCGAGACGATTGCGCATCTGACCATTGGCCTGGTCTATGCCATCAATGCCTGCTCGTTCTTGCTGGTCTTCGGCGCGGTCTGGGCGATTCGCTATCGCGGGCAGGAGGGCGTGGAGCGGGCGGAAGTTAGCTGGCGGGCGCTAAAAGAGGGCTTGCGCTTTGTGCGCGGCGAGCGGCTGATCTGGGGCACGCTGCTGATTGACTTTTACGCGACGTTCTTTTCGTCGGCGCGCACCATGCTGCCTATTGTTGCTGATCGCCTGCTGCATGTGGGCGTGCAGGGCTATGGCGTGCTGGCAACGGCGCAGCCGGTGGGGGCGGTTTCGACGGGTATTCTGCTTTCGCTGCGCCGGGGCATTCGGCGGCAGGGTGCGACGATGCTGGCGAGCGTCATGGTGTATGGGCTGGCAACGGCGCTGTTTGGCCTGTCACCCATCTTTGCGCTATCCTATCTGCTCTTTGGGCTGACAGGCGCGGGCGATACAGTCTCGACGATCATTCGGGCGACGATTCGCCACACGCTGACGCCCGACTATGTACGCGGGCGCATGTCCAGTATCCATATGATTATGGGAGACGCCGGGCCGCAACTGGGCGAACTGGAAGCGGGCCTTGTGGCGGCGTTTCTGGGCGCGCCCTTTGCCATCGTGTCCGGCGGGCTGGTCACGGTCCTGCTGACGGGCTGGGTCGCCTGGCGCTGGGTTGCGCTGCGCCGCTATACACAGCAGCAGCTGCCCTCGTCAAAAAACTAATGCTGCTGCTCTTCCTCGGCTGCTCTTGCGTTCCCCAAAGGCGTAAATAATGCGACCTCCGCGAGACGGCGGCGCGTGTGTTCGCCGCCTCAGTCTCTTTTCAGGAGGCACGCCGAATGGAAGGCTTTAAAGAGTCGGCAGCGTTTCTGTTTTCCTGGACTTTCAGGCTGCATCAGCGCGGGCGCAGGTTGCTTTTGATTGGAGGCATTGCCCTCGCATTGGCGCTCACTCTGGGGGCAGCGCTTGTTACCAGCCAGGCTCAGGCAGCCGGGCCAGGTGCAGCGCCTGGTGCGAACGTCCGGCTATTCCCAACCAGAACGCCTGGTGCGTCGGGCCAGTGCGGTGGGCAACTCACCGTCTCAAGCGTGACTGAAAGAACAATCACAGTTACCGGGCCGAACGGGAACACAGAGACTATCTATATCACCTCCCATACCCAGTATGTGAAGGCTGGACAGGTGGTCACAGCCAGCGCCGTGCAGGTTGGTTCCCATATTTATGTGACGGGCGCCTGCGGCCAGGGACACTCTATCAAGGCTACACGTGTTGAAATCGTTAGTTGATGGCCCAGCCACAGATCGGCGCAAGGCGAGACCCAGAAGAGTCTCGCTGGCATGCTCTTTGCCGCATGCCCACATACCCAGCCCTGGTGTTGTCTGCTGAGTGGTTCGGCAAAGGAGAGCAGCATGAATGCTTTGCGCGAGTTCAAAGAGTTCATTATGCGCGGCAACGTGATCGATCTAGCGGTGGCTGTCGTGATTGGCGCGGCCTTTGGAGCGGTCATAGCCGCCTTTGTAGCCGACATCATTACTCCTTTGCTTGGCATCACGGGCGGCTTTAGCTTTCCTGATTGGAGCATCCCCTTGCGGGGCCACAGCAGGCTGCTGGTTGGCGCGTTCATCAATGCGGTGGTCAGCTTCATTATTATTGCAGCGGTGATCTTCTTCCTGGTCGTGCGGCCCATCATGGCCTTGAATAAACGACGCGAGCGTAACAAGGAAGCGGCCACGCAGGAATGCCCATTCTGCTTGAGCACCATCCCCGTCAAGGCGTCTCGCTGTGCCTTTTGCACATCGGAATTGCCCTCAGGAGAACTGACCCCAACCGACGGCCACAAGGTAGCCTGCTGAGCGTGCCATGAACAGATCAACAGCAAAGAGCATCTACAGCGGGTTATCTGGCGAGTTGATGGCAGAGTTCCTGGGCACGCTGGTGCTGGTGCTCTTTGGCGATGGCTGCGTGGCAACCTTTCTCTTGTTTTCTAATAACGTCTTTCCGGCCACACTTTCCAATGTCAAAGGGGCAGTGACTCCAGGCGGGTTCTTCCCTGTTGACTGGAACCTGGTGGCCTTTGGCTGGGGTTTCGCGGTCATGCTGGGTATCTATGTGGCCGGAGCCGTCAGCGGCGCGCACATCAACCCTGCGGTGACGCTGGCGTTTGCCGCGCGTGGCAAGTGCCCCTGGAGCAAGGTCGTTCCCTATTGGATTGCGCAGGTTTTTGGCGCTTTTCTCGCGGCGCTGCTGCTCTATCTCGTGTACCGGGGCGCACTGTATCACGCGCTCAATGGGCATAATATTACGACGCTGGGCGGCGTATTTTATACCGCTCCCAGAGCCTTTGTCGGCATCGGCGGCGCGTTTGGCGATGAGTTTATTGGCACAGCCCTGCTGGTCGGATTGATCTTTGCCCTGGTGGACTTGCGCAATCAGCCAGTTCAGGCGAACCTTAGCCCGCTCGTTATTGGGCTGATCGTGGTCGCCATTGGCTTCTCGTTCGGTGGCAACACGGGCTACGCGATTAACCCGGCGCGCGACTTCGGGCCTCGCCTGCTGGTGACGGCTGTGGGCGGTGGAACGCTGGCCTGGCCTGCCGACTATTGGTGGATTCCGATTGTGGCACCATTGGCTGGCGGCGTCTTCGGCGCATTCATTTATGATTTCACTATTCGGAAGGTGCTGGAGGTGAAAGGAGCAGGAGTGTCTGGCGAGGCACGGGTGGATGGTCGCGCGGTGCGCGAGGAAAGGACCGAAGAGCACCCTGAACCCAGCCGCAGTTGAAAGTGTAGCGGCATTGGAGGATTATCCAGATGGAGAGCTTCTCGGCTGCGGCGCGTGGTGAACACCTGGCACGTATGGCCCGCACGCCCGTTGATGTGCTCGTCATCGGCGGGGGCATTACGGGCGCAGGCGTGGCGCTTGACGCGGCGGCGCGCGGCTATGCTGTGGCGCTGGTGGAGCGCAACGATTTTGCCAGCGGCACCAGCAGCAAATCGACGAAGTTGGCGCATGGCGGCATTCGCTATCTGCCGCAGTTCGATTTCGGCCTGGTGCACGAGGCGCTGGCGGAACGCGGGCTGCTTCTGGAGCATGTGTCGTTTCTGGTGCGCCCGATGGGCTTTGTGTTGCCGATGTACCAGGGTGAGCGTCATCCCGTGGGCCTGCCAATCACCTTGCCCGGCGGATTCGGCAATAGTTGGGTGTTGGATGTTGGCCTGTATCTCTATGACGCGCTGGCCGGACGGCGCAATATTCGGCGACACCAACGCATCAGCCACGCTGAAGCGCTGGACCTGGCCCCACCGCTGAGGTCCGAAGGACTACGCAACGCCTTCACCTATTACGATGCCCAGCTTGACGACGCCCGGCTGACGTTGATTGCGCTGCGCACGGCGGCGCGCTGGAACGCGGCCATTGCCAACCACGCGGAGGTAATTGGCTTTCAGCAGCAGGACGGCAAGCTGAGTGCCGCGCAGGTGCGCGATACGCTCAGCGGGCAAGAGTTTATGGTTCAAGCGCGGCATTTCGTCAACGCGGGCGGCGTCTGGGCGGAAAAGATCGAGGCGCTGACTGGCGCGAAGCCGCAGATCGAGGTGCAGCCCAGCAAGGGCGCGCATCTGGTGGTGTCGCGCGATCGTCTGCGGCTGGGCGATATGGCGATTGTGTTGCCGCAGACGGAAGATAACCGCATTCTCTTTGTGATTCCTTGGGAGGGCCGCGCCATTATCGGGACCACCGATACGGAGGGTGGTGATCTGGACCACCCCACCACCAGCCAGGAAGACATCGACTATCTTATCCGGCATGTGAACCATTATCTGGATATTAATTTGACTCAGAAGGATATTATCAGCACGTATGCTGGATATCGCCCGCTGGTCCGTTCGCGCGATAAAACGCAGGGCAAGAACCTGTCGCGCACGCACGCGATTCTGGAAAACCCCAACGGGCTGGTGTCGATTGTTGGAGGCAAGCTGACGACCTGGCGTCGGATGGCCCAGGATACGGTCGATCATCTGGCAAAGCGCGATCACCTGGAGATCAAACACCCTACTGAGCATCTGGCGCTGCTGGGGGCTGAACGCTGGCAAGAAGTGGCCCAGGAACTGCCCCAACGTGGGCGGGCGCTTGGCCTGAGCGCGGATGTTGTGGAGCATCTGAGCCTCTATTATGGGAGCCAGGCGCTGGCTCTACTTGATCTGATCGAGCAGGACGCCAGTCTGGCCCGACGGATTGTGCCTGATCTGCCCTTTTTGCGGGCGGAGGTCGTGCATGCCAGCCGCGCCGAAATGGTGCTGACGCTGGAAGATATGCTGACGCGCCGCACGCGCATTGCGATTGAGGACCACCGGCACGGCGTTGAGGTGGCCGCCGACGTGGCGGGCCTGATGGCGCGTGAACTTGGCTGGTCCGCCAAACAGACACGCGAACAAATCGATGTCTATCGCACCTGGGCAGGCAGGGAGGAACTGCCCGCAGAAGTGGGCATCTGAACCGCTGGCGTGCTGGCAATCTGCACTTTCTGCCCCACTTTGCGTTCTGTGCCTGCCAGCAAGCGCTGAAGGTTATCGTGGTGTTCGGCCACGACCCAGGCTGCGCTGGCGAGCGCGTAGGCGAAGTGCGCCCAGGAATCGCGTTTGGTCAGCGCCAGCGGCAGCGCCATCAGCGCCTGGCTGGAGACACCGATCATCGACCCCAGCGAGATATAGCGCGTCAGGGCGATGGGCACAGCGGCCACCACCAGGGCCAGCCAGGGGATGGGCAGATTCATGGGCAGCATCGCGCCGCCCGTCGTCAGGACGCCGCGTCCGCCTTTGAATCGCAAGAAGATCGAATGGGTATGCCCGATGACAGCCCCCATGCCTGCCGCCGCGTCGTTCCAATCGCTGCGCGGCTTGAAGAGCGCCCACGTCAGCAGCACTGGCAGCGTGCCCTTGAGCATATCCAGTCCAGCGACGAGCGCGGCGCTGCCTGGGTCGAGCGTGCGCAGCACATTGGTTGCGCCGGTTCTGCCGCTGCCATAGCGGCGCACATCCACGCCCTTCCAGCGCCCAATTAACACCCCGGACGGAAACGAGCCGAATATGTATCCCAGCAGCAGGGAAGCGATCACGCGCATGGGAAGAGACCTCTTTCTGGTGCTGGCTCTTTGATTTGCTATGGTATGGACAGGCCAGCCGGTGGAAGTCTCTTCCGCAGCATGTGTGCCAGGGGCGCTGGCTCAATCACCCGCAGGAATGTTATACGCCTTGATGCTGGTGATGGTTGCCTGGTCAAGCGTCGCCAGGTTAAGTATTGCCGTAGGATAGGGTTGTGGAATGGTCGTATCTATCAGCGGTGTCCCATCAAGGTAGAACACAAGGCGTGTTTTGTCCAAAACAAGAATCAACGTATGGGTGTTTCCATCACCCCAGGTTGTGTTAGGGCTTGTGGCTGTGCCATCCGTCTTAAATGTTTTGTTATCGGTTGAATCGGCTGCCTGCGGAGCCGCATTGTTTGTGAGTTGCAGCCGGTAGTAATGATGAGCGCCACTCGGATTTGTCGTATCCAGGAGGATATAAAACTGCCGGTCGGAAGGCGCCTGAAGTTTGACAGACAGAGCAAACGGAGTTGAAAAGTTGTGAGCGTTGTAGGTAATGATTCCGTTGAGGAACACGACAGAGCCGCCCGGGGAGTTAAAATTATAAGTCCCATGTGGATTGATTGGAGTTGGTCCATCCCAAGGGGTATTGCCCTGGGTCAGGTCTACGGTATAGCTCGGATTTTGCGCCAGAATGGCGTTGAGCAGATCGCCCGCCGGAATGGCCGTTGGGCTGGGGATAGGCGTCGCGGTTGCGGTGGGTTGGCCGGTGGACGTGGCCGTTGGCGCTTGCGTGGCCTGGGTGGCGGGCGCGTTCTTGTGGAACGGGCCTAATTGCAGGAGCACCCCACTTCCCAGGACCACGCCAATCAGGATGATGGCGGCCACCACCGAAAGTCCCACGACCATGCTGCGGCTGCGCCGACCTGCCGGAGCCGGACCCTCATCTCTGGGCGGCCTGGCTGGTGGCTTGTGGTCTTCGATGGCGATGGTGGGCAGCGAGCCTTGATCCGATTTCCCGGCAATCGTTGGCAAATTACCGAACGAACTTTCGGCGGGCTTCGCGGGGGCAGCCGGGGCGCTCTCTGCCGCTGGCCCTCTGGAGGTGACCAGATCATCGGTACTGACAGTGGCTGCGGGCGTGATCGTTGAGGCTTCCAGCACCGACTCAGGAGTTTTCGTAGGAGGCTCCAGCGCCGCTGTTGGCCCCAGCGATGCCGGGGGATTGCTGTTCGGCGTCTGGAGGTCAGACGGACGCACGGCAGACACGGGCATCGACTCTTGCGACACCAGCAGCCCAGCCTCCACCAATGCTTCGTGGGCAGCCTCGGCCATGGCTGATACCGAGGGATAACGTTCTTCGGGGGTCTTTGCCATGCCGCGCTGCACGACGTTGGCGAGCGACTCTGGAATGCCTTCCACGCGGCTGGCCGGCGACGGGGGCGTGTCGCTGAGGTGATGAAACATGAGTTCGACAGGCGAGCCGCGATAGGGCAAATCCCCGGTGAGGAGATAGAAAAAGAGGATGGCAAGGGAATATTGGTCGCTGGCTGGGGTGGCGTGCCCTTGAAACTGCTCCGGGGCCATGTAGGTTGGCGTGCCGGAAAGGTGCGTGGTGTTGCTGGAATACGCCAGAAACTTGGAGAGGCCGAAATCGGCCAGAAAGAGGTGCAGCCGCTTCGTGCCGCGCCCGCTGCCGGTGGTGCGCGAAAGAGAGCGAATCAGAAAATTGGCCGGTTTGACATCGCGGTGAATGAAGTTACGATCATGCGCGTATTGGAGCGCCGCGGCGGCTTGCTCCACATAGATCAGCGCCTCGCCTGGCGGCAGGGGAAGCTGAAGCTGCTGGCGCTGCCCTGGGCGCAGGGCATCTTGAAGCGAGCCTTCAGGAAGGTAGGGCATCACCAGATACGCGGTGTCCTCGGAGCGCCCGGCGTCATAGAGTGACAAAATATGGGGATGTTCCAGGGCCATCAGCGCTTCGGCCTCGCGCGTCAGTTCGTCTGCTGGCTCGGCGCCATTTTCTGGCTTCACATCCAGATGGACCAACTTGATTGCAACCTGGCGGCGCAGGCGGAGTTGCTCGGCAAGAAATACCTGCCCCATCCCGCCTTCCCCAACTTTTTTAATCAGTTTATATCCGGCGATTTCCTGCCCGTCTTGTGCCACTGATAATTCCTCCCCCTACTTGGTGTGCGTGTCAACTAGGGGGAGTATAGCAGTTTCAGCGGCAACAGGCAAGATAAATCTAGCCGGTTTAAAGCAGATTGGGAAGGCTGACAGGCAGCCGCCCGCGCGCTGGCGTTTCGCCAAACAGAACGCGCGCCGCCGCCTCCAGAGCGGGTCGTGTGTATTCGTAGGTGGCAAGATAGGTGCGCAGCGCCGGAAACGCGAGCAGGTCATAGGGATTGCCCACCGCGACGCCAATCACCTGCGCGCCAGCCTGGAGCAAGACACGCATCAGTTCGGCTTGCTGCTTGTCCAGATTGGCATTCATGGTCAGCATGATGGTTGCCCTGGCGCTGCGGGAGGCTTGCAGCGCTCGCTGGATTTCCGCATCGGTTAGCTGAGGAGATAGCACGAAGGCGTTAACGTTGCCGTGACGCTGGCGCATACTTGCCACGAAAAAGTCATGATGCTGCACTTTATCTGATGCCTGGGAGAATGTATTTGGCTGGGGGATCAAGATAGCCAGTGAGTCTGCCGGGTCCAGGCGCAGCGGCAGCAGAGCGTCTGCATTTCTGACGAGTGTGGCCGTTTGCTCATATGTTTGCTGAGCAAGCTGCTGATGGGCCGGACTGCCCGACCAGATCGAGGGCGTGGCTGGCATGGCAGCGTCCCAGGAGAGCAGGCGCTGCTTCAGACTGAGCACGCGCTCTGCCGCCTGGGCGATGGTCTCTGACGATAGTTCGCCGGAGCGCGCTGCCGCCAGCGCGGCCTCGATGCTGGCGCACTGGCGATCATAACGATGCGACACCAGCACGATATCGGTTCCAGCCTTCAGCGCCAGCACCGACCCCTGCGCCGCGCCAACCGTGTTGGTGATGGCGTCCATTTCCATGCAGTCGGAGACGACCACGCCAGCATAGCCAAGCTGCTCGCGCAGCAAGCCTTGAATGACAGCGGGCGAGACGGTGGCGGGCAGCCCATCAGCGGGCATCAGGGCAGGCAGGAAGATATGGGCGATCATCACGCTGTCTGCGCCCGCCGCGATGCCGCTTTTGAAGGGCACAAGTTCGACGGCGTTCAGGCGCTCCATGGTGTGCGGGATGACCGGCAGGGCGCGGTGCGAATCGGTTGCGGTGTCGCCATGCCCAGGAAAATGTTTGAGCGACGAGACGACCCCAGCGGCACGATAGCCGCGCACCGCGGCGGCAGTGAGCCGGGCGACCTGCTGAGGGTCTTCGCCAAAGGAGCGCACGCCGATGACTGGATTGGCCGGATTATTGTTGACATCGGCAACCGGCGCGAGGTTCATATTGATGCCGAGCGCCTTCAGTTCTTCTCCGGTGGCCTGGGCTACCTCGGCAACGATCTGCTCCGAGCCGACAGCGCCCAGCGCCATGCTGCCCGGAAAGGCGGTCATATCCTCGCCCAGCCGCCGGACCATGCCGTTTTCCTGATCGATGCTGATGAGCAAGGGCGCTCGCTGCCCAGCGGCAAACGCTGCCGCCTGCAAATTGCGTGTCAGGTCGCTGACCTGCTGCGCCGTGCCGATGTTGCGCGTGAAAAAGATAATGCCACCCACATGGTAGCGCTCGATCAGGTCAAGGACGCCTGGCGTGGCGCTCGTGCCATCAAAGCCCACCATGAAAAGCTGGCCGATTTGCTCCTCTAAGGTCAATCCGGCAGTGTAATCAGTCATGCGTGTTTTCCTCCTCTAATGGGCATTGCGCAAAGCGTCTTCTGGGGCGCTGGTCCACGCGCTGGAGGTAGCAAGGGTGATGGCGGCCAGCGCGGCACTGAGCGCTGGTTGTTCGACCATGGCGACGCGCCCAAGTGGTAGGCGGCGGCGCAGGCGGCGCAGCACCTGGCTGCGCAAGGCGGCTTCGTGGATGAGCAGCCCGCCGCCCAGCGCCAACGCAACGCGCTTATCTGAGAAATCTAGTGCCGCGCAAACGGTGAGCGCGGCCAGCGCCAGTTCATCGGCGGCGTGCTGCGCAATCTTGCGCGCCACGCGGTCCCCGTCCTGGGTGGCCTGAAAGACCAGCGACGACAAACGCGCAATGGCGGCTTTATCATCATCGCCATAGACGCGCCCGATCATGTCGTCTGGACGCTCCAGGTTCCATTCGGTCATGATGCCTTCCAGCAGCGCGGTGGCCTCGCCCCGGCCATCGGCGGCGCGTGTCGCTGCCTGCAAGGCCAATCGCCCGATGTCATAGCCGCTGCCCTCGTCGCCCAGGATATGCCCCCAACCGCCAGCGCGCACGATGAAACCGCGCGCATCGCGCCCCAGGGCAATGGAGCCGGTGCCCGCCACCAATGCTACGCCCACGGCGGCATCCAGCGCGCTCAGCAGCAGTTCGGCATCGTTGGTCAGGCGAATGGTCTCGGCCAGGGGCTGCACATGGGGAAGGAGCAGCGCGTGGTCGGCGGGGCGGTCAACGCCCGCCAGCCCCAACCAGGCGGCTTTTACGGGCAAGTGGCAGCCAGCGGCCTGAGCCGCCTGCTCAGCCGCCGCGTGGAGGTTCGCCATGGCTTGCTCCACGCCCACCGCCGCGTAATTGGCACTCCCTGCCAGAGCGCGCCCGCGTTCCTGCCCATCGGCATCGACCACCACGGCCAGCGTCTTGCTGCCCCCGCCGTCGATGCCCAGAAAGCAGGGGCCGAAGCCATTGCGCGCCGAAGTTGTGGTCATGGGCGCGCTTCCAACGCAGCGCGCAGCACGTCGCCATGCTCGGTGAGCCGTGCTCTGGCCCGCTCCGGCGCGATGTTGGCGCGCGCCGCGAGGATGGCCGTCTTGACCTCATCGCCCGACGCCGCCAACAGCGCTTCGGCGGCGTCTTGCTCCAGCCCCGTGGCCTGCCGCACAATGCCGATGGCGCGCTGGCGCAGCTTCTGGTTGGTCGCCTGGACATCAACCATCAGATTGCCGAAGGTTTTGCCCAGCCGAATCATGACGCCGGTGCTGAGCATATTCAGCACCATTTTCTGCGCAGTGCCAGCCTTCAGGCGCGTCGAGCCGCTGATGACCTCTGGCCCGACGACGGGCGCGATGATGATGTCCACCTGCTCCTCCAGCGGCGTGCCGACGTTGCATGCCAGGCCGATGGTCAGCGCTCCGCATTCTTTTGCAAAAGCGATGGCCCCCAGCACATAGCGCGTGCGCCCGCTGGCGGTGATGCCCACCAGCGCGTCGGCTTCGGTGATGTTCAGGCGCTCGGCGTCGGCCTGGCCGGACTCGGCGCTGTCTTCCTGGTCTTCCATGGCCCTGGTCAGGGCGGATGGCCCGCCAGCCATGCAGCCAATAATCATATCCGGAGGGACGTTGAAGGTTGGCGGGCACTCAGAGGCGTCGAGCGCGCCCAGGCGTCCCGATGTGCCCGCGCCCATATAGATCAGCCGCCCGCCGCGCCGCAGCCGCGCTGCAATCGCGTCGATGGCGCTGGCAATCTGGGGCAGCGTCTGGTGGACGGCATCAGCCACTCGCGCATCCTCGGCGTTCATGGCCTGAACCATCTCCAGGGTGGTCATGCGGTCAATCTCTCTGGTCGCTGGGTTCACCTGCTCAGTTGCCAACAGGTTGTATGGCTGCTCGTGCTGAAGAGGCGCGCGCGGATCGGCTGACATCTCCTGGCCCTTTCCTGCTATAAAGATAGGTGTCCACAAGCGCTGCTGTGATAAGTGGTATGATTGGTATGTTGTATAGACCACCATCTGCTATGAGTATGCCAGATACCCCGCTGGTTGTCAAGCCCGCTCGTCCTGATGGCGAGCATCAAGCGGGGTGAACCGGATCACATCCGAAAAATGACCCACTTCATAGTTTTCCCTTGCTGGGTCATGTATACTCTGCACAGAAAGAACGAACGGACCAGGGAAATCAAAAACAACAATACTCAAAAAACACTTTCTGGAACGTTTCCCTTTCTGGCAAGGCAATCGAGCGCTTGCCAATCAAAACAAAGCTGTACAAAGTCCATTGGGGGCTGCGACAGCCAAAAGACACAATTAGGAGGGACACACAATGTCTGGTGGTGGCAGTCAGTTTCAATTCGACGTTTCTTTGGCCCAACAGGTAGTGCCGATTTTTCAGAACATTGACAACGATGTGGCGCAGTATCGCAGCCAGCTTATCAATCTGGTGAATCAGTTGGAAAGCAGTTGGAACGGCCCAAACAAGGCGAGCTTCTATAACGATTGGGTCTCCTATTGCAACGCCATCATCCAGATTGGCGATACCGGCCCCAAGCTGGTGGCGGGTCTCAACCAGGAGATCGCCCTGGTGACGCAGGCCGAGCAGGTTCAGTTCTAAGAACTGGGACTTCGCGTGAGAGCAGAACCCCTCTGGGAACGTGTTCCAACCCCAGAGGGGTTCCTCTTTGCGGTTCGTGTTCTGTATGTAGTGGACGCTCTTGACGGCAAGCGGCAAATTCGGGTATAGTAATCTCCAGACAACTCAAAGTAGCGCCCACTCTTATCAAGACTGGCTGAGGGATAAGGCCCGATGAAGCCTGGCAACCACTCGCAATGAGGCGAGAACGGTGCAAACTCCGGCGGTATCTACCGCGAGATGAGAGGCGGGAAAGACAGAGATGGAACCGCATGCCTGTACTTTCCGCCCTTATCCGCTCGCTGGATGAGGGCGTTTTCTTTGACCATAAAGCGTAACAACCGTGACGAGGACGAGTACGCCCGGAAAGCCGAAGACAGAGAGCCGTAGCTGGTGAAAAGGCGGCATCGGGGTTTTCAGGCGGAAAATGACCTTCGAGTTGCAGGCTGACAGCGTGTAGCACCCCTTCGCGCAAGTAGGCCCAGGCCGGGTAGGCGCCGTTATCACGCCCTGGCGTTCGCTGCTGCCGCGCAGTGGCTGATGTCAACAAGGCCAAGCCGCTGCGTGCCAGCGTTGGTAAATCAGGGTGGTACCGCGAAACCCTTCGCCCCTGCGGGTGAGGGGTCTTTTTGTGCATAACAAAGGAGCAAGCAGGTGAGCGACTCTGGCGATCTTCTGACCTCAGCGTTCCTGTCCGATGAGGATCGGCAGCCACATCAGGAGCAGGCGGCGGGAACCTGGCAGCGCGGCGAGGTGGTGCTTCCCGCACTCCAGCTTGATGACGGAACCACCCTGGCGCCGGTGACGCTGGCGTATGAAGCCTGGGGTCGGCTGAATGCTTCGGCGGATAACGTGATTCTGTTGTGCCACGCATTGACCGGCGACGCGCATGCCTTTGATGAAGCGCTGCCCGATGACCCACGCGCGGGCTGGTGGAATCCGATGGTCGGGCCGGGGCGCGTCTTTGATACCAACCGGTTCTTTGTGTTGTGTTCCAATGTGCTGGGCAGTTGCTATGGCAGCACCGGCCCACTCAGCCCGCATCCGCTCGATGGGCAGCCGTATCGCCTGCGCTTTCCGCTGGTGAGCGTTGGCGATATGGTGCGAGCGCAGCGCGCGCTGCTGGAGCATCTGGGCATCAAAAAGCTGGCCGCTGTGGCTGGTGGGTCGCTGGGCGGCTTGCAAACGCTGGAGTGGGCGCTGGCGTATCCTGATATGGTGGCGCGCGCGCTGGTGATTGCGGCGTCGCCGCGCCTTTCGGCGCAGGGGCTGGCAATTGATGTGATCGCGCGCCAGGCAATTCTGCGCGACCCGGCCTGGCAGGAGGGAAATTATCCGCTGGGCGCTGGCCCGGCGGCGGGCCTGCACATTGCGCGCATGCTGGGCATCCTCACCTATAACAGCCCGGAGGGACTGGAAGAGCGCTTTGGGCGTCGGCTTGCCACGCGGTCTGGCGACTGGCCGACGTTTGGCCCTCAGTTGGACCTGGAAACCTACTTTCTGCACCAGGGCGATAAGTTGGTGCGCCGCTTCGACGCGAATAGCTATCTGTATCTATCGAGCGCGATGGACCGCTACGATGCTGCTGAAGGGCGGGGGTCTGACGCAGAGGCTTTCGCGCGCATTCGCTCGGCGGTGCTGGCGGTGGGTGTCGACAGCGACTGGCTGTATCCCGCGCGCCAGGTGCGCGAACTGGCCGAGGGCATCAGCGCTGCGGGCGGCAACGCGCGCTATGTGGAGATTCATTCGCCGCATGGGCACGATGCCTTCCTGAAGGAATGGGAGAAACTTGACGCGCTGCTGCGGCCTTTTCTGGCAGCGCCAACTGCGAGCGAAGAGCCGGACCTGGCCTGCAAGGCTGGACGTGTCTCGGCTGAGCGATAGATTGGAAGCAGGTATCTATGCTGGTTGTCAAATTCGGTGGCTCTTCGGTGGGCACGGCGGAACGTATTCTGGCAGCGGCGCGCATTGTGGCCGGGCACCGCGCGCAGACTCCGGTTGTGGTTGTGGTTTCGGCAATGGCCGGTGTGACGGACGCGCTGATTCGCGTGGCAAACGCCGTGCTTGCAGGTCAGCCGCCCTGGTGGGATGATCTGGCCGCGCTGGAGCAGCGCCATCGCCAGACCTATCTGGAAATTGCTGGGAAGGTTCCTGAGGCGTTTGGTCGTGAATGGGCCAGGATGGAAGCGGCTGCCCAGGCGCTGGCAGCGCGCGCATGTTCGCAGGCGAGCGCCGCACGAGAGATCAGGCGCTTTTCGGGCTGGGGCGAACGGCTGGTCGTTGATCTTTTCGCGGCTGGCTTGAGAAGAGAAGGCATCAAAGCATCGGCTTTCTCCGGTGAGCCGGTGCTGCTTGCCAACGTGGCCGAAGAGGCAGAGCCGTCGGTGCTGGCGACACGCGCCTGGCTGCTGCCGCAGTTGGCTGGCGCGCTGGCGCAAGATGCAGTGCCGGTGCTGCCTGGTTACATCGCCCTGGATGCGTCTGGACAATCGACGACGCTGGGGCGCAATGGGTCCGATCATTCCGCCGCCGTCGTCGCGGCGGCTTTGGGCGCGCAGGCGCTCTATATTTACAGCGATGTGGCGGGCGTCTATACGGCTGACCCGCGCGTGGTGGCCGACGCGCAGCTTTTGCCGCGTCTGTCTTACCGCGAAGTTGCCGAGATCGCCGCGGCGGGCGCGCGTGTGCTGCATCCGCGCGCTGTGGAACCGCTGGCGCGCTGGGGGATTCCGCTCTATCTGCGCAGTTCTTTTGCGCCCAGCGCGCCAGGGACAGATATTCTGCCCCTGGAGGAAAGGGATGAGCTTTCCGCGTAGGCGCGGCGGGCGCTTATGCCTGCGCTGCCTGGAAGCGGCGCAGCGAGAAGCGGCTGATGTCGATTCGGCTCTTGCCGTCGGTTACCAGTTCGGCCAGCGTTTCGCCGATGGCGGCTGAGTGCTTGAACCCATGGCCCGAACACGGCGAAGCGATGATGACCTGCGGGTGCTGCGGGTGCGTGTCGATCACAAACCCTTCATCGGGCGTGGCTGTGTAAAGGCACGAAACCGCTTTGACGCAGGTGTCGCTGATGGCAGGGAAGCTGTTGGCGATGTGCTGCGTATACATCTCCTGCATTTCCTGCGCGCTGACGGCACGCTCTACGGTGTCGGGGGTGGTGGTCTTCGTATAGTCTTCAGTGGCGATCTTGATGCCACCTGCCGGGCCATCGATAGCCGGAAAGCCGTAGATGGAACTATTGGGGCGCGCCCAGATGAAGATGGGGAAGCGGCCAGGCAGAAACGGTTCGATGGAGCCTTTCAGGCCAAACCAGAACAGCACCTGGCGGTAGACGGTGAAATAGCGCGTATACTCGGCTTCGAGCAGGCTGCTTACCCAGGGGCCAGCGCTGATGATCAGCTTTTCAGCCGTGTAGCTGCCGCGCACGGTACGCACGGTGACGCGGCTGTTGGTGGCGTCGGTTTCGTAGGCCAGCGCTTTCTCGCCCGTCTGGATGGTTGCGCCAAAGTGCTCGGCCAGCGCGAGCTGCGCCTGGATGCAGCGTTCAGGGCGCAGAAATCCTGCATTCTCCTCATAGTAAGCCAGTTCGTCACCCACCAGTTGAAACTGCGGGAAGCGCTGGCGAATCTGGTCAGTTTCCAGCACCGCATGTTTGATGTGGTACTGCTCGGCAGTGGCAATTGTGGTCTGGAGGAAGCTTTCCGCGCCATGCATGGGGTCAGGGCTGCTCTGGCTTGCCATGATTAACCCGCCAGTCACGGTCAGCAAGTCCTGACCGGTCTGCTGCTCGATCTCGCGCCAGAGTTCGTATGAGCGCAGCGTCAGCGGCACATATTCCGCGCCTTCGCCAATGGCCTGGCGGGTGATGCGCGTGTCGCCATGCGTGGACCCCAACGTGTGCGGCGGGGAAAATTGATCCAGCCCCAGCACCTTCTTGCCTTTGCGCGCCAGTTGATAGACGGCAGCGCTGCCCATTGCTCCCAGGCCAAGGACAATGGCGTCGTATTCGTTGCTCATAGCATCACTTACCTGCCTATTTGTGTTACGCCTGCGCTTTCGTCGATGCTGGAAAAGGGGCTGAAGCGCAGCAATGCACCGGTAGTGTAACATGTTTTGCCTCATCTGGTCTACTCAGATAAGCAAGCGGGACCGGCGCGCCGTCGTTTACAAAGGTTTCACCAATCGAATATCTTCTTCCAGAAACCCAAGGTGCGCGTAGAAGCCCCTTGCCCGCGTATTGGCGATGCCGGTTTCCAGGGCCAGAAATCGATAGCCCTGTTCACGCGCCCATCCAGCACAGGCTTCAACCAACGCCTGCCCTGCCCCGTGTCCCTCCGCGACTTCACTTACCGCCAATTCCCCTATGTAGGCTTGCTGTTCGCCAGTAAAATGCTGGTGATGCGATACCGCTGCCGCGCCCAGCCGGGTTCCCTGGCTGTCTTCGGCAATGAAGATCATGGTTTCTTTCCCGAAGCGGGCGATGCTGCCGGTGAGCCAATCGTGGGCCGTCGCCAACCAGCGTTCAGGGTCACGCCAGGGCGGGATTCCGACAAGCAGGCGCGGCGCAAGCTGCAAGACAAAAGCCGCGTCGTCGGGCATATAGGGGCGAACACGAATCGCGGTCTGCGCCGCTGGGGAAGAAACATGAGCCATAACGAACCTCCTTATGCAGAACCGTAGACACCGGATCAGAGCTACGCAACCTCACCACTGGCAGGAACCTACATATAGAGTACACTATTTCTTCATAATTGTAAAGCTATGATTTATTTTAATATTATAATAAAAATAGAATGAAGGAAGCGGCAGGCAGTATCGGGGCGTAGGTAGCAGATGTGGCGCGCATCATCCAATTGCGGAGATGGCCTCTTTGTGGTATAGTAGCGCAAAAGCGGACTGGCGCTTTATCTTCGCCGCCTGGAAGGACTAGCCCTCATGTCAGACCTCCTCTACAACTTCTCGCTGCTTCCCCCTCCGGCTTCTCCCTATCAGGGATAGGTGAGAGGCTTCTAGCTTCATCCTCGAAACGACGCGCCTGCTGATGGCAGCGTGCGCTCTGGTGTGTTGTTCATCCTATCCCTGCGCTCTTTACCAATTGATGGCTTTCAGGGAAAGGATGATTTTATGGATCGCGCTTCCCTTTCTTCTCGCCGTGGCCTGTGGTTCATTATGGGCGCGGCAACGCTCTGGGGCACGACTGGGGTCGTCACCCAGGCCGTGTACGACCTGCGCCCGACCAACGCGCTTTCAATTACCTTCTTGCGCCTGGGGATTGCCGCGCTGGTTCTCTTGCTGCTCTGCTGGAGGCGGCTGGGGCGGCGTCTCTGGCAGGTGAAACGGCGCGATGCACTGTTGATGCTGTGCATGGGCGCGATGCAGGCAACCTCGCAATATTGTTATTTCGCCGCGATTGCCAACAGCGGCGTGACAATTGCCACCATGGTGACGATTTGCCTGGCCCCGGTGATGGTGGTCTTGCTGGCCGCGCTCTTTCTGCGCGAGCAGGTTACCGGCAGAATATTGCTGGCATTGCTGGGCGCGCTGGTTGGGACAGCGCTCTTAACGGGCGCGCCTTCTGGGCAAAGGCCGTTCGGGAGTTTGCTGGTGGGCGTGCTGCTCTCGCTCATCTCGGCGGCAACCTATGCCATGGTCATCTTGCTTGCGCGCGTGTTGAGTGGCCGCTACCATTCGTTGCAGGTGAACGTGGCCTCGTTTGCCAGCGGCGCGCTGCTGTTGCTCGGCTGCTCTCTCTTGACCACCCCTCTGGTGCTCAGCTATCCAGCAGTGGGCTGGCTGCTGCTGTTCTATATGGGCGTTGTCCCGACCGCGCTGGCTTATATGCTCTTTCAAGTGGGGTTGCGTTCAACGCCAGCCACGCTCACCAGCATTCTCACCTTCTGCGAGCCATTGACAGCGGCTATTTTGGCCTGGCTGCTGTTTGGCGAACGGCTTAGTCTGCTCGGCCTGCTGGGCGCGGCGCTCTTGCTGGGCACGATGCTGCTGCTGGCGCTCGCTCAGCCTGCGCCTGTGGCGGCGCAAGCGAGCGAGTGACGGCAAGCTGCCCTGTTCCACGGTTCATGGAAAGCTGGAATGGGGCAGCCTTATGACTCCAGGGCTAGCACAAAGTTGCGCAGTTCATAGCCGGTGACCAGGTCGTTCCATCCCATCGAGGGCTGGCACTCGATCCGCAGCCCCTCCAGCACTAGCAGCCGCTGCAAAAAGATATCGGTTTCCTGAATGGCGATGAACGCGCCTGGGCAGCGGTGATGCCCATCGCCAAAGCTCATCACCGCCGGGGTGATGCGCTCGTCGCGTAGTTTGCGCCCGGGGCAGAGTGCGAGGGGCTGCTCTCCGACGGCGTTTTCGTCGGCATTGGCCGCGTAAATATGGATGTCGATCAGATCGCCTTTGCGAATGGTGACGGATGCGCCCTGACTGACAAGTTGGATGTCGGCAGTAGCGCGGCGCAGCAAATGCCCCACCACCGGCTCCAGGCGCAAGATTTCTTGCAGCAGCTCTTGTCGTTCGGCTTCGGGCGCGGCCAGATAGCGGGCACGCAGCGTGGGCTGTTCCAGGAAATGCCAGGCGGCAACGCTGATGAACTCGCGCGTGGTTGCCATGCCAGCCGCCGCGTAGGTGATGCACTCCGTCAGAATTTCGGTGCTGTTGTAGCGTTGAGCAATCAGGTGGGATATGACATCCTCGCGGGGCTGGCGCTTGCGCGCGCGAATGGCTGGCTGCACATCCAGATAAAAGAAGACAACCATGCTCAGTTGGGTATACAGGAAACGGGCGAAGGCCAGCGGCTTCAGACTGAAGGCGGGGATGTCCTGGGCGAAGAAGGCATCCAGGCGCTTTTCCAGTCCCGGCAGGCGGCTGTTAGTGAGGCCCACCACTTCGGCGGCGACGCGAACAGCAAGCGTCATACTCAACTGGCTCAGGTCGGCGCGGCGGGCGCGGCGTAGTTTGTCAAGCAGCCTATCCGAGAGCCGCTCCATCAATTGCCGATAATCGGAACTGACGGTTTTGGGCGTAAAGAAACGCGCCGTTTGCTTGCGCTGCTGCTGGTGCGCCTTGCCTTCCTGATAGAGAATGGGCGAGTTTTTGATGCCGGTGGGAAGCTGCTCTAAAAGCTCTGCCCTGAAGCCGGTCTGCTTCGTGTCCGCGCTGCGCAAGATGGCCCTGGCCGCTTCAAAGCCGCGCACCTGCCAGACTCCAGCGGCATCTTGTTCGATGGGCGTCCTGCTCGGCTCAGCCACGCGCCCGGTCTTTTGTCGCGCCAACGCGGCATGGTCAACTGGGCAGCGGTCGCCGTCATCTACGCTTTCGGTAGCTGGTGGATGGATGGGTTCGGCTGAAATGCTCATGGTGTTCCCTTCTTGATGTTAGACATCACGTGTCTTATAGTCCATAGAATATATTTTTGTATATTAAATATCTTATGAGATACTATAGATCATAATGTATCACTGAGTCAAGAGCAAGCCGCAAAAGGGGGTAGGTATGGTATGATAAGCAGACATACCAGCGCTCATATCCTGCCTGATGAGAGTAGAAATGGAAGTACAGGACCGGCGGGTTAAACGCACGCAGAACTTACTGGCAAAGGCGTTGATTGCGCTTACTCTGGAGAAGGGCTATGAAGCGGTGACGATTCGTGACATCACGGAGCGCGCCGATGTGGGCTACGCGACCTTTTTCCGGCATTATCATGATAAGGATGCCTTGCTGCTCGATGTGTTGGAGGTGGTGCTGGCGGAACTCATTGATTTGCTGCCGCTTTCGCCCAACGGCGACCCGGCTACGATTGGCACGTTGGTGTTTCGCTATGTGCAGCAGCAGAGCGAGGTTGTCAGGGTGCTGCTGAGCAGCCGAGGCTCGACGACGCTGCTGCAACGCATCATCGAGGCAGGCACCGAAAACGCGCTGAGCCAGAATACTCCCTTGCCAGAGGCTGTGGTGCCTATGGAGATTGCCGCCTATCATCTGGTCGCCTCGACGCTGGCGCTGATTCAGTGGTGGCTGGAACACGATATGCCCTATCCGCCGGAGCGAATGGGCAGCGTGTATAATGAGTTGATCGCCCGCCCCACCAGCGCTGTCGCGTTCAGTCCCCATCGCGAGCAGAACGAGGAGATGGAAGAAGGCCAACACGCCTGATGGCCTGGAAGGCTGATCGATACCCTTGCGAAGAAGTCTAAACAGTAAGAAAAGAATGTATCATGGACATTTCACATTTCGATACACGCAACTATCCTGTCCTTTCTGTAGAGGAAGGCTATGGAGAATGGGCGTCCACCTATGAAAGCATTGTGTTGGATGCCATGGACCTGCGGTTGCTGGAGCGCCTCCAATCCATCGCGTGGGAGCAGATGCGCGAGGCAGCGGATTTAGCTTGCGGCACCGGGCGCGTCGGCGTCTGGCTCAAGCAGCGCAGCGTTGGCGCGCTCGACGGCGTTGATCTCACGGCGGCCATGCTGGAAAGCGCGCGCGGCAAAGCAGTCTATCGGCAGCTTTTCCAGGGGGATATACGCGCAACACCTTTGGCGGCGGCGGCGTATGATCTGGTGACGGTTTCGCTGGCCGATGAGCACTTGCCAGATGTGCGCCCGCTCTATCAGGAAGCTGCCAGGCTCGCGCGCCCGAACGGCTATTTCGTGCTCGTTGGCTATCACCCGTTTTTTATGATGGGTGGCATGCCGACGCATTTCAACCGGGCGTCGGGTGAACCCGCCACCATTGAAACGTATGTGCATCTCATCAGCGATCACGTGCAGGCTGCGCTCGCGGCAGGCTGGTCCTTGCGCGAAATGCACGAAGGGCTGATCGATGAAGAGTGGCTGGCGCAGAAGCCAAAATGGAGCCAGTATCTCCATCGGCCCATCAGCTTCGTTATGGTCTGGCAGAAGCAGGGGTAAGCCGCCTGGAGCGTCGCCAGAGATGGGCGCTCCAGGCAGGCACGCTCAGACGCTTGATGACTGCCGAAAGCCCATCGCGTAGAGCGTGGCGTATGCCCCATCGCGCTGCAAGAGTTCCTGATGGGAGCCTTGCTCCAGGATACGCCCGTTCTGAAGCACGATAATGGTATCCGCGTTCTTGATCGTCGAAAGGCGATGCGCAATCACCAGCGCTGTGCGCCCACGCAGCAGTCGCTGCAACCCTTGCTGCACCAGCACCTCGGTGAAGGTGTCGATGTTAGCGGTGGCTTCATCCAGAATCAGGATGCGTGGGTCGGCCAGCAGCGCTCGCGCAAAGGAGATCAACTGGCGCTGCCCCACGCTGAGGTTGCGCCCGCGCTCGCGGATGGCGGTCTCGTAGCCCTGCGGCAACTGGATGATGATGTCGTGCACGCCGATGACGCGCGCAGCCTCTTCGACCTCGGCGTTGGTGGCTTCCAGGCGGCCATAGCGAATATTATCGCGGATGGTGCCGGTGAAGAGGAACGGGTCCTGAAGGACGATGCCGATCTGGCCGCGCAGCGAAGCCTGCGTGACATCGCGCACGTTATGGTCGTCGATCAGCACGGCTCCTTGCTGCACATCATAGAAGCGCGAAAGCAGGCTGGCAATCGTGCTTTTGCCAGCGCCGGTATGCCCCACGATGGCGGCAGTTTGCCCGGCTTTGATCGAAAGATTTAGCCCCTGCAAGACAGGCGCGTCGGCTTTGTAGCCAAAGACTACGTCGCGGAACTCCACGTCGCCCTTGATCTGCGGCAGCGGTTTGGCGTCGGGGCTGTCCTTGATTTCGACGGGGATGGAAAGGATATTGAAGATGCGCTCTGCGGCCACCCCTGAGCGCTGCAACTGTGTATATTGCTGGCTGAGGTCACGAATGGGATCGAAGAAGCGGTTGATGTAGAGGATGAATGCCACCAGCACGCCAACCAGCAGTTGGTGATGAGAGATCAGCACGCTGCCATAAAAGAGCGTGAAGACAATAGCCAGCGCGGCCACCACTTCCACCAGCGGCAGCACCAGCGCCGCAATCCTGCTGGCGGTCAGGTTGGTATCGCGGTTATAGGCGTTCAGGTCGTCGAACTCATCGCGGTTACGGTCTTCGCGCACCATGCTTTGAATGACGCGCATGCCGGAGATATTCTCCTGAAGCGTGGCGTTGACCAGGGAGATGGCGGCGCGTGTGATGCGGAAGGAGCGCTCGGCGTATTTCTGCCAGAACGCCGCGATGCCAACCATCAGCGGCAAGACGGTGAAGGCCAGCAGCGCCAGCGGCACGTTCATTGCCAGCATGGCAATGATAATGCCGACCAGCGCCAGCGTGGAACTCATCATGGAAAGCAGCCCCGAACTCAGCAGCCCTTCCAGCACGTCCACATCGCTTTGCAGGCGCGACATGACGCGCCCAATCTGTGTATGGTCATAGAAGCTGAGCGAGAGCTTCTGAAGGTGGGCGAACATATCCGAACTGAGGTGATAGAGCACCTGCTCGCCCACCCAGGACATACTCCAGACCTGCCAGTATTGGGCCAGCCACATAGCAACGTTCAGAACCACCAGCCCGACGCCAGCGATTGCCAGGCCGCCGAGATTGTTGGCGCTGATGAAGTTATCGATGGCAACGCCAATCAGAAACGGGTTGGCGATGTTCAACGCAGTATAGACCAGCATCAGGAGCATGCTGGCAATGGTGGCAGCGCGATAGCGGGCCAGATAGGGGCCAAAGCGCTTGATGAGCTTCCAATCAAACTTGCCGTACACATCCTCGTCGTCGTGGGCCAGGCTGTTTTCGCGCCAGCGATGGCGGCGCTTGTATTCTGCGTAGGCACGGGCATTCATCGGGCTATCTCCTGCTCTGCTTTGGGGCGTCTGCTTCCACCAGCGTTGGGCCAGTTTTGCTGCTCAGCAGCTTGATCGCCTGGGCTTCGTATTCCTCTTGTTCGCGCAGTTGCAACTCGTACAGGCGCGCATAGGTGCCGCCGAGGGCCAGCAGCGTGGCATGCGTGCCGCGCTCGATAATGCGGCCATGGTCCAGCACCAGAATCTGATCGGCGCGCTTGATCGTGCGCAGGCGCGAAGCAACCACAAAGCTGGTGCGCCCGCGCATTACGGCGTCCAGCGCCTCTTGAATCAGATATTCAGTTTCCATATCGACGCTGGAGGTTGCGTCGTCCAGCACCAGGATGCGCGGATCGAAGAGAATGGTACGGGCGATGGCGACCCGCTGCTTCTGGCCGCCGGAAAGCGTGACGCCGCGCTCGCCTACCCAGGTCTCGTAGCCTTCGGGGAGGGTGAGGGCGAAATCGTGCAGGCGTGCGACCTTGGCGGCGGCGATAATCTGCTCCTCGGTGGCGTGGGGCGCGCCAAAGGCGATATTTTCGCGCAGCGTGGCGTTGAAGAGAAAGACATCCTGCAAGACAAAGCCGATATTGCGCCGCAGCGATGCCTGCTGCATGTCCCGAATATCATGGCCGTCAATGGTGATGCGCCCTGTGGTCACATCGTAGAAGCGCGGCAGGAGGGATAAGATCGTGCTTTTGCCGCTGCCTGTCGTGCCCAGCAGCGCGATGATCTGCCCAGGCTGCGCGTCGATGTTGATCTCGTCCAGAATGGTGGGGCCGTTCCCATAGGCAAAGCTCACGCCCTCGAAGGTGACATGGCCGGTCGCCTGGGGAACGATGACGGCATCAGGCGCGTCTTTAATTTCCGGCTCGGTATCCAGCACCTCGAAGATGCGCTGGCCGCTGGAGCGGGCGCGCATCAGCCAGTTAATCATAAAACCAAACGAGCGCACCGGCGTGCCGAGCAGCAGCGCGTATTGAATGACGGCGACCAGCGTCGGCAGGCTCAGGCTGTGATTGATAACGGCGATGCCCCCGACCCAGAGCACCAGCACCGTGACCAGGTTCAGCGCCAGCACCATCAACGGCTGATTCCAGGCAGCCAGCCGCTGCGCGTTGATCTTGAGGTCGCGCAGTTCTTTATTCTTCTTCTCGAATTTGTTGATTTCAAAGGCTTCACGCACAAAGGAAAGCACCACACGCCGCCCGCTGAGGCTTTCCTGCATCACAGTGCTGAGCGCGCCGGTTTCTTGCTGGGCGCTGTCCCACATGGGGCGCAGGCGCTTTGCCACCTGAAAGCCAAGCACCAGCAGCACAGGGACGGAGAGCAGGATAATCAACGCCAGGGGCAGGTCGAGAACCGCCAGAATAATAGCAACAGCACCGAAGTACAGGACGGCGAGGATGGCGCGCAAGTAGCCCAGGGGAAAAGCGTTGCGCACCGACTCGATGTCGACGGTCATGCGCGACATCAACTGCCCTGTTTCGGACTCGTCGTGAAACGAGAAGCTCAAACGTTGCAGATGGTCATAGATGATGTTGCGCAGGTCATAGGCAACCTCGACGGAGATGGCCTGCGAGTAATAGCCCTGGCCGTAGGCCGCCAGCCCGCGTAGAATGCTGGCGATGAGGACAGCCGCGCTCACGAGCAAGAGCGTGCTCAGGTTGCCGCTGCCAATGCCGATAGCCACCACATCGGCGATCAATTCAGGAATGATCAGGGCCAGCGCCGTCGCGGCGATAAGGCAGAAGAGCGTGCCGAGCGCCAGCTTCCAATGCGGGCGCAGCAGGCCAAAGATGCGGAAATAAATGCGTCCATTTGCTTGCCAGGTCGTGAGAAAAGAGTGAATCGGATGAGTTTTCCAGGCGCTTGATGTCACCTCGCAACCTTTCTAGAAGATGGAGCCTTTCAGGCCATTGAGAGCTAAGGAGACTTCAACAGGGCGGATTACTATTATAGCACGTTTGACCAAAACTTTCACGCCAACGTACACGTTATACGGGGCATCATCCCGCTTCCCATCAGCCCTGAACTCATTTTAAAAACAAATTGTGGCTCTTTTTTACACCCCTACATTGGCATCGCTTTTGCGTCATGGCTGACCAGCGACGATGCCCGCGCTCGCGCTAAGTGCCTCTTGCAAGGATTGCTCGTTATACTAGTAAGGCAGGCGCTTTTCCACTCTTCCCATCCTGGAGAAAATCGGAGGCAGGCTCGCTATGACTGCTGATGAGGGGTCTTTGGAAAGCAATGGGGAAGAGCATCCGACTCGCCCGTTGCTGATGGTCCAGCACTCGAACTTCCAATGGACAGCCGCGCTCCATGCCGGTGACCTGGATGATGGCTGGCAAAACCACCTGACACGCTATCTGGTTGCCGAGGCAACGGCCTCAGTTTCGTTTGAGGGGCAGAAACCGCTTCACTTGCTTGAGGTGAAGGTATTAGATGACCCCTTGAATCTGTACCAGATCACGCTGCACGCGCAGGCAGTAGATGTGCAGGTCGCTTACTCCGTGCTGAGTCGGGTGCTGGTGGACGTGCCCTACGACTGTCATCTGGTGCTGAAAACGGAGGAGGGTGGGCGCTTTGTCACCATCCCCGCGCCCAAACCGCCGAGCCAGGCCGAGTGGAAGCAGGTGCTGAGGAAGTTCTGGTTTCAATTGCTCCTCGCGGAAGATGACCAACTGGGCATCTCGGATGCTGCTCATGCTCTGGCGAATATACAGCCGCTGTACGCGTTTCGATTGCGCGCGGAGCTTGGCTGGGAAGAGGATGATTGGTCTCCCGCAGAAGGTGAACCCGGTGCATGGCAGCGTGAACTGCGGTTGGTGTTTGACCCTGCCGCGCCTGGCGTGCTGCGCGGCCAGGTGGGCTGGAGCGAATCGCCAGCATTCAGCAATCCGGCGCTGGAGGTTGTCCCGCTCCAGCGCCTCGAACCAACCGTACGGCGCGAAGGGCAAGCCGGAGAGCGCCAACTCACCCAGACAGGCACCAGAGGGCGCGAAACCAGGCCGCTGCCGGTTATCCTCTTTCCAGGCCACGACCAAAAGTGGCGCGGGCAGGCACGCCTGGCTGCCATACTCGCGGCTGTTTTATTGCTTATTTTAATCGGCGGCGTGGCGCTGGGCGCAACAAGAGGAGCGCCCACAACACGCAATCCTCTTGCCTTGAATCCATCTCCAACCAGCGGGCAGACGCCTTCTACTCTTCCATCGGTTGGCTCGACGCCGTCGCCACACACCACGCCAACGGCTCGCCCCAGCCCTGCTGGAACACCACCCAGGCCACCCACCGGGCCAGCGCCACCGACCACACCAGTGCCAACGCCTCCTCGACCAACCCCGACGCCGCGTCCGAATCCGACACCAACGCAGACCCCGACGGCGACGCCGACTGCTCCCCCCACGCCGACGCCGACGCCGATTATCAACTTTGTGGTGACGCCGACCGGCTTCTCGCAAAGCTGCTCATCGTCTATGTCATCGTTGGTGGTAACACTGGATAACAGTGGCAGCAATGTCGCGGTGAGCTGGAGCATGAGCATTACCGACACCGACCCGCAGGGAAACGTCTGGGCGTTTGCCGATTCAACCGGTGGAACGGTTCCGGCTGGGCAGGTCGCTTCGGTGACCATCACCCCGAACAGCATACTGTGTGCTGATCTGGCGGGCACCTCGGCAAGTTTCACTGCCACCATAAGCTGGCAATCAGGACAGGCGACGGTGGTTGATATGGTTTCGCCGTGAGGGATGGGCAGAGGTTGAAGGGCCTGCCCAGCAGTCGTCAGAGGCTGCTGGGCAGGCCCTTCGCTGCTGGCCTACATGCTCAGGTAATAGGAGGCAATGTGATAAGCTGGTTCGCGTTCAGCGAACCTTTGAACTTGACCTGCTGTTTTCCCTGGACGCCCGCCGCCTTTGAAGCCGGGATGATGGTGACATCCAGCGCATTGAAGGTGCCCGACTGGCGCTGCACCAGCAGTGAATAGGGCGATTGCCCAGCCTTCACCGTTTTTCCTGGCGCGGCAACCTTTGGTGTGTACCACGTCAAGGTGATATACGCCGTGCAATAGGGGGGAACCAGCACCAGCCCCCCCCACATTGCCAACCCCGGCTCGTCGCTGGTTGTATTGGTTGGCCCAGCCAGATAGTCGATGGGCCAGGGCGTCTTTTCGTCGGAACTATCCATATAGTCAAACGTGTAGGGTTGACCTGTCGCCCATCCGCCAGCCGGGCAAGCAAGGCCGCCGCCAGGGTAGGGGTCATAATACGAGCAGTCCGGCAGCTTGGCATATTTGCTTGGCTTGGGATGAGCGGGCGGCTTCGGCGCTTGAAAGCTCGCTGGAGGCGCGGGCAGGCACATGGGCGAACCGCTGTCGAAGCCATAGCCGCTGATAAGCTGGCTGCCAGCAGGCGCGTAGACCCGCACATAGTCGCGGTACGTGGGATAGCCGTAGACATCGCCTTGCTTGTTATAGTCGAGGGTGATGGTCAGGTGATGTGTTGCGCCGCCAGAAGCATCAAGATTGACCACATCGGTTTCGGTGGTATTCACATATTGCGTGGCTTTATTGACACTGATGTTGGATTGCACGACCATCCAGGTATCGGTTGAGGTGCTGCGGTCGATGGACGAATCCAGGCTATACTTCGTGAGCAGCGCCTCCGCTTGTGGGTTGCTCAGATAGACTTCCAGGTCTTTGCTTTGCATGTCGGCCAGCACTTGCTTGGCGACCAGCATCAACTGGCTAAAAGGCAATTGGCGCAGCCGCTGTTGCAGCAGACTTCCCACCAGCGAGGTAAAGCGCTTGCGGGCGGTGATGGACGTGTTGCCTGCGGAAATCTGCTTTTCCTTGGCAATGCCCGCCGGGTCTTGTTGATAGTAATGGATGCGATCTTCCAGATTTGTGGACGTAATCGTTTCGTTATAGCCTGGAACGAAAATCGGCCCGGTAATCGCAAGGATATGCTCGATAGGGATGGGCGTCAGGGAAATGACGCCATCAACCTTGCCGCCGCCTTCCTGCTCAAAGAGTTTGATGGCTTCCTGCGCCGTGGTGGGGTAATCGGCGGAGATGTTGGAATCGCGCAGCCCGAAGTTGCCGAAGGGCCACCAACTCCATTTGGCCGGGGCACTGTTGCCGAGAGCGGAGCAGGTGCCTGTGCCGCAGTAATCAAGCCAGGCGATGTCTTGCAGCGACAGCGACCCGATGCGTCCGCCGTTGATGGTGACGACGCCATACTGGCCGGAAAATCCGCCGCTGCCGCGCAGTTCGGCGCGGTCCAGGGTTTGGACCAGGAAATTGCGCGGTTTATCAATCCCCAGCGCCCAGATACCCACCGGCAGCAGCGTATTCACCTGATCGAGCAGGTGATGCGCTTCTGGCAGTTGAGCAATGGCCTTGCTGAAGGTGGCGCGCTGGCAGGCGCTGACCGGCAAACTGTTCAGGTCGAGGCCGGAAAGCTGGGTTTGCAAATCGCCCAGCAGATGATCGGCGTCGTTGATGGTGGTCTGAATCAGCGGAACTTCATCGTTCGTAAAGAGCGGTGTGTTGCCCGCCGACAAAGGGTTATCTGGCAGCCGCCCGACGATGGTCAGCGCGGTGGTGGTGACCTCAGCGCCCAGCGTGCCGATGTCGATCCCGGCTTTGGCGATCATCTTCGCCTCGGTGACTTGATTGCTGTAGCTGGGAATCAGCCCTGCCAGACTCAGCAGCATAGGATGATTGTTGAGTTCGTTCTGCAACTGCACAAAATCTGATTTGGCCGTCATAAAGTCGGCATAGGCTTTGTTGAGCGTGGCTTTGTCGGTGAGCGCTTTGAGATTGATGGAATTAAGCGAAGCGCTGCCGGGCAAGATGCTACTGGTGGTGGGAGTCGAACTCGCGCCAGGCGTGGTGCTGGCTGTGGGGGCAGTGGTGGCGCTGGCCGTGGGGGATGAGTTTGTGGCGCAACCGCTGGTTGGGGTGGTTGGTTTCAGGAACAGGTCTTTGACGGCCAGCACATGATTCACGCCGTCATACCCAAGCTGGCGTATGTTCTCGTAGACCTGATAGGCGGAACTTCCGGCCAGCGCAACGGGTGTCAGAATAAACGTCAGAACCAGAACGACCAGGGCAGCGTGGGCAATGCGCCGCCGTTTCTTGGAGAGATGCTTGAAGGAAAGCCAATTCAGCCCTGACCGCACTTTCCCCCGAATTGATACACTCATCGACTTCTCCTCATATGGGCCAGGCTCAAGATGGGTTTGCTTAATGTGCGCTTTTTCAATAAAAAGAGATTTTGAATGCAGAGAGAGAAAAGTGTTTGGCTGTTCTCGCTGAGAAGCTTAGCCACCCTTTATGACGAGTAAGCGCCAGGAAGTGTAACCTCCTGGCGCTTCTTTAGTGCTCTGGTTCCCTATCAGGCAGCTTCCAGACAGACGTGCCCACGCCTGGCTGGCTCCTGAAAAGGCGATTATTGGCGCACGAGTTTTCCTTGCTCGTAATCGAGACGCATCTGCTCGATCAATTCTGCGCGGCGCGCATACAGGCCCCGGCGCGGGCGCGGTTTGGCTTTGCTGATGGCATAGGCCGCCAGCACCGGCAAGGCCAGCGTAGAATCGGCATAGACAACCACCGTATCGCGCAGTTGATCGGGCTTGATCTTGCCCCAGGATACAGCCTCAGAAGGCGTCGCGCCGGAAAGGCCGCCCCAATGCGGGGCATCGCTGGTGATTTGAATGAAATAATCGTGGCCGCCCTTGTTGATGCCCAACACTTCCCAAAGCTGCGGCTGCGTCTGCAAATAGAAGTTCTTGGGCGAGCCGCCGCCCAGGATGATGACGCCGTTGCGCGTGGCGTTCAGGACCAGCGCGGTGGTTTCGTTGACATCCATCATGGGGTCGATGGTCAGCCGCCCGCCATCCAGGGCGTGCCGCGCCAGGTTCATGCCGATGGACGAGTCGCCCGGCGACGAGGTATAGATGGGAACGTCCCAGGCTGCCGCCTGCGCCAGCACGGAATATTCAGGCTTGACGCCCACATCCAGCAGACGACGGCCAATATAGTGATGCAGTTCTGCCGTGGACATGGGCCGATCTGGCAGGGTCTTGAACGTTTCGCGCAAGAAGGCGTCGGTATCTAGCAGCACCTCATCTTTGAAGAGAATGTCGTAGATGCGGATGACCCCTTCGCGTTGCAATTCGGTGTCGTCTAGCTCGAAGCTGCCGCGATGCAGCGCGAAGGCCAGCGCGTGATGAATGTCGTGGTACAGGTTCGCGCCGGTGCTGACGATGAAATCAATGAAGCCGTATTCCATCAACGTCAGGATGCTGCCGCCCAGTCCCGCAGGCGTCAGCGCGCCCGCCATGGTCAGGGCAATGGTGACATCTTGCTCCGGGTCGAGCATGCGCTCGGCATAAAGGCGACAGGCTTCATTGAGCCGGGCCGAGTTATAGGCTTGAAAGGAACTATCAACCAGTTCGGCAACGGTCATATCGGGGCGCAGGCGTTGGGGCAAGATTTGCTGGCCGCTGAGGTAGCCTGCCGATTGCTCGCCGTGCTCCTGGCCGTTCTGCGCGTGGCGCTGCGATTCGTGGCGTGGGTGATGATGGTTTTTCTTGGGTGTGCTCATCCTCCAAATAACTCCCTACGGTATTTGTTGAAGGGCGGGCATCATGTGCCCGCCCTTCTTATAGTCTTCAAGCGTGATCTTCACGGCAACACAACTGAGATGGCAAAGCCGTCCATTCCGTCTTCGTCAACGGGCAGCAGGATAGAGCGCAGCCTGGGATCAGTCGCGGCGCGCAGATTATAGGCAGCTATGTCGGCATTGTCACCTTCGGGGCGCTGCTGGAATGGTCTGCCAGAGCGTATGTTATTGTCGGCAACGATGATGCTGCCTGGGCGCGCAAGCTGGAGCGCCCAATCGAGATAAACAGGGTAGCCGTCTTTGTTGGCATCGATGAAGAAGAAATCGAATGGCGCTTCGCTCTGGAGGGCAGGTAAAAGTTCGCTGGCCGCGCCGACGCGCACTTCGGTGCGGTCAGCCAGTCCGGCGCGTGCGAAGGCGGCGCGTACCACTTCGGCGTGCTTGGGGCTGATTTCCAGCGTGATGAGCTTGCCATCAGCAGGCAATGCGCGAGCCATCCAGGTGCCGCTGTAGCCGCCCAGCGCGCCGATTTCCAGGATTTTTCGTGTGTTGTTGGCGGCAATCAAGACCTGCAATAAGCGCCCCTGGATGGGCGAAATCTGAATGTCGGGCAGCCCTGATTCGTGCTGTGCGACCAGCGTCTGGCGCAGCGCCTCATCTTCGGGGGCAAAGCGTTGGATGATCTGTTTCTCAATTTCCTGCCGCAGTTGGGCCTGGCGCGCCAACTCTTCGGCATTGATATTCTCAGCCATGAAGATAGCCACTCCTTATGAACAGAGAACAGCGCTTCTCGCTTGTCTCGTGTAAGCCGGTGAACGGCTTTGTAGAGAAAGCGGCAAGCGTTACGCGGCCTTCATTATCGCACAATTCGTGCAAAGAGGCATAAAGTTTTGACAGACACCAGAGCTTGACGCTCCTGTGCAAGTATGGTGTAGATGTTGCAGTAGCCCTGTGATGGAGAAAATGAGCGCTCCTTTACGGAGTAGGACTAGAAACCGAAACCATGGCCCGAACCACCTCGCAAACCTCGCTTGATCGTTCCCACGCCACCGCAGCCACCCTTCCCTGGCGCTGGCTTGCGCCTGGCGTGGCGCTGCTGATTGCAGCGTTCTTTGACTTCTTCCAGCTAACCGCCAACGGCTATGGCAATCTCTACTACGCTGCCGCAGTGAAAAGCATGCTGACCAGTTGGCATACTTTTTTCTTCGTCTCATTCGATGCAGGCGGCTTTGTCTCGGTGGATAAGCCGCCCATCGATTTATGGGCGCAGGCAGCCAGCGCGAAGCTGTTCGGCTTCAGCCCGTTCAGCCTGCTGCTGCCGCAGGCGCTTGCTGGTGTCCTTTCGGTGGCGCTGCTCTATTATCTGGTGCAGCACACCAAAGGTGTGCTGGCCGGATTTCTCGCTGCGCTGGCGCTGGCGCTGACGCCCATCAGCGTTGTTGCCAACCGCGCCAATATCGTCGATAGCCTGTTGGTGCTGACGGTGCTGGCCGCTGCCTGGGCGGTCAGCAAGGCATCTGAAACGGGACGTTTGCGCTGGCTGCTGCTGTGTGCCGCCCTGGTTGGCCTGGGCTTCAACATCAAGATGCTGCAAGCCTATCTGGTCGTGCCCGCCTTTGCGTTAGTCTATCTGCTGGGTGCGCCGCTGCGCTGGCGCGCTCGTCTGGCGCAGCTTGCGCTGGCAGGCGTGGTGCTGGTTATCGTTTCGTTTTCCTGGGCAGAGGCGGTTGATCTGACCCCGGCCAGCCAGCGCCCTTACGTCGGGTCAAGCACGGCCAATTCCGAAGTGCAGTTGGCCCTGGGCTATAACGGGCTGGAGCGTTTGGTCGGCTTTGCTGGATTTGGCAGAAGAGCCGCTGGCCCTGCTGAGCCGCTGAACGCTTTTGCGCGCGGCTTCATGTCCGGCGAAAACGGCGCGCCTGGCCCGTTCCGCCTGCTGGACCAGCAGTTAGGCGGGCAGGTAAGCTGGCTACTGCCTCTGGCAGTGATCGGGCTGCTTGCCATCTGCTGGCGGTATCGTCCTCAAAAGCCGCCGGAGGGCTGGCGCGCCTGGCGGCCTGCGCCTCTCAGCCGCGAACAGCAGGGCGTGACACTCTGGGGGATGTGGCTGCTGACGCAGGTGATCTTTTTCAGCGTCGCTGGTTTCTTCCACGCCTACTATCTGGTGATGCTCGCGCCCGCGATTTGCGCGTTATTCGGCATTGGCGTGCTGGAACTCTGGTCTGAATATCGTCGATCTGGCTGGGAAGGCTGGCTTCTGCCAGCGGCGCTGGTGATTACAGCGCTGGTGCAGGCGCGCCTGGTTGCCGATGCGAGCGGATGGAATAGCTGGCTTGGGCCGCTGCTGGTCGCGCTCTGCCTGGCAAGCGCTTGTGCTCTGGTGATAGTCCGGCTGGCAGACCGACGCCACCTGCCAGCCTGGCTGCGAAGACTGGATGCAATGATTAGCGAATCAACCTGGCACGGTCGCAGCAGGCTTCTTACGGCGCACCTGGCATTCTCGGCGGTGATCGCGGCTATTGGCGTTTTTACGCTCTTGCTGGCTCCCACCGCCTGGAGCATCGCCTCGGTACAGCACAACAGCGGCATGCTGCCCATCGCCGGGCCGCCGCGCCAGCGTGGCATTTTTGCAGACCTGGCAAATATGCGCGTGCAGGCAGACCCCAGGTTGGTGAATTATCTGGAGGCGCACCGCAACAACGCGCGCTATCTGGTGGCGACTCCGAGCGCCATGCAGGCTGCCCCGATCATCCTCGACACAAATCAGCCGGTGATGGCAATGGGCGGATTCGCAGGCAGCGATCCTATCCTGACGCCCGCCAGCCTGGCAAAGATTGTACAGCGAGGTGAGGTGCGTTTCTTCCTGCTGTCTTCCAATCCTTTGCAGGGCATGACTCCGGCGCAAATCGCGAAGCTTTCCCCTGAACTGCGAGAACTGCTTCAGGCGTTTGGGGGCGCGCGTGGCCGAGGATTTGGGCAGAGCAGCCTCACAAGCTGGGTAGCTGCACACTGCGCGACGGTGCCGCGCAGCCAGTGGAGTTCCTCTGACAGAACACCAGGCGCTTTCCCTGGCTTTGGGGGCAGCGCGTCGGAAAAGCTTTTTGTGTGTGGCGATCAGCATGCGGGCGGATGAATGACATCCTTTTTCGAGAACATAGGCAAGGCTTGAATGCAAGGCCGCTTCCTCTGCTCAGAGGAAGCGGCCTTGTTCAGGTAAGATTGAGAGTGTTATACTTGCCAGAAATGGCACGTGAAAGTGAACGCAGAGCGTCTTATGGAGCGGTAACTGCCTTTGGAAAGGCGAGCAGCGTGGATAATGGGACTTTTCGCAATTATGAGAAGATTGCCGAATCATCCGACGAATGGCATCTGGATGAGGCAGCATATCGCCTGCTTGAGAAAATCCCCTGGGTGGTGACGGAAAAAATTCATGGAGCCAACTTCTGTTTTGTGATGGATGGGCAGACGATTCGCTGCGCAAACAGAAAGCATCTGCTGGGGAGCGATGAGGATTTCTTTCAGTATCAGGTTGTTCTGGAACGCTTGCGCGAGACGCTTTGGCAGGTCTTCAGGCTGGTGAAAAGCAGCTACCCACAGGTACGGCTCACCTCTATTTATGGGGAATTGTTCGGCGGATACTATCCCCATCCCGACGTGCAACCGAACCCTTCAGTAGAACCGGTGCAAACGGGAGTGTGGTACTCTCCATCGCTGGAATTTTGCGCTTTCGATCTGGCAATTGAAGGGGAAGAGGCTCATTTGCCGCGAACATATGTAGATTATGAGCAGGCCATGAGCTTTTTTCAACAAGCGGGGTTGTTCTATGCCGCTCCTCTTCTTATTGGCAGCTATCAAGAGGCGCTGGCCTATCCTCTTGGGTTTCGTTCGACGATTCCTGGCTTATTAGGCTTGCCGCCGCTGCAAGAAGAGAATAAAGCGGAAGGAGTGGTTATCAAGCCGCTCAAAACGATCATGATTGCCACGAATAGAGGGAGCGTCAGGCCAGTTCTCAAAAGGAAAATAGCCGAATTTACTGAAGATAAGCGCTTTCATCAAGCGCAGAAATGGATCTCTCTACAGCCAACAGCCACGCAGAGCAACCTCGATCTCCTGATGTGGGAGGTGTTCAATCTGGTGACAGAAAACCGGTTGGACAGCGCGCTTTCCAAGCTTGGCAGCTTGAAATCGGGCAGCCCGAAGAAAGCACAGCAGATATTCAACGTCTTTGTTGAGGATGTGCTAGACCAACTGGAGAAGAACCAGGAAGCGGCGTATGCCGCGCTTTCATCTGAAGAACGAAGCACGTTGCTAGCGTATCTTCAGGACGAAGCGAGAAAGCTGCTGAAAACGCGCGCTCAGAATCTGGTAAAGATCACCTGAAGGCGATAGGACTTCTTGTTTGAGTAGAAAGCGCCCATTCCCCACAGATGCTGGGGAATGGGCGCTTTCTACATTTTGCGTGGATTTACGGCAAAAACTGATTGGTAAAGAACTGGCTTTCGTCGGGTTCGGTTTTGACGGGGTTGCCGTTGGCATCAGCCAGATTGCCGGTCTGGAAGAGGAAATGCGGGTAATCGGTCCACTTCTGGAGGGTTTGATAGCCCCACTTGGGCGCGCCCAGGGCGTATTGTTTGCTCAGATATTCCTGGCTGGCCGTGACCAGACCTGCATCATCGAAGGTGCCTGGTGGCACAGCGTTGATGAGGATGTTGGCGGCGTCATCGGGATGGGCAATGGCATAGTTGTATCCCTGCGAGGTGGCCGCCATGAACTTGCGCACCAGATCAGGATGGTTCTTGATGAACGCGCCGCTGGTGATGAGGACAGGAGTGTAATAGTCGGGGACACAATAGCTGGAGATAGGGAAGTAATTGAATTTCAGGCCAGCGCGCTGAAATTCGATGCCCTCCCAGCCATAGTAAATCCAGACGTAGTCAATTTTTTTGGTTTGGAGGGAAGCCAGCCCATCATCATTGATAACCGGACTGGTCTTTTTTATATCGGCTGGTGTGACGCTGCCACCGGCGCAGTCGATGACGGAAGAGATGACATATGGCTCGAAAGGGTCATCAAAAGAGCCATAAACTTTGCCCGCAAGTTGGGATGGGCTGCTGATGCCAGAATCGGCTCGCACAGCCAGCCCGGACGTATTATGCTGGATGATGGCGGCAATAGAAACCAGGTCTTCGCCCGTGACGCGCGCCGTTGTCACGCTTTCTTCATAGCTGATGGCAAAATCAGCTTTGCCCGAAGCCACCAGCGCCTCTGGCGCTACGTTCGCTGAATAGGGTAGGATGCTGAGGTTTAGTCCCTGCTGTTGATACCACCCTTTTTGCTGGGCGACGTAGATGCCGGTGTGGTTGGTGTTGGGCGTGTAATCCAGCGCCACCGAGACGGCAGTGAGATTTTGTGTCCCCTGGCTGGTATTGCTGCCGCAACTTGCCAAAAACAGCGGCAGCAGCGCCGCTAGTATCCAGGCGCTGGCGCGCGGGCGGCGAAGCAGTGTCTTCATAGCGTTTCCTTTCTTGGTGTGCTCAATTCGTGGGGCGGTTCAGTTGGAATGGTCACGGGCTGGTCTGCTCCTTGTGAATGCTTGTGCAGCGCTCGCCTGCGTCTAGCCGAGGGTTTGGCTTCGTGCCAGTCGCGCTCGCGCCCGGCGTAGTACCAGGGCAAGGCGATGCGCTCAATGACAGAGACCAGCGCAAACAGCGCGATGCTCAAGAGCGCCGTAATGATGACATCGCCAAAGGCCAGGTCGGTGCGGAACGAATGCTCCTCATAAGAGAACAAGATGCCCAGGCCATAGATCGCGCTGACATATTCGCCAAGGAACGCGCCAACGACGGCATAGGTTGCGGCGATGCGCAGGCCAGAAAAGAACGAAGGCAGCGCGTGTGGCAGACGCACGCGCCAGAAGATGACCAGTTCGCTCGCGCCAAAAGTGCGATAGAGCTTGATGAGTTCGGGGTCGGTGGCGCGCAGCCCATCAGCCATCGAAACCGTGATGGGGAAGAAGCAGATGAGGGTAACGACAATAACCTTGGGCAAGAGGCCAAAGCCAAACGAAAAAATCAGCAATGGGGCAATGGCGACAATCGGGATGGCCTGCGAGGCTACCAGCAGTGGATAAATCGCCCGGCCCAGGAACGGCGAAAGGTCGATGATGGTTGCCGTCAGCATGCCAAAAGCCAGCGCGGCGGCCAGCCCCACCAGCGTTTCATAAAGCGTCGTGCCGATATGCGCGGCGAAGGTGGAGCGGCTGGCGATGCTGGCCGTGATGATGCGCAGCGGCGCAGGCAAGATCAATGGGTCGATGTTGCCCGCCTGGACATACAGTTGCCAGCCCGCCAGCAGCAGCGCGAGCAGCAGCACGGGCGGCCACACGCGGGCGCACGTGCGACCAACGGCTCGCAGCAGCTTCACAGCGCCACCTCCTGACTCGCTTCCTGCTCCTGAAGCGCCAGCGCTTCAAGCGGGATGTCCTGGCCGGTGAGCAGGGCGCGCAGCAGCCGTCCTTTGAGGCGCGCGAACACTGGCGAGCCGACGATTTCTGTCTGGCGCGGGCGCGGCAGCGCAACATCGAGCGACAGGACGACACGCGCCGGGCGTGCCGAAAAGACATAGACGTGATCAGCCAGCAGCAGCGCCTCTTCCGGGTCGTGCGTGACGAGGATGGCGGCTTTGCCAAGCTGTCCCCAGATGTCCAGCAACCAGCGCTGCATGGCGAGCCGGGTCAGCGCGTCCAGCGCGCCAAAAGGCTCATCCAGCAGCATCAGGTTACGCGCCGCCAGCACCGTGCGCGCAAAGGCCACGCGCTGGCGCATGCCGCCAGAAAGTTCGTGCGGATAGCTGCGCTCGAAGTCAGCCAGGCCGAACTGCTCAAACAGCGCGTGCGCCCGCTGGCGTGCCTCGCGTCTGGGCACACCCTGCACCTGAATGCCCGCCAGCGCGTTATCCAGCGCGTTGCGCCAGGGAAGCAGCAGATCGCGCTGGGGCATATAGCCGATCTGGCCGAGGCGCGGCGCGTTGGGGTCACCTTCCAGGGCAATGCTGCCCTCCGTTGGGTCGTCCAGCCCGGCGATGATGGAGAGTAAGGTGCTTTTGCCGGAGCCGCTGGGTCCGACAACGCTGACAAACTCGCCAGCCGCCACCTGAAGCGAGATGTGGTCGAGCACGGCCAGCACCGGCTTGCCCCGCTGCGGGAAGGCTTTGGAGACGCCCTCGACAGTCAGGGCCACAGGTGCGGGGGGGGATGAAACGTTCATGTTGGCACCACCAATCAAAAAGCGCTGGATATATCCAGCGCTTGCCCGGTGATGATGCTATTCATCCCCTGCTCCCTGCGCTGGCATTACCCAGATCAGGTCCGACGGTCGGCGACGAAGCGGTCGCCCTCTCAGCCTGGCTTTCCCAAGCTCCCGTTGCGGTATGTAGAATTGTTAATGCTTCTCTAACGAACCCTAAAAGAAGCATACCATATAATGGGAGCAAGCGCAAGAGCGCCGCGCCCTTCTGACCTTCGACGTGTCTCCTCACCCACTAAACAACCGAGCAGTCAACTTGGCCTGCTGCGCCTCGCCGATGGCATCCTGGTGCTCAAGGATGGTCAGCTTGAAGCCAACGGACGCCTGGAAGACTTGCTGACGCATTCCGAGGATATGCAGCGCCTAAGTCAAGAACCCCGCTGAGATGAGGCAGCGGGGTTATAGTGCTATGGGGAAAATTATTCCCCTCCGCCTCCCAGCAACGATTTCAGCACATCGGTGACACCCCCCGCAGGGGATGATTCGCCTGATTGGCCGTGCTGCAACAACTGCTGTGCCAGACCTCCAATGACCGGCTCCAGTTTTTCAAGTACCTCCGGGTTAACCATTTGCGCCAGACCAGGCGGAATGGGCAAGGCAGCCAGGGGAGATTGCGGCGCTTGCTCAGCATCATCATCTGGCGCTGGCGCATCGGTTGGGGCAGGCTGCGCGACCTGCATTGCCGCCTGGGGAGGTGGCTGATTTGCGGCAGCAACAGGAGCAGCCTGTGGCGCGACAGCCGCCGCATCAGGCGCAGCCGCAGCAGGGGCCGGTGCGGGCGCAGCAGCGACGGGCGCAGCATCCTGCGTGGGCGCAGCAGGTGGCGCAGCCTGCGCGGCAGCGGCGGGCGCGGGGGCGGCCTGCGCAGCATCGGCTGGAGCAGGCGCGGCCTGGGTTGTATCAGCGGTAGCCGATTTGGGATCAGGAGTAACTTCAGACATGGGCGTAAGTTCCTTTCTGTTTGACCGAACCTATGTCTATTGTACACCCTCTGGCAGCACATGTCTTGCTTCGCTGCCTTAAAGTCATACACTCCTCTGCGGCAAGTGAGCAAGCAGGCCATTCAGCGCGTGAATGGCAGTGCGCATACCTGTCTCGCCGCTGTATCCGCCTGCGGGGCCGCTGATGCTCAGGTGTGGCTCAAGGGTCAGATAGCCACGATAATCACGGCTGTCCAATGCTGCCAACAGGCCGGGAATATCTCCATCGCCCTGCCCTGCCGGGCGCACACTGCCATCACGCATCAGGGCATCTTTGATATGGACGTGAGCCACATACTCTTTGAGCAGCGGCCAGGCTTCTTCCATCGGGCGTACTCCTGCCTGAACGAAATTAGCCGGATCAAAGGCCATGCGCAGCGCTGGCGAATCGATGGTGGCTAGCAAGTCATAGCAGCGCGTGGCGCTCTCGCCGTAAATGCCGCGCTCATTCTCGTGCAGCAGGGTCACGCCCGCCTGTGCTGCGCGCGCCACCAGCGCGCCAAGCCGCTCGATCACCTCTTCACGCGCGGCATCCAGGGCTTCCGGGGGCACATAAAAGGAAAAGATGCGGATGAGCCGAGTATTCAAGGCTTCAGCGGCTGCAAGAGCGCGCTCCAGCCGCGCTTGCTCAAAGGCTGATGACTCGGAGAGTGCTGATTTCCCGATAGGGCTGCCCAGCGCCGAAACACGGAACCCATGCTCATCCAACCGCTCGCGGACCTGCCGAAGCTGGTCGCTGGAAAGGTCAAGGATATTCACCCCCCACACGCTGCGCAGTTCCAGCGCGGTGATGCCTTCTGAAGCCAACACCTCAAGCTGTTTGATCAGGTCATCATCGATCTCGTCACCAAAAGCGCTAAGGAAGAAGGTTGCCGTCATGAAGATTGCTCCTCCTGGGGAAAAGACGAAAGTGCCGAAAGGTAGGCGTGCAACGCAGCGGCATACTGGGGCAGCGCCACCTCTGGCTCGGCCAATTCCGGGTGCCACTTCTTTTCCCATTCGACTGAAAGCCAGCCGTCGTAGCCAATCGCCTGGAGCGCCCGCAGCATCGCCAGCGTGGGCACATCGCCGTCACCTAGCAGCATCAGCTTCCAGTCGTCCTGCTGGTGCTGCGGGCGTTGTCCATCCTTCACATGGATGTGCAGCAGATGCCCCTGGAGCCGCCGCGCTGTTTCCTGTGCCGTTTCGCCCAGGCGATAGGGATGCAAGAAATCCCACAGCGCGCCCACCATGGGGTCGTTTACCTGGCTGATGACCTGGGCGACCAGCGCGCTTGACGAGAAAGCATCGTGCGTTTCCAATGCGAGAGCCACGCCAAGCTCGCGTCCACGCCGGGCCAGTGGTTCAAGGGTGGCAACGGCGCTGGCAACCGCCTCTGCCTCGGTGGCACCGCTGGGAGGGTCACCAAACACGCGCATAAAAGGCGTTTCCAGATCATGCGCCAGTTCCAGCAGCGCCAGCCCCTCGCGAATCTGCTCGGAACGGGTCTGAGCCTCGGTCTGTGCGATGCGCACCGACGTATCCAGGCCAATGATAGACAGACCGGCCAGCGCCGCGCCTGCTCGCATTCTCTGCCGCTGCGCGCCAGTCAGCGCGCTGCTGATGATCTCGCCATCCATCAGCCGCAGTTCCAGCCCCGCATAGCCGTGGCGCTGCGCCGCCTCGACGCACTGCTCGAATGTCCAATTGGGACAGGCCAGCGTGGAATATGCCAGTTTCATTGCTTTTGCCTCCATGCCTCTGCTCAGAGTTCCAGCCCGACGCGGCTGCCAGTCCTCGCTGCCTCGTAGATAGCAAGGGCCAGCGCGAGCGAGCGGCGTCCTTCCTCGCCAGGCACCACCGGCTGCCGCTTGTCTCGAAGCGCCGCCACAAAATCGGCAATGAGACGCCGATGCCCTTCCTGACCGATGCCCCCAGGACTGCTGCCCGCGCCCGCTGCCACCATTCCAGGCGCGGATACAGCCATGCCAGCGATGTATGGTATGCTCTCCGACTCCCAGCGCGTGATCTGTTCGCCCTCAAGCTGCATGCCTCCGCGTGCTCCATAGACCTCTACGCGATGCGGATACCCAGGCGCGGCGGCAGTGGTGGCGACCACGCTCCCCAGCGCGCCGTTCCTGAAGCGCACTGTGGCAGAAAGGCAGTCCTCGACCTCAATCGCGTGAGCCAGGGTGGTCATCTGCGCCTGGACTTCGGCCACATCGCCCAGATGCCAGAGGAGCAGGTCAAGCAAATGAATCCCCTGATTCATCAGCGCGCCACCGCCGTCCAGCGTCCAGGTGCCGCGCCAGGCAGCGCTTTCATAATAGCTCTGCGTGCGCAAATAGGGAACAGTCACGCAGCCCAGAACAAGCTGGCCCAGCGCTCCAGCCGCAATGGCCGCCTGAGCGGCGGCAAAGGCCGGGTCAGTGCGCCGCTGAAGGGCCACGCCCAGCAAGACGTCCGACTGGCGGCAGGTGTGAATCATAGCATCAGCTTCGGCAAGCGTCAGAGCCATAGGTTTCTCGACCAGAACGTGTTTGCCTGCCCGAGCCGCTGCCACGGCCTGTTCAGCGTGCAGCCCGCTGGGGGTGCAAATACAAACCACCTCGACATCAGGGCGCGCGAGCAAGGCGTGGTAGCTGGTTTCACAGGGCACGCCAAACTGCGCTTCAGCCTCGGCGGCGCGGGTGGCATCCTCGCGGCAGATAGCCACCAGCCGCGCGCCATCTGTGCGGATAATGGCTTCGGCATGGTAGCGCGCCACCATCCCTGCGCCAACGAGCGCAAAGCCAATGGAAGACCCATGCAAGGTATCTTTCGATGCTGAGGCATCTGGAGGATTCATCATCGCTGTCCCTTATTGCCGCCGCCCCTGAGCCGTAAAGTTTCCTGGGGGAGCCTGCGTGGCTGCTGGTATCTCCAGCCTCCCGGTACGTAGATCAGCGAGCAGTGCGCTGTAAAGGGAGCGGTCCAGCGGAAGCGAAACGCTCTGTCCGGTGAAGCTGGAAAGCGTGATAGCATTGGCAAGCTCCAGCGATGCCAGCGCATCGCTGCCAGCGCAGCGCGGCTTGCGCCCGGTGAGAATGGCATCGCGCAGATCACGGTGAACCGCGAGATGCCCCTCGCCACCAGGGGCTACGCCTTCAGGTGGTTCGAAAGTCTCAACCGCACTCTGAGGAGTAGCAAACTTTTCCAGGCTGGTCGCTGAAAACGCTGAAAGCGATGGAGTGAAGCGGCAGATATGCAGCGTCTCGCCGCGAAATTCCAGCGCCATCTTATCGCCGATGATATGCATCTGAGGCAGCGTTCCGGCTTCCAGGGTGCTTACCTCCAGGTAGCCTGGCGCGCCATTGGGATAGACCAGCATCGCCTGAGCGGTGTCTTCAGTTTCGATGCCATGGCGCAGAGTGCGTATCCAGCCCCAAACGCTGGCCGGGGAACCGGCCAGATAGCAGAGGCGATCAAGGGTATGGGGCGCCTGGTTCATTAAGACCCCTCCGCCTTCGCCGCTCCAGGTGCCGCGCCAGGTGGCCGAGCGATAATACGCTGCCGTGCGAAACCAGGGTTCCACGCACAGCACGCGCACCACCTCGCCAAGTTCGCCCGTTGCGATCATCTGGTGGGCAGCCTCGACAGCAGGACGGAATCGTTCCTGAAAATTGACCGCCAGCAATCGTCCCGCAGCATCGGCAGCGGCGATCATCTGCTCCGCCTCGGCGACTTCGACGGCGATGGGCTTTTCCACCAGCACATGCGTCCCGGCGGCGAAACAATCGAGGGCTAGCGAGCAATGCAGTGGGTGTGGAGCGCAGATAACCGCGACATCAGGGGTAACAGTCGCCAGCAACTCGCGGTGATCAAGAAAGAAGGGGCACCCGATCTGCGCGGCATGCTGCGCCCCTATCTCTGCATTGGCATCAGCCATCCCAACAATCTCTGTGCCGGGCAACTTTGCCAGCGCTTCAAGATGATGGCTGGCGATGCTGGCACCTGCGCCAATGAGCGTATAGCGCAGGCGTGGCGTATCCTTGCCCGGCGTGTCACGTGTTGCCTTATTCACTCAGGCTGCTCCAGAGGTCATTTTGCGCGCCCTCGCGAGGGCAACGCCAGGAAGTGTTTAGATATATGCGTGTCAGAAAAAAGATGAAGCACCCCAAGTATCTCACGCTGGTCAAGTTGTGTGGAAGTCAGGCTTTGGACCAGGGGCAGTGCTATTGAGGGGATGACTCGGTTGCCCATTGGACAACCGAGCCTTAAACGCTTACGGATGTGTCCAGGTATAGGTGCTGGTGTCGTGCTGAAGTCCACTTTGTTGATAGGTGAAGGAATAGGTAATCGTCTGGCCGGGACTCATGCCGCCAGCCGTGTATTCCCAGCGCGCGGTGCTGCTGTTATAGGTCATCTGGACATTTTGTTGGACCTGCCCAGGAACCACATAATGCAGAATTACATAGCCTGCGGTCCAGCCACAGGGTTTGAACCAGAACTGCGCGCTGCTGGAACTGGCGCTGTTGACGCCCTGCGTGAACGTGCCGGTGCAGCCTGAAGAGGTAGGTGTTGGCGTTGGGGTGTGAGCGGTGGTAGGTGTCGGACTCGGCGCAGAGCCATTCGCGGTATAGACACGTACATAATCGACCAGCATGGACGCGCCAGACTGCGTCGAGGATGTCGGCGTCGTCTTCCCCGAGACGCCATTGGGGAAGCCACCGCCCATTGCCAGATCAAAGATGACATAGAAGGCGTGATCGACGGCATTGGCCCAGGTGGTCGCGTCAACCTGATTGGCGCTGACGGTGAAGTAGTTGTTCCCATCCAGATACCAGCGAATCTGTTCGGGCGAGACGCTTCTGTCGATGATCTCTGTGTAGGTGTGGAAGCTGGTTTGGCAGCCAGAGCAGGCGCGCTGGCCGCTGCCGATGCCGCTGGTTTCGTTACAGGGGCCACCAGGATCAACGCCGCAGTGCAGGGTTCCATAGACGGAACTCAGCCCATTGACATCTTCCATGATGTCGACTTCGCCATCTTTCGGCCAGCTATGATCGGTGCGATAGGGCGTGCCCAGCGTCCAGAAGGCGGGCCAATAGCCAAGCCCGGCATTGCCGGAAACGTTGGGCTGCTGAAGCGAGGCCGTGATTTCCAGTTCACCACCCGCTGGCGCGGCGAAATCATCTCGCTGTGTCTCGATGCGCCCGGAGGTCCAGTTCCCACTGCTGTCGCGGATGGCAGTGATCTTCAGATGGCCCGCGCCATCCTGCGAGACGTTCGCCGTGCTGGTGGTCATCGTCTCAATTTCGCCGGTACCAAAGCCAGTGCCGGTATCGTAAATCCAGTTGGAGGTGTTGACGCCCGTCCCGGCAGCGCCACCGAACTCATCACTCCAGACAAGGTTGAAGGTAGCCGCCCTGGCAGTGGTGGCCCCTCCCAGGCGGAATGATAGGGCTGCCAGCAGTATGGCGGCAAACAAGATGAGCAAGGGTGCGCCACGAGGAGAGAATCGCTTGCGAGAACGCTGAGAACTGGTATCCTGGTTTCCGTGTGAAAACTGCTGCATTGCGTCTTCCTTTCCGATAGCTGCGAGGATACAGTCAAACGGTGGTTCAGCGATGAAGGTGGTGCCCCTTTGCTGAGGCAACAAGCCCGACATCCTCTATCGGGATATGCCAGGCAGGATGGTGTTCCCCTCCTTTCTGCCCGCCTGGGATAAGCACAGGAAAAACAGATGAACGGTTTATGCCCACCGAGCAGGTGCCAGGCAGCATCAGCGCGAATGCGCGCAAAGGCGGCTGCTGACATTGCTATTCGGTAGCGTTACCGGTAGCGTTACCAGCAAGTATAGAATAACTAGCGCCTTCTGTCAAGAGGAAGCAATAAGAGTACCAACTTTAAAGAGATGGATGCTGCGCAATGGAAACCAAAAAGTCCCGGTAACGCTACCGGTCAAAACATGATATGATAGGCCGAGCCCCAGGCACGAAAAGAGAGGAAGCAGCATGGCAAAGAAACTCACCATTCATGATATTGCCCGGCTCGCGGGGGTTTCGCATTCCACCGTCTCGCGAGTATTGAACAAAAAACCGGATGTTGATGCCTCCACGCGAGAGCGCGTGCTGCGGGTGATGCGCGAGCAGAACTATGTTCCCAATCCCGCCGCCTCACGGCTCGCGGGCAGGCACAGCCAAATCCTGGGGGTGTTGGTGCCGTCCCTGTCCTGGCCGTTCATCCCTGACATCATGCAGGGGGTTGTGAATCCCTCATTGCAGTGGCCGCTCATTCCGGAGATCATGCGCGGCGTGACCGAGTTTATCAGCGAAACGCCCTATGAGTTGCTGCTCTACAGCACCAGCCAGCAGAAAGATCATCGCGAGGTGATTGATCGCATTCTGGCGACGCACCTGATTTCAGGTTTGCTGGCGATTCTGCCGGGCCGGGCGCTAGAAGACCTCATGCGGGCGCATGAGCAAGAATTGCCGCTGGTGGTCATCGACGATCAGGGCGGCGCGAACGAACTTCCCAGCGTGGGAACTCATCATCGGTATGGGGCGTATCTGGCCGTCAAACACCTGATCAACCTGGGCCATCGGCGCATCGGGCATATTCGCGGGTTACACACGTGTTCAGAAGAACGCTACCTGGGCTATTGCGATGCGCTGCAAGAGGCTGGCATTCCGCTTGATCCCGCGCTGGTGCTTCAGGGTGATTTTGAGATCGTCAGCGGGCAGGCATGTGCGCGTATCTTCTTTGCGATGCCTGAACGGCCCACCGCCATCTTTGCGGGCAACGACCAGATGGCCTATGGCGTTCTCGCCGCTGCCGAACAACACAGCATCCGTATCCCGCAGGATGTCGCCGTGGTTGGCTTTGATGACATTCCGCTGTCTGCGCATATCCGGCCCGCACTCACTACCGTGCATCAGCCTTTTTTTGAGATGGGGCAGTGTGCTGCCGAGCTGCTGCTTTCGCTGGCGGATATGGATGCCGTTTTGCATCCTTCGCAGTCAATGGTGCGCGCGCTCGCAGCCAAACGGGGACAAGTGCCCCATATTCAGCTTGCGACCAGCTTGACGGTGCGTGAATCCTGTGGCGCGCGCGCGAGTTATCCGTTCGCTATCTCGATGGCGCATGCCTGATGAAACCAGGAAGATAAAATGTCTATACAAATCATCTGTATGAGAAGAAGGCTCAGAACTCGGTAGAACAGCAAGACGGTAAGATTTGTCTCGCAATTTCAGATATGCTGCTTATCTGCGGCGCCAGTTGACCTTGCGCCTGTAGACGAATGATGCTACAATATGTCCGGACATTTAATGTATAGACGGACTTTTCAAGAAAGAACACGAAGCTGATATGGCACGTATGGCATCTGCCAGACGCTCACCTGCGCGCATTCCATGGGCCACTCTGCTGGCGGTGGATGAGGGCATCCCGCTGCATCGCCGCATTACCGCGACAATACGCGAGCAGATGGATCAGGGCTTGCTGCGCCCAGGGGATGTTTTGCCGCCTGAAGTCGAATTAGCTCGCCAGTTTGATGTGAGTCGCCATACACTGCGCGTCGCGCTAGAGGCTTTGGTGCGCGCCGGGCGGCTGGAACGTCAACGCGGCAGAGGCACTGTTGTCAAACGCCCGCCCATTGAACAAAGTCTTGCGCGCTTCTATAGCCTGGCGGAAGAGATGCAGCTACGCGGAACCGACTTGCAGACCCAGGTGCTGGCGCGTGGGCGCTTGTCACCCGAGGATGATCTGGCCGCTCGCGCCTGCGAGCGGCTGGGAATCGGCGAGGCTCAGCAGATTGGCTACGTGCTGCGCCTGCGGCTGGTGGAAGGAACGCCGGTCTTCCTGGAAACAATCACCTTTCCCGTCGCGCTGTGCCCTTATTTGCTGGAAGTCCCTGCGCCGGGGCGAGCCGATGTCGGGGCCGCGCCGTTTTACGAAACGCTGGAGCAGCGCAGCCACTTGGCGGTGACCCGAGCGCGCGAAACGTTTCGCCCTCTGCTCGTCTCCGGCTATGAGGCCAGACTATTGGGGGTGCCCAGCGGTAGCGCCGTCTTCGAAGCCGAGCGCCTCAGCTTCGTGGATGAGCAACCGGTCGAGTGGCGTCGCACGCTCGCGCGCGGCGATCGCTATCTCTACGCGGTGGACCTCGTGAACCCTCGCGAGGAGGGGCGCCTATGAAGAATCCAGGGAATGGCCCTCCAACTCTTCGAGATGAGATTGAGCCAGGCAAGGACAATGGCCCAGAAAAAGAGCAGGTGATGCATCGCCAGGCGGTGGTGCGCCAGGCCGAGCTAGTCATCAGCTACGTGCTGCGCGGCGGCGTGCTGCTCAGCGCGGCCATCATTCTGAGCGGGGTAGCGCTTTTCTATTTCCGCGCGTTTGCTTCTGGGGGATATATGACGGCTGCATCGGCGTTTCCTCACACCCTGGCTGGTGTCGAGCAAGGGATTGCCCTGGGCAATCCCCTGGCAATCATTGTCCTTGGCCTGCTGGTGCTGCTTGCCACACCGGTGGTGCGCGTGGCCGTCTCGATTGTCGCCTTTCTGTTGGAGCGTGATTGGCGCTACGTCGTGATTACCAGCATGGTCCTGCTGATTTTGCTGCTCAGCTTTGTCCTGGGCAAAGGAGGCGCGTGACATGCTCGCGGAGCCGCAGTTGCTCTTCTTCCTCCTGGTATGTGCTGCATCAGTCATAGCCGGACTTGTGGGGTCGCTCGTCGGGCTGGGTGGGGGCGTTTTCGTGGTACCACTGCTGACGCTTGCCTTTGGTCTGCCGATTCAAGAAGCGATTGGGGCATCCATTGTCTCGGTGATTGCCACCTCCAGCGGGGCCGCTGCCGCCTACGTCCGAGACCGCATGACCAATCTGCGCGTGGGGATGTTTCTGGAGGTTGCCACAACTCTGGGTGCGATCAGCGGTGCTTTCCTGGTAGTCATCGCTCCCACTGCCGCTCTCTTCATCATCTTTGGCCTCGTTCTTCTCATCTCCTCAGTTCCATTAGCCGTTAAAATCGGGGAAGAGTTGCCCCGAAACGTGCATGACGATCGCTGGGCGAGATGGCTATCGCTCGGGGGGGCATATCCCGACCACAAGCTAGGCCGCGAGGTGTCTTACGAGGTTGCTCATGTTCCGGTGGGCTTCTCAATGATGTATGTCGCCGGGCTGATTTCCGGCTTGCTGGGCATTGGCAGTGGCACCTTCAAAGTGCTGGCGATGGATACGGTGATGCGCTTGCCGATGAAGGTCTCCACGACCACCAGCAATTTTATGATTGGCGTGACGGCAGCAGCCAGCGCGGGCATCTACTTTGCGCGGGGCGACATCCATCCCCTCGTGGCAGCCCCGGTGGCGTTGGGGGTGCTGCTGGGCGCGACGGTGGGAGCCAAAACGCTTGCCAGGCTCTCGAACAGCACCATCCGCAAAATCTTTATTCCCCTGCTCGCCCTCATTGCCGCCGAGATGTTGTTTCGTGGGATTCTGGCTGTCTAGCTGGCAGAAGTAAGTCGCTCGTTGCTCTCGCGTCAATCCTTGTCGGTGAGCAGCAGCACAATCAGGGTGCGTGGGCCATGAACGCCCTCGACACGGCTCAGTTCGATGTCGCTGGTGGCTGACGGGCCAGAGATGAAGGTGATGGGCCTGGTGGCATGCGCATGCAGCGCGGTGATGGCCTCTGGCACAAGATCGACGATCTGCCGGGCTTCCACGATGCACAGGTGCGCGTCTGGGATCAGCGAGAGCGCACGCCGCCCCTGCCCCACGCCGCCATCGAGCACGATTGTGCCCGTCTGCGCAATGCCCAGGCGGCAGCCGGTCAGCACAGCATTCACCCCATCCAGCGCCTCATAGCTCAGCGGCGGGTCATCGCGCAGCACTTCCATTCCGCTGGGCAGCCACGCTTGGGGAAGATCGCCAGGCGCAGCCACCCGGAGGAATTGGCGTTCAGCACAGACTTTGCTCATCGTCGCGGGCAGCGCGGCCTCTGTGGTCTGAATGACCGTGGCTTTGTAGTCTTCCACGCGCTCCACAAACTGCGCGACGACGGCTGCTCGATCTTTCTCTCCCACCTGCTGATACTCACGCAAGATAGTCTCATCCTCTGCTCGCGCCGTGTCGAGCGCCTGGCGGATGCGCTGCAACATCGCTTCGCGCGCCCCGCTCATCGCTTGGCCTCCCGCTGCTGCCACCACTCGCGAAACGTCTGCCTGGGCAACTGCCGCAGATCGCGTGTCGCCGTCCAGCCGTTGAGCATCCCCGGCAGCCAGATAATCAGGCCATCATGCGTCAGCGGTCCCTGGCCCAAGCGTCCCAGCCGCTGCGCGCGCTCATAGCGGGCGCGCGTAGCAAATTGCCGTGCCAGCGTGCGCATGGCGACATGCTCAGGATTCAGCTTGCCCGCCAGGCGGCGCTCCTGATGCCTCACCACCTGCCCGCGCAGATGCACCAGCACCTCAGGGATGTTGATCTTTACCGGGCAGACCTCATAGCAGGCTCCGCACAGGCTCGACGCATAAGGCAGCGTCTCGGCGCGCTCCAGATGGGCCAGTTGCGGCGTCAAGATCGAGCCAATCGGTCCAGGGTACACCGAGCTATAGGCGTGGCCGCCCACGCGGGCATAGACCGGGCAGATATTCAGGCAGGCCGAGCAGCGGATGCACTGAAGCGTCTGCCGCCCCACCGCGTCGCGCAAGACGTTGGTGCGCCCGTTGTCCAGCAGGACCAGATGAAACGCCTGCGGCCCATCGCCAGGCGTGACGCCGGTCCACAAGCTGGTGTAGGGGTTCATGCGCTCGCCCGTCGATGAGCGCGGCAGCAATTGTAAAAAGACATCCAAATCCTGAAACGTTGGGATCACTTTCTCGATGCCCATCACGGTGATCAGCGTCTGGGGCAGCGTCAGGCACATACGCCCATTGCCCTCCGATTCGACCACGGCGACAGTTCCCGTTTCCGCCACGGCAAAGTTGGCCCCGCTGATGGCGACGCTGGTGCTCAAGAACTTGCGCCGCAGGTGTGCGCGAGCCGCCGCCGTCAGGTCTTTGGGATGATCGGTCAAGTCCTGGCCTTTGGCAATCGTCTGGCGAAAGAGGGCGCGAATCTCCGAGCGGTTCTTGTGGATGGCGGGCACCAGGATATGCGACGACGACTCCCCGGCAAGCTGGATAATCAATTCGGCCAGGTCGGTTTCCGTTGCCGCAATGCCGACCTCTGCAAGCGCAGCGTTCAGCTTGATCTCGTCAGTCGTCAGCGATTTGACCTTGACCACCTCGCGCGAGCCAGCGGCCTGCACCAGTTCGGTGATGATGCGGTTGGCCTCGGCGGCATCCTGCGCCCAATGCACCTGGCCGCCCGCCCGTGTTACCGAGGCTTCCAATTGCAGCAGATACTCATCCAGGTGTTGCAGCGTCTGCGCTTTGATCGCTCGCCCTGCCTCGCGCAGCGCCTCCCAATCGGGCAGCTCACCGACGACGTTGCCGCGCTTGGCGCGGATAACACTGGTCGCTTTGCCTAGATTGCGCCGAAGCTGTGTGTTGGCTAAGGCGATGTGCGCGTCCTGTTGAAAGGTGTGTTCCCGAATAGCCATCCTCACGCCTCCTCCTCAGTTGAGGCCAGAATCTCTGCCAGGTGCAGCGGGCGCACGCCGGTACGCTGGCGGCTTAGCCCGCCGCCGATGTGCATCAGGCACGAGTTATCCGCCGCGCAGATGATTTCGGCCTTGGTATCCAGGACCGAGCGGATTTTATCGGCCAGCATGGCTTGCGACGTATCGGCATTCTTGACCGCGAAAGTGCCGCCAAAACCGCAGCACTCGTCGGCATCGGGCAACTCCACCAGATCGATGCCGCGCACCGCCCGCAGCAGCCGCAGCGGCTTGTCGCCGACGTGCAGGCCGCGCAGGCTGTGGCAGGTGGGGTGATAGGTGACGCGATGGGGGAAATAGGCTCCCACGTCTTCCACCCGGAGCACATCGGTCAGGAACTCTGAGAGTTCATAGACACGCGGGACCAGGGCCGCCACTGCCGCCGCCAGCGGCGCATCCTGAAACTGCGCGGCGGCGCGTGGATATTGCTCGCGCACCATGCCCACACAGGACGCCGAAGGGCTAACAACCATCTCGGCCTCGCCAAACACGCTGACAAAGTGACGGATGAGCGGCAGCGCCTCGCGTTGATAGCCGGTATTATAGTGCATCTGGCCGCAGCAGGTCTGCTCCAGCGGAAAGGTCACCTCGCAGCCCAGGCGCTCCAGCAGTCGCGTCATGGCAATGCCCGTCTCAGGGAAGAGTGTATCGTTAAAGCAGGTGATGAAGAGCGCGACGCGCATCTCTTAGCCCTCCTGTTGATCAGCGCCTTCCGCGAGCCACCGCCCCCGACGTGCATCCCTGCAATCTGCTGCTGCGAGGGTTCCATTGCCTGCTGAAGCGCCTGGCAAGAGCATATCACTAAACGCCCACAAATGCCACGCGCCAGAGGCCAGGTTCTTGCCAGTTTTCTGACCGTGCCGCGCCGTCTCGCCTCTCTGCCAGAAGAGCAAGGGCAGCGCGGCTTGCCGCGCTGCCCTTGCTCTTCTGAGTTGAGCCAGATTACCAGTGCCGCTCGCCCGCCACCTGCCTGGTGGAAGCGTTGAGGCGATTGAAGAGGTTCGTCGTGGCGATCATAAGCAGCAGGGCCGCGAGACCCTGCTCGTCGTAGTGCCGGGCTGCCTCATTCCAGATTTCGTCGGAGACTGCGTCGGCCCGATCAGCGAGCCTGGTCACAGCCTCGGTGAGCGCCAGGGCGGCGCGTTCGGCGTCGGTGAAGTAGGGGGCCTCTCGCCAGGCCACCACAGCGAAGAGGCGCTCGTCGGTTTCTCCTGCCTTCTTCGCGTTGCGTACCCCAAAATCGACGCAGACGCTACAGCCATTGATCTGGCTGGCGCGCAGGTGGACCAGTTCAAGCGTTGCCGCTGGCACGCCGCCCTGCCTGGTGGCCTTGACCAGCGCTTGTATGGCATTTAAGGCGTCAGGCAGGATCGTGGCCGGATTGCTCATTCGTGCTTGCATAAAACATCTCCTTTAGAGGTCTTCAAAGGATTTTAGAGAACCAGAATGCTGCCATCCCGGTTTCACTCTTGACGAGGCCGCCCACGCGCGTTCCAGAGGAGAGCGCTTCCTGGTCACATCGGGTGAGTTTCCCGCGTCACTACACTGACGGAACGCGACGAAGGAACGTGACCGAGAGAAGCACACCGTTTTCATAACCTATATAAAAACTACTGGCACGCATCATAAAGGAGAACCATTTTGAGCACCAAAAACCACGAATATGACTGGTTAGCGACGCAATTCGAGGCTGAGCGACCTCACCTGCGGGCAGTGGCCTACCGGATGCTCGGCTCGCTTGCCGAGGCAGACGACGCGGTGCAAGAGGCGTGGCTGCACCTCAATCGTTCTGATACCAGCGCCATTGTCAACCTGGGCGGCTGGCTGACGACGGTGGTTGCGCGGGTCTGCCTGGATTTGCTGCGCGCGCGTAAGGCGCGGCGCGAAGAAACCATGGGTGTCCATGTGCCTGACCCGATTGTGAGCCGTGCGGGCGGAATTGACCCCGAGCAGGAAGCGCTCCTGGCCGACGCGGTTGGGCTTGCGCTGCTCGTGGTGCTGGATACCTTGAATCCTGCCGAGCGGCTTGCCTTCGTGCTGCACGACCTCTTCGATGTGCCCTTCGACGAGATTGCCAATGTTGTAGGGCGCTCGCCAACCGCAGCCAGACAGCTTGCCAGCCGCGCGCGCCGCCGCGTACGGGGCGCGGCTACAGCTCCCGACGCTGACCTCACCCGCCAGCGCGCCGTGGTTGACGCCTTTCTTGCTGCCTCGCGCGCCGGAGACTTCGACGCGCTGTTGGCGCTCCTTGACCCAGACGTGGTCTTCCGCGCTGATGGCGGCGCTGTGCGTGCAGGCGCGTCGATGGTGGTTCGCGGCGCGCAAGCCGTGGCTGGGCAGTTCGTAGGGCGTGCCCGGGGCGCCCAACCCGCGCTTGTGAACGGAACCGCAGGGGCCATTGCGGTTGCCGAGGGCCAGTTGGGCGCAGTCCTGGGCTTCACAGTGAGGCGCGGCAAGATCGTCGAGATCGATGTGGTCGCCGACCCCGAGCGCCTGAGCAAGATCAACCTGACTGTTCTGGGCGACTGACGAGCAACCCGACGCTGTGTTAGCGATCTATTCTCCCATATGTGCGAAGAGATTAGCAGCCGCCTCGTTAATCTTTGCCTGCACGCTTGCTATGTCGGCGCGGGCTTTGAGTATCTCTTTTTCTGCACGAAATCGCTCAACCTGGCTGGATAGATGCTGCTCGAGTTGGATAGCGCTTGCCGCTCTTTCCTTGGCATCTTCGATCTGCCGCTGGTAGCCAGTGAGCCGCCCCTGAAGCTGCTGGCGGCGCTCAAGGACTATACGGGCCAGGTCCTCTCGGTTGGCTGCCATCGCCTGGCGCTCCTGATTCTCGTATTTTGCAATTTGCGACTCTATATGTGCCTGCTGAAGTTCTAAGCGCTTCTCGATAGTGACCATATCGGCCACAGCGCGCCGTAAATTCTGCAATTGTTCTAATTGCTTGTGGTAGGACTGCTCGAGAGTAGGGCCAGGGTCTTCACTGGAGTCTTCAAGAGCCTCCAGGGCCGAACTGAATACGTCTTGAAGATAGGATGTGAATTGGCACATAAGCCCCATAACTTGCTCCTCCTGTTTTGTGGCGCGCGCGTCCCTGGTCAAGATGAAAGCGATGTTTGCGGTGATGCACTGCTGCCGTAAACCAATGCTCATTCAAAATCATAACGCCTCAAAGCCAGCTCTGTCGATTCAATAACTCACATGGTGTGGGCATTTTAAACGAAAAAGCGGCGGTTAAGGGGCTACTTTTAATAGCTTCTTAACCGCCTGCTGCAATATCGAAACCGCTCTGTGGGGAGTGAGAGGATATTGGCCCAATGTCCTGGCAGGGCGGGCAGACACTCGCGCAGCACCGGATTGGCAAGCTAGCGTGCGCTCATTCTGATCGCGCCATCGAGCCTGATCACTTCGCCGTTCAGCATCTCATTCTCGATGATGTGGGCAGCCAACGCGGCATACTCGTCTGGGCGGCCCAGGCGCGGCGGGAACGGCACCTGTTGACCAAGAGAAAGCCGCGCTGGTTCTGGCAAGCCTGCCAGCAGCGGCGTATCAAAAATCCCTGGCGCAATCGTCATAACGCGAATGCCATAGCGCGCCAATTCGCGGGCGATGGGCAGCGTCATGCCCACAATGCCGCCTTTTGATGCCGAATAAGCGGCCTGGCCGATCTGTCCATCAAACGCCGCTACCGACGCCGTATTGATAATCACGCCGCGCTCGCCGCCCTGAGAGGGGGTATTTTCCGCCATCATGGCGGCGGCCAGACGAATTGCGTTGAAGGTACCGATGAGGTTGACGCTGATGACCTTGCTGAATGAGGCCAGGCTGCTCGGCCCGGTCTTTCCCAGCACCTTTTCTGCCGCCCCGATCCCCGCGCAGTTGATGAGTACTTGCAGCGCGCCAAACTGCGCGACGGCTGCCTGCACTGCCGCCTGAACCGAGTCTTCTTCGGTCACATTTGTTGAAACAAACAGCGCCGCATTGCCCAGTTCCCGCGCCAGCGCTTCGCCCGCGTCTTTATTCAGATCGGCGATGGCTACTTTTGCTCCGGCCTGGCTCAAGGTGCGTGCGCACGCGGCCCCCAACCCTGAAGCGCCGCCGGTGATAAGAACCCCTTTATCCTCTGGTTTCATACCGCTTGCAAGACCCTTTCTTTCTACGCTGCCGGTGTGGCTAGATGAGCGCCGCTGCTCAAGAAGGTGTGTCCCAGGCCCAAGATATGCAGAGCATAGCACACCTTGAAGGCGGTGTGCGCAAAGGGATTTGCCTGCTCACTCAGCCAGCAAGGGAAGGCTGGCCTTCTCGCAAGGGATCGCCTCGGTCATTCAGGATGGGAAATATGGTGCGCAGCCCGATGGATTTCCCCGCCAGCCGTGTCCGAACGGGCTGTGGTCGAGGCGCTGCCAACTGGCGCGGAGGTTCGCAGAGCATACACTCCTGATCACCCCATGTCAGGAAGCGTTCCCAATGGGGACAGAAGTACCAATGCTTGCGCGACGGCATAGATAGCCTCTTTCTGGACAGAGCATCGGCTATCTCAGAGATAGCCTTCGGCTCACAACTCTTCCAAAGGTGAGAACGATGAGTAGTCATGTTTTCGCACGCACTAGCCCAAAAGGGTGATCTATCTTTGCCTCTCTCTTTCCATTGTACACCATGTCAAAAAGAATCTTTTTGTGAGATAGTAAACAGAGGACAGGTGTTCTCATACCAAAAAGGAGCAATCACCATGTGTGGCCGTTATGTCCTGGCTGAAATCGCCGCTTTGGGGGAACGATTCAACGCTGCCGATGATGTGCCATCGGTGACACCACGCTACAACGTGGCCCCAACACAAACCATGCCAGTGGTGGTGAAACACAGCCCCAACAGCCTGGTTTTGATGCGTTGGGGGTTGATTCCTTCCTGGGCCAAAGATGGGAAATCTGAACAACTGCTGATTAACGCTCGCGCCGAAACGCTCTCGCAAAAGCGCATGTTCAGCAAGCTGCTGTCGTCGCAGCGCTGCCTGGTTCCGGCCAGCGGCTTTTACGAATGGCAGCAAGCGGCAGGTGGCAAGATTCCCCACTATATTACGCTGAAAGATGAGCCGATCTTTGCGTTTGCTGGCCTGTATGAGCATGGAACCGACGATCAAGGCGCGGATGTGTATTCCTATACCATTATTACCACCGAACCCAACGAGCTTATGGCCTCCATCCACAACCGTATGCCGGTGATCTTGAGCCGCGACGATGAAGCGTTCTGGCTGAACCCCGATGAAACGGAAGCCGCGCGTTTGCTGCCGCTGCTCAAGCCATACCCGGCGGAGAAGATGGAAGCCACGCCGGTTTCGCGCGCGGTGAACAACGTGCGCAACGATGGGCCAACCTTGCTGCAACAGGTATAAGGCGGCCAGCGCTGGTTGCGGGGAAGCGCCGTTTCGCGCTATGATTCTCAGCAGTACATACTGGTGCAGTGAGACATCTTTGAGCGCTTCTGGCATTTCATAAGGAAGAGGCAGCAACAGTGCGCGACATTCGGCGGCTTGCTGGTGATGAGTTTCAGGAGTTTGCCAGGATTTCAGCCAACGCCTATCCAGGCTTTCCTGTGCGCACCGAAGACGAGCGGCAGCGCATGG
>Ga0070734_10000216_pt1 | contig 153539 bp, 125 predicted proteins | sample Coa_R1_8_FD_66444 | JGI IMG/M metagenome (GOLD analysis project Ga0070734, IMG submission 66444) | Surface soil microbial communities from Centralia Pennsylvania, which are recovering from an underground coalmine fire - Coalmine... | ecosystem: Environmental > Terrestrial > Soil >... | reverse complement strand
CGCCGCCGAGAGGCCCACGCGTGATCGTCGCTCCGTGCTCCATCGTCCCCAGGCGGCTCTTCGAGCACGTCGACAGGGCAACTCCGTCTGCCCTCTTGACTTTACTTATCATGGATGGCCCCCGCGTTGAAGTTTGCGCTGAGCCCTTCTAACTCCTCGGCCACCTTCAGGGAATCGCGCGTCGCCGTTCCTTCCTCCAACATGCGCAACGTGAAACTCGCAGTGCCGGGCGCGCCCGCGGGATCGGCCGCGTACCCGCTGTTCACGATCGCCGTGAAGTTCACGACGGGAGCATTGTGCCGTTCCGCCAACACGACGTTTAGACCATTCGACAACGTGGTCTTTTGCATCGGCGGCAGGTTCAGACTCATCGCCCCTCCCATCGCCGGTTCTTTCGAACGATCGATCGCCGCGGTCGTCGTGAAGTTCTTGGGGTACGGATGCACTTCCAACTGGTAGTCGCCGTCGCTCAGCCATTCGACCGCCATTTTCCGGACGCTCTCGGGCGTGGCTTCTTTCACCCGCTTCAAATAGTCGCGATAGCAATCGGCGTGTCCCGTGTACGTTTGGCAGCGCGCCAGTGTGTCGCTCTTGCCGCCGAATCCGCCGATGCGTTCGAGTCCGCGCGTGAACGTCCCCAAAATCTGGATCTTGGCGATGCGCAATTCGTCCGCTGTTGGACCGGACTTGAGAAAGCTCTGCAACTCTTCGTCCGCGCCGCGTTCCATGCGATGGAAGTTTGCGTCCGCCTTGGACGCGTCAGGATCGGGTTTGGCGGTCAGCGTCAGATCGAATTGTCCGCCGATTTCGTTGGTGTCGTCGGCGGCCGTGGCGGAGGTCGCCACTTGATCCTTATAGACAAGCCGTTTATACAGCCGGGATGTCCGGCCGCGACCCAAGATTTGCGCCGCGATGTCGAGCAACGCTTCGTCGTGCGATCCAAACTCCGGCACATTCCAGATCCGATACAAACGCGACTGCGGTGTGTTGCGATCCTGCATCCATCCGCGATGCGAGCCGTGCATTTTGGCGATCCAGGTTTTCGTTTTTTCGATCGGCGGCCCGGCGGGAATCTCGCCGTAATACTTTTCCACTTTCTCGCGTGCCGCTTCCGGTGTGATGTCGCCGGCAATCACCATGATGACGTTGTTGGGACCGTAATACGTCTTGAACCATTCGGTGACATCCGCCATCGACGCGTGGTCCAGGTCGGCCATCGACCCGATGACGGTCCACGAGTAGGGATGGCCGGCGGGATAGGTATTTTCGGCGACGGCATACTCCACCATCCCGAATGCGGCGTTGTCGCCCTGGCGTTTTTCGTTTTGCACGACGCCGCGTTGCAAGTCGAGCGTGTGTTGATCGAACGGAAGCAAGTGACCCATGCGATCGCTTTCGGCGAACAGCGTGTAGTCGAGCATGGAGTCGGGGATATTTTCGAAATAGTTGGTGCGATCGTTGTTCGTCGTGCCGTTCAAGTTCGTCGCGCCGATGCGCTCCATGGCGGTGAGGTAGACGTGCTTGAAATTGTTGCTGCCGCCGAACATCAAGTGCTCGAAGAGATGCGCGAATCCCGTCTTGCCGGGCTTTTCGTTCTTCGATCCGACGTGATACCAGGTATTGACGGCCACGATCGGCGCCTTGTGGTCCTCGTGGACGATGACCGTCAAGCCGTTTTTCAAAGTGAATGTTGTGTACTTGATCTCGGGGATCGGAATATCGACGCCGCCGGCAGGTTTAGCCGGCGCAGGTTTCGCGGCGGCCCCGCCCGTTTGAGAAAAGCAGAAGACAGGGAACAGAGAGACTACGGCCAGCATGAAAATGCGGCAGAACGTTTTCATTCGATCCTCCGGAGGGTGACGGTGCCATTGTATCGCCGCAAGGTCGCGCGAGGCTAGGGGAGGACAGCGAGCAGGCGGATGTCGCCGCGGTCGCGCAGCGGCACTTCGAGAAAACTGCCCTTGACGCGCTATAGTGAAATCACTATATTGAGGTGGGTGGCAGAGTATCCGCTCAAACGCGTGGTCTGGACGGGATCGAGCCGCAGAGATTTGCGCGAGTTTCCGGATGGCGTACAGGATCACATCGGCTATGCCCTCTACGTCGCGCAGCAGGGCGGCCAGCATCGAGACGCGAAAACTCTGCGTGGATTTGGCAGTGGCGATGTCGTAGAGATCATCAAGGATTTTCGAGGCGATACTTTTCGAGCTGTATACACGGTCAGGTTTGGCGACACGATTTACGTGCTTCATGCCTTTCAGAAGAAGTCCAAGACGGGGCGGGAAACACCGCGCCGCGACATCGAGTTGATCAACCGTCGGTTACGCGAAGCGGTCCAAATTGCAAAACAGGAGAAGCTATGAGCGGCAAGGGTTATGAGGTCGGCAGTGGAAATGTGTTCAAAGACATCGGTGTCCCGAACGCTGAAGAGCATTTGGTCAAAGCGCAACTCGTATTCAAGATCGACGGGATTATGAAAAAACGCCGCATGAAACAAACCGATGCCGCCACGCTCTTCGGCATTCGCCAGCCCGATGTGTCGAAGATGCTACGCGGCGAGTTCCGTCAGTTTTCCGTGGAGCGGCTGCTGCGATTCTTGGTGAAGCTCGATCAGGATGTGGAGATCGTCGTGAGGGATCACTCGGACAAACGCACCTCTCCCCAGCTTCACGTTTCCTATGGGAAGGCAGCTTAAACCAAATACTTCGCTTGGATCGTGCCGCCGCTCGGGGCGGACGTGGTCATCGACAACTGCGTGCGATCGGTGCCTTGCGGTGCGGGCGCGCCGCATTCCGCGCAGAAGCGGAATCCGATGGGCAGCGGTTTCGAGCAATTTGCGCAGCGGAACGCCGTTTCCTCGCTGAATCCAACCACGCGGGCGATCTCTTCGATCGTGGTCTGGCCCATGCGGACCTTCATCAAGCCGTCTTCGTGCAGCAAGCGCATGCCTTGATGGCGCGCGATCAAGCAAACTTCCTTGTCCGGCAATCCCTGGCGCACCGCGTTGCGAACCTGCTCGTTCATCACCAGCATTTCGTAGAGCGCCACGCGACCTTTATATCCCGTGTTGTCGCACGCCGAGCATCCCGCCGGCACGTACATGCGATCGCCGCAATCGGCGATGCCCGCGGCGGCCATGCGCGCGGCGTATTCGGGGCGGATCGGCGCTTCACTGCGGCAGAAGCACAGCTTGCGAACCAAGCGTTGCGCGATCACTGCGCTTACCGACGACGCAATCAGGAATCCGGGAATCTTCAGATCGATCAAGCGCGTCACGGCGGATACGCTGTCATTGGTGTGCAGCGAAGACAGAACCAAGTGGCCCGTCTGCGCGGCTTGCAAGGCGATCTCGGCGGTTTCCGGATCGCGGATCTCACCGACCATGATGACGTTGGGATCTTGCCGCAAAATCGCGCGCAACGTATTGGCAAACGTGAGGCCGGCCTTCGGATTGATCTGAACCTGGTTGATCTCGCGAATCTTGTACTCCACGGGATCTTCCACCGTGATGATGTTCAGCGACGGCGAAGTGACCATGTTCAACGCGGAATAAAGCGTGGTCGATTTGCCCGATCCGGTCGGCCCGGTCACTAGAATCATGCCTTGCGGCTGCGTCAGGATCGACCGGAAAACCTTGGCGTTCGCCTCGCTGAATCCGAGATCGGTGAAATCGACGCGCGTGGCCGAAGGATCGAGCAACCGCATCACGATCTTCTCGCCGTCGTGCGTGGGCAGGGAAGATACGCGAACGTCGAGGCGGCGCTGGCCCGTTTGTACCAGGAAGCGGCCGTCTTGCGGCGTGCGGCGCTCGGCGATGTCCATGTTCGCGAGAATCTTCAACCGCGAGACCAGCGCCTGTTGCAAAGTGCTTGGCACGATCGTCAGGTCGCGCAAGAAACCGTCCACGCGCATGCGGACGAGCGTGGCATCGTCGTGCGGCTCGATGTGCAGATCGCTGGCCTTCTTCATGATCGCCGCGGCCAGGATCGTCGACGCCAGTTTCACGGCGGGTGTGGTCTCGTTGCGCAACTCGGCGGCGAATTCTTCCATCGCGGCCTTGGCGCGCTCGCCGTTGTTGGCGGCGAAAAACTGGATATCTTGCGTGTCGTTCTGATCGATGAACGGCAGCGTTAGGCGTTGCGTCGCGCCGGCTTGCGCTTCCGAGGCCTCGGGCCGGTGATCGGCTTCATCGTAGCAGCGCTCGATGGCGGAAAGAATCTCGGTGCGCAGGCCCAGGCGCGGCGAAATCGCCATCCCGGAGACGAAGCGCAGTTCATCGACCACGCGCAAATCTTGCGGATCGGCCATCAGCACCACCAGCGTGCGGTCGGTCTGGGCGATGGGCAGAGAACAGAAGCGCAGCGCGGTGGTCTTCGGCAGCATCTTCAAAACGGCCGGTTCCACCGTGACGAAGCGCGCGTCCAGATAGCTGCAACCGATTACTTCTTGGAGCGCGAGCACCAATTCTTCTTTGCTGACGAGACCGCGATCAAGAATGAGATCGCCCAGCCGCGAGCGCGGCGGAGCCGTCTCCATCAGGCGAAGCAAGTCCGCTTCCGTGACGCTTTTCTTCGCCTTGAGAACGTCGCCGAGTCTCGGTTTCAGTGCCATGATTTGGACTTGACTAGGGACTATAGCTTTAGCGGGCTATTTGAAACAACATTACTATAGTACCATTCTTCGTTCTCCTTAAGACCTAGTACTAGATGTACCATGTCGCAAAAGAGTGCAACGGGGCAGCCCGCACCAAAATGAGGCAGTTGCAGTTTTGGGAACAATGAGGCAGTTGCGATTTTGGAACGGCGACTTGTCGCCGCACTCTGCAAATTACGCCGCGGCGGACGGAGCGTTCTCCACAGGTAAATCGTCTACGACGCAGCGGAAACCGCACGCCGGACGTTGCGACTCCGCTTTTTGCCACGAGCGCACTGAAAGCCGCGCTACTCTCGGGTGGTCGTCCCACGATCCGCCGCGAATAATCTTGAACTCGCCCGACGCGGGACCGCGCGGATCGGTGAGCTCGTCGGCCGAGTATTCCGCGAACCAATCGGCGCACCATTCCCAAACATTGCCGAGCGTATCGTAGAGTCCCCACGCGTTCGGCAATTTGCCGCGCACGGGCTTGGGACCCGGCGGCGTCACGCGAAACCACGCGATACGATTCGGCTCGCCATAGCGCGGACCCTGATATCCGGCGCGCGCCGCGTATTCCCACTCGGCGTCGCTGGGCAAGCGCCCGCCGGCCCACTTGCAATACTCGGCGGCTTGCGCCCAGCTCACACTCACCATCGGACATTGATCGTTCCACGACGCTTGCAATCCCGCGGGCATCGGTGTTTTCGTAGCCGCGGCGAAACGGCGATACGCGCCGATGGTCACGGGCGTTTGTCCCACCCAAAATCCCTTGGTGATCGTCACTTGATGGCGCGGCGATTCCGAAACGCTGGCCTCGGGATCCTTCGGCGACGCGCCGCGTAAAAAAGTTCCCGGCGGAATCCAAACGTATTGCTGGCCGTCCTTGGGATTTGCGCGCGCATCTCCCGGCTGAACCGCCTGTGGTTCGAGCGGGCGCGCCTCGCCGACGCGGAACCCCGGCGCGGGCGTGTGCACGGGCTCGCCGAGCACACGGCGCAGGTCGTTGGCGATGTCGGCCATCCAGCGATAGCGCCGCGCGGGATCCTTTTGCAGGCATTTCAGGATCAAGGATTCCACTTCCGGTGGAATCGCCGGTTGCAGCGAGCGCGGCAAGGGAGGATCGGCGTGCAGTTGCTTCATCGCGACGGCCAGCATCGTGTCGCCGTCAAACGCCGGGCGTCCCGTAAGCATTTCGAAGAGCGTGAGACCGAACGAATAAATGTCGGTGTGCGGACCGATGGGCTTTTGCGCCACTTGCTCGGGCGCCATGTAGCGCGGCGTGCCCATGGCAACGCCGGTAGCCGTGAGTCCCGTGTTGCCGAAGCCGGAAATACCGAAGTCCATGAGCTTGACGTCGTCGTTCTCGGTGAGCATCACGTTGGAGGGCTTCAAGTCGCGATGCACGGCGCCTTGGCGATGCACTTCGCCGAGCGCGTCGCACAAATGCAGCGCGATCTCCAGCGATTCGGCGATCGGCAAGCAGCCCTTCGTCGAAGGATCCATGCGCAGTTGCGTCTCTTGAATCTCGTGCAGGTTGTGGCCCACCACCAACTCCATGGAGATATACGCGGTATTCGAGGCGCGCCCGAATTCGTGCACGCGGCAGACGCGCGGATGGGTGATGCGCCGCGCCACGCGCAATTCGTTCTTGAAACGCTCCATGGCCACGGCGTCGGAAGCGATATCGGAGCGCAAAACTTTCAGCGCCAGAACTTCGCCGGTCTCCTCGTCGTTGACTTTGTAGACCACGCCCATGCCTCCGACGCCGAGTTCCTCGAGAATCTCGTAGCGTCCGCCAAAATGTCCGCCGACGGCCGGCATATCCACGCCGCCGACCGGCACGATGTCCTTCTTCAGCAGGCGTCCGGTGGCGAGTTGCTGGGTGAGATCCTGGCGGAGCGTCGTGTAGGCGGCGGTTTCGGTCCACACCACTTCGAATAATTCTTCGAGGTTTTGCTTGCCCTTCAACTCGAAGCGTCCGAGCGATTGCACGCGAATGTCGCCCTCGCCGGGAAGCAGCGAACGCACCGGGGAAGAGATCAGGATTTGTCCCGGCTCGCACTTGGCACAAACGCGCGCGGCCACGTTCACGGCATTGCCCCAAACGTCGGCGTTCTTGCGGATCACCTCACCGCAGTTGATGCCTACGCGAAGCTGAATGCGCTCGGCATCGGGGAGTTTCTGATTGCGTTCCAGGAGCAATCGCTGCATGGCGATGGCGGCCATCACCGCTTGCGTGGGGTCGCCAAATTCGGCCATGGCGCCGTCGCCGGTGGACTTGATCCAGCGTCCGTTGTATTTGCCGAGCGCGGTGTTGGCCACGTCATCGTGGCGCTGCATCAAGAGGATGCCCGCGGTGTTGCCGAAGCGGTCGTAGTAGGCGGTGGATCCCACGACGTCGGTGAAAAGAATCGCGACATCGGCCTGATGACGGCGCAACTCCGCGTCAATGCGAGAGCGCTCGCGGAGGAGTAGACCTAAACTACCTTGCGTCTTGTCGGACATTCAATCGCGATCCAAGGAAGCGGTTAAAGGAAGAGTTTATTACATCGCGACGGGTGTGAGTAGCGGCGATTTTTCTGAGCGGTGTCCGAATCTGCAGGCGCTCGCGAGGTTGTCAGAACCATTCGCGGTAGCGAATGGGCTCACAGGCGTCGGTTACCGCGGACGACTCCCGGCGAACGAGGCACGGTCCGGATTTGCCTTGACGAGAACCGTCGGGGCTTGGCGGAAGGGCCAGCGAGCCCATTCGCTACCGCGAATGGTTCTGACAGCGGCAACACAACCAACGCGGAAATTAGGACACGACCTTTTCTGGCTATCTTTTTTAGAAAACTCGATTGTTCTGGAGCCGGTGTGAAAACTCAGCCCGAGCCTGCGACAGCAGGCGGCAGCATGTAGCCCAGAGCGCGCCGAAGCGCCTTTAGCTTCGGCGAAGCTCTGGGTTCGCGTCTTTTCAATTCTTGTGATCCCTGACCCAGGGCTGGCCCGCGAAAAAGCGCGCGGTCTGCGCCGCGGGGCTACGCGCTGCCGCCTGCTGTCGCAGGCTCGACGCTCAGTTGTCACACGGATGGCTCCGGAGCTGGCGCTTCGGCGGCTTTCCGCGAATTCACTTGACATATAACAAGAAACTTATATAAGCTATGACTTATGACAAGCCTTGACGCCGCATTCTCCGCCATGGCCGATCCCACGCGCCGCGCGATTCTGGCGCGTCTCGCCAAAGGGGAAGCGACGGTCGCGGAGCTCGCCGAGCCGTTTGCGATGACGCAGCCGGCGGTGTCGCAGCACCTGAAGGTGTTGGAAGACGCCGGCCTGGTGATTCATCGCGTCGACGGCGCGAAGCGTCCACGGCGGCTCGCGAAGCCCGGTCTCGACTCGATGGATCAATGGCTCGGCATGTTGCGCAAGGCACTCGAGAGAAACTACAGCCGGCTGGACGACGTGCTCGCCGGCATGCAAACGAAAAGGAAGGGAACAAAGCGATGAGTCAGTTAACAATGAAAACCGAAGGCGACACCCAGATTGTGATCACGCGACATTTCGCGGCTCCGCCCGAGGCCGTCTATCGCGCGCACATGGACCCCGCGATCATCCCGCAATGGCTGCTTGGTCCCGACGGCTGGACAATGACCGTCTGCATCAACGAAGGAAAAGTCGGCGGCAAAATCCGCTATGAGTGGCGGAATGACAAGGGGCATAGCTTTCACATCACCGCCGAAATTCTCGCGTTGGAACCTCCGCGCCGAATTGTCCACGTCGAGCGAATGTTCTTGCCCGATCCAACGCCGGACAATCACGTCGAGACGCTTTTCGAGCCCGATGGCGCCGGCACGTTGATGACCATGCGTATGACGCTGCCGGACGAGAAAACGCGCGCCATGATGCTGAAGACCGGCATGGAGCGGGGTATGGAGATGAGTTACGCACGCTTGGACAAGTTGGCGTAGCCTACTTGTCCCTGGAGTTTGGACATTTCTCGCGCCACGTTGGCGAGTGTTCCGTTACATTCTGTCCCCGAGCCTGCGCAGCAGGCGACAGCTGGTAGCCCAGGGCGACGCCGGAGCGTCTTTTGCCCTGGGTTTCGTTGACGAACCATGAAAGCTCGCGCAGCGAGCGGTAGGTTCTCAATTCACAGGACTCAACGCAACAGATACCGTTCATCGAACTCAATCTTGGTGTCGTGAATCCATCCCGAGCTATTTGATTTTAAGTCGCGCACGAATTCGGCCACATGCTGATCTTGGCGAAGACGCACCAACAAGTGCACGTGATCGGGCATTCCATTCATTTCGATGCAAGCGCCTTTCATGCCGCGAACCGCTCCGCCAAGGTATTGATGAAGGCGCTCCTCGATGGCAGCGTTGATAAACGGCACGCGGCCCTTTGATTTGTGAAGGACTGAGGCATCTTCGTGCCTTCCGCCCGCTTCGCGGGCTTTTCCGTCTTTTCGGCCGACCGAGGGCTTCGCCAGAGCAAAAGAAGCTCCGGCGTCGCCCTGCGCTACCAGCTGTCGCCTGCTGCGCAGGCTTCGCCCCCATTCGCGAGCTTGGAAATTCGCTTTTGCCCATTGCCAAGCAAAATGTCCAAACTCCAGGAACAAGTTGGCGTAGCTTTACTTATCCGACCAGTCGAGGCCGCGCACGAGACCATCGACGCCCGATCCCGCGGGAGCCGCGACGTACTCCACACGGATATTCGCGCCTTTTTGCTTGCCGCAGGTCATTTCCATCGCGGCTCCCGAGCCGCCTTGCATGACCACGTTATTGGGTTGGTCGATCAGGAATCGTTTGCGAACGCCCTCGACTACGAGGATCAACGTCGGCTTGTCGCTGTCGCATAGCAGTTCGACAAAAGTGCCGGCCATCGTCGGCTTCGGCGCCGGAGGTGCGATCCGTTCGCTCACCGACGTCTCCTCAAGGCCGCGCCGCAGCGTCGGGCGTACGTCTTCCTCGCTGTCGAGCCTGGCGGCCGCTGCATGAACGGCGGCCGACGACGCCTGATGGTCGAGCATGTTGAGCATGTTTTGCGCGTTGGACTTCTGCGAATCGTCAGTGGCGTATTTCAGCAGACTCTCGGCCGAGACTTTCGCACGCGCCAGGTCGTTGGAGTCGTAGTCGGCGATCATGCGCACCAGGAAAAAGCGCGGCGCGTCGGCGCGCGTGACGTTGGTGACGCTCTGCAAAACCTCGACGGCGTCTTTCGCCTGGTGATTTCGCACCAACGCGTACGCGAATTCGATGCGCACGTCGAGGCGCGTCGCGTCGTCTTCGAGAATCCGCCGGAAGGCCGCCATCGAGTGCGCCGGATCGTCTTGCACCATGCGTCCGTAATCCCAGAGCATGCGCGCGCTGCGGCTGCCCGCCTCGAACGCCTTTTGGAAATTCTGAACCGCGGCGTCGCGGTGATTCCCCCGCCACTCCATGTATCCCAGCAGCGCGTACGCCTCGGGACGCTTTGGCTCCATCGCGATCAATTCTTCCACCGCTTTCTTCGCGGCGGCTTCATTGCCGGGGTGCTCCAATAATTCCACGAGACGCAATTTCGAATCGAACGGCGTGAGCGGCTGCGCGTTTAACGTTCCCACGTCTTTGATCAGCTTGGTAGGAAGAATGAAACCTTTTAAGGTTTGGTTGTGCGCGTATCCTTGGAGTTCCCGGTCCACCTGCGCAAGCGATTTTCCGTAGACTTCACGAAACGCCGCCTCGCCGTTCTTGGCGACCAGAACGTTCACGAATTTATTGAAGTCGTGGCGATACGGATCCGTGGTGAGCAACATGTGCGTCAGCGCCCATCCTTCGCTGTAAAGGATGCCCGCTTTGTTTTTCTCGTTGTAAAACGGCGAATTGTGATCGACCGAGAGCAGTCCGGCCACCGGCAACCATTTCTCTTGCAGCATTTGCTGAATGCGTCCCTCGGGCGGCGCGCCGACCAGGATTTTGTTGCCGGTGGGCTTCAGCGTGGAGTAGAAATCGGCGATGCCTTCGTTGAGCCAAAGCGGAAAATGCAATCCGGCATGCTGCGTCAGCAGGTGAACGTACTCGTGCACGACCACGGGATACTGCTCGGAGTTCGGATGCACCAAGACGATGTAGTCGCGCTCGGCGCCCGCTTGATAGTAAGCGTCGGCGACGGCGTTGAAGCGATAGGGTTGGTATTCTTTTTCCGAATTGAACGCGACGATCGAAATCGGCAGCGGCTTCTTGTTCATGTCGCCGAAGGTTTCGATGAAGAACGCGCGGATTTGCTCGAAATAGCGCAGCGTGTCGCGCGCCGTTCCTTCCCCAGCGCTGGTATTCATCTCAAAGTGTTCGGAGTTCAAACGGATCCACTTCGACTCGGCGGAAGCGGGTCCGGCGAACAGCGCGAGAGCGATGAGGGCAAGAGCGAAGAATGACATCCTAATAATAGAAAAGCGGGAGCCGCACATTCGCGTAGTATACCGCTGAGAGGGGATCGATCCGATTAGGTTTTGGTTTTCTGCCACTGGAATGATCGAGGTGGATCGAAACGCTTTGCGCTGCGTCGGACACGCTTGATCACTGAAGAGAACTCATTCATACTTTCTCTTGTCAATTTGGACACCAGGAGCGTGCCAATCATGGGAACCATAGCGCTAATGCTCGTTCTTTCATCGTTTCCCGCCGCGCAAATCGGAACAGGCAATCAAGACCCGAACGGCAGCGCGCTGCAAGAGATGGCGAGTGAGTTACGGCAGATGCGCCAATCTCTGGGCAGCCTTCGCACGCAGGTTCTCGCGCTGCGCGTGCAAGTCCAGGAGCAACGTGTCGCGCAAGCTGCATCGCGGCTGGAGGCGATCCGCAGTCAGTTGGCTCAACTGGAGCCGGAACAAGCCGAGGTCGCCAAGCGCATCAACTTCCTGCAGGATGCAATCGCCAAAACGCAGCCCCCATTTACCCCCGCGCCGAACCAGGCCCGGCTCAACGAGGCGATGGTCCAATCGGACCAACTTGTGCGTAAGGAGTCGCAATTGCGCGGCCAGGAGAGCGACGCGGACACCGGTCTGCGAAAAGAACAGGCTATGTGGGCCGACTTGAGCCGACAGCTTGCCGATGCGGAGCAGACCGTGGCGCCAGCCGCCGCTGTGAGACCGCAATAGGCGATTCATTTTTGGACCCGGAAAACTCTTCTCGTTCCCGCGCGACTCCGGCATTATTGTTGGCCGCCTGCCTGTTCTTTCCGGCAACCACGCTCGTTTGGTTGTTCATCGACCGCTCCTCTCCCAACTGGGACGACGCTTGGTATCTGACGAACAGCCTTCAGATGTTCGACAAACTCGTGGACCACGGTGTGCTCGGCTATGCCAAAGGCTTCTTGTCCGTTCTCGGTTTCAAAGCCCCGTTGATCACGGCGCTGCCGACTCCGTTCTACCTGATTTTCGGCCGCCATTGGCACGCCGCTTTCCTCGTGAACGTTGTTTCCATGATCGTGCTCTTTGTTGCGGTGTATTCGATTGGAAATAAGCTGGGAAATTCGCGCGTCGGTTTGCTTGCGGTCTTTATCGTCGGCACCATGCCGCTGCTCTACGGCCTTTCACGATGGTTCCTGGTGGAATACACATTGACGGCCGTCGTCGCCACGACGATAGCCATCATTGTTTTGTCGGACAACCTAGAGGGAACGTGGTCGCTGTTGTGCTGTGGCGTGACCATCGGAATCGGGCTCCTTCTAAAGGCGAGTTTTCCATTGTACGTAGCGGCACCGTTGGCTTACGCGTTCATCAAAGGCCGTCGTAGCTGGAGAGCGTGGCTGATGCTGGGTGCACCGATCGCGATGCTGGCGCTTCCTTGGTACGCGGTCAACTATCGCGCAACTCTGGCTAACGCGCTCGATGCGGCGTATGGAACGTCCGCGATCATTCAAGGTACTGGACCGATCTTCGCGCTCTCCTCGATCACTTCGTATCTTTGGATCCTTGCCCGAAAGGGGCCGTCAGAGTACTACGTTGCGATTGCTCTAATCGCAACTGCCTTTGCCTTCGCCCGAAGGGGAACGAAAACGGATAGGAGGCACGCCTGGCTTCTCGTCGCGCTGTGGTTGGCGCCGTTCCTGGTTTTCCTGCTGGGAGGCAACAAAGATGTTCGCTACGTCGCGCCGCTGCTGCCGGCATTCGCGCTCGCCACTTCTTTGGCGATCGAAGCCGCCATGGAGTCCGTGCGGTGGCGCGCTGCGCTAACGTGCTTCGTGCTGGTGTATCCGCTTCTGGCGATGACCTCCGTCTCCTTCGGCCTCCCCTATCGTTCAACGGGCCTTGGATACGCGCACCTCTATAGTCGCCGGGGATGGCCACAGAGCCCGATCTTGATTCTGATCGCGCAGCAAGCGCCGGTTCGCCCCGGAGAAAGAATTCGATTGCTCATTGCTTCCGACCGCGGAATGTTCAATGCAAATAACTTCGAGTTGGCCGCGGTCGGCGGGCGGCTGCCGTTCGACGTTAGCACGCTTGCCTACGAGAAGGACCTCGCGGCTGTGGTCAACGCGGTGGATTCTGCTTCGTTTATCGTCTACAAAGAAGGCGGCGAACCGGAGTCCCCATTTTTCGGACGTTTCTACAGCGACATGGTGGAGCATGTCCGGCATGACGCGCGGTTCACGGAAATTCCCTTTGGCGGCGGCACCTTGCCGGATGGCGGCACGGTGCGGATTTTCAGGAATGTCGCGGCGATGCCGGCGCAGCGCTGAGATTTGCGATTTTAAAACTCCAACTCCGCGATCAACTTCAATAGACGCAGAAGAGTCGCGCGCTCGTCTGGAGTAAGTTGCTGCCGGACCGTTTCATCGGCGGCCACGCGGGCGGCAATCAACCGTTCGCGATATTTGTTTCCCTTCCGCGTCAATTGGACGAGAATCGCGCGGCCCGATTTTGCTTTTTGCTCCGACACGAGTCCTTCGCGAGCCATCGTCTTGATGGACCGGTGGACAACCGTTCGGTCGAGACCAAGAAGTGTGGCGATCTGATTCTGATTGAGCTTCGCGCCGCCCCGCAGTGTCGACAAAATGAAGCCGCGCGTGGCGGAGCAGTGAGTTTTTCGCTCCAGGCTCTTGCCGACCGAGAAATAGGCCGCCGCGATGTGCGCGAGGACGGAATCTTTCAGAATGTCCGGCGGCACTTCTTTTTCGGGAACGATGTTCATAGGAGCGTCACCGTCGATTCCAGCGGCCGGCGCCACTGAGGCGGCGCCACATACGTGCGCGATTTCTTCCCGACCGCGATCACCATTACGATCTCATGGTGCCGCGCGGATAGTCCGAGAAACTTCGCGAGGCGGCGGCCGTCGAAACCTTCCATGGGACAGGTGTTGATTCCCAGCGCTTCGGCGGCGATCATCAGATTCTCGCACGCCAGCGACGTGCTCTTGGTCGCCCATTTGAACAAGTCCTGGCGCGACAACGGCGGCCTCCCGGCCACCTTCCAAAAACCCAGTAGCCAGAACAGCAACCGCTTGATCGCGGCGAAAATACCGAACGGTCCCGGCATAAACAGAATCCGGCCGATCATGGCGGTCCGTTCGAAGTCGCGAATTTTCGCTTCGCTGAACTCGCTCCTGGTGCGCATCCACGCCACTTGAGCCTGTGACGTGGCTCGCAGCGATCCCAAGTCGGCGACCGCCACCACCAGCGCGGACGCGGTGGCCGCCGGCTTCTGTCCCATGCACAGTTTCGCCGCCACGGCTCTTTGCTTTTCCGTGCCGATCCAGTAGAGCCGATACGGTTGCGTGTTGAAGCTCGACGGAGCGTAGCGCGCCGCATCCAGGATTTGTTCGCGCACTTCGCCGGAGATCTCCACCGGCTCAAAAGCTTTCACCGCTCTGCGTTGGACGATTGTTTCCAAAATCCCGTTCATAGGAACCTCCACGTTGCTAGTACAACATAACTATGTTGCACATGCAACATAGAAATGAACGAGACTTCTGCCTGGGTGCTCGGATGGTCCGATTTTAGCGCTTAGCGTGGGCCACATGAACGCCGGCGTGTCCCGGCGCGAGTCCTTGAATGGCGTGGCCGAACCGGGACGCGATCTCGCGGTAGCCGAGGTCTTCCACGGCTAGAAATCCGTGCGCGCGAAGAATCGCTGCCATGCCAGCCGCATCGAAACGGCTGACCGAACGTTCGCCCGCTTTCTCAAGCTGTTTGTCCCGCTCCTTTTCCAATTGCGCGAGCTCATGGGAGAACGCCTCGGGAGGTTCCATGTAGTCGAACACCACCTCGGAGTTCTGGATTGACGACACGTAGTCCAGAGTGCGGCCGATCGCGTCTTCCGTCAGATAGGGCACAACCCCAAGCCAAGTGAAAAACGCGGGCGAATTCCGCTGAAAGCCTGCGGCGACGAGTTTTTCTCCCAGATCGCCTCGTTCGAAATCGACGGGCACGAAAATCAACGATGCCGGAAGTGCGATTTGAGCTTCAGCCAAGCGCTGGCGTTTCCATGCTTGCGTCGCTGGGTGGTCCACCTCATAGACGAGGATCTGTTGTGCGCCATGAGGATTCCGAAGAGCGAAGGTGTCGAGTCCCGCGCCCAGGATGACGATTTGCCGAACCCCTCTTTCGACGGCTCGTGACAAAGCATCTTCCGCAATCCGGCTTCGCGCGGTGGTGAGCAAACGTCCGATACTGGCCAAGGGATTGCTCGCAAATTGAAGCACGTCCTTTTCGTCTTCACGCAGAATCCGCATGGCATATGGATCATCGAGAATTGAGCCGTGATCGAGCACCTGATGAGCCGCGCGTTGTCGGGCGATCATCAAAGCGGTGCGGCTGGGTTCATTCGGTTTCATAGTGCACCTTGTAGCGTGATGCGACCACGCTTCACTTCGGATGGGCGGTGTTATAGAAGTGGAAGTATTCGTTGCCGATTATCTTGAAGTAGAATCGCCAATCGCGGTTCACGCGCGCTTGCCAGATATCGTCTGCCCCTCCGTATTTCTTGGCGCGAAGGGAGGGATGGCCAATCCTAGCAGATCGGTCAACGCTGTCAAGGGCGGCCGCCCCCTCGGTACGCGGGGAAACCGGCCCAAAAAAACTCAGAGATCACAGAGACGCTCAGGCTTTGTGAACCATCTCTGTCCCCTCTGTGGTCTCCGTGATCTCTGTGGTAAAAGCGACGGGCTAACGCCGAGCGCCGCTACGCCAAGATCGGTTCTCGCGCGACCTCGCGTGCCGGGACGGGCGTCAGCCAGCCGAATTCGTCGGCGGCGCGTCCTTGGACGATCGGGAAGAAACGATCCTGTAGTTTTTTCGTGATCGCGCCGCGTTTGCCCGTGCCGATTTCGATGCGATCGACCGAGCGGATCGGGCTGATTTCCACCGCCGTTCCGCAGAAAAACAATTCGTCGGCCAGATACAGCCATTCGCGCGGAATCGCGCGCTCATGCGCCACGATTCCCATGTCCCGCGCGATCCGCATCACCGAGTCGCGCGTGATGCCCGGCAAAATCGACGCGCTGAGCGGCGGCGTGTACAACGCGCCGTCGCGCACCACGAAAATGTTCTCGCCGCTGCCTTCGCTGACCATTCCCGTGGAGTCGAGCGCGATGCCCTCGGCGTATCCGTTGGCCGTCGCTTCCATTTTGATGAGCTGCGAGTTCATGTAGTTCGCGCCGGCCTTGGCCGCGGCGGGCAGCGTGTTCTGCGCCATGCGATGCCACGACGAGACGCAAACGTCCACGCCGTTTTCCAAAGCGTCGTGACCCAAATACTTGCCCCATTCCCACGTGGCAATGTACAACTCGATCGGCGCGTTCAGCGGACTCACGCCGATTTCGCCGTAGCCGCGCACCGCGAGCGGCCGCAAGTAACCGGCCGGCAATCCATTCGCCGCCACCACGTCGCACGCCGCGCCGACCAGCTCGTCGAGCGAGAATCCCAAATCCATGCGATAGATTTTCGCGGAGTCGAGCATCCGGCGCATGTGATCCTTCAAGCGGAACACCGCGGGTCCTCCGGGAGTGCTGTAGTAACGAATGCCTTCGAACACCGACGATCCGTAATTGGTCACGTGCGACATCACGTGAATCGTGGCGTGGCTCCAGGGAATCATCTTGCCGTTGTGCCAGATTTTCTCGGTCGGTTTGAGAGGCATGTGAGGATGTGCTCCTTCGCTAAAATCTCGCGGCAGCCGTGTTGACGCGTTCTTTGTAAACGTCTGTTAACAGTGGTCAGTATAGCACGCTCGTTCGACCCCTTCTGTACGCGGGACTTCGGTTCTTGGTACCGAGGTACTGCAACAAAACGGGTGTCTCGTGCCGTCTAATGGAGTGAAGGTGAAAGGAGCACGATATGGCAACCGCGGCAATTGGCAAAGCATTGGACCCGCGCCAGAAGAGCTCCATGGCACAGGATTTTGAAAACGCACTGAGGAGCAAGATCGTCGGCCAGGAATCGGCGGTGGAGAAAGTTGCCGCGATGTATCAAGTATATCTGGCCGGCCTGAATCCTCCCAACCGTCCCATCGGCAACCTCCTGTTTCTGGGACCCACCGGCAGCGGCAAGACGCGAGTGGTGGAAGCGGTCGCCGAAACTCTCTATGGCGACGCGCGCGCGCTTGTAAAGATTGATTGCGCGGAATTCCAGCACAGTCACGAAATCGCCAAATTGATCGGCTCGCCTCCCGGATACTTGGGACATCGCGAAACGCACCCCATCTTGACGCAGGAAGCGCTGAATCAGTGGCACACCGATTCGTGCAAGATCTCGCTCGTGCTGCTCGACGAAATCGAGAAGGCCAGCGATGCGCTGTGGCAACTCTTGCTCGGCGTACTCGACAAGGCCACGCTCACACTCGGCGACAATCGCCGCGTAGACATGAGCCAGTGCATGATTTTCATGACCTCCAACCTCGGCGCCGTGGAAATGGGCGGCTTGGTTGAGGGAGGCATCGGCTTCACGCCGCAAGCACTCGGGCGGGAGCTGGAAAATTTAGAGAAGCGTATGGAATCGACGGCGCTCGATGCCGCACGCCGGCGCTTCTCTCCCGAATTCCTGAACCGCATCGACCACACGGTGGTCTTCGAGCCGCTGGCCGAGCAGCAATTGCGCGCGATCCTCGACATGGAGTTGGATCGCGTGCAGGAGCGCGTGCTGGCGGCGGGTCATGCGAGTTTCTTGTTCCACTTGTCCGAGCCGGCCAAGGATTTTCTGTTGCGCGAGGGCGTCGACCGCCGCTACGGCGCACGTCACTTGAAGCGCTCCGTGGAACGTCACTTGGTGCAGCCGTTAGCGAGTCTTGTAGCGAGCGGACAGGTGCATCAAGGCGACTCCATCGCCGTGGATTTCGCGGCCAGCGCCGTGGGCGAAGAGTGCACGATGAGTTTTTCGCGCGACGAAACGGGCGCGGCCATTCCGGCGCCGCCGGAAGTGCGCGCCATGCCGGCCACCGCGGGAGTCACGATTGCGGCGTCGGCGCGGCCGTTGAAGCGCAAAGCGGAAAACAAATAGGAAAAAGCGACCGCCGATGACCGCCGATGACCGCCGATAGGACCTGATCCTAGCTCTTATCGGCGTTCATCTACGTTCATCGGCGGTTGCTTTTGTCTTTAAGCCCCTCCATCCGACGCCGACTTCTGTCGTACTCTCGAGATCAGCTTCTGACATTCCTCGCTGAGAATTCCACTGATCACTTTCACCGGATGGATCGATGACATCAGCTCGAACGTCGTCGGCGAGTTGGAAATCGCCGCACCGAACGCCGCATTGCGGGCGCCGATGTAGACCGTTTCGATGCGGGCCCACACAATCGCCGCGGCGCACATGCGGCACGGCTCGAAGACGGTGTAGAGATCGCAGCCCGACAGGTCGGGATTTCCCCAATTCCGGCAGGCGTCGCGGATCGCTTGCACTTCGGAATGCGCGGTGGGATCATTCTCGATCTCCACGCAGTTGTGACCCTTACCGATCACCGATCCGTTCTGCACAATCACCACGCCATACGGAGGACAACCTTTGCGATAAGCCTCCTCGGCTTCCTGGATCGCTTGCCGCATCAAATCTTCGTGCATTTCCACCTCCCGAGTTGAAGCTAGGTTCATTACTGCCATTTCGCGGATAGCAAAGTCAAGGTCCAAACCGGACAGTTGATTGTGGTTTAATGAAGGCGTGAAATCGCTTCGCATCCTCCCACTGCTCGCCGTTTTGTTGGTCATCGCTGCAATGCCTGTGGTGGCGCAGTTGCGCGCCGGCGTTGCCGCCGTTCCGCTCACGCCTTTCGGCGAGAATCCCGACTGGAAAGGTCCGGTCACCGAGTCCGGCCTCTGGGGCGACGCCGACCATCGGATTTGGATCGCCGGCTTCGGATCGAATCGCCCCGCGCTCGGCAAGCACGACGATATTTGGGCCCGCGCGCTGGTGTTACAAGTCGGCAAGACGAAAGTGGCGCTCGTGGCGCTGGATTTCATCGGTTACTACCAGAACGCCGGATATTACGGCGTCGATCAAGTGATGAAGCAACTCAAGCCGGGACTCGGCTTGACCGAAGTGATCGTCGCGAGCACGCACAATCATCAAGGTCCCGACACGATCGGCATGTGGGGAGCGGCGAACAAGGACGGCAAGTACGCCGACTACCTGAAATTTGTCGACCGCGAGATCGCCAAGGCGATCAACACGGCGGCCGATCCCGCGAACATGAGCGAAGTGCGCGTGCGTTTCGGCGTCACAAATCCCCAGCGGTCGCCGAGTTTGCTGGGATTGCAGGTGCGCACGTCGCACCGGCCGCCCGATTTCTTCGACGAAGAATTGCGCGTCATGCAATTGATCAAGCCCGGCGGATTGTCGCTGGCCACGCTGATCAATTGGAATACGCATCCCGAGTCGCTCGAGAGCAAGAATCAGCAACTCACTTCGGATTTTCCTCACTTCGTGCGCGACGCCGTGGAATCGAAGTTCGGTGGAACCGCCGTGTATTTCAGCGGCGACTTGGGCGCCGTGGAAATTATCGGTGACACGTTCTCGACCACCGGCAAAGATTACGAGTCGATCGACGGGCGGCACTTTCCGTTAGACCTCAAGAGCAATCGGCCGGCGGCGTTAGGTTTCGAGCGCACCAAGGCGATCGGCGACGCGGTGGCGAAAGCGGTGTTTCAAGCGCTGGCCAACGTGAAGGAAGAAAAAATCGACACGCTCAACGTGAAGTCGCTGAAGATCACCGCTCCGCTGACGAATCCCGGTTTTCAAGCGATGGTCCACGCCAAGATGCTTTCCAATTACGGAGGCGACGACGAGCATCCGCGCGTCGATACAACGCTGTATCACTTGCAACTGGGTCCGGCGGACTTCATCACGCTGCCGGGTGAAGTTTTTCCTGAAGTGATTTGGGGCGTGGAAGCCCACAAGCGCACCGATTGTCCGGAGAACGCGAATGGTCGCCCGTACGAGCCGGCCGTGATGCCGCTGTTGAAGGGAAAATACCATTTCATTATTGGTCTCGCGCCCGATGAACTTGGATACGTCGTGCCGCAATACGATTTCACGCCGTTTCCGCCGAAAGAAATGTCATTGCAAGGCCGCGCGCAGGACGCGTGTAAGTCGAAGGGTGTGCCGGACCACTATCACGAGACGAATTCCTCGACCTACAAGATGGCCCCGGTGATCGCCTGTGGACTGGTCCAATTGTTGGGCGGCGATCCAGGGAAGTATGAAGCTTGCAAGTGACCGCCGGGTAAGCTTTCTGTAGTTACTTTACAGTAACTGGCTATCCTTGGAAGCTATTCATGCGACAGCGGTTAACCCTTCCGTAGGTTCGTTTTGTAATTTTCGTTTTCACGTCTCGGACGGCTTTCGAAAGCGATTGACAAACGACTCCTGCACACACAGGAGCCAGTGTAATATATTCGCATTATATTCGCTTGTCAAGTGTTTTCGGCGATGTCTTAGTTTGAATTTCTGGCGGCTTCGCCGCTACTTTGTGCGGAAAGGCTGTGCCTTTCCGAAGGACTGGAGCCACCTTCCTGCGCGGCTATGTCTTGCTTGAGCAAGACATAGCCGCGCAATCCTAAAGAAGGTGCTTCGCGGAAGGGCCTAGCCCTTCCGCACAAAGCAGCGGCGGAGCCGCGAGAATTCAAAACGGAGACACCACCTGGTTTTCGCTCTGTTGCGCGGGACCGCCATAGCGAATGGTCTGGGACTCAGCGACTGCGGACGGATTCCGGCAGCAGAAACTCGGGCTACAAGGTTGCAATTCATAGTTCTTAAGCGTACTATCCCAGAAGTGGGATATTCGGGATGTCGCGGCCTCTTGCGCTCGGCGAAAAACCGTTGTATTGGGTCGGGTCGTCGAAGCGCGATCTAATGGCGTTTCCAGAGGTTGTTCGAGACGACATTGGCGCCGCATTAGGTGTCGCGCAGTTTGGCGGCCGCCATCCTTCAGTGAAGCCACTGAAGGGCCTTGGCGCTGGAATCCTCGAAGTAGTAGGGGACGCCGCCGAAGGGACTTTTCGTGCGGTGTACACGGTGCGTTTTCCTCGAGCCATTTATGTGCTTCACGCGTTTCAGAAGAAGTCGACATCCGGCATCGCTACATCGAAGCGCGACATCGCGCTGACGGAGCGGCGACTTAAGGATGCACAGGAGGACTATAAGGAACGGTATGGCGCAGCTACGCAGTAACACGCTCAAGGTTCAGGCAAGCTCCGGTAATGTCTTCGCGGACCTCGGCTTCACCGACGCCGAAGAGCGGCAGACCAAACTTCGCTTGGCGTATTCGATTAATCAGTCGCTTGACCGGCGCGGTTGGTCTCAAACAGAGGCAGCTCGGCGCCTGGGGCTGAATCAACCGAAGATCTCCGCGATGCGAAACTTCCGCTTGCAGGGTTTTTCCGTGGAACGCCTGATGCGGTTATTAACCTGCTTGAACAAAGATATTGAAATCGTAATCCGAGAGAAGCCACGCTCGCGCCGGCCGGGGCAAGTTGTGGTTAGGGCCGCATAGGTAGCGTCGTGGGGCGCGCTCACCTCATCGTCGTCGGGCTTTGCGTTAGTATCGCCGTGTGTATTCATGCCGCGCAAGGCCAGAGGACAGGCTCGAAACTCGTGACTGTACCTTTTGTCGGCTGCAAAGCGGATGGGCAGACGGGCCCGGTGAAAGCGCCGAAGGGAAGACCGAAGGCGGTCTTGACCGAGACCGCTCTTGCTGAGCGACTGGCATTTTATCAGTCGCCCTACGGACCCGTGCCCTCGCGCCGCGCGGCTGGGATTGCTTTGGCCTGTATGGTTCAAATGGCGATCAGCTCATCGTAGCGCCGCACCCAATTCAGAGGAAAGACGTAGACATTGAAATTGGCGGTCCGGGCCTTGTGCTTTCTACTTCCTTTGGAGGAACCTCCGGACGGTTTGAAGTTGCCAGAGTGGCCGCTCGGATCTTTCCGTTTCTCAAGCCCTTTGTGTCGGGGGTCGTGCGAGAGAACCTTGAGTTGACGGATAAGGATTTGGTCTACGCGCCCTATCCGCATGACGAGCTAACGTACAAGAGTAAGAACGTTGTGGAATATAAGACGCCGGGTAACGCCGAAGGCTTGGGAACGCATTCGCGGCTCGGAATGAATCAGGACCCGATCAAGGGTGTCGCGGTCATTGTTGGCGACATTGAGGAGCCCGACCTGTGGAAGTTGTCCGCGCGGCTACCGAAAGAAATGCACGACCTAGCCGGCGTTATCGTAAGTCAGGTAGAACGGGACGCCGCTCAGGCCAGTCGCGATAGGTAGAATAGAACCATGGAACGCCGCCACTTCATTATCGGGGCAGTCGCCGACGGCGTCTCCGCGTAGTTTATCAACTGCGTCGGACGAAGGAATGGCCGCACTGTCTTGTGCTACCCTATCCTCATGGATTTGGTAATCGAGCTTGGCCGGGAAACAGATGGTCGCTGGATCGCAGATGTGCCGAGTCTCAACGTTTTGTTGTACGGCGCGACGCAAGAGGAAGCGATTCAGAAGGCCGAAGACGCTGCCCGTTTGTTGATCGCGGACAAGATCGCCCGCGGAGAGCTTCCGTCCGACGCCGCTAACCCGAAGTTCGCCGTTGCCGCGTGAGCCGCTGGCCAAGCACACGCGCGCGGCGAGTGTTTGCGGCGTTGCTGCGTATCGGATGGCGGCACGACCGCACCGTTGGCTCCCACAAGATTCTCAAGAGGGATGGCTGGGCGGAGTATCCATTTTCATTCCATGATTCGGAAGAAATCGGTTCAGCCATGCTTGCTAAGCTGAGCAAAAAAACCGGTCTGCGACATGAGGATATTTAGGCTATGGAACGCCGCCACTTCATTATCGGGGCAGTTGCCGGCGGCATTGGACTCTTTCAGTACGCCTTCTTCACCGGCTGGATGAAGCAACTTTCGCAGACGCGTCCGCGACTGCGCGTGCGCGACTATCTCAGTCTAGGCGAAAACGCCGCGCTCGCCGCCATCACGCCGGTTCCCGATTTCTACTGCGTGCAAAAAGGACTCCCGGAGTACATCAAGGAACAAGCTTGGAAGCTGCGCATCGATGGACTCGTTCGCCAGCCCGCGCAATTCACGCTCGCCGCGATTCGCGACATGCCTGCCGTCGAGCGCGTGATTACTCTCGAATGCGTGGAGAACCGCATTGGTGGTCCGCTGATCGGAAATGCCAAGTGGAAAGGCGTGCGGCTGGCCGATTTGCTGGCGTCGGCCGGCGTCGAACCCCGCGCGCATTACGCTGCGTTCCATGGCAACGATCGTTTCTCCACCGGCCATCCGCTTGACCGTGTGGTTTCGCCAGATGTAATTCTTGCGTATGAGATGAATGGCGCGCCGCTCACGGCGTCGCACGGATTTCCGCTGCGCCTGCTCGTTCCCGGCAAGTTTGGTATGAAACAGACCAAATGGCTCACGCGGATCGAATTGCTCGACAAACACTACGTCGGATATTGGGAGGAACGCGGCTGGTCGGACGCTTGCGAGCGCGCCGTCCACGCGCGTTTCGACGCGCCCGACGAAATCGCGCACTTGAAAGGCAACAGCTTTGTGCTTGCCGGATACGCCCTTGGTGGACGCAGCGGCGTAAAAGGCGTGGAGCTATCGCTCGACGCCGGAAAAACTTGGGCGACGGCGGATTTGTTCAGCAATCCGTCGACCGAGGCGTGGTCGTTTTGGCGATATGCATGGTCGCCGGCGCCGGGCCAGTACGAAGTGCGCGTGCGCGCCATTTCCGGCGCTGGCGAAGTACAAACTGAAGGTCCTGTGCGACCGTTTCCCGACGGCGCGACGGGTCAAGAAGTGGTCAAGGTTGAAGTGGTATAGTAAGGGCATGACGACTACCGTTGAGGCCAACAGTTCGGAACTGCGAGAACTTGTCGCCCGGACCCAACAGGGCGAGGAGATCCTCGTTACTGTGGACGGCAAGGTCGCCGGTCGCATCTCTGCTGCGTCCGAGCCGCAAGATCCGACGCCGCACCCTGATAAGGCTGAGCTTGTCCGCAGAATGAGAGAGCGCTTAGCCAGCTTGCCCCCACAGAAGGGGCCGAGTATTCAGGAACTGATGGACGAGCTTCGCGAGGAGCGGCTCTGAGATATTGGGACACCTCGGCCGTTTGCAAGCTCTTTCTTCCGGAACCAGACAGTTCTTGGTATGTCGCGCAGTACGCTTCCTCTGATGGCGAGCTTACGGCAGACCTAACCGAAATCGAGTTGCATTGCGCGCTGCTTCGCCGCGAACATGAAGGCGATCTGCCGACGGGATATGCCGCCTCCGCGCTTAGCGATTTTCGAGATTTCTACAAAACCCCTCGAGGCATGGTGCCGGTCCATTTCGACTTTAGGGTTAATCGCGAATGCGAGCGCATAGCCTTCCATGCTTACACGCAAACGCCGTCAATCTTGATTCGGAGCCTCGACCTCATTCACGTCGCGAGCGCGTCAGTAGCGAAAGCCGAGGCGATTGTTACCGCAGATGGCAGGATGAGAAAACTCGCCGCCGCGCTGGGCTTCAAAGTCTTTCCCGAACTCCAATGATTCTTCTGCTCGCCCTCCTCGCGACCGCCCCATCTCCCCTCGACTCCACGATCGCGCGCCTGGAAGCACGCTACAACCACATGGACTCCTTACGCGCCGTTTTCGTCCAGCAATATCGCGCCTCGGAGCAGTCGGCGGTGCGCGAGGAATCCGGAATGGTTTACTTGAAGAAACCGGGCCAAATGCGTTGGGATTACTCGAAGCCGGAGATCAAGCAATTCTATTGCAGCGGCAAGGAAGCGTACTTCTATGCCCCTGCCGATCGTCAGGCCACGCGCTTTTTGGTGAAGGATTCCAACGACACTCGCATTCCGCTGCGATTCCTGCTCGGCAAGCTCAATCTTCGGCGCATCTTCGCTAAAGTGGAGGAAGCCGGCGACCTGGCGCCCATCGATCCCGGCGATCCGGTGCTTAAGCTGTGGCCCAAGAAAGGCGAGACGTTTCGGGAGGTCTACCTGGAGATCGACGCACAAAGCCGCATCCGGCGTCTGGTGATCGACGATGGCGACGGCTCGCGCTCCGACTTTCGCCTTTCCGCCGAGGAGGTCAACCCGCCGTTGGATCGCAATATGTTCAAGTTCGCGGCCCCGCCGGGGGTGCAAATTGTGGACGAACGCTCCGGCAACTAAACCCGTCTAAGCTGGAAGTAGAGCCGACTCTTATATGGAATTCGTGTGCAAGTTCGCCGACGAGCGGGGGCAAGTCCAGGAAATCCTGGAGTCCGGGCACTCGGAAGCCGATGTCCGCGAAAAATACGCGAAGCAAGGATTGCTGCTCTATTCCGTGAAAGCGCGCGGCGGATTGTCGCGCATTCTCACCGGATCGTTCAGCGTCGGCAAGAAAAAACTTCAGCTCGAGCAATTCCTCATCTTCAACCAGCAATTCGTGACGCTGATCCGCGCCGGGTTGCCGATTCTCAAGGGTCTCGACTTGCTCGCCGGGCGCGTGGCGGCCAACGAATTGCGTCCGCACATTGAAGCGGTGCGCGATCGCGTGAAGCAGGGCATGCTGCTGTCCGCCGCTTTCGAGGAGCAACGCGTTTTTCCGAAAATCTACATCACCTCGGTGATGGCCGGAGAAAAAAGCGGCAGCTTGGAAGAAGTTTTGGACCGCTACATCAGTTACCAGCGCATCGCGCTGGCGGTGCGCAAGAAAGTAATTGCCTCGCTCATCTATCCTTGCGTGCTCATCACGCTGGTCGCCTGCCTGTTGACGTTCCTGATCACTTACGTCGTGCCGAAATTCTCGGAACTCTACTCCAGCCTCGACGCCACGCTGCCGGAAATGACGCAAATCATGATGGCGATCGGCCTGACGCTGCGCGACTATTTGCCGCTGGCGGTTCTGCTTGTCGCGGCGATGATCGGCGGGGCCATGGCGTGGTCGCGGTCGGCGAAGGGCGCGCGTTTCATGGATTCGGTGAAGATGAATACGCCGTTGCTCGGCGAGATTTGGATGAAGTACCAAGTGGCCCAGTTCGCGCGCATGCTGGCCACGCTGCTCACCGGCGGCATTCCCCTGGTGCAGGCGCTGGAAACCGTTGGCGATTCGTTCGACATCTATTTGATTCGCGAAGCGATGAAGACGGCCACCAAGGCGGTCCGCGAAGGGCGCACGTTGTCGTCCGCCTTGGCCGGCTCGAAAATCATGCCGGATCTGGTGGTGGAAATGGTCGAAGTGGGCGAATCGACCGGCGCGCTTTCGCAAATGCTGAACAGCGTCGCCGAGTTTTTCGAGCAAGACGTCGAGACCAGCATGCACGCGGTGATGTCGCTGATCGAGCCGGCGATTTTGCTTTTGGTCGCCGTGGTGGTGGCATTCGTATTGATCTCGCTTTACATGCCAATCTTCTCACTCGCAGAAAGAATGCACTAGAAAGGGAAAATGGTAAACCAAGGCAAGAGGCAAAAGGCAAAAGGCAAAAGGCAAAAGGAAGGAAGAACGCCCAGTTCCTCACTTTTGCCTTTTGCCTCTTGCCGTTTGCCTTTTGCCTTCGTTCCTGCTTACCATGGCTGAAAAACCCAAGAACGGAAACGGCACGGCCATCATGGCCCCGGTGAAAGACACCTCGGCCGACGAAGCGCGGGCCCGCGATCTGGCGTCCCGCTATCGCTGCCCGTTCGTCGATTTGCACGAACATACTATCGACCACGATTTGCTCCGGGCCATTCCCGTGGACCTGATGTTCCGCTACCATTTCGTTCCGCTGCGCGGCCAGGATTCCACGCTCGATATCGCCATCGCCGATCCCAGCCAGTTGCTGCTGGTCGACGAAGTATCGCTGCTGTTGAACAAGCGGTTGCGTTTGCACGTCGCGACACTCGATCAGATCAACGAACTGCTGAAAAAGACCGAGCAGTCGCAGCGCGTGCTGGAAGATGCCACCGAAGGTTTCGCGCTCGACGTTATTCGCGACGAAGAAGGGGAAGGCCGCGACGAAATTTCCATCGAAAGCCTGACGCGCGATACCGACATCAGCCCGGTGATCCGCCTGGTCGACACGACCATCTTCTCCGCGCTGGAGCGGCGCGCCTCCGACATCCACATCGAAACGCGCGACGCCGAAGTAGTGATCAAGTACCGCATCGACGGCGTGCTGCACTATGCGATGCCGCCGATCGCCAAGGAATGGCACTCGACGATCATTTCGCGCATCAAGGTGATGTCGGAACTGGACATCGCCGAACGACGCGTCCCGCAAGACGGACGTTTCCGCGTCCGCTACAAAGGCCGCTCCATCGACTTCCGCGTGTCGATCATGCCGTCGATCCACGGCGAGGACGCGGTGCTCCGCGTGCTCGACAAAGAGTCGATGAGCGAAAAATTCAAATCGCTTTCGCTCGACGCCGTGGGCTTCGACGAAACGGACTTGCGCAAATTCCGCCGCTTGATTCTCGAGCCGTACGGCATGGTGCTGGTCACCGGGCCCACGGGATCGGGCAAAACCACCACGTTGTACGCGGCGCTCAGCGAAATCAAGAACGACGAAGACAAAATCGTCACCATCGAAGATCCCGTCGAGTATCAGATCAAGGGAATCACGCAGATTCCGGTGAACGAGAAAAAAGGACTCACGTTCGCGCGTGGTTTGCGGTCGATTTTGCGCCACGATCCCGACAAGATCATGGTGGGCGAAATTCGCGACAACGAAACGGCGCAGATCGCCATTCAATCGGCGCTCACCGGACACTTGGTTTTCACCACCGTTCACGCCAACAACGTGATCGACGTACTGGGGCGCTTCCTGAACATGGGCGTGGAGGCGTACAACTTTGTCTCGGCGTTGAATTGCATTTTGGCGCAGCGCTTGGTCCGCAACATTTGCCCCGGTTGCCGGCGTCCGGCGGAAGTGACCGAAGATAACCTGCGCGAATCGGCACTCGACGTGGCCGAATGGCGCAGCGTAACGTTCTACGAAGGCGGCGGATGCATGGAATGCTCCGGCACCGGTTTCCGCGGGCGCACCGCGATCCACGAACTGTTGGACTTGTCGGACAAGATTCGCGATTTGATTCTGGAGCGGCGGCCGAGCTCGGAAATTCGCCGCGCCGCGTACGAGGAAGGCATGTCGTCGCTGCGCGAATCGGCATTGCGCAAGGTGAAGCAGGGCATTACCACGCTGAAGGAGATCAACAAGGTCACCTTCATCGAAGGTTAGGATGCAGATTCCGTTCCAACACGTTTTTCGATCGTTGCTCAGCGAGCCGCCGCCCGGTTTGGCTTGCGAGTTCACGCCGCACAGCGTCGCGGTGGCGCGTTGGCGTCCCGGCGCGGTGCAACCGGAACGCGTGTCGGTGCGCGAATTGCCGCCCGAAGCCCTGCGTCCGCAACCGTTGCGCGAGAATTTCGCGGCCCCCACGGCGATCGCCGAGGCGGTGGGATCGGCTCTCGAGGACGCGCAAGCGTCGAACACCGGAAAGCGCCGCCGCGAGATCGCCCTGCTGCTGCCGGACATGAGCGCGCGCGTCACGGTGCTGGCCTTTGAGCAGCTTCCCGTGAAGACCGAAGAGATTTTGCCGTTGTTGCGATTCCGCTTGAAGAAGACCGTGCCGTTCGACGTCGACGAAGCCGCCATCGCTTGGCGAGTTTCCCCGGCACGCGGAGAGGGAACGTCGCGCGACTTGGTCGTCGCGGTGACGCCGCGCGCGATTGTCCGCCAGTACGAAGCGATCTTCGAGCAGTTGGGTTATTTGCCGGGCGAAGTGACGGTGTCGACGGTGGCGGGATTGAATCTGGTGGTCGATGCGCCGGGCGCGGAGTCGGGGTCCATGTTGTTGCGCGGCTCAGGCGGGCAAATGAGTATCGCGGTGACCAGCCAAAACGAATTGCGCATGTTACGGTCCAGCGATTACGGCGACGAGCCGCTTGACGGCGAGGGCGAACGCTTCCGCGACATTTTTTCAAGCGCGGTCTTTTTTCAAGACTCCTACGGCGGAAAAATCGACCGCGTGTGGCATTCCGGATTCGGCGACTTTGCCGATCCGCTATGGTCGCAAATCGAAACCGAGTTAGGCGTCGCGCCCAAGCCGTTGGCCGTTCCCGGTGCGAGCGATCCGCGTTACGCGCCGTATCTGGGACTTTTCGGAATGGTCGCGGAGACGGCCAAGAAAGTCTAGAACGACTATGACTCTGAATCTCGCCACGCAGCCGTTTGTGAATCGCCGGCGTTTCTACACGCTGACCAGCGCCGCCGCGGTGGTGCTGGGATTGACGCTGGCGGTGCTGCTCTCGATTTTTGCGCGCAATTTCCGCAACGAGATCGGCATTCGCAAGCAAATGAAAACGGTGCGCCAGGAAATCGCGCGGTTGGACGAAGATCAGCAACAACTCGAAGAGCGTTTAAAGCGTCCCGAAGCCGCCGACATTCTCGACCGTAACGATTTTCTGAATACGCTGATCCGCCAGAAGGCCGTGTCGTGGACGCGCATCTTCATGGACCTGGAAAAGGTGATGCCCGAGCGTGTGCAAGCAATCTCGCTGCATCCGGTGGCGCAGATTCCCGGCGTGGAAGGCAGCAAGAGGAGCAATGCGCCGGTTTCTTTCGACGGACCGCTGGTCATCGACTTGAAGTTGCAAGTGTCGTCGGAGCAATTCGAAGACCTGGTGAAACTGGTGCGTCACCTCCAGGTTGCACCTTTTTGGAAGCCGGTCGTCAATACGACGGATCCCCAGGCCGACGCCGGAGCGCCAGGCGGGCAGGTAGGCAGAGTTCCCGTCTTTACGAAAGACAAAGACAATCTCTACAAAATGTCGATGAGTGTGAGCTATGCCCAATAATCCACGGCCATCGAATCCGGCCGGCAAAGTGAAGCGCGATCTTTACGAGCACCGCCAATGGGTGCGCGGCGTGCTGATCGCGCTGGTGGTGATCGATGGGCTGTTTCTCTTTTTCAGTTTCCGTCCGTTGGGGCGCAGCTTCGCCGCGCAGCAGGAAGAGCTTAAATCTCTCCGGGAAGACGCGCGGGCCAAACGCGATAGCGTCGCGCGCCTCCGCAAGATCGAAGCGACGCTCAAGGAATCCGCGAAACTGGGCGACCAGTTTTACTCCACCAAGTTCTTGCCGGCGGAAACCGGCTTCGCCACGATCATGGAAGAAGTGGAACGCTTGGCGAATTCCAGCGGCGTGCGCAAGAGCTCGGTCTCGTACGGCGTCCAGGAGATTCAGGGCCGGCCCGACCTGGAAGGCGTGACCATCGACACCACCATCGACGGCGATTACGCAAAGATCGTGCGCTTCGTAAATCAATTGGAGCAGTCGCAGTTGTTCTTGATTGTCGATTCGCTCGGCGTGCAGAGCTCGACCACCGGTAAGGCGACGAAAGTGGCGGTCACGGTGAAATTGCTGACGCTGTTCCGCATGCCGAAAGGGATGCCAGTTCCGGGCGAAGTGAAGCCGTCGCCGGCGCCCGAGGCCAAGCCGGATGACGCGCCTCCCCCGCCGGCCACCAAGCCGTTCGACACGAAACCGTCCGGTGGAAAAGTCGCGCAATTGAATCCGGCGCCGCAAGGAGACGCGCGATGAAGAGCGGCGAAAAGAAAAAACTGGCCTTCGCGTTCGGATTCCTGGTGCTGGCCTTCACGTATTTGTATTTTTCGCTATTCGGCAACTCGTCGGCGCCGAAACCGGTGGCCGAAGACGCCACCAGCCGCCGCCAGAGCGCGCTGAACTCGCTGACCAAGAACGAGGCCACGCCGTTTACACCCGGGCCCGCGCGCAAGGGACGCACGATCGTCGACGCGCTGGCCGTCGATCCCGTGCTGCGCCTCGATCTGCTGGCGAAGATGCAAAACGTGAAGTATGAAGGCAGCGACCGCAACATTTTCCAGTTTTACACGGCGCCTCCGCCGCCGATGCCTACGGTGGTCAAGTCGCCGATCGTGGCAACCAATAATCAGGCGCCGCCTCCCGGACCGCCCCCTGCGGCGCCGACGCCTTCGATCCCACTGAAGTATTATGGAATCGTGACCACGCTGCGCACGCAAGCGCGCAAGGCGTGCTTGCAGGACGGCGATGATATTTTCGTAGCCGCCGAAGGCGAAACGGTGAACAAGAAGTATCGCGTGCTGAAGATCACGGAGCAGGGCAGTGAGCACACCGTGGAAGTGGAAGACACCACTTCGCACGTGAAAGCGAAGATTCCGTTACAGGAAGACAAGGCTTCCTGATCGCTATGAAAGCCGGCCCCATGAAAAAGCGCGAAGAAGGCTGGGCCATGTTGACGGTCCTGCTGTTTTTCGCCATTTTCCTCATTACGATGGCCGTGGCTCTGCCGCTTGGCGCGTTTGAAGCGCGCCGCCAGCACGAAATGGAGTTGATGGATCGCGGCAAGGACTACATGCGCGCGATCCAGCTTTACTACCGCAAGTTTCGCCGCTATCCGAGTCGCCTGGAAGATCTCGAGAACACCAACCAGATTCGTTTTCTCCGCAAACGCTGGACAGATCCCATGACCGGAACCCAGGAGTGGCGCCTGATCCATATGGCTCCCAACGGCATGTTGGTGGATTCCGTCCTCACCGCGCCCGGCGCCACGGGATCGACCGGCGCACCCGGCTCGGTCGCGGGGCTGAACCCATCGGCGGCCGGCAGCACCAGCCTCTCTACCAGTATTTCGATGCTCACGCCGGTCGGCGGCACGTCGGCCGGCACGTCCACCGGATTTTCCGGGCAGCCCACGGTGGTCGGCGCGGGAATCGCGGGCGTCGCGAGCAAGAGCGAAAAGGCCAGCATTCTGGTGTACAACTCGCGGCAGAAATACAACGAGTGGGAGTTCATCTACGATCCGCGCAAGGATCCGTTGATGACCGCGCAAGGTGGCCTTGGCGGTCAGCCGGGTCAACCAGGACAGCCCGGGCAGCCGGGCCAACCCGGCGCGCCTGGTCAGCCGGGACAACCGGGCGGTCCCGGCGGCGTGGGCACGTTCGGCGGCGCCGGCACCGGCTTTGGGTCGGGGGCTGGCTCGACCAATCCTCCAGGCAGTACTGTAGGAGTTCCCAACATTCCTGGGACGACGATTCCGCATCCGTAAGTCGGCCTGTGCGCTCCTGTAACATTTACTTACAAGGTCCGTCCTTTCACTTTTTCTTATTCCGGGGATTCCCAAACCGGGCTACAATCACTCTGAAGCGTGACTCGGCCAATTCTTCTCATCGAGGACGAACAGGCGCAGCGGGAACTGGTGCGCCATGTGCTGGAACCTCGCGGTTTCGAGGTAACCGAGGCACAAAACGGCGGGGAGGGGATTGCCTTCCTCGAGCGGAAGGAGTTTGCCGTGATCATCTTGGACTTGCGAATGCCCGGCGGCAGCGGGGAATTCGTGATCCAGTGGATCCTGGCGAACCGGATTCACCTGCGCAATCGCGTCCTGATCTGCACCGGCGACTTGCTCTCTCCTGGACTTGAGGTTTTTCTCAGCAAGCTGGAACTTCCCATGTTGGCGAAGCCGTACCTGCTCGGTCAGTTGATCGAGGCGGTAGAGAAAATCGCCGGCGGCTTTGGTCCGCCGAAGCAATTGCTGGAGTCGCGAGCCACTGCCGGCCGCAACTAATTTCCCTTCAATTTTTCCCGATTGAACTGCGTGATGATGCGGCGAACGTACGCGTCGGTCTCGCGATAGGGCGGGAGTCCCTTGTACGTTTGTACGGTGCCGGGACCGGCGTTGTAGGCCGCCAGCGCCAGCGCCAGATCGTGGCCGTACTTGTCGAGAAGCTGGCGGATGTACGCCGTTCCCGCTTCCACGTTGGCCGGGGCATCGAAGACGTTCGACACGCCGAGCTCGCGAGCGGTCGCGGGCATGAGCTGCATCAGTCCCGACGCGCCTTTCGGTGACACCGCGCGCACGCTGCCCGCCGATTCCGCGGCGATCATGCAGCGAATCAGCACCGGATCGAGTCCATGGCGCGCGCTGGATACGCGGATCAGGTCGTCGAGTGTGACGTGCAGCGCGTCCGGCTTGGTGGCGGGTTTTGGGTCGGGTGTCGCGCTAGGTGCGGGTGCTGCCTTCGCGGGTTCAGTCGCCGGCGCATCGGTGATGAATCTGTCGATATCGCCCGTGGACATGTCGGCCGTGCCGCCCCCGGGCAGGAACAAGTGAACGACGTCGCCTTCGGTTTCATGGCGGTCGACGGCGATGGTGAATCCGTTTTTGAGAAGTGCCGATTCCGCGCTTGCCGAAATGGCCGCCAGCGCCAAGACCACCCAGAACCGGAGAGCGACACGCATCCTTGTATTGTAAGACGGATTAAAGCGGCCCGGCGTTGACCAAAATCGTCGTGGTCGGTTGAATTCTTGCGGCTCTGCCGCGTCTTTGTGCGGAAAGGCTCTGCCTTTCCAGGCGAGGCTACGCCTCGGCCCTGGAGTTTGGACATTTTGCTTGGCAATGGCAAAAGCGAATTTCCAAGCCCGCGAATGCGGGCGCCTCGCATAAAGCCTAGGGCGTGCGCCGAGCGTCTTTTGCGAGGCGAAGCCCTGGGAAGATTCCCGAAGAAATGGAAGCCCGCGAAGCCGGGCGCTCGACAACGTCGTTCGGATCGAAAACCGCGGTGTCGAGCGCCCATTTCATGGGCTTCCCTGTTTCTCGAACGGCACCCCAGGGCTTCGCCTCGCAAGAAGACGCTCGGCGGGCGCCCTGGGCTCTATTCGAGGCGCCTGCTGCGCAGGCTCGGGGACAGAATGTAATCGAACACTCGCCAACGTGGCACGGAAATGTCCAAACTCCCAAGGCGAGGCTACGCCTCGCCCGCAAGGCGCAGCCTTGCGAAAGTATTTTACAGGCGTTTCGGAAAGGCAAAGCTTTTCCGCACAAAGAAGCGGCGGAGCCGCAAAGCGCCCTTTGGTTCAAGGTGACCAATTCCGGTTAGAGTTATAGTGCGCGCCCAGCAACAGAGGCGGAACGAAAACAATATGAAGAGGAATTTGGTCCATGGATTGGGCGACGATCTGCGTCCCGAATACGACGTGAAGATTTTTAGGAACGGGATTCGGGGGAAGTATCTTTAGCAGGCGACGGCCACAACGAACGTTGTACTCACTACTTCGACCTCATCACAAAAGCCCAAAGCGTCTCGCCCGCCCCGACCACCACGTACTGCTCGCCGTCGAGCTCGTAGCTGATGGGACCGTTGCTCACCGACGATCCCAGGCCCGCGTGCCACAGGATCGCGCCGGTCGTCGCGTCGAGCGCGATGACGTTGTTCGATCCGTCGCCCGCGAACAGCAAATTTCCTGCTGTGCTCATCAGGCCCGCGCGCGATCCTGTTTGCCACGGATGCACCCAGCGAATTTTGCCGGTGCGATAGTCGATGGCCTCGATCATGGTTTCCAGTGTCGCGCCGCCTTCGTCGATTCCGCCCCATCCCATGGGATTCGCGTCGGGATCGAAGACGTAGTACACGCTGTACGCGCGCGACGCGTTCACGTAGAACAATCCCGTTTGCGGGCTGAAGGTCGGCGGCGGCCAATTTGTCGCGCCGCCTTGATTCGGCGACACGAGCGAGCCATCGAGTTGCGGCATCTTCGCGGGGTCGGGGATCGGTGAGCCGTTTTTGTCGACGCCCTTCGCCCAATTCACTTTCACGTACGGCGTCGACAGGAGATTTTTTCCCGTGGCCCGATCGAGCACGAAAAAATATCCGTTGCGCGCCGCCAGCGCCAACATCTTGCGCGGCTGGCCTTCCCAATCGGCGTCGAACAACACGGGAACTTGCGTGGCGTCCCAATCGTGCGTGTCATGCGGCGACGCCTGGAAATACCATTGCATTTTTCCAGTGTCGGGATTCAACGCCACAACGCACGCCGTGAAAAGATTGGCGCCTTCGCGATTCTTGTGCGCGATCACCGGCTGCGGATTGCCCGTGGTGATGTAGAGCAAGTTCAGCGCGGGATCGTAGGTGGGTGGCTGCCACGTCATGCCGCCGCCGTGCTTCATCATTTCTTCGTTGGGCCACGTCTCCGAGCCGGGATCGCCTTTTTTCTGCGGCACCGTGTAGAAGCGCCACTTCATCGCACCGGTTTCGAGATTGTAGCCGGAGACATATCCCGGGCGGTCGAGATCGTCGCCGCTGACGCCGGTGATCAAAACGTCGTGAACCACCGTCGGCGCGAGCGAGCCGTAATAAAACTGGTCGAGATCACAAATCGGAACGGCCCAGCGTTGTGACCCGTCTTTGATGTTCAACGAAACCAGATGGCAGTCCGGCGTTTCCACGTAGAGCCAATCGTGAAACACCGCCACGCCGCGATTGCCGATGTGCGTGCCGCCCTTGGAGGTCCACTTGAAGGTCCAAATCTCACGGCCGTTTCGCGCGTCCACGGCCCACACGTGATCGGGCGCGGCGAAATACAAAATACCGTTGATCTCCAGCGGCGTCGCCTTGATGCTGCCGGGATTTCCGGAGGCGTGATACATCCACGCCAGCGTCATCGTGCGGACGTTCGATGAATTGATCTGCTTGAGCGTGCTGAAGCGGCGTCCCGAGTAGTCGCCGTGATACGTGGGCCATGTGTCGGTCGGTTGCTCGAGCAGTTTTGCGGGATCGAGTCCGACTTGACCGAATAGCGGCGCGGCCAGGGCGAGAATGAAAGCAAATCGGCGCGTGGTCATTTCAGTGTCACCAGATACGCCAGAAGATCGTGCATGTCTTTGTCGGTGTATTTGTCGAGCAGCGCGTCGTGCGCGGCGAAGGGATCGTTTTTCACCACTTTCACGTCGGGCGTTCGGGCCCACGAATGATAGACACCCTGCGCGTCGCGCAGGGCCACGGTGAAATCGTCGAACGCCGCGGGATAGCCGGTCACGGGCGGCGCGCCCGCGGCCGTCACTGTAATCGTCACGCGCGGGCGATTCGGTCCGCGGGCGTTTCGGGGAGAAACAATCCGTAACTCCAGCGCCGGTACGTCGTACTTCGCGCCGATCTTGGCAAGATCGCCGGTCACCGAATGGCACGCGGTGCAACCGCCTGCTCCATTGAAGAACGCCGCGCCCGCCTTCGCGTCGCCGGTCAACAAATCTTGCTGATGGAAAATCGGCGATCCACGCAGCGTGTCGTAGACCTGCTCATGGATGAAGTGCACCACGTCGCTGAGATTTTCGCCGGTCAGCGAGGAAATCGGATGTCCGCTTTGCAGCGGATGTCCTTTTTTAAGGTACGGAATGATCTCACTGCCATAGCGATCGTGCAGCACCATCTCCGAGCGAACCAAGTTGGCTCCTTGCGGTCCGCCGCGGGCCTGCGTTCCGTGACAGTTGATGCATTCCGCCGCCCACACTTTGCGTCCACGCTCGGCGGCGGCGAAATCCACCAGGTGTTTGTCCGCTGATCCGGCCTGGACTCCGCGTCCGCCGCCTTTCACCGATCCTTCGCGCCGCATCAGATACTCGATGATCAGGGCAAATTCGTCGGGTGATCCTTTCGCGCCCAGGCCCTGCATCTTCTGGATCGTTTGCGTCCACTGATCTTTGGACCGCGGAGGCATGGAGAAGTCGGTGGCGTGGCACACGCCGCAGACTTTGCGGAACGTGCTGTACGCCGTTTCCGGATTGTATTCCTGCGCGTGGGCGGATGCGGCCCCAACGAACAGGGCGAAGAGGAGTAGGAACGGAGCTAAACGTTGCAAATCTCGATCGCTTTCTTGAGCACCGCGGCGGGATCGTGTCCCGGCGCGGGAGAATACTCGTGTGAGAGGAACCCAGTGAATCCCAGATCGGCAATGGACTGCGCGACGAAGCGATAGTTCAGCTCCTGCGTTTCGTCGATGTCGTGGCGTCCGGGATTTCCGCCTGTGTGGAAGTGCCCGATCCACTGAAAATTGTCGCGGATGTTGCGCACGATGTCGCCGTCCATGATTTGGGCGTGGTAAATGTCGTAGAGGATTTTCACACGCGGCGAGTTCACGCGCTTCACCACGTCCACGCCCCAGGCGATGTGGTCGAACATGTAATCCTTGTGATTCACCTTGCTGTTCAAATACTCGATACAGATGTTGACGCCTTTGTCTTCGGCGTGCGCCTTCACGGAATTGAGAAACGCCACGCAATTGTCCGCACCCTCGCGGTCGTCCATGCCTTTGCGATTGCCGGAGAAGGTGATGATGTTCGGCGCGCCGTTCGCCGCGGACAAATCGATCGCCGCGGCCATCAGCGGCGCCAGTTTCGCGTGATTCTCCTTGCGGTTCAGCGCTTCGGGAATGTTGCCGCCCGGTCCCGGCGGATACATCGACGGCACGAGTCCATATTTTTTCAGCAGCGGCCACTGATCGGGTCCGATCAGATCGAATCCCTTGATGCCGCACTCGGCCGCGATCTTGCAGCAATCTTCGAGCGATGTGCCGCGCGCGAAAACGCCTTGTGTGACGCCTTGTTTCAACCGGCCGGTACTGGGCGGTTTGGCGGACTGTCCGTGCAGCGCGACTCCGGCGATTGTCGCGCCCACTGCGGAAACGAAATCTCTTCGACGCATGTTCATTCTCCTGGAGACGTTTCCCATCTTCGACTGCGCAACGAGTCTTGTCAAGGTCTCAGGTCAGTTTTTCGAACTTGCCATTTCGATAGACAAACAGGGTATCGGTGAGTCCATAGCGCGATTCGCGCAACGACTGCGTCGCCATTTCATTGAGTTTGGCGATTCCAGCGGTATTTCGCGACCCCGTGAAAAGCAGAAGTTCCCGCGACGGCACGGCGACGACGATGTCGCCGTCTACTTTGATCTGGCCGCCGCTCCAAAGATGGTCGACAAGCAAGAGGCTCGCCTCGTAGTCGCCGCCGACCGAGATCATGGAAACGAGCGGTCCAATGTGCAATTTCGGCTCCGGAAGAAGTTGCCGCAAGTTATGGATCGCCAGATCTCGCAGTTGCGTCCTGGCGAATCCGGACTCTTGGAACAGCTTGGGAGTGAGATAGCGCATGCTGGTTGGATTATCTTCCGCATAGACGACAACCAATTCGTCGTTGAAGTCGTCGAACACCAGTTCCAGGGGACTTGCCAGGCCGCGATTGATCTCTCTGGTCCACCCTCTGTCTTTGATGATCGGTACGATACGCGCGGTATCAAACGAATCACGCGCGCTAAATCCCTCGATTTGTGTTGCCACGTGTCTTCGCAACAGTTCTTGGCGCATTCTGGGACTCCGGTTGTACTCCGCATGCAGATTGTCCAGGAAGGCCGTGGATTCCTTTCCCTGAGCGTCGCGGATGTGAATCTCACTCATGCTCTTCACTGTGATGGTTGCACCCGGCGCCGCCGCGCGCAATTTATCGACAAACTTGGCGCAGAGCTTTTCGCGCGAGATCGGCGCGGCGCGGTACCGGAAGTAGGCGAGGCAAACCACCCCAACGAAAAAGACGCAAACGAGAATGAGAGGGAGGTAGTCCAAGAGTTTCATTCTAGCGCAAGCACTTGGTGTTCGAAAAATCTCGTGCACATCGCTGAATTTCGTTGTGCTAGAATCAAACGCTGCAGCCGGAGTTACTTTTGAGTTACTTCCCCTGGGTGCATTTGTCTGTTAGCTTGTTTGAAACAGGTGAGTTCAACTATGTTCAAGCCAACTGAAACGTTTTCGAGTGAAGAAGTCGCCGACCTCTCGGGCGTGACCGCCCGTCAACTGCAGTGGTGGGATGAAAAGGGCGTCGTGTCGCCGCAACATCACGGCCATCGCCGCCGCTATCGCCTGGAAGAATTGCTGGAAGTCACGGTGATCTCCGAACTCCGCGACAAGGGCTTTTCGCTCCAGAAGATCCGCAAGGTTCTGCGCTTCTTGCAGCGCGAACTCGGCCGCCGCCTCGCCGACTTGCTGAAGGCCTCGAGCGACTACCATCTGCTCACCGACGGGAAAAATATTTTCCTCGAAGACAACCACAAGAAAATCATCGACCTCTTGAAGAACTCGCGCCAGCCGATCATTTCGGTCTGCTTGACGGACCAAGTGCGCCGCCTGGAATTGGAAGCGAAGCAAAGCGACATGTTCAAGAAGCGCGCCGGACGCGAAACTGTGGAGGCGGCGCGCCCGTCACGCCGCGCGACGGCGTTGGCCTCGCGGGCATAGACCTAGCCTAACGTCCGTTCTTGCTCTTTTTCAAGGTGTCCCGGCATGAAATTCCGCGCCGAGAGACAAGGCCGCGTTCGTCAGTCGACGACGAGTACACACCCCGAGCAAAGGCGCGGAATTGACGCGCAGTTGGCAGAAGCGATGAAGGGACCATTCTACGGTCCCTTCACAGTCGAAGAAATGATCAAGCACATCGAGGGAATGGTCAAGAAGCGTGCAGCCGCACGCAGGCGGCGCCGTCATTCACGCTCGCGCACGATATAAAAATCTTTTCCCACACGCAGCCGTGCTATAACTCAAGGCCAGCGTTCCCGCGTCCCCCCAAGAGGAGTAGTCTATGGGCAAGTTCCGGCTCGTTGCTGCGGCCGCCATCGTGTGGTCGCTTTCCTGTGCCTCCCAAAGCAAGACCGCTGTCGTCGAGGATTTCAATTCCGCTCCCTTAAGCTTCGAGGCGAATTCGAGCCAAGCGCCGTCGAACGTCAAGTTCGTCGCGCGAGGCGCGGGGTACTCGGTGGTGCTCGCTGCCGACGAGGTGATCCTCAACAATGGCGCGGGACGCTCGCCGGTGCGCATGAAACTCGCCTATGGCACGGCGCCCACGGTCGAAGCGCTTGACGCGCTGCCGGGACGCTCCAGCTATTTCATCGGCAACGATCCGTCGAAGTGGCGCACGGGCGTCGCGCAATACGCACGCGTGCGCTATCGCAACGTGTATCCCGGCGTCGACGTGATTTTCTACGGCACGCGTCAACGCCTGGAATACGACTTGATCGTCGCGCCGGGCGTCGACGTATCGAAAATTGCGTGGGAGTTTTCCGGCGGCGGCAAGTTGCAACTCGATCCTCGCGGCGATCTCGTGCTGAAGACAAGCGGCGGCGAGTTGCGGCAAGCGCGCCCGCGCGTTTATCAGGAAGCGCACGGCGGGCGGCAGTTCGTCGATTGCGATTACGTGGTCAAAGGCCGGCACTCGGTGGGATTCCGCGTCGCGAAATACGATTCGTCCAAGCCGCTGATCGTCGATCCTACGCTCGCCTTCACCACGTACTTGGCCGGAAGCAACGTGGACTTTATTCAAGGCTTGGCCATCGACACTTCCGGGAATCTGTACGTGGTCGGCCAAACCAACTCCACGAGTTTTCCTGTGACCACGGGCGTCGTGCAGACGAAGATCGGCGGCGGCATCGACTTTTTTGTCGCCAAGCTCAGTTCCAGCGGAACGGTGATTTACTGCACCTACGTGGGCGGTTCAGGCAACGAATTTCCGACGGGCATCGCGGTCGATGCTTCAGGCAACGCCTACATCACGGGATCGACCTCGTCGAAGGATTATCCGGTCACGGCGGGCGTGGTGCAGGGCACTTTCCAAAGCGCGCCTCCGCCGAGTTCGACAGGCTCAAACGCCGTCCTCACGAAGCTCAACGCCGCGGGCACCGCGCTTGTCTATTCCACCTACATTGGTGCTTATGGCAGCGGATCGAACGCGATTACGGTTGATTCGACCGGCGCGGCCTACGTCACCGGTCACGCGTCCAGCGGTCTTGCGCTGGTAAATGCTTTCCAATCCACGCCCGGCGGCGCGTTTATCGAAAAGGTGAATCCGGCCGGCACGGCTTACTTGCTTTCAACGTTCCTGGGAGGCAGCGGCATTGACTACGGGAATGCCATTACGCTCGATTCGTCGGGCAACATTTATGTCGCGGGATACACGAACTCGAAGAACTTTCCGACTGTTAAGCCGGTCCAGGCGTCCCTGGCGTCGACTTCCGGCTACAACGTGTTTGTGGCAGAGCTGAACGCCGCGGGTTCGGCGCTCCTGTTCTCTACTTACTTTGGCGGCAGTGTCAACGACCTGGCCACTGGCATCGCGCTCGACAAGGACGGCAGCATCGTGATCACGGGACAAACAGCGTCGCCGAATTTTCCGACGACGAGCGGCGCGTTTCAGACCACCTTCGGCGGGTCGGCCACCAACACCAACAGTTTTGTGACGAATGCGTTTGTCGCGAAGTTCGCACCGGCGACGTCGTCGGCCGGTGCGGAATCGGTGCATGAGCCCGACGGCGCAACCGCCACGGGATTCAACCTCAATTTGAGTACGTTTCTCGGCGGCAGCGGAGCGGACGTAGGCTCCGCGGTTTCGATCGACACGAACCAGACGTATTACGTCACAGGAAATACAACCTCCATGAATTTTCCGGTGATGAACGCGGTACAGCCGACTCTATTGGGCGGCTACAAGAATGCGTTTCTCGTGGCATTCGATAAACTCGGCAAATTTCTGTTCGGCACGTATCTCGGAACGCAAGGTCCCACTTATGGGTTCGGCGTCGTGACCGATCAACAGCAGAACGTCTATGTCGCCGGCGAGGGCGCGTGCACAGGGACTCCGAATTGTCCGGTCACGAACTTCGCAGCGGGAGTCGTGGAGAAGATTACGCCCGTTGTCCAGCCGCCGTGCACCTACTCGATCTCGCCGGGTGGAAGAACTTATGGGGTAATCGAGATTAGCGACTCCTTTAGCGTATCGTCGCCGCCGGGGTGTACTTGGACTGTAGGGACTTCCTCGTCCTTCATCACCATTGACGCTGATCAATCGTTTGGGATGCTTGTCAGCTTTTCGCTATCAATGAACAGCACCGGCTCTCCACGTGTCGGGACGATAACAGTCACAGGACAAAACGGTCAAAGCATAGACTTCTTGGTTACCCAAACGACATGCACGTATGACTGGTCTCCGTTTTCTCTTAACTTCGGTGCCTTACCTGGGTCGATGTCCATAAGCGTTGTTACCCAGCCTGGGTGTTCATGGACCGCCGACACCGATGCCACTTGGCTCACTATCTCTCCATCATCCGGTACTGGCTCGGGATCAATCGTCGTTGTCGCCATGGCCTATCCGAGCGCAGGGACGAGCCGGCACGCAATCTTGTTCTTGACCGGCACCTCAACTACCACCACCGGCCGAGCTATTGTGTTCCAGTACCCGCCTCCCGAGCCGGCTCAGGGCGGGACGGTTAGCTCGGCAGGATCGAGCGCTGCTACGGGCGGCGTCATCGGCTCCACATATGGTACAAATTTGGCCCCGACCACCGCGGGCGCCACGCTGAACGCGCAAAACATGCTGCCGACAACCATCGCCAGCGATCCGGGCAACACAACGGTTTCGGTGACGGGAACGCCGACGCATTCGGTGGATCGCTTGGGAATTGGAGCCGGTGCCGGTGCCACGACAACGATCAACGCTCCGCTGTTTTTCGTCTCGCCGACGCAAATCAATTTTCAGATGCCGTGGGAATTTGTCGGCGCGCAGCAGGTTTCCTTGGCCGTGACGAGTTTTGGCGTGACCAGCGCGCCGGTCACCGTGAATCTCGCGAATCCCTCGCCGGCGATTTTCTCGATCAACCAGCAGGGAACAGGCCAGGGCGTGGTGCAGCTCGCGAACTCAACGACATTCGCCGCGCCCTCGGGAAGCATTCCCGGCGTGCAGTCGAGTCCCGTGACGCGCGGCAATTTCGTGACGATCTATTGCACGGGACTCGGCGCGGTGACGAATCAGCCGGTCGATGGCGCGCTGAGTTCGGGGACGAACTTGTCACTGGTAGTTGCCACGGTCACGGCAACCGTCGGGGGAGTGAACGCCCCCGTCAGTTTTGCGGGTCTCGCACCGGGATTCGTGGCGCTGTATCAGGTGAACGTCCAGGTACCCACGGGCGCCAACACCGGCAGCGCGATTCCGCTCGTCATCAACGTAGGCGGCACGGCGTCGAATACGGTGACAATCGCGGTGCAGTAATTCGGAGTGCTGAGTCCTGAGTGCTGAGTCCTAAGTTCTGAGTAAGCTGGATGCTTCACTCAGGACTCAGCACTCAGCACTCAGGACTATAAGGTTATTCGGGACGCTTGCGTTCTGCCCGCGCTTTCGCCACGATCGCCTTCACGTCGGCCATCAACTCCGGCACGTGATACGAAATGCCGTCCTTGATGGTCCACTCGACGCCGCCGGTGTGTACGGCCTTGCCGTCCTTGATGTCCTCGACGCCGGTGGGATAGAGCACCTTCAAATTTTCCACGGGATTTCCGTTGACGATCAACAAGTCGGCGAGATAGCCGCCGCGCACGCGGCCGAATTCACGCTCGTGTCCGAGCACGCGCGCGCCGTTATTGGTGGCGTGCTGCAAAACCTTGAGCGTTGGGAAGCCCGCTTCCTGGTGCAGTTCCAATTCGCGCAGCAGTCCAAAGCCGTACATCTGATAAATGAATCCGGCGTCGTCGCCCGTCGCGACGAGTCCACCGCGGCGCTCGAATTCGCGCACCGCCGCCATCCAGATGCGATAGTTTTCCTTCCAAAACGTTTCGTCGGTCGACGACCAGCCGAAGAAATACGATCCGTGATTGCGCGGGTTGGGTTTGAAATACTCTTCCAACGTGGGATGCAAGTAGTCGGCGAACCACGGCTGCGTTTGCGCGCGTTGCAGATCGCGGCTCGCTTCGTAGATGTCGAAGGTGGGCACCCAGGCGACGTGCTTTTCGATCATCGCGTCCAAAACTTTCATCAGTTTCTGCTGATCGGCTTCGCGCCACAAGTGTCCGGCCCAACGGAAACGGTCGGTTTCGTTGTTGTAGTTGTAATTCGTGGGGAAGGCCTGCACGCCGTCGGGCAGCGCGGCGTCGGGAATGCCGTACCAGTGTTCGATCGAGCGGCTGCCGAAGTTGATGTCGTCCCACGCGTTCGTTTCCTCTACGCCAATATGATGCGCAATTGGCAGATTCAGCTTGTGCGCTTCGTCTTCCACCGCTTCCATCACGTCGCGATAAATCCCTAGAAGCTTGATGCCGTCGGCGCCCATCTCTTTCAACTGGCGTACGCGCTGGCGTCCTTCCTCGGGCGTGTTGATGCGTCCCAGCATCGGATACGCGAAGATGCGCGGCGCAGCGACTTCGCCCTTCGCGCTTTGCTCGCGGAGCTTCAGTGTTTTCGCCGTGTCGCTGCCGACGTCGCGGATCGTGGTGATGCCGCACGATAGCCAAATCTTCAGCTCGTAGTCGAGGGGTTGCGGCGTTCCGCCGCGTTCCTCTTGAATGTGTGCGTGCGCGTTGACCAGCCCCGGCATCACGTATTTTCCCGTGGCGTCGAATTCCACCGCGCCTTCCTGCGCGGGCCGCCGCGCGCCTCCCATGCCCGGCGTGCGTCCCGCCGACACGGCGTCGGTGGGCACGACGTCGACGATGCGATTGTTCTCGATGATGATGTCTTTGGGACCCGCCGCCGGCGTGCCGTTGCCCTCAATCACCATCGCGTGGCGAATGATCAACCGCGGATAGCGATGGCCGTGCTGAAGCGTCTGCGCCGAAAGCAATGAAGCGAGCGTGAGTACGAGTGCTGCAATTGTTCGCATGGAAACGGATAGTAGCACAAGTAGGACTGGTGTCCGATCATGCCCTAATTTGCGTTGTGTTGTTGTCAGAACCATTCGCGGTAGCGAATGGGTTCGCTAGCGTCGGCCGCGCAGACGACTCCCGTCGAACGCGGAATAATCCGAATTTGCGTTGATTGGAACCGTCGGTGTCGGAAGGGCCAGCGAGCCCATTCGCTACCGCGAATGGTTCTGACAACGGCAACACAACCATGGCGCAAATTAGGACCTCTTACGGAACTTGAATCGCATTGAGCGATCCGGCGACTTTGCCGTCGGCGTCGAGCGCCACCGTGCTGAGGCGATATTGTCCGGCGGGGACTTCCAACACCAGCGACGCATTCACGCCCTGCTGCTTCATCGATTCAAACTTGCCGTCCGTCAGCGCGAATTCCATTGAGCCTTCCTTGCCCGCGACAAAATTCCCGCTCGGGTCGAGCACCGCCGCCACAAACGTCAGCTTTTGCGTGTGGCGATTGTTGCGTGCGCCGAACTGGAGACCCTTGAGATCGACGTGAAGCGTCACCGGCACCGCGATTTTGCCGTTGGCGAGCTTGGTCGATTGTCCTAAGCTCGGCTTCAGCGGAAAATCCGCCGCCGGTTTCGTGGAAAGCACTTGCGCATCGAGTCGCGCTCGCATCGCGGGGTCCTCGCCGGGCGCCGCCGCTTCTTTCGACGGGTAGTAGCCGAGACGCGCTTCCAAATGACTCGCGCCCATTTGGTTTGACCCCGGCGTCTTCAGCGCGACTTCGATGCGGCGGAATTTCTCGCCCTCGCCTTGATGCATCGCGAGCAAGTAAGTGACCGCGGGAATGTCGCCGAACTCGCGGTAGCCGCGAGAGAATTGGTCGCCGTCACGGTGGAAAAACAGTCCTCCGGTGTCGGCGGCAAACACGGCCATTGCTTGCTCGGTGCCTAGGCGGCTCACCGTAAACGTATACGTCGAGGGCGGCAGCTCGTAAACCGGTTCCGCCAGCGAAGCAGGCGATTCCTTCAGCGCGCTCTTGGTGTCGATCACGTTGATTACCACGTTGGCCGCGGCCGTTTGCGAAATGACGGCGTCTTGTTCTTTTTCCGGCATGCCCATGAAGCCGGGCGAGAGAATCACGATGGCGCGTCCGCCGCGCATCTTGGCGAGATCCTTATCGTACGCGGAGATCAAGTCGAGGAAATGTCGGGAAATGAATTCGCCGCTCCACGCGAGGTCGATGCCGGTGGACGATTGGCCGGCCGGCGCGGGCGGATCGTACGTGGATCGCTCTTTACCGGGGATTTGTCCCGGCTGCACGCGTGTGGGTGGCGCCAGTAGCGGCGTGGCGTGCTGCTGGATTCGCTCGATCGCTCCGACCAGGGCGTCCTTGTCGCCGATGAAATCGGTGACGCGTCCGGAAAACGTTGTGGCGATCGATACAAGATCGTCCGCCGCGATGCCGTCTCTCACAAATCGCACCGCGACGGACTTCGCGCGCAGCAGTTGTCCCGTCGACGAACCGTAATCGTCAAAGCAAAGCGCGATGTATTTGTGGCCGGCCGCGCCAAACGCGTTGACGGCTTCGATGGGAATTTCTTTGCCCTGATCCGAAAGTTGGAAATCCACAGACTTCAAGCCGGAAACGGCGCGTCCATGTGCATCACGCACTGCAACGGCGACGGGAAGAAAAAGCTCGCCGGCGGCCAATCCGCTGGGCGCGCTCGGCGCGTATGCGCGACTTGCCACGCGGACTTCTGGTTCCTCCGGCGGACGCTGCGCCGACGCGCAAAGGGCGATCACGGTGACGATGGCTGAGAATCCACGAGACATAAGGCTATCGAAACGGATGGTAGCACAACGGCCAAACACCCGGCCTGCGCTAATGTACGTGCTCGTCTAACTGCGGCGTTTGCGGAAAATCAAAGGTCGCGCCGGCCAGGTGCGCGCCTATGTATCCGATCCGGGGATTGTGCGGATCGAGCTTGAAAAACACGGTGCCGTCGATCACGTCGCCGGGCTTGAGCGTTTGATCCGGTAGGATGATCGCCGAGGCGGTGGCCAGCGCGCGCATTTTTCCTCCGCCGCCCATGTTGGAAAGCACCGCGTGTTTGCGTGCCTCGTAATAACCCACGGTTTTCTGGTTCGCGAAACCGAAGAGCATCGTCTCGTAGGCGTTCACGAGTTCTCCCATCGCCTTGGAGTTCGAGCGCTGCTGGATTTCGTCGAGCACGCTATCTTCCAGCGATCCGTTGATCATCGCCGTGCCCGGATCCTGACGGATCTCGAAAAACTGCGGCGCGACATGCACAGGTTTCTTCGATCCGTTGCTGATCCACACTTGGATCGTGGAATACTCCAGGATCGTGCGATTCAATGGCGCCACCATCACCGTGACGCCTTGCTTCGCGAGCATCGAGTACGACAGGCCGCGATACGGCATTTCGACGCTGTGTTGTTGCACCTGCGGTTCCGGGTCTTGCTCGGGCGCTGCTTGTTTCGGTTGCGGCGCGGCGGGCGGCGAATCCGGTGCGGTTGGTTTCGGTTCGGGCGCGGCCTTCGGTTTTTGCGGGGGAACGACCGGCGCGGGCGGAAGAGTTTGTTGAAAACCTGACGCCAGAAACATCGCGAGGGCGAGAACAAGTCTTCCAACCACCATGGCGTGAATATATCATGGCGCTATGTCCGCTTATTTTCATTACCGCTCATTGGAGGAATTGCAAAGTGACGCCGCCCAGCGCGGGCTGCGCATCCCCTTGGAAAGCGATCGCGCGAAAGTTCAAGCGACGCTATCGTCACCCGTGCAAGTTGGCGGCGTGCGCGTGGGCAATCGGCTGGCGATTCATCCGATGGAAGGATGCGACGGCGAACTCGGCGGGTCGCCGGGAGAGCTGACCAAGCGCCGTTACCGGCGTTTCGCTACCAGCGGGGCGAAATTGATTTGGTTCGAGGCGACGGCGGTGGTGGAAGAAGGGCGCGCGAATCCGCGCCAGCTCTGGCTGCACGATGCGAATGAGCGCGACTTCGCAAAGATGCTCGAGACCACGCGCCGCCTGCATCGCGAGACGTTTGGAAACGCAGACGACCTGCTCGACGTGCTGCAACTGACGCACTCGGGCCGCTACAGCTATCCGCAGTCGCTGGTGGCGTACAGCAATCCCCCGATCGACAAGCCGAATATGCGAGTGCTCGCCGACGACTACTTGGAACGTCTCGAAGACGCCTACGCCGCTGCGGCCGTTCGCGCGCGACGCTGCGGGTTTCGGGGAATCGATTTGAAGATCACTCACGGTTATCTTGGCAACGAGTTGCTGGGTGCGCGTACGCGGCCGGGAAAATACGGCGGCACGTTTGAGAATCGCACGCGGTTCGCGCGAAACATCCTGGGAAAGATCCGCGCCGCCGCCGGAAAAGACTTGATGCTGGCGGTCCGCCTCGCCGCGCACGACGGCATTCCCTACAAAATCGATCCGCAGACCAAGCGCGGCGTTCCCGTGAAGGTTGACATTCCATACCCGCACGGCGTCGGGAACAGTCCGCAAAGCCCGGAAGAAGCGGATCTCACCGAGACGAAAGCGTTCATCAAGCTGTTGCGCGAATGCGGCGTGGAATTGTTGAACGTGTCGTTGGGAGTGCCGTATTACAATCCGCACGTTGGACGGCCGTTCGACAAACCCGACGACGGCAACTACGAAACGCCCGAACATCCGATGATCGGCGTGGCGCGGCACTTCCGCATCGCCGCCGAATTACAGCACGCGTTTCCGGAGTTACCGATGATCGGCAGCGGCTATAGCTGGCTGCAAAAGTACTTGGTGAACGCGGGAGCGGCGAATATCGCAGCGGGCGACACCACGTTTCTCGGGTACGGGCGCGCCGCGCTGCCGTATCCCGACTTGGCGCGCGACGTTTTGGATCGCGGCGAGCTCGATGAACGCCGCGTCTGCAAGACCCTGACGTTTTGCACGTTCCTGATGCGCAATCGCAAGCATCCGCTGGGACAATTTCCAACCGGTTGTCCCCCGTTCGACAAGGAAGTCTACGGGCCGATCATGCGGGACGCGAAACACGCCGCCCAGCTTACTTCTTCCAAAGCGTGACCGTTTTCCGGTCGCCCTTTGCGGACGAAAAATCTTTCGGCCGCGGCTTGCCGGCTTCGGCGAACGACGTCTTCAGGACGCCGCCCGAAAACTCATAAAGCCCAAGCTGACGTTTGCCTTTGCCCGCCCCGTGTGTCAAGGCGTAGTCCATGGTGTGCGCCGCGCGATCGATGGAATAGAACGCGCGCAGGATTGTTTGCGGTCCCATAGCGATGGTCAACTCGTTTCCGCTCGCCACGCGCTTGCCCATTTTGCAGTACTGCTCTTCCAGCGGATTCCCATTGAACGACATGCTTACCATTTGCCATTCGCCGGCGAGCTCCGGGATGGGATCGGTGGGAAAATCCCGCGGCGGAACGGACCCTTTTTCCGCGGACTTGGTCTCGGCCGGCGCCGCACGTTTGGCGCTCTTGGCCGGGCCGCGTTCCAGCGTTTGGAGCGCCAGCGCGCCGCCACCGGTTGTGGAAAACTTCTTGGGCCGCGCGTCTTCCGACATGCGCAGGCACATTCGCCAGGAGTCTCTTCCCGTAAATTCGAAAATTCCGCGATTCGTCGTGCCTGCCGGCGGACCTTCGGTGAAAACCATATCGATGGTCGCCGGCTTCTTGGACTCATCGACCACCAGCTTTCCGGCAAACGCGAATCCCATGCCGGAGGTTTCGAAGCGATCGCCTTTCACGGTGAGCGAGCCCACGGCCATCATTGTTTGGCCGTCGACTTCGAGCGCCGTGACGTTCCATGTTCCTTGAAACCGCGAGAGTGAGGTTTTCATTGTGAGAAAGTGTCGGCCAGCGTGCGCAATGCGGGTGTCACACGCAGATCCTGCTTCAAGTTGGCGCTGCGCTCGATCTTCACGGGCATGGCGTGCTTCTCCACCATGCGGAACACGTCGGGATCGAGCAATTGTCCGGGATCTTCACCGGGCCACGCGACGATCAAGTAATCGCCGGGCGTGATGCCCGTCATTTTGAACGTGCCATTCGGCGCGGAGGTGGCCGAGCGGAAATAGTTTGGCAGCAAGCGCTTCTTGGCGTCGGCGCTGATCAGCGCGACGCGGATTTTTCCGAGCGGCTTGGTATCGCCTTCCGCTTCGCCGTCGAAAACCTTGCCGGAAAACGAGGCGGTGTGCGCGTCCACCGTGATCGCCAGCGCCACGTCGCCGCTTTCCGGGATTTCGACGAGCCGATCGGTCAAATCGTCCGTGCCGTGTTTCACGGAACTGATGAAGATCCGCGGGGGATCGGCGCCGGGAGCAACTGAGGCGTAGTAAACGTTCACCTCATACAGGCCCGGCTGGACGCGCTGCACCTTGAACGTTCCATCGTCGTCCGTTCGCCCACCGAAGCTGCCGGAGATCGTGCCATCGGCCTGTCGCGCCATCAAGTTGACTTGAAGATTCTTCGCGGTGACATCACCGTCGACGGCTATTTTCCCCGTAACCGTCGCGCCGGCAGTGACGGTCAGCGTGAGGTTCGACGCGTTGCTCGGGTTGACCTCGACGATCCGCATCATGTTCATATTCGGCGGTCTGCGCGGAGCGTCGGGCGACGCACCCGGCGGCATCGCCCCGCGATTCGGTATGTTGACGTTGACGCGATATAAACCCTCCATCATGTCTTGGAGCGTGAACGAGCCGTCGGCTCGCGTTTGCGTGTTGCCTTGGGTGCCGATGCCCGAGCTGTTCAGGAGATTGAAGTTCACATTGGCGTTCGCGGCCGGCTGATTGTCCTCACCGTTGATCACGTGGCCCTTCAGGGTCATCACGATCGCGTCGCTCAGCGTGAAGTTGACGCCCCCAGCTTCCTCGCCGGCCTTCACCGTGATCGAGCGCGCGTCTTCAAAGCGCGTCGTGCCGGGGAAGAACTGCGTCGCCAGCGGAACCGAGTTTTGCCACGTGTTGGACCATTTGCCGGCTTGCAGATAATAGCGTCCCGGTGGCAGATCGAACATGCGGTATTCGCCGCGATCGTTGGTTTGCGCGTTGTTGCGGTTTTGCGTTTGCGGACGGCCCTCGCGATACACCTTCACGATGGCGCGCACTTGCGCATCCACAACGGGGTCGCCGTTGGAGTCGGTGATCCGGCCGCTGATCACCGCGGCGCGCGTCAACTTCACGTCGACTCCGGAGCGTACTTCGCCGGCGGCCAGTTTGATTTCCGAGGAATCCTCCTCGGCGTCGCGGTAGGCGTTGTTCACGAAGCCGGGCTTCGCGACATTGACGGAAAACGTTCCCGGCGCTAGATTGCGAAATTCGAACTGACCGCGCGAGTCGGTGGCAATGGTGACGTGGTCGCGATCTTGGTTTGCGCGGCGCAACTGGACCGAAGCGTAGCTGAGCGGCGCGCCCTCGGTGCTGGTGACTTTTCCGCGAATCGCGGCCGTGTTGAGCGCCGCGGTCGAGCGCGAAGCCGGCGGCGATTGCAAAGCGAGTGCGAGAATCAGCGAGAGAATCATGGCGTTGGTTAAGGCTCGGGTACCAGCGTACGAATGAGATCGGGCAATTCGGAACTCAACCGCAGATCGACGCTGGCCGTGGCATCCGGCGACACCGAGATGCTGGTCGCATATTTCTCCGCGATGGCGGCCACGTCGGGATCGAACAGCGCGCCGCGATCGTCAGTGGGCCAAACCAAAATCAAATAGTCGCCGGGAATGACCCCGGCGATTGTGAACAGCCCCTGAGCGTCGGAGCGGCTGCGGTTGGTGTACCGCGCGATCGAGCGCTTCTTGGGATCGCGCGCGATCATCGCGACGGTGGCATTGGCCAGCGGATTGCCGCTCGGATCGGTGGTGTGGCCCGTGACGAGTCCCGTGTGAAAGTCGAGCGTCACGGTCACCTCGAGCGTGGCTGCCTGCTCGGGCACGATCACGCCCGTATCGGTGACGTCCTGATTGTTCACGGTGATCGTCCGCACGTAGAACGGTTTCGGCATCGTCGCCGGCGCCACGGTCGGCGGGTTGTTCGGCTGCATCATAATGAGGCCGCGAGAATTTACGTTCAACTCGACATGCCCCGCGTTCAGATCCTTGACTTCAAACGTGCCATCGGCTTGTGTGGTGAAGCCTCGCGAGTAATTCGGATTGCCGTTGCCGTCGCGGCTCGTCATTTGCACTTGCAGCGATGGCGGCAGATCGCCGCCGTCGGCGATCACGCGGCCCGTCATCGTCGAGCCCGGGCCGACGTGAAAGACGGCGTTGTCGATGTCGTGATCGGAAACGTCGAGGGAGCGAATCACGTTGCGGTTCGTCGGGCTGCCGGGTTCCATATCGCGCACGTTGATGAAGACCCGATAGCGTCCCGGCGCGACCTCACTGAGCCGAAATGTACCGTCGTTTTTCGTGTTCGCAAACGCCGAGGATCCGCCCGCCGAATAATCCTCGGGTTGAAGATTGATGTTCGCCGCGACGGCCGTTCCCGTGGTGTCGTCGACCACCGTGCCGGCGACGGAGTAGACTGTTGTTTCATGCAAGGTAATCTTGATGCCCGCCGATTCCTCGCCGCCGGTGATCTTGATGCTTTGCGCGTCGGCCAAGCGCTTGGCATTCGGAAACAAAGTAGGGGCGTAGTGCGGCGCGATCGCGCCGCCCATGTAGCTGGCCTGAAGGTAATAGCGTCCCGCCGGAATATCGTGCAAACGGAACTGACCGCGATCGTCGGTCTGGGCCTGCGCGCGTTGTTGCCACGTCATTTGCGCGCCGTTGTAGGCGCGCGCCATGGCGAAAACATGCGCGTGCGGCACGGGCTCCTCGCGATCGTCGAGCACGGTGCCGGAAATCACCGCGGCGCGCGCCAGGGAGAAGTTGATGTCCTTGGCCTCCTCGGCTTCGGCGAGTTGCAGCGGAGCAAAATTGTTGCCGCGCGAAAAATTTCGCGTCACGAATCCTGCCTTGGACGCGGTACCGCTATAGTTGCCGGGATCGACGTTGCGGATTTCGTACGTTCCGTTGGCATCGGCCGACGCCGAAAACGTGGTGCTGGCGGCGGCGTTCAATCGCAGCGTGACGCGCGCGAATCGCACCGGCTCACCAGTGTCGGCGGCGACCACGCGTCCGCGAACCGTGGCCGGCTTGAGATCCGCTTGCTGAGGCGCGTTCGGATTGGGACGCGCCGGTTGTTGATAGGGTCGAACCTGCACCTGTTGCGCCAGCGCGAGCCAGAGCCCCAGTAGGAAAAACATACTCCTCCAAAATCTCCAAACCCGGCCTTGCAAAATATCGTACAGACCCCGTTCGGGACAAGGTACAACAAAAACGCCTCCGAGGGAAGAGGTCCCCCGCTTACTGCGCGAACGTATCGGCCAGCGTGCGCAGCGCGCGCGTGAGCCGTAAATCCTGCGTGACCTTTCCGCCGTGCTCCACCGTCACCGGCGTAGCGAGACTCTCGACCATCGGGAAAACGTCGGGATCGAGCACTTGCCCCGAGTCCTCGGCGGGCCAGGGAATCAGCAGGTATTTGCCGGGCGCGATGCCGGACAATTCGAAGCTGCCATCGCGCTTGGTCGTCGCCGCATGAAAGTAGCGATAGATCGCGCGTTTCTTGGCGTCGGCGCTGACCAGCGCGATTGGAACGCGCGGCAACGCCTTGGCCTTGCCTTCGGCCTCGCCGTCGAAAACCTTTCCGCTCACTGTCGCCGGGCTCGCGTCGACGGTTACGGTCAACACCAACGCGTCGGTGTCGCCGATTTCTACGGCCGAATCGGTTACGTCGCGGGCGCTCGACGGCGACGACGCGTATGCGAGCACCGCGGAGGTCATCACGACATCTCCGACATTTTCACCGAGCACGCCGACGGCGATCTCATACGTGCCGGGCTCTACGCCGGCCATTTCGAATGCGCCTTTCGGGTCGACCGCACCGGAGGTGGTACGCAGCGCGCTGCCGTCGCTCAAGCGTTGCGTCATCAGCACCATCATGTTTGGTAGTGCCGCGCCGGCGACACTTTGTACTTTCCCGGTGATCGTGCTCCCCGCGCCGATGCGAATCACCAGATCGCTGGTATTCCCGGAAATCTCCACGGTGCGCGTGGAGTTGACCGGTGCGCGCGCGCGATCGGCGTAACCGGCGCTAACGTTTATGCGATACGATCCCGCCGGGATATTGCGCAGGCGAAACGCGCCGTCCGGTTGCGCGCGATCGTTGTACATCATTCCACCGCCGAACGCCGGCATCAGGTTCAAGTACGCATTGACCATGGGTTCGCCTGTGCGCGCGTCGATGACGCGGCCCGCCACGTCGTAAAGCGCCGCGTCTTGCAGCGTGACGTTTGCGCCGTCGCGCTCTTCGCCCGCTCGCAGCGTGATGGGCGCCGCATCTTGCTGCCGTCGCGCCGCCGGAAAAAACGTCGGCGACACCGGAAGACCGGCTCCGCCCGGCGTTAGGTTCTTCGTCACCTTCACGTAGTAGCGTCCCGCCGGAAGATTGAACAAGCGGTAGTCGCCGCGATCGTCGGTGAAGCCGCTCGACGGCGTGGCGTACTGGGCGTGTCCGCCGGAATAGATTTTCCGGAGCAGGGAAACCGTTGCTCCGTTCACGGGCTCGCCCATCGTGTCGGTGATCGTCCCAGCAATCACCGCGCCGCGGGCGAGGCGCAATGAGACTTCTTTGGTGTCGGCGGGAGCCAACCTGAGAGGCGCGGTATCGTCGTCGGGATCTTTGTATCCGGCGGTCACAAATCCTGTTTTTCCCGCGCGCAGCATGTAGTTTCCGGGCTCAACGCCCGAGATTTCAAATGCTCCCGCGGAATCGGTGTAAGCGCGCCGCAAAGTCTGATCGGAAGCACGGTGCAACTCGACCGCCGCGTAGGAAATCGGCGTATTCGTGTCGTCGGCCACGATTTTTCCGCGTACCAGCGCCGGGGCGGGCGCGGGTTTGGCGCGGGCGGCAGACGTTTGCAAGAGAAGCGCGATGAACAGTGCGATCATTCTTGCCCTAAACCGTGAACAATGTTCAGCACATCGGAATTCAAATACAAATCCTGTTGGACGCTCCCCGCCGCCGGCACCGACACGCGTGTGAAGTACGGGTTGAGCGACTCCACGACATCGGGATCGAACAGCGCTCCCGGATCGCCGCCCGGCCACACCAGCATCAGGTAATCGCCGGGAATCACGCCCTCCACGCGGAACATTCCCTTGGGGTCCGACTGCGCGCGCTCGAAATAGCGCAGCGAGTTGCGCCTCTTCGGGTCGGCCGAAATCAACGCGACGCTGGTATGCTTCAGCGGATTGTTATCGCTGTCAAGCGCCGTTCCGGTGATGGTTCCGGCGCGCGCGTCCAGGGTGATGCTCAACTCGATTGACGGCGTTTGTTCGGCGACGGTCAGCCCCGTGTCAATGACATCTTGGCTGCCCGCCGTCACGCTGCTGGTGAAAAAAAACGTTTGGCCCCACGCCGGACGCCGGAAGTCGCCGGGAAACGCGGTGACCTCGTACGTGCCCGGCTGCACATTGACCATCTCGAACGATCCGTCTTGTTGCGTCATCACCATCAGCGAGCCGCCGGTGCCGGTGCCTGTCGCCGGCGATCGCGGTTGCAATTGCACTTTCACGCCCGGCGGGAAATCCGCACCCGCGGCCACCACTCTCCCGCGAATCGTGGTGCCGGGTCCCACGATGATCGAGAGATCTTCCAGATCCCGATCGCCTACTTGAATCGTGCGACTGCTGTTGACGACGGTGCGCGTCGCTCCGAGATCGCGCAGCATGGCGTTCAATCGATAGACGCCGGCCGGCACTTCAGAGAGCCGAAACGTTCCGTCGGCGGCGGCCGTGGCGGTCGCGGTGGGTCCCGTGAACACGTCGTCGGGAGCGAGGTAGATCATCGCGCCGGGCGATCCCTGGCCGGTGAGCACGTCGACCACGCGGCCGCTGACGCGGTGCACGATGCTTTCGTGCATTTGCAGCTTGATGCCGGGCGCCTCGTCACCGCCCGCGAGCTTGATGGCTTGCGCATCGGCGACACGCGACGCGCTGGGATAGAACACCGGCGCGTAGAGCGGCGCAGGGTCGCCGGTGACATGGCGCGCCGCGCGCACGTAGTAGCGTCCCGCGCCGAGATCGTGGATGCGGAAGCGTCCGCGGTCGTCGGTGAGCGTTGCGACACCTCGGGCTTGCAATTGCAGGTATCCGGAGGAATAGTCCTTCAACACGGCTTGCACCATCACGCCGGCAATCGGCTCGTTGTGGTCGTCGATCACGCTTCCGGTGATCACGGCGGCGCGGGGTAGCACGAAGTCGGCGTCGTTCACTTCTTGACCGTCGGCGATGGTAAACATGCCGCGCCGCAAAGTGCCGCCGAGGTATCCCGATTTGTTGGCGGTCGCGGTGTAGCTGCCGGGATCGACGTTGCGGATTTCGAATTGTCCGTTGGCGTCGGTGGCCGCGGTGTACGGCGTGGAGGCCGCGCCGTTGGCGCGCAATCCCACTTGCGCGCGAGCGACCGGCAGTCCCGTGTCGGCGGCGACAACTTTTCCGCGAACGATGGCGGGACGGGAAGCGCTGGAATTGCTGGGAGCGGCGGCAGGCGGAACGGATTGAAGTCCGCCAATCTGGAATGCGGCGAGCGCCGCCACAAGGTAAGCAAAGTGCAAGTGGACTGCTCCGATCGAATGCTGGCCTGTAAATACTAGCTTACACGATTTAGCGTGCGGCGGCTGGCCCTGGCGGTAGTGGCTTAATTTGAATCCCGATCACGGGACTTGCGGAAATCGAACCCTTGCGAGTGGGTATGCTTTGTATCAGGGCACGGCTTCAGCCGTGCCGCCAGCAGGCCCTTGTTCCCGGGGCTTTAGCCCCCGCGGCTTTCCATTTGGCAAGATTGTGGATCAGCCGTTGTTTGGCAGGGGCTAAAGCCCACTATTTCCAGACGTCTGAGTCGGCACGGCTGAAACCGTGCCCTGATACAAAAAAGAGATACAAAGCGGTTGCGCAGCCGATTGGCTCACAGTTCGACAGCGCTCGAATTCAAATTGAGCCACGACCGCCCTCGCAAGGTGAAAGCGGTGGCCAGCCTCCGCGCTCCAAAAAATCAGGCCGCTTCAACCAACGTGCGCGAACTCTTGTGTTCTTGGAAGATGTCGGGATGCAGTTTCTTGCTGAGATAAACCTTCGACTCGTCGTTGTCGAACGAGTTGCGCTCGTACTTCACCACTTGGAAACGCAAGCTGTCGAGCGTGCCGCGCATGTCGTAAAACTTGTTTTTGGTCTTGATGACCATTTCGTCGAACCCTTGCTTCACGGCCCAAACTTCCTGCTCTTCGTTGAGCGCGCGGAAATGTCCTTGGCCGCGCCAATCGCGGCGCGTTCCGCCGATCCAGCTATAAAGGATGCGCCGTCCCGCAAACGCGACGCTACCGTGCAAACGCCCGACGAGATCGGCGAGTTTGGGATCTTCTTCATTCGAGAAAATCTCGTGCGCCACTTTGAATGACACGGGCACGCGCACGCTTTCGCCGGGAATCGGCGCGAGGCACATCAAAATCAGGTGTGGACGGCCGGTCAAGCGCGTCATGATCTCCTCGGCGGTCTTGCGCCGGGGAAATTCGCCGAAAAACTCCTCGATGTACTGGATCTCCAGCGCGCCTTGCTCCAACGGATATTGATTGATCAGGTATTCCATTTGTCGCCCGCTTATAAGCGCTGGAGTTGAAAGCCGCCGCTGATATCGATCGTCGCGCCGGCGGAATAGTCGAGTCTTCCCTCGGCGATGGCGCGCACCGCGAGGCCGCAATCCTTCGGCGTGCCCCAACGATTTTGCGGGATCATGCCTTCACTCAATCTCTGATTATAGTAGGCGCGCGCCGGCGCCACCATGTCGGTGTCGATGATTCCGGGACGCAGTTCGTACACCAGCACGCCTTCGCTCGCCAGTTTTCCGGCGTAGAGTTGCGCGGTCATCGAGAGCGCCGCCTTGGCCACGAAATACTCCGCGCGCATGTTCGACACCGCAAACGCCGAGACCGACGAGATGAAAACGATGCGTCCCAACGGAATCACGCCGGCCTTTTTCAAATCGAGCATCCACTTCGCCGCCGCCTGCGTGAGGAAGTAGGGACCTTTTACATTGATGGCGATCTGGCGGTCGAAGCTGGCTTCGTTGGATTCGAGAATGTCCACGCGAACTTCCGGCGCCACGCCGGCGTTGTTCACGAGCAAATCGAGGCGCCCGAATTTCTCATAGCAGCACGCGAGCATCGCCGCGCGACCCGCCGCGCTGCTGACGTCGGCGGCGACAACTTCGCACACGCCGCCGCCTCTGTGAATCTCCGCGCGCAGGGACTCGGCGGAGGCCGCGTCCTGCCGATAGTTCGCAACAATCGCGTACCCGGCCGCCGCCGTTTCGAGCGCGATTCCGCGTCCGATGCCGCGGCCCCCGCCGGTGATGAGCGCCACTGGGTGCATGAGGCAATAACTTATCACACCGGAAAAAACCATACCGCAGATAAACGCAGATGAACGCCGATAAGACCGACGCCCTATCTGCGTTCATCTGCGTTCATCCGCGGTTGCTTTGGCCTTTTCCGATCAGAAGGTCAATCGCAACCCCAACTGCGCCACGCGCATGGCTCCCGCGGTGGTGATCTTCCCGAAGTTCGCCGAACTCTCCGTGGCCGTGGGAGCGCTGAGGTTCACGAAGTTGAACGCGTTAGTCATTTCACCGCGCGCCTGGATCGTGAACCGCTCGAAGAAACGGAAGTCACGAAAGATGGCCATGTCCACGTTGCGGCCGCCCGGGGCGGAGAGATAGTTGTGCCCGAAGTTTCCGTCCGGTCCCGTGAACTTGTTGGTGAAGGCCGCCGTGTTGAACCACGCGTTGGCCACGTCCGCGCGCGAGCGGTGCGGATCGAGGAACGGATTGCCGATCAACTGCGGACGATCGGTGGTGTTGCCGTCGGCGTTGGTATCCGCGCCCGTGGTGATGTTGAACGGAAGTCCGCTGCGCAACGTCACGATCGACGAAACGGTCCAGCCGTTGAGCGTTTGCTTCAGAAACGCGTTCGAGCCGTGAAAATAGTTCGGCGTCCAAATGATCGACCACGTGGAAACGTGACGCCGGTCGTAGTCGCTGCGTCCGCGATCGAGCCTGAGATTGTTCATGTCCTCGGCCGAACCGTTGGTGGTGTTGTTGTCGAGCTCCACGTCTTCCAGGCTCTTACTCCAAGTGTAGAAACCCTTCACCGTGATCCCGCGGCTCAGACGTTTTTCCACCGTGATTTGCATCGCGTTGTACTCGGCTTGCTCCATCGACTGGATCATCAGGATCGCGCCGAGCGTTCCCGGCAGAATCGGACGGCGGCTCGGCAAGTTGGTCGTGGTCGCCGTGGGGCTCCACACCGGATAATTCAAATCCTGCGCGAACGGCAGGCGATGCGCCAGCGATCCCACGTATGAAGCGGTGACGCTCAAGTTTTTGGCGATTTCCCGTTGGATCGAGAAATTCAACTGATACGTGTACGGCCAAGTGAAATTCTGCAGCACGCCATAGGGAGAGCTGGGAAGAATGAACTTGGGATTCGTTGGATTGAACGAATACGGAAACGGATCGCCGCCAGGGAGCGCACCGTAAGGATTGGTGAGCGACTGCACCGTAGTGAACTGCTGGCGCACCGCGAACGGTTGATTGTTCGACGTGGTGTTCCACTCGTTGCCGGAAATGCTGCCGTAGAAAATGCCGGCGGCCGCGCGTACCGACGTCTTCCCGTCGCCGAATGGATCCCATGCCATGCCGAGGCGTGGACCGAGCTGATGATAGTCGGTGTGCGCGATGCCGCGCCCCACGCCGGGATCGCCGGGGAACAATTCGCCGGGAAGCGCCTTTGGCACCACGGTGGATTGCGCGCCCAATTGATACGTCAGCTTGCGATCATGCGGATCGACGAGCGGCAATTGCACGTCCCAACGCAAGCCGGCGGTGATGGTCAATCGCGGCGTGACGCGAAAATCGTCTTGCACGAAGAATCCGTAATACCAGCCGTCGTCGACGGCGGTGATCGGCGTGTCTTGGTTCATCGTGGTCGGCAGGCCGAGCAGGAAATTCGCCCACGCATTGGTTGTGGCGGTCGAGGTTGAGGAAAACGCGAAAACTCCATAGTTGTTCAGCAGCGTGTCCTGCACGTACTTTTGCAAGTACGTGCTTCCGCCGATCTTGATGGTGTGGCGTCCGCGCGACATGCTCAGCGTGTCGCGAAGTTCGTAGTAGTTGCTGCCGGCGGTCGGTCCAGCGATCGCTTCGGTCAGCGTGGAATAACCGCTGATGGAAATTTGCGGCAGGGAAGGCGTGCCTTGGACCGTAAACGACGATCCAAACGCCGAGAGCGGCGTCCCCGGCAGATTCAAGCGTCCACCGAACGCGCGCGTCAAGTTGAAGTGCAGTTCGTTGATCGTTGTGGGTGTGATCGTCCAGGTGTCGCCGATGTTGGCGTCGTGCTGGCGCCACGTGAATTGTTGGATCGACCACGGCGTGCTGGCCCCCGGCTGAGTGAGATCGTTGCCGTTGGTTTGGTAATAGCTGGCGGAAATCGTGTGCCGGCTGTTGTAAAGGTAATCTCCCTTGGCCAGGAATTCGTCGCCGTTTTGCGGATTGGCGACACTGCCTTGAAAGATGTTGTTGGGTGCGTTGGGCAACGGAAATCCCAAACCGGTTGTGGCGTAGCCGTTGATGATATTTACGGCCGTCTTATCGAAACGCGCCGACGGAATCGTGTTATTTGGAAACGCCAACTTCGTGATGGGGTCTTTCGGTTGCGCCGAGGCCGCATCTCCGGAGAAATTGCCGGCTTGTTCCTGCGCCGTCGGTTGCAGACCGTTGATGTTTTGCGGCTGAATCCAGCGATTGCCGGCGTAGCTGCCGAAGTAGAAGAGTTTGTCTTTCTTCAGCGGGCCGCCGATCGTGGCGCCGAATTCGTTGCGATGCAGCGGCGGCTTGGTGAAGACGCCCCAAGGATCCGCGGCCATCTTGTCGTTGCGAAGGAATTCAAAAAGCGATCCATGGAGCTGATTGCCGCCGGACTTCGTGGCGACGATCACCACGCCGCCCGCGAAGTGTCCATACTCCGCGCTGTAGCTGTTGGTGAGCAGCTTGAACTCTTGCACCGCGTCGGGATTGGGCATGATCGCGCCGGTATTCCGCAAGCCGTCCATGTTGGTGCCGCCGTCCAGGTAGTAATTCACCGATCCCGCGCCGCCGTCGACGCCGCCGTTGATGTTGATGTTCTGCTGCGGATAACCGAGCGTGAAACTGGTCTGATTGTTGTCGACGCCCGGCGTCAACGTCACCAAGTTGTAGACGTTGCGGTCCAAGATCGGCAGGTCGATGATCTCTTTGTTTTCGGTAACACGCCCGATCGCCGCGTTTTCGGTGTTCACCAGCGGCACGCCGGCCTCCACCGTCACTTGCTCGGTGACCGCGCCCACTACCAGCGGTGCGTCGATGCGCGCCGCTTGGTCGATGTTCAGCACGATGCCGTTGCGTACGAATTTCTTGAATCCTGGCGCGGTCACCTCGATGCTGTATTCGCCCACCGGCATCAGTTCGAAGACGTATTGTCCTGTGTTATTCGTTTTTGTCTCGCGTTTGGCGCTGGTGGTCGTGTTCGTTAGCGTGACCACCGCACTCGCCACGGCCGCGCCGCTCGCGTCGGTGACCGTTCCGCTGATGTTCGCTGTGTTCTGCGCCGCCAATAACAACGTGGCGGCGAGAATCGCAAAAATTGCTTTTCTCATAACCCACCCTCCTGGATTGTCGCTGTCTCTGAGCCTCACTCACCCTTTGTGACTCTCCAGCCAAAGTAAATCCTCCAGCAGGTAGTAGTCACCGTACAAAACCATTCCGTCGAACGGCCGCGTGGTGCATCCGTGGCGCAGTGCACCGTTCGGCGCCAAATATCGATCCGTTAGCGATTGCACAATTTGCTCGCCCCGTTCGCGATACGTCCGCGCGCGTGCCGCGTCTTTTTCAACCGCGGAGAGCCGCAGCAGGCCGCCTGCCAGAATGGCCGCGGCTGAGGTATCGCGATTGCGGAAGTGCACGCCTTCATCGAGGAAGTCGTACCACGGCACGCCGTCCTCGGGCAGGCGATCGAGCGCAAAGTTCGCGGCCTTTTCCGCCGCGCCGAGAAGGCGCGGTTCATTTGACGCCCGATACGCTTCCGCAAATCCGTACACGGCCCACGCCTGTCCGCGCGACCACGTGCCGTCCGCGGAGAATCCCTGGTGCGAGTGCGTGAAGACGCGCGCGCCCACCGGCGCGTGATTCTCGAAGGTCAGCACCGCCGTCGACGACGTAAACTTCAGCCGGCCGTCGCCGGGATTGTAATGCACCGACTGCATGATCGATCCGTCGTCGCGCATTTGCCATTGCGCGGATTTCAGCGCGTGCGTGCGACCCATCTCGAGCCACTGCGGGTCTTTCGTCTCCGCCGCCGCCCACCACCACACTTGCAGATTCATCAAAGTATCGATGATCGTGTCGTCGCCGTTTTCGCCCCACGACGAGATCATGCCGATCGTGGGATTGTAGAGTTGCTTCAACCTCGCCGCCGCGCGCATCGCACCGTCGTGGTATTTCGTATCGTGCGTGTTCTCCCAGCCGAGCAGGGAAGAGTAAATGTTCAGAAATCCCGTGTCGTGATTCTGCTTTTGCTCCATTCCCAGCAAGCGCGCGTTCCAAAGCTCCGCCCAGCGTTTGTATTTTTCGTCGTGCGTCGCCGCGTAGAGCTTCCACAACTCGCCGGTCCAGAACGATCCGGTCCAAAAGTATCCTTTTTGTTCTTTCCACACACCGGTAGCGGGATCGCCCTCGGTGAAAAATCCCAGACCGTTGTATTTGTCGATCGTCCCAGGCGTCGACTTCGAAATGATCGGCTCCCAGGCTTGTGCCGTGCGATCGACGGACTGCCGCAACAGGGCGATCGCCTCGGCGTGAGTGCGATGCACGGCAGTCAGCGTGTCGGGCGGCGCGGACTCCGGCGCTGCGGCCGTGGAGAGAATGCGCGTGACCGCCGGCGCGGTCATGTGCGCAGCCGCTAACTCGAGCGCATTCAGGAAATCCTGGCGTTGCGGTTTCGCCGTGGGCGTGGACAACGTGCCTTCGCCATCGCGATGAGCGGCGTCCGCCGCGCGCACCACCATCTGCTCGCTGCGTTCTTGATCCCACATGAAAGCGCCGTAGAAATTAGCTTGGCCATGCGGTTGGATGCCGATCAAATAGTTATCGGCATCGGGCGCTTGCGGGGCCGCGAATTCGCTTGGCACGAGCACCGCGACACCGAGATTCTCGTTCGGTAAATCGTCGTGCTGCGCTTTTGTGCCGGCGGCAACAACCTGCGGTCCCCAGGTCACCAGCGAGGCAACGCCGCTGGGGCCGGCGACGGGCTCGAGGTTTTTCTTTCGCGTGATTCCCGTGACAAGCGTCAGTCCCGTCGCGTCAGAAACCCTGATGCGATGGTCAAACCCATGCTCGCCGGCCCAAATCGTGATGCGGCTCGTGAGATCGACGGTGCGTCCCGAAACTTTCCATCCTTTATAGGTGAGCTCGCCAACCGCGCGCACGGGACCGTTCGCCAAAATCTTCCACTCGCGCGAGGCTACGTCCGCCACGCGTACAACCTTGCCCTCTTCGATCGCCGCGATCGCACCGACGCCGATCGATTGGCCTACGTCATAGATGTCGCGGCCCATCGGCGATTCCATGTGGTAGACGTATTCGGGCGCGCTGAATACATCGAGGTAGAGCCCCGGACGGCGCTTACCGTAGAGATCCACGCCGTTGCGTCTGTCGAAGTAGATGCGCCACGCCGTTTCGTCCGATTCCCATCCGAGTCCTTCATAGCGCGTGGAAAACTTCATGTACGCGCGCTGCGGATATGCGGAACGAAGCCGCTGAATCGCCGCTTGATCGCCGTAGGAAATCGTGACGATGCGGGTTTGGCGCGGCTGCAAGGGAATCTGGAAAACCAGTTCGCTGTACTTGCCGTCGCCTCTCAGGTCGTCAGCTTGCGACGGCAACTCCACCGTTTGCATCGTACGCGCGTCGTCTTCCAGCGTGGCGGCGTTGGTGGCGGTGACAATCGCGCTCCCCGCTTTGAAGTCCGGCGCGATTTCTACGAGACCGGCCACGCGAAGCACGACATTTTCCGCGGGGCGCGCGGTGGCCGATGGATTGGTGACCGCAATCTTGATGACCTTGATGCGAGGCGCTGCGTGGAGCGCGCTGCCGAGCGCCACTAACATCGCAAAGTGGAAAAACTTCTTCATTCCTTACCGGCCCGTCTCGATTCCCGAGCCGCTGCCCGCGTATTCCGGCTGTACGTTCACCACACCGAACTGGCGATCGACGCTTTCGCGATGCGCCGCCATCATCCAGAGAAAGTTGATGCGTCCTCCAGGTGCCGAGACGTTCGGGTGATAGCCCTGCGGCATCACCACGCAATCGCCTTCGTGAACCACCGCGGCCAATTCCGGCGCCGCGGGATTGTTGTAGACAAACTGCACGCCCCACGCCGGCTTCGGCATGTCGATATAAAGGTACGCCTCCTCCAACATCTCGGCGTGTTCATGCGGAGGCCACGACGTCCAATTGCCCGGCTCGCTGAACGTGACGCCCGCCAGGATCCGGCCGGCTTCCACGTTCTTGCCGATTAAAATGTTCAGGTCGCGCTGGTTCGACGCGCTGCCGGCTTTGAAATGGAGTCCCGGATCACTGCGCACGGTAGAGAAGGGAACGAACTGCAACGGATAGGATCCGGAAACCGGCGCGGAAACTTCCGCTAGATCGCAACCGCCGTCGGCCGTGACGGAGATTTCGGAATCGCGCGGAATGTAGAGCGAATCGTACGGAACCATCATGAACGTTTGCCCCGCGGCGGAAACCCGGGCGCGTCCCTTCAGGCAAATCAATCCGGTTTCGTGATCGTTATTACGGAACGCGGTGGTGTCGCTTCCATCCAGAATGATACGTCCATAGTGCAGCCAGCGCACCGCCGCACGATCGGGCGCGAGCGACAAACTCCGTCCCTTGGCGCGATCCGTGCCGCGGAGCACACACGTGCTCTCGGAAATAGGAAGAATCGCCGAAGTCATGAGGTATGTCTCCGATCTCGCAATATGAAACACTCAATACCGTATGCCGTTCCAATGTAAATTTCCCTTGGCGCGGTGTCAAGGAGTGTTTTACAATACGGAACGATGACGAAGAGAACAAGAGACGCCCGGAGCAGCGCCAGGGCCGCCGGCGGCGTTCAAGTGCTGCACAAGACACTCGACATCCTGGAGCAACTGAAGGCCGAGCACGGCGGCGCCCGGCTCGCCGACTTGTCTCGCATCGTGGACATGCCCAAGCCCACCGTGCACCGCATTCTCTCGACGCTCGAGGGCCGCGGCTATCTCGATCGCGCGCCCGACGGGGCGTATCGTGTCGCCAAAAAGTTTTATGCCATGCGTCGCGACGAGCCGATCGAACAGCAAGTGCTGCGCGCCGCCGAGCCGCTGATCGAGAAACTGGTCGCGCAGTGCAAGGAAACGGTGAACATGGGCCTCCTCGACGCCGGTGAAGTCGTGGTGATTCACACGCTGGAAAGCCCGCAAGCCGTGCGCATGTCGTCGAAGGTGGGGAACCGCCGCCATCTGCATTCCACCGCGCTCGGCAAAGTGATGCTCGCCGGATTGCCCGATCGCGACGTGCTGCGTTTGATCAAAATGAAGGGTCTGCCGCGCCTAACGTCCACGACGCTGGTGACCAAGCAATCGGTGATGGGAGAAATCCAGCGCGTGCGCGAGCAGGGATTCGCGCTCGATAATCAGGAAAACGAAATCGAAGGGCGTTGCATCGGCGCGCCGATCCTGGGACCGGATCACTCGGTGGTGGCGGCGCTGAGCATCTCGGGTCCCGTGTTTCGCATGGATCTGGCGCGCGCCCATTCGCTGGTCGGCGTCCTGCAAAACACGTGCGCGGCGATTTCACGCGCCATTTCGAGCTGACTACTTCGGGATCGTGAACGTGTAACCCTCGCCGGGCTTCAAGCGAATCGCGGGACCGCGCCATTGCAGCAAGCTCTTCTGCGGCCGAAAATCCTTGTCGAGAAAAAACACTTTGCTGATCTCTTCGATCACGCAGAAGCTCTCGGCCTTGGGCGTCGCCGGCGCGTGACAGCGAAACTCGATCGACGGCACTTCCTTTTTGTCCAGGCGGATCGTCGAGCGCACCCAGCCATCGCGATTGATGCGCATGCGTGGCTCGCCGCGGTCGGATTTCGCGTCGCCCACGTTGAAACTGGCCGCCGCGGTCGCCGATTGGATCTTCGCTTCCACGTAGAGATAGTCGAGCGTATTGCCGAGCTTGGAGATTTTGTCCTCGCGCACGAGTTCGTCGTTCATCAACTTGTACGCCCACGGATTTTGATCGGCCACTTCCTCGCGCGAATGCTGCGACAAATCGAACGGCACGGGCCACAACGCCACGCGCAGCGGTGAATCGCCGGTGTCGGCGAAATTGTTGTTGTCGCTGGCGTCGTAGATCAACGGATGCTCGCCGATTTTCTGCCCGTGAAAAGGCGTCTCCTTGTGATTCACGGCCTGAAATGTCTGGGAGCCGTCGGCGCGCCAGCGATAGTAGTATTCGATATCCAGGGTTCGCCCCCAACGCGCCATCAACGCTTGCGTATCGGTGCCGCCGTCTTCATTCGTGAAGATCACGCTGAATTGCAGCGTGCGGCCTTCCGGCATATCGAGCCACTCGTACCAACTGATGATCGGCAAGTCGGAAAAGCGATGCACGGTGTCGGGACGGAGATAAAGAAACGGCGCGTGCACCAGCGCGGGATCGGTGACCAGATCCACCTTGAACGAGGCGTCGAACGATCCGAAGGTGCTCGATGAATACATTTGATTATTCTCGTAGTCGATGCGATGCTTGCCGGCCTTCAACGGCCCGAGCAGCACTTTGTAATCGTGCGGCGTGGCGCCGAGGAACAACGTGACGTCCTGGTTGTACACGCCGTCGACCTTGAGCGTGAGAATCAAGGCTTCCTGGCCGGTCTTGCCCCAGTCGGTGCCGGGCGCCGCGGCGTGAATCGTGAGTCCGGCCTCGCCGTCGTTCGGCATGATGAAATGAAATGTTTTGGCGGCGGCTGGAGTCGTCAGGATGATCGTCAAGATCGCGGAAAGAAAGACAAAGAATCGTTTCAAGGAACCTCCACTTTACCTAGGCGATGTTATCAGATGATGATGCTGCCTTGTTCCCGCGGCGACGGCGGCGGCCGCAAATTCCCAATCGTACGGGGCGACGGTCGATTCCGAGTAAACGGCCACACGCCCGTTAACCGCGGCGTGGCGCAGGAGTTGCAGGAACTCCGTTCCCGTAGCGAGCGCCGACGGTAAGTTTGTGTTCTCCACGTCGCGATCTGCGACGACGTTCAGGTCGAACATAAAGGACCGCCGGTAGTTTGCGGCGAATCTCCGGTACCGGTCGGGACGTGTCGGCCACAGTTCGTAGGAATCTTCGAGTTGCAGCGTGAACGGAAAGTGTTTTGCAAGCGCCGCAATCGCGGGTGTGTCGACGCCGTGCGTTGTTCGCAGCGCGGGTGTTGCGATGCTGTCGAATGTGGTGATGATGATCTCGATGTTGCCGTGCCGCAGCGTTTCCAGGAGCTCGCGATGCCATGCCGTCACATTTTCCGCGCTTCCGCCCGAGCCTTCGTAGTTCATTTCGGCGATATTCACGCCGTCCCAGTGATACTGGTCAAGCAAACGGCGTGTCCAATCGAACGCCGCACGCCGCGCCTGGGAAATTTCGAAATTCAGCGGATAGCGCCAGCTCGTTTTCTTTGCTCGCCACTCCGGTTGCTCGTCCCAAAACGCTCGCGTCACCATCGGCAGCCCCAGCCATGCATAAACGGCGATGTTACGCGCGTGGCACCGCTCGATCAAGCGCGCGTAATCGAGGTCGTACCACGCGGCCGCGTAGATCGCGGAGATTCCCTCCTCGTGCCATTGCTGCGTGAGGGCATCGAAATCGGTGTTCGGGCGAAATCCCGGATCGAAATACGCTTCGATGTGCTGCCGCGTGGCGTTTGAACGATAGCCTACGGCCCGCTTCAAATATTCCGCAAAATATGGATAGCGTGACGTTCCGAGATCGCTCGTCGTATCGAATTCCGCGGCCAGTGCAAGGTATCGTCCCTTGCCGAGAGTTCCGAAAAACGCCAGTGGTTGATGCGTCGGTTGATCTTGCATCAGAACCTGCGCGCCCGGCGGCAGCGTGAAACGCCCGATGGTTGCGGTGGGGTTCCAACGAAGATAGCGCTCCGGATGCGCGAGTTCAGTGACGTCTTTCACGATGATGGGCGTGTCGCTTGGCGTGCCCCAAAACAGAGACGCGGGAATGACGGCGTCACCGCCATTTTCGATGAACGCGCGAACCTTTGCGGATTCCTTTGGCGAAAGTACCGCGCCCGAAGGAATCACGAGCAGGCCTGGTCCGACACGTCGAGCGACGCGCGTTTCGTATCCCAATAATTCAAGCACGCTCTGAAAAGCGCGTGCTTCCACCGATGCACCGATCACGGTCCATATGACGGCGTGCAAAATCATTGGCGCGCCTGCACGCGATGCTCTCCGGGCGGCAGCAGAAGCGATTCAACGGCCTTCCCATCGACGAGGATGCTGGACGGAAAGCTCGAAAAAGCCGCGATGGCTCGGGCATCGGACCGATAGGTGAAGGAAATTGTCCTTGGATCGTCGTACGTCGCGCTTAATAACTCGCCGGAGAGATGCGTGAGCGTGAACCCCGGCGCGTCACCGGCGCCGACCGTATGTTTGCCGGACGGCACAAGAATCGCGGCGGGCGTGCGCGCGGGCCACGGTTTGCCGTCGAGTTGCGTGCTGTTCGTTTGCACCCACACGCTTCGCGGTGACTCCACACTGTCGCCGCTCAACCGCGCGCTCGCGGCGAGCGCATATGCCACCGTCTCCATGTCGCGCGGCAACACGGACGCTTCAAAGTAAACCAGCACGGGAGAAAACGCCGCCGCCGCGTTGTGAAACAGTTCGAGAAACTCGCCGCCGGTTTGTCTCTTGGTCGGGAAAACATCTTGATAGCGATCAACCACGTTGATGTCGATGCCCGCGGTCTGCGCGCCGTATTTCTCTCCGAGCACGGAATAGCGCTCCGGTCCCAACGACCACATCGACGCGGGATCTTCAACGACCAGCGTGAACGCCGAGGCCGGACGGAGCAGCGTGACATCGACGCCGAGCGCTTCTCTCATCCGCGTCTCGTACAAATTGTCGACTGAAGTAAGGATCGCGTGAAGGTACGGCTTCGTCAAGCGTGCGCGGTGGATTTCGTGGAGCATGAGTTCATCCAAGGACCGCACGCGGCCCACGCGGTAATCGACGAATTTCTTCCAATTCGCCGCATCCTTCAAGTAGTGGTGCGGCGACGACGGATCGAAAAACTCCACCGGATCGATTCCCGATTGCTTGCGGAAATCCGCGCGGACAACATCGTTCATCGGCGTAAAACGCTGCGGGTTCTCCGGCCCTTGCGGCGACTCGTAGTACAACTCGGACAGGTTCACGCCGTCCCAATCGAAATCGCCGAGGAGTTTGTTGAGATCGCGCGCCACTGCTTGAAATGCGTTCGGATCGAGGAGGTTGATCAAGCCGCGCCAGTCGAGATGCGCATCGGCGAGCGCGGCGGTTTTTTCACGCCATTCGGGATGATCCTGCCAGAACTTGTCGCTGACGTGCGGCAGCTCGAGCCACGCGTAGACCAGCACGCCCTCGCGATGACACGCGGCGATGAGCGTGTGCAGGTATTGGTCGCGGTCGGAATTACGATCCCAGAATTGCCACGCGCTGGCGTGCAGCGCCATGACACCGTCGCGACGCCAGCGTTTCGCGAAGTAATCGACATCCACGCCGGTGCGATATCCATAGTCGAAGAAAGCGTGCAGGCGCGACGCGCGAAACGGCGGCGTAACGCCGCACTCGGCGATCAGCGTTTGGATGAAGTAGGGAAATCGCGCATAGCCGGAAAGCGGCGCGGCCAGAAAAAAGACGCGGCCGCGGCCGTGCGGAAAGACCATCGCCAGTGGCGCGCCGGTCCATTTGTCTTTGACGGTGACTTTCGCGCCTGGGGGCACCGATGGTGGCACGAGCTTCAATGGCTTTTCCCAGACGATCGCGAGTTTCGGGCTGCTTGCGTCTTCTACTTGTGTCACTTCAATCGACGATGCATTGAACGAAAGTCCCAGCGCGCGAGAGAGCGGGGAATCGCCTTCGGTTACGAGGAGCGCGCCGGAATCGACACGCGCAACAATTGCCGCCGTATCAACTCCCGTGGCGCCTGCAGGAACGACGATCGCCGTCGCGTCTTCGATGCGCTCGACCATCGGGATTTGCACGGCGTCAAGGAGCCGGGCGTAGTCGGGCGGCGCGCCGAAGAGAAAGAAGCAAGCGTGAAGGGCGACACAGAGCATGCCTGCTTTGCATTTTACTCCCCTTCTTTGGAGGGAGCAGTGGGGCGCACCGCAGCGGCGTCCATCAGTTGGCTGAGGATGCTACTCCGGAGCGTCATGGATTAGCGCGGGCCGGCAGGAACCTTCGGTAAAAGGTGCCAGATCGACTACTCGCGGACATTCCGGCTCCTAGAGAGGGGGCCGCTACGAAATGTTACGCCGGAACGCTTATCCGCGATAGACCACACGGATTCCTTTTCGCCAATCGTCGTTAATTCCCAGGCGCGTCACCGGAATTTCCCGCGAAAAATACTTCAGTACCGTTTCGTTCGCGGCGTGCAGGCGGATCGCTGGGAAGACAAGCCAAAGCAGCGGGGGATCGGGCGAAATCTGGCGGCCGGCAAAGAATCCGTGCGACTGAAAATCGCCGCGCTCCAAATGCCGGCGGACGCGCATCCAATAGTCGAGGGCTTGCAGCGGAAGGCGCGTGTCTTCTTCGGCTTTCAACTCAATCACCGCAAGACGTCCGGCGTTGGTGATCGCCAACAAGTCCATGATCCCGCGCGTGCGTCCCGCTTCCAATAGCACCTGCGAGTACACCGGACTTCCGGCTACTTCCAGCGCCAGAGGCGAAACGTCCGCTTTCACAAGCGACTCCATCCAGCGTTCCGCGGAGCGCGTGTATAGAGGATGGCGGCGATCGGGCGTGTCGGGCGTGCGAATCCGCGCGACCTCAGACATCGCCGCGTCGATCACCGTGGCGCCGATCGTGTTGGCGTGCGCCACTTCCAATCCGCGATAACGAAGCGACAATTCGCCTTGCGGCGTGATTTCTTCCTCGACGCCGGGAAACGACGCGATGGCGCGAAGCTTCTCGCGCGCTTCCGGCGCCACGCTCGCGGTGATGCGCGGAGGGCGCAACTCGGTGGCGAGATTGCCGAAGTCCGCGGGGTCGATTTCCGCCAGCGGTTCAACCGATGTTTGTGCGGCGTCGCTCGGCGGCATCGGAAAAAGCCGATACGCCGCGCGGTCGTGATTGAGGTACAGCAAACGCCGCGCGGTCACCGCCGCCGATCTTTCCGGAACAAAGAGGCACAAGCCCGCCGCATGTACGTGATCGAGCCACAACAGACCATCGGTGAGAATCGACGACGCGGCGCTCTCTTGTTCGGCCTCGGATACGGCGATGGCCGCCCATGACGTCCCGGCGCGTGTAACGAGCGCCCGCACGTAGTGTTCGGAAAACGCGCGGTGCAGATCGCGCTCGGCGGTCAGCTTGTCGATCGTCCATCCGGGGAATTGACGCGTCAGCAGCGCGCGGAAGCGTTCGCGGAAGTTCTTGCGGCGCAGGTTGCGGTCGAGATCCGCGCCGCGCCGCGCGGTATCGGAAATCGCGATTTCGCCTTCGCGTCCGCCGAATTTGCGGATGACCAACAGCAACGCGCGGGCTTGCACACGCGCCGAAACCACGCGCCGCGCAATGGTGTGATGCTCGTCCCACGCTTCGAGAAGCAACGCGCTGTTGTCGATGCGCAGATCGAAACGGCCAGTCAGGATGGCCAGCGGCTCGCCTGAGTCTTCGCGCAGCATCGGCTGCTTGCAGGTGGCGATGAAATCGAGAATCTGCTCGCGCAGGGCCGCGAGAGAGGGCGCAAGCTCCGGACTCGCGCCCGCCTCAGGCATGCGATCCCGCCGTCGCGGCGTCGTCGACGAGCACGCCTTTGTCGAGGTGATAGCGCGTGTGGGCGTACTGCGCGGCGCGCGGATCGTGCGTCACAAGCACGATGGTCTTGCCGAAATCTTTGTTGAGCTTCGCGAAAATCTCCATGACCTCTTGCGCGGAGTGCGCGTCCAGATCGCCCGTAGGCTCGTCGGCCAGAATCAGCGTGGGATCGATCACGATCGACCGCGCGATGGCGACACGTTGCTCTTGTCCGCCCGAGAGCTGGCGCGGATAATGCTTCACGCGATCGCCCAATCCCACCAGGGTCAGCGCCGTCAACACCCGCCGGTTGCGATCGGCCTTGCCGATCTTGGTGAGCAGCAGCGGCAACTCGACGTTCTCGAATGCGGTGAGCACGGGAATCAAATTGAATGTTTGAAACACATAACCGACGTAACGATTTCGCCAGCGCGCCAGCTCGCTTTCGCTCATCGACCCCGGCTCGGCGCCGAGCACGCGCAGCACGCCGCCGGTGGGACGATCGATGCCGGCCATCATGTTCAACAGCGTCGTTTTGCCGGAACCGGATGGTCCCATGAGCGCGACGAAGTCACCTTCGGAAATGTTCAGCGACACGCCGTCGAGCGCCACAACTTCTTGTGTGTCGCGCTTGAAGGCTTTGCGTACACTCTGTGCTTCAATGAGGATTTTGCTCATAGCCGTCCGTCTATCTTACGGATTTGCCTCTCGCCGCACAATATCCATGTCGCTTTCGTTGACGCTGACAAGCGCGCGCTGATGCGCGAAGTCGAAATCCATGAGCGCCTGCGGTCCGAACTCAGTGAAAGCCGAAAGCAGCACCTGCGACGCGTACGATACCGGCAGCGCGCCGTTGCCGCCGTTCACCACGACCGATTGCAACTGCGGCGGCGCGAGACTGGTGAAGAAAATCACGCGTGTGGGATCGGGCGCGAAAAACGGCGCGCGCGCCGGGCCCGTGTAAATGGGCTGCGGCTCGCCGCCTTCGGCGGGAACCACGAGAATCCGCTGCGGCGCACCGACTCTAGGTGGCGTCTCGAACAAGCCGATCCATTTTCCGTCGCTCGAGAAACCAATGGAGTTCACGTTCTGCGCGACAGTGCGTTCCTTGCCGGAAGCCGGATCAAACACCGCCACATCGATTCGCATATCAGCGCCGAATTCATCGATCAAGTATTGTCCCGCCGGCGAAAAGGCCACAAACTTAGTGCTGTGTCCCGGCGACGGAATCGGCGTGTTGCGACCGCTTTCGAGATCGACCACACCGGCCTGAAACGTTCCCGTGGCGCGCGATTCATATCCGATGCGCTTGCCGTCAGGCGACCAATGGATTGCTTTCACGAGCGCCGGAGTATCGACACGCTGCACATGACCGGAGTCGCGATTCAGCAGCATCAGGTCGCCTAACGTGGTGCCGGACCATTGTGGACGCACAAACGCCACGCGGCTGCCGTCGGGAGAAAGCGACGCTTCGGAAACGAGTGTGTCGTCGGCCAGGGGCCGCGTGCCGGATTCGTCCACCAAATGCAAGCGCGCGCGATGTCGCGCGCTGACGTAGTAAATCCATCCATTCGGATCGAGCGCAGGCGACTGATCTTCGCCCGTGGAAAACGTAACTTGCTTCGGTTCACCGCCGGAAACCGGAATGCGCCAGAGGTTGACCAGCCCGTCGTGAATCGCGCCGTAGTAAACCCATCCATCGAGCGAGACGGCGGCGGGTTGGGAAACCAGATCCAGCGACGCCAGGGTGCGAGGAGGGGAACTTCCGTCGGCCGCCGCGGCCATGAGTCGCGGCGCGTGCAGTTCCGTGTACGCTTCCACGTAGACCACTTGCTTGCCGTCGCGCGTCCACACCGGGTACATGTTCGGCTGGCCTTCCACCCTGGCGATTCTGCGCGGGCTCTCGCCGTGCGCGCCGCCGACAAAGAGCGCGAGGCTGGTGCCGGAATCCGCGCGCGAAAACGCCAACTGCGATCCATCCGGCGACCACGCACCGTAGAGCGCGTCCGCGGCAACGCGCCGTGCCTCGCCGCCGAGCGCCGGAATCTCCCACAGGTCGCCGGGGTTGCGTCGCGTGAAAAGAATGCGCGATCCGTCGGCGGAAAATCGCGGATACGCGTTGGTGTCGGTGGTCTTGGTGAGCTGCGTGGCCTCGCCGCCCTGCGTGAGCGCGACGTACACTTGATTGTCGCCGGAGATGAACGTGATCAGTTTGCCGTCGGGCGAAAGCGCCGGTTGCGAAATCGACTTGTGTAGATGGGTCACCGGATACGTTTGCTCTTGCGGCGACAGTTTCGTTTGATTCATCGCCTGATAGAGCAGCGCTGCGGCCAAGGCGATCGCCGCCGCGAGTGAAATCATCGTGAGCCATGTGGGCAGATGCCCCGGACGCGGAGGCGGTACAGGAAGCGGCGCTGGAACCGCGCGGTCTCCGGATTGTGTGGGCTGCGCCGGCAGCACCGGCGGCGCGATTTGCCCCGCCGTCTGGGTCAGCGAGGGCGGCGGGACGGCGCCGGTGGTCATTCCGGCGGACAGGCGCCGCTCGGCGCGCCGCAGGTCCACCAGCAAATCGGCGGCGGACTGGTAGCGGTCCTCGCGATCCTTCTCCATCAATTTTTCGACAACCGACTCGATGTCGGAGGGAATCGACATGTCGTATTGGCGAAGCGGTGGCGCGGGATGATGCGTGATGGCGAAAAGCGCGTCGACGTTGTTTCCGGAAAACGCCTTGCGTCCCGCCAGACATTCGTAGATCACCGAGCCCAGCGAAAAAAGATCGCTGCGTGGATCGATTTCCTCGCTGCGCGCTTGCTCCGGCGACATGTAGTGAATCGTGCCGAGAATAAATCCGGGAACCGTGAGCGCCTCAAGCGTGGCGCCGTCCGCTTCCTTCTCGGCGTCGGGACGGCGCAGCTTGGCGATTCCGAAGTCGAGCAGCTTGGTTTGTCCTTCGGTGGAGATGATGATGTTTTCCGGCTTGATGTCGCGATGCACCACGCCGGCCGCGTGCGCGCGCTGCAACGCTTCGGCCAACGTGATGGACATTTTGATGGTGGCCTTGGTGTTCATGGCGCCGGAATCGAGCTTGCGCCGGAGCGTTTCGCCCTCCACCAATTCCATGGCGATGAAGAGACGTCCTTGCCACTCGCCCACATCGTAGATGGTGACTATGCCGGGATGATTCAGCGCGGAAACCGTGCGCGCTTCGCGCAGAAAACGCGTACGCGGATCGGCGGAGCGCTGGCGCGACGCATCGGTGGGCTGCGCCTTTTCGTCGGCGGCGCTGCGCAGGAGTTTCTCCCACGTTTCGATTGGCGCGGGACTCGCTGCCATCATCACCTTCAGCGCCACCTGCCGGCCGAGTCGCGTGTCCTCCGCGCGATACACTTCGCCCATGCCGCCCGCGCCCAACTTGGCGGTGACCCGATAGTGCGAAATGATCGTTCCGATCATAAGGCAGTGCTGAGTGCTGAGTGCTGAGTGCTGAGTTTCTTTCTCTCGACCGACGCTCGGAGTCCTCCGAGAATGCGAGCAACTTCCTCAGCCAGTTTGGAAAGTTCGCGAAACGTCCCTTCCTCGATATAACCGACGTCCATGGCAACGTACAAGTGCGATCTTACCTCCGCGCACGATGCCTTTGCAGTAGACAGAAACTGGTGGAATTCGCCTGGTCGATGTCGCTCAAACCCCTCCGCGATATTCGCCATGATCGACACCGCTGCCCGCTGAAGCTGGTTGCACAGACCATAGTCCTTGGCTAACGCACCCTTCCTGCTGGCGAGGTACACGGCTTTCGTCAACTGCCTTGCCCTTTGCCACGCAATCAAATCCTCGAATCGCTCAGTTCTCGGCATAGCCTTCTTTCTCAGCACTCAGGACTCAGCACTCAGGACTCAGGACTCAGGACTCAGCACTCAGGACTCAGGACTCAGCACTCAGGACTCAGCACTCAGCACTCAGCACTCAGCACTCAGCACTCAGCACTATCTCGTCCTGACCCGCTGACCATTCTGCAACGCTTGCGGATTTCCCGTGACCACCGATTCCGATCCGCTGAGTCCCGCCGTGACGCGAACACTCTCGCCCGTGATGTCGCCGAGCGTGACGGGCTTGAAGACCGCGTGTCCGTCTTCCACCACGGCGACGACCGACTTGCCGTCTGACTGAAACACGGCGCTCTTCGGAATCAACATTTCGGTCGATTTCGTCTCGCCGCCCGCGGGCGAAAGAAAATTCACCTTGGCGTTCATCTCGGGGCGGAGAAGTCCGTCCGGGTTTAGGACTTTCACCTTCACTTGCACGGTACCCTTTTGACGATTCGCTTCCGGCGAGATTTCGAAGACCGTTGCTTTGTATTTCTTGTCGGGATACGCGTCGGCGACCACCGTGCATTCACCGTGCTCCTTCACGCGCGCAAAATCGTTTTGATTGATGTCCAGTTCCACCAGCAAGTCGTTGAGATCGGCCAGCGATACCACCGACGATTTCGCGCCGCGGTCGCCGACAAAACTGGTCGTGACCATTTCGCCTTTCTCCACCAGCCGATCGAGCACCGTGCCGTCGACGGGTGAGCGAATCTCGGTGGCGTCCAGTTGCGTTTGCGCGTAATCGAGCTGGCCTTTGGCTTGCACCATCTGCGCGCGTGCCGTCTCGATGTCCTCGGCGCGATTACCGATGCGTGCCAGATCGTACGTTTTCACCGACGACTGCCAATTCGCTCTGGCCGTGTTGTAGTTGGCTTGCGCGTTGTCGAAATCGCTCTTGCTGATGAGGTCGTCGTGCACCAGACTCGCACTACGGTCGAGTTGCACTTTGGCGACGTCCATCGACGCCTTGGCCTGATCCATTTGCGCCTTGGCGCGATCGATCTCCTCGGGGCGCGAGCCGTTCTTCATTTTCTCGTACGCCGCGGCCATGGCATCGTAGTTGCCCTTGGCTTGTAGCAGATTCGCTTTGTACTCGGGGTCTTCTAAGCGAACGAGGATTTGGTCGCGTTTTACGAAGTCGCCTTTTTCGACGCCGATCCAAAGCACTTTGCCGATGATTTTCGAACTGACCTCGATTTTGTGGTGCGCCACGATGTAACCGCTCGCGACAAGCACGGCGGCGGCCTCGTGAACTTCCATGCCTACGACGCGCGCGGTGGTGACTTCGGGACTGCGCAGCGTGTTCACTCCGGCCCATCCCGCGAGCACCACGAGCGCGACGATCACCATGAACCACAGCCAGCGTGGCGTGCGTCCGCGACCCGACTCGCGATGTTGTTCGTCGATCTTGAGGCTTTCGAGATGTTCGTTCAGACTTTGGTTCGGCATGTCGAGTTATTAGTCTACGCTCGCAACGATTGCACAATGGGACGCCGCGCCGCCATCACTGCGGGAAGCAATCCGCCGAACGCGCCCATGAACGCGGCGAAGCCGATTCCGCTCGCGAGCATCAACGGTGTGATGCGGAATTGAAACGCCAGTTCGGAAAACGTGTTGAAATTCAGTGTACCCGTGGAAATTCCATGCACCGGTAGCGCGACCAAACATCCCAACGCCCCGCCGACGATGGCCAGCAAAACCGCTTCCATCAGAAACGCCAGCAGCACCGCTTGACGGCGGAATCCGAGCACACGCAGCGTTCCAATTTCGCGCGCGCGGTACGCCACTTGCGCGTACATCGCGTTCATCGCCGCGAAACAGGCGCCAACGGACATGATCAGCGCGATGAATGTGCCGAGGAAGCGAATGGGCAGGGAGGCGCTGGTCTGTTGATTGAAGTAATCGATTTCGTTGCATGCTTGCAGTTTCAAGCGATTGTCGCTTTCGATGCGTTTGATCAAGTCGAGGGCCGCGCCCTGGTCGCGCGCGCGAACCAGCATCGAGGAATACGCGGTGCGGCGAAATTCATCCATCACCATGTTGACGTCGGTCCAGATTTCCGACTCGTACGCGGTGCCTTGGCCGTCGGTGAGTCCCACGACTTGCCATTGCGTGGTCCCTTCGAGCTTTAGGCTTTGTCCGAGAGCCATGCCAAAACGTTTCGCCAGCGTGCGGCTGACGATCACTTCATGCAGTCCAGTTTTGAACATGCGGCCATCGACGAGCGTCACTTGTGGACGCAGGAGAATCCCGGCGGGCGAAACGCCGCGCATGAGGATGTGCGCTTTCTCGCCGCCGGCGCGCGGCAACAGCACGAGCACGAGCAACTCCGCCGATGCCAGCGGCTCGCCGTGACTATCCTTGGCGACGCCGTCGAGGTACTTGATGGTTTGCGCTTGCTCTCGATCGACTGAGGAGTTCGATTCCACTTGCGATCCTTGGCGGATCAGCACGAGATTCAGCGGATCGCCAGTGCCGATGAACGCCGACTCGAGTCCGCGTGCGAGCGCCAGCACGGAAATGAAGACGGCCACCGTCGCGGCGACGCTGAGCACGGCCATGAGCGTGCCGGTGCGACGAACGATGACGCTGCGGAAGTTATATTTGAAAGGGATAGCCATCGAGAAGTTCCGAGTACCGAGTTCCGAGTTCCGAGTGGAACGCGCTAGGCCGCCTTCCTGTGCTTTGCAACCACCGTTTGTAGTCCACCGATGATGCGCGACACTTCATTCGTTTGTTGCACCAAATTATCGAAATCGCCTTTCGGCAGGTACTCGGCGTCCAATGCTACATAGAGCTGGGACCGAACCTCGGCGCACGACGCTTTGGCCACTACGAGGAAACGGTGGAAATCAGCCGGGCTACGTCGCTCGAAACCCTCGGCAATATTTGACATTACCGAGACCGCGGCTCGCCGGATTTGATCGCTCAGCCCAAAATCTCTGGCGAAGGTCCCTCGCTTTGTGGCCCGGTAGATACAGTTCGCCAGACTCCTGGCTCTTTGCCAAGCGATGAGATCCTCGAACTTCTCGACGGTTGCCATTGCTTTTACTCGGAACTCGGAACTCGGTACTCGGAACTACCCTACATACCTCAACGCTTCCGCAATATTCAGCCTGGACGCGCGATACGCCGGAACCGCGGCCGTGATCACGGCGACGGCGACGGCAAGCGCGAGTCCTTCGAGGAGAATCTGCGGCGTCACGTTTAGCGCCGGGAAAAATCCTGCCGTCATGTTGCCCATATTCACCGTGCTATAAAGGACGCGCGCGCCCAAACATCCAATCAGCCATCCGGTCAAGGCGATCATGGCCGCTTCGCCGACCAGCAACGTAACGATCAATCCGCTCGTGAATCCCAGGGACTTCAGGATACCGAACTCGGCGGTGCGCTCGCGAATGCTCATGCCCATGGTCGCGGCCGTGACGAGAAGAATCGTGAATGTGACGACGGCGGAAATGCTGGCGACGAGAAGCTTGACGTTGCCCATCATGCCGCTGAAGCTCAAGTTGAATTCTTTCTCAGTCTCGCTTTTCGTCTCCGCCGATGAATTGCGGAACATTCCGTCGACGGCGGCGATCACCTTCGGCACATCCTCGCGGCTCTTGGTGAGCACGGAGTACGTTCCCGCGTTGCCGGAGCGGCCATCCATCTCGTCGAGATAATCCCAGTGGAAGAACAGCGTGCTTTCGTCAGGCAGATTGGGCGAAGTATACATACCGGCCAGGACCAACTCTGCGTCGACGGGGAAGATCGTGCCCTTCAGCGTGATGTGGTCGCCGACGTTCCAATGAAAGCGATCGAAGAGCGCTTTTCCGGCGATGGCCGCGTTGCGCTGCGCGATGAAATTCTGCCGCTGATCGGCGGGCATGGAAAATTCCGGGCGTATGTTCAGGTAATGCTCCGGTTCCACGGCGAACTGCGCGAAAAAGTTCTTCGGCTCGACGTAGATTCCGCCGAACCATTGAAACGCGGAGAGGTCTTCGATGCCGGGAACGGCGGCGATGCGTGGCCGATAAGAGATCGGCAGCGATTGTGTGAACGACACGGCGTGATGCACCATGACGCGCAGATCGCTCTTCGGCGAGGCCGAAGAGAATTCAAACTGATGAAGCACGGCTTGGAGCGTGGTGAGCAGGAACAGCGACGCCGCGAGGCTCAACACCGTGAGGATGGAGCGCCGCTTGTTTCGCAGCGCATTTTTCCACGCCAGAAGAGCGAACTTCATGCAAAGGATTCTACCACGTTGGTACAACGCGCCGATGAGGCGTTGCCGCGAGGACACGTAGTGCGATATACTGGCAGAACTTCTTGCGGATGGGCCTGTAGCGCAGTTGGGAGCGCGCCTGAATGGCATTCAGGAGGTCGCCGGTTCGATCCCGGCCAGGTCCACCAAAATCAATTCAAATGCTTAGAAGATTTTTGGCCCGTTCGACGATACCCTGGGGAAGGCTCCTACTCTGGATGGTTGCGAGGGGTACGGCCGCCCGAAGACTGTGGAAACTTGCCAATCGAAATCGTACACGGGATCGCCCAAAACAACGCAAAAATGATGGCCGTTATCCCGGCATCGTGCGGGTTTGAGAGGAGGAAGAGAACTATCCCGAATCCAACGACTAAGTAAAAAGACACGGTGATGCCTCTCGCTGCCGGCTTCCATGCTCTCGACCACATGGCTGGGCCGATCATCACGGAGGTCAAACCTGCAAGGAATGGCCCGATTATAACGTCCTCAATCGGCGCGCGCTGGTATGGCTGGTCGGTCACAAAGATTGGGATGGCGCCCGCGCAGATCAAAACGCCCACAATCGTCATCCATTTGCCAATTCTAGCGACCATGCCTGGACCCGGTTTCGAGCGTGACCATACTCGCTATCGTACAACGCCCTGGTTACTGTACGATTCTTTCCGGAGCATTCTCATGCCTATAACCTTGCACATGGTGGCGACTCTGGACGGGTTCATCGCGCGGAAGAACAACGACGTCTCGTGGCTGGAGACGGCGGAAAGCGTCTATGAAGGCGGCGAGGCGATGTCCGAGGAAGAAGTCGCGGCATTCATCAAATCCATCGACTGCTACGTCATGGGATCGCGCACGTACGAACATGCGCTCGAGATCGGCTGGCCGTACGGCGACACTCCCGTGGTTGTCGTGACGAGCAGGGAATGGCCAGCGGCGCGCAAGTCCATCGAGCTCTACTCGGGCGATCTGAAAGCGTTGGTCGAAACGAAGCTCGCACCGAGGTATCGCAACGTCTGGCTTGTCGGCGGAGCGATGTTGTGCCGGCGGTTTCTCGAGCTCGGCCTCGTCGACGAAATCAACCTTAAGATCGCGCCCTCGCTTTTGGGCGAAGGACTCCGCTTGTTCGACGGTCCTGTGGCCGCCGAGCGGTGGAACCTGAAGAACGTAGTCGCCTACAAGAATGGTTTTGTCGAGTTGTCGTACTCGACCCGATAATTCCATTTCTTACTTTGCAACAAAAAGTACTTGACGTATACAAGCCCGCCGGCGTATTCTACTTTGCATGACAAAGCGAATCGCCGCGGTGATCGCCATCTACTTCTGTACCGCCTTCAGTTGGCTCGTTCTTTCCGGCACGATCGAAGATCGTACCCGCGCCTCCCAGGGAAGACTCGGGGGCAAGGTTCAATCGTCGTGGGGAGCATCGCAGGAGCAGAGCCCGCCCACAGCGACGTACGAACATGTCGAGCAGCACACCGAAACCACGGAGGACGAGAAGGGAAAGAAAGTATCGAAGACCAAAGACGTGAAGGTCAGCTTCACTTTACCCGTGGAAAGCAGCAAGATCGACACGGGCCTCGACCTCGAGTACCGGCAGAAAGGGTTGCTTTGGTACAGCACGTACAAAGTCGCGTTCTCCGCGGACTACGTTTATCGCAACTCTAGCCCGCTGCCTGAAAAGGTTTGGCTGACGCTGGGATTTCCGGCGGCGCAGGCAATCTACGACGATCTTCAATTCTTAGTTGACGGGCAGCCGGTTACGACTGCGAACGGCAAAGACAACGTTTACGCCCAGGTGGCCATGCAGCCAGGGCAGGCGGTCGCGCTTCACGTGGCGTATCGCTCGCAGGGCCTCGGGTCGTGGTGCTATCACTTCGGCGCGGATGTCACGCAGGTGAGGAATTTCTCGCTGGTGATGCACACCAACTTCAAGGACGTCGATTTCCCGGACAACGCGCTCTCGCCGACCACGAAACACGAAACGGCGAATGGTTGGCTGCTGACGTGGAATTACAAGAATCTCGTCTCGGGAGATCAGATCGCGATGGTCCTGCCGGAGAAGTTGCAGCCGGGGCCGCTGGCTGGGCAAATCAGTACGTTCGCACCGGTGTCACTCCTGTTTTTCTTCTTCTTTCTTCTAACCATCACTACAATCCGCAAGATCGAGCTGCACCCAATGAATTACTTCTTCCTGGCGGCGGCGTTCTTCGCGTTTCACCTGCTCATGGCATATCTCGTCGACCACATTTCGATCCACGTGGCGTTCGCGATCTGCTCGGCCGTCTCGATTTTCCTGGTGGTGAGTTATCTGCGGCTGGTTGTCGGCATGCGTTTCGCTGCGGCGGAGGCAGCGGGGGCGCAGTTCGTTTACCTGGTGCTATTTTCCTACGCGTTCTTCTTCAAAGGCTTCACCGGATTGACGGTGACGATCGGTGCGATCGTCAGCTTGTTCGCGGCGATGCAAATTACCGGACGAATTCGTTGGGGCCGGATCGAGGAGGGCGCTTAGGTCACGCCAATAGGAAACGCATTGGCCGGAGCGCACGTTTGAACGGGTCGAGCACGAGCCCTAAGCTCTCAAGAGTCGTAACCCCGAGCAGAGACTCATCGCCCTTTTCTCCAAAAATGACGGGCGCTGGTCCCCGGCTGCCGTTGATCTCGAAGTAGGCGTCACCAACCTTCCGCTTGACCTTCGTCCCATCGGCTAGCGTAAATGTCTCGGTGCGATATGGGCGGAGGCCCAGTTTGCGGAGAATTGCGCCCGGAACCACGCTATACACGGCACCCGAATCCATTAAGAACTCGACGGACTGAGAGGCGCGTGCGGATCTGCTAGGCCGCACGATCCCAACCTGCATTGTTAGTCCCATGAGTTGTTTTTATCTCAAAGCGATCGCGCGCAATAGCGCTACCTTGAGTGCGTGACGACAGCGAGGAACGTCTCTGTCCAGGGAGCTAAGCGGACGTACGGAAAAAAGAAAATGGGTTCCAAGCGACCGCGCAGAGCGGGCGAAATAGCCTTGGCTTCGGTAACAGTATTCCGCGCATCCGTCCCCGGCGTCTCGCCGGGTAGGCGACCGAGTTTCCTCGTCTTGGCTTCCCCTCTCCCAGCCACCCTTGCGGGCGGCCTGCCCCCGCATTTTCCGCGGGGATTCAGGATCAGGGTTGTCGTCCGAGGTATCTCCAACGGTTTCGGCGCAGCCTTTCGACATCGCCGTTCCCCGCCAGATCTTCTCCTGCTCGAACCTCGCCGCCTGCCTTTCGGCCGGCCGCTCGGTGTCCTGAGGGTCGTTACTTGGTCCCGCGCAGAGCCTTGCGGCCCCACCCGGGCGTCGAGGTTTCCTTGGCGTTCTCCCTAGACCCGGCGCCTTTCAGCTTCCGGTTCGGTATCCGAGCGATCCCTGCGGTTCCCGTCCACGTCGTTAGCTTTGAACTACGGCTTTTACACCGCCAACCTGAACCAGCCCGCGCTTCTTACCCGGCCTATTCGCCCTGCGCATCGATACGCTTGGCGCGTCGCCACTTCCCCCTCGACCTGCTCCGCGCTGGTCGTTGACCATTTTCCCTTGCGGGCTTCCGGCTACGCTCACGCGGTCCTACGACATTTCCCCCAAGTCTACTGCCGGCTCACGGTTTTAAGATGTGCCGGTCTTCGGCAGGTTCCTCTCGATTCCTTCCGAATAGTCGCCCTGCGGCTTCCATCCGGCTGTTCGGAACCTACTACCTTCGCCGAGAGCTTCTTCCCACTGCTGGGACCTCTCGGAACCCACGTATAGTTATAAATTCAACTTATGATTTCGTCAAGATCTTTCGATCTCATGTTTTCAACCACTTCGTATTTTGCTGCACTAATCTCGTGCAAAAGAGCCATCAAGTCGAGCCTGTGGATTTCGTTTCGAGCGCCTACATGCACGGAAGGCCGATAAAATAAGGGTTAGAATGCTATGCTGCAATATAGTGCAATGAGAATTCAACAACATTTCCACAGAGCATAAATAGCTTTCCACAGAAACCGGCTAGTTTTGAGGCAATGCTAAATTGTTCGCTAATTGGATTACAGCGGGCGGGGAATTGAGAACGGCGGGAAATAGAAAATGGGTTCCAAGCGACCTGGCAGAGCGGGTGAACAGCCTCAGGCTTCGGTAACAGCGTTCCGCGCATCCGTCTCCGGTGTCTCACCGGATAGGCGACCGAGTCTCCTCGTCTTCGCTTCCCCTCTCCCAACCACCCTTGCGGGCGGCCTGCCCCCGGCTTTTCCCCAGGGATTCAGGATCAGGGTTGTCATCCGAGGTATCTCCAACGGCTTCGGCGCAGCCTTTCGACATCGCCGTTCCCCGCCAGATCTTCTCCTGCCTGAACCTCGCCGTCTGCCTTTCGGCCGACCGCTCGGTGTCTTAAGGGTCGTCTCTCGTTCCCACGCAGAGCCTCGCGGCTCCACCCGGGCGTCGAGGTTTCCTTGGCGTTCTCCCTAAACCCGGTGCCTCGCGGCCTCCGGTTCGGTGTCCGGGCGATCCCCGCAGTTCCCGCTCGCTCCGTTAGCTTTAAACTCCGGGTTTTATCCCGGCGGTGCGAACCAGCCTGCGCTTCTTACCCGGCTCATCGCCCTGCGTATCGATCCGCCTGGCGCGTCGCCACTTCCTCCCCGACCTGCCCCGCGCTCGACGCTTCACTTTCCACCCTTGCGGGCTTCCAATTCGCCATCCACCCTTGCGGGCTTCCGGCGGCGCTGACGCGGTCCTGCGCTATTTCCCCTAAGTTCACTGCCGGCTCACTTTTATATGTGCCGGTCTTCGGCAGGTTCCTCTCGATTCCTTCCGAATCGTTGCCCTACGGCTTCGATCCGGCTGTTCGGAACCCACTACCTTCGCCGAGAGCTTCTTCCCACTTGCTGGATCTCTCGGAACCCACGTAATGTTTTAATCTCACCTTAACGTTTCGTCAAGGAATTTTTGCCCTGTAGAATCAGTGAGTTAGAATTTTGCTGCACTTTCCTTCAGCAGGAGAGTTTTTTGAGAGTGAGCACGTTGTTATACGGCATTCCTACGATTTTTGCACCGCTACTAATTCGCGACAAAATGATTCAAACGCAACTTGCTGAAAATGATTTAATCAATTTTGTCGCGATTGTCGCGGCGGCGCCGCGCCGTCGCCAGCGCCAGCATGCCTGATCCCAGCAGAAACAGCGAGGCCGGCTCCGGCGTCGACGGGCTTGCGCCGCTGCCGGCCAACGGGCCGCCGCCGCCGCCGGGCAACAGGCCGCTCAGTGAGTTCACGCCGACAACCGAGGCCGAGTCCTGCGTCATCGGCGGATCGACCAGCAGGGAACTGTTCGACGCGATGACGCCTTGATCGTAGGAATACTGCACGTACTCGCCGGGACTGCCGCCGGAGATGCCGACCGTGGCCGCCGCGCCATTCGAGAGCGCCGTGTTGCCGGTATTCAAGTTCGCGTAGGAGAAAATAATATCGCCGCTGCTCTGCTCGAGCGTCGCTTCGAAGGTCACGCCTTGGTTGGCGAGGAAATTCGTGGATCCCGCGTTCGACCACTCCACGATGAATTCTTCGCTGCCCGGATCGCCGATCGTTTCGTAGTACACCGCGCCGGTGCCCGGCGTGTAGAATTGCCAATCTTGCCAGAGCGGCGCGATCACCGCGCCGAGATTCGATGAATCCATCGGGACGTTGGCCCCGGAAATATCCGGCGTGCCGAAACCCATCAGACCATTTGAGGAGATCCACGCTTGTCCATACGATGCCCCGAGAAACGCGAAGCCGAAGCCCAGGTTCGCCGTCACCGTGGAGTCGTCGCTGCCTTTGAGCACGCGCGTTCCGCTGGAAGCGATATCCACGAACGGCGCGTTCGAGCTTTCGATGAAGTAGCCCATGTTTGTGGCGCCGCTGCCGGTCAGACTGCCGAAGCCGGCGCCGGAGCTAAGAATGGAGCCGGCAAAACTGCATGTCGCGCAAGCGAGCAACACAATGATGACGCGGGCAAGGACGAAGCGGGGAGTAAGATCTCGCACTGATATTTTCCTCTCAGATGCATAGATCGGCGGTACTGTCGCACTCTCCACGAGCGTACCGGCGCTTGAGAGGAATCTAATTTCCGCAGCGGGGCAAACCTAACTTACGTCTCGAATCGAGGCACGGCTCGGTGGCGGCTCCATTTGCGATTCTTGCTGCATCCCGGAGGGATGCTAGCCTGTAGCCGGTGGTTGAGCGTTCTTTGCGATACCACCGGTTTGAAAACGTAAACAAATTTCGATCCCGGAGGGATCGCAGCGGGAGGCAGAACTGCTGCGATCCCTCCGGGATCGAAATAATATTTTGTTCGCCTATCCGGTGGTATCGCGAAAACCGCTCAACCACCGGCTACAAGCTGCGATCCCTCCGGGATCGAAAAACTCCAAGTCACCACGTAGCGCCCGGCAAAACATATTGTTTTCCCCTGAAACAACAGTTTATGATCGGTGTATCGGCAGATTCCTGCCAAGGGGGTGGACATGCATATCAACGTTCGGGCGAGCGTTGCGATTTTTTCGGCCGTTTTCTTGGCCGCACTCACACTCAGCGCGCAAACCGGTTCCACAACTGCGCCTGCCAAGCCCAGCCCCTCGGGTCCCGCCGCGTCGCCTAGTTCCTATGGCACGCAACCGACCATCTTGGGCGCGCCGAGCACCGGCGCGAACGTGGGCATTTCCGGTCGCGTTGTGCCGAACCAGTTGACGCGCGTGGCCGTGGAGCTTTACCAAGATGGCATTCGTCTCGATACGACCTACACAGGGTCCGACGGCTCGTTCCGCTTCCCCCGCCAGATGAGCGATCGCCGCTATGACGTACACGTGATCATGCCGGACGGTCAGGAAGTTTCGCAGATGGTCGATTTCATGGGGCAATATCCCGCCACGGTGCAGCTCAGCTTGGCGAAAGTGGTGAAGTCGGACAGCGATGCCAAGCCGGCATCGGGCACGGTGAGTGTCGCGAACCTGTCGGCGCCCAAGAAAGCGCAGCAAGAGTTCGAGAAAGCCGTGGAGCTGGCCGAAAAGAAAAAGTTCGACGATGCGATGACGCACTTCCACAAGGCCACCGACATTTACGCGAAGTATCCGGCGGCGTACAACGAAATGGGACAAGTGGAGCGCGCGCAGAACCACGCCAAGGAAGCAGCGGTGGAATTTCAGAAAGCCATCGACGCCGATCCGAAATGGGTGGTGCCGTACGTCAATCTGGCGCAGGTTCAGTTGACCTCCCACGAGATCGAGCCGATGATGAAGACCAACGAAAAAGCGCTGGCCCTCGATCCGACGCTGGCGATGCCGAATTACTTTAACGCGGTCGGCTATCTCACCATGGGACGTTTAGAAGACGCCGAGAAGTCCGCGTTGGCCGCCGAACGCACCGACCAGGGACGCACGCCGCAGATCCAACTGGTCCTCGCGCATGTGTACGATGCGCGTCACGACGTGGCGGGCGCGCTGGCTCACTACAAGCGGTTCCTAAAGGAGAGTCCCCACGCCGCGAACGCTCCGCAGATCAGCGCGAGGGTGGCCGAGATGGAGAAGGCCGAGGCGAAGCCGTAGACCCCCGGTACTTAGAGTACTAGGACCAAAATCAGAAAAATAGTTGTGCGAATCGCCGGGGATTTTCCTATAATTGGCGTTTGTAGGTATGTTGATCTGGAAAAGGGGATCTATGAAGAGATACACTGTTGCTAACCTCGTTTTACTCTGCTTGATTTCTGCTGCTAGTATGGCCACGCCCACCCACGCTGCGACGGTGAGTCTCGGAACAGCCGTGAATTACGCGGTGCTGGGCGTCGGTCAAATCACTTACAACAACGGCTCCGGCAACGTCACGGTCGGCAGCACCAGCGAGGCCCTCGCTTCCACCAAAATGACGGTGGACGGCAACGAGGGTATCTCGCAGGGCGGGACGGTGCTTGTTCAGGGGTCCTCCAGCATCGTAAACGGAACGATCTACGAATACTCAAGCGGACAGACGACCATCAGCAACGGGGTGGTCACCGGAAATGGCGGAGTGCCGGTGGTCGCACCCTCGACACTCACGCAGAACGACGCCGACGTGGCCACCGCGCTCACGGAAATCGCCGCGCTCACGGCCACGCAAACCATCAACGGCAACGTCACTACCGCTACGACGATCAACGGCAACGGCGGGCTGAACGTAATCCAAATCAACGGCAATGTGATCACCTCGTCAGGCAACTCGCTGACGTTGAGCGGGACTGCCAACGATTACTTCGTTGTGAGGGTCACGGGCGAAGTTAACATCCAAGGCGCCACCGGCACCGGATTGCTGACGGGCGGCGCAGTGACGGCCAGCCACATCATTTACGATTTCACCGGAGCGGAAGGCACCACGACCAATTGCGATACCAGCTCATCCCCGGGCGGTCCTTTTCAGGTTTGTACGGGACATGCGACAACGATTGACGGCACGATCTTGGCGCCGAATCTCGCGGTGGTCCTCGACAATGGGACCAACGGCGAAGTGATCGTCGGACAGAATCTCCTGCTGCAATCGGGCGGAACCCTCACGGGAACGGGCAATACGTTCACGGGGTTTTCCTCGGGTCCAACGACGCCGGAACCAGCCTCGCTTCTGTTGCTGGCTTCTGGATTGTGCGGCGCGTTGGGACTGCGGAAGCGCCGCTCGAATGTGAGCTAGCGCAGGACTCCCGCAAAACTCTTAGTGTATGAATCGTAGTCCGATGTCCGTGCTTTGTCCGCGAGGTTTACGGCGGCTGGCACTTGCAGCGGCCTTCGTGTTGTTGGCCGGTTGTCATCGCGCTACGTTCCAGGAGAACTACACCGCCGGCCTCGACGAGCTGCGGAAAGGCAACGTCGAACGCGCCCGCGAACGTCTCTTTAGGGCGTACCGTCAGAATCCCAACAGTCTCGATTTGAAGTATTACCTCGCCGACGTCAGTTTAAAGCTCAACGATTTCCAAGGGGCGTACGCCCTTCTGAGCCAGGCAGAAGCGCAGGACAAAGAAGGCGCCGGCATCGGCATCGCCGTGCGACTGTCCCTGGCCCGCATCTTCATTGTGGCGAAACAGTACGATGAAGCGCAAAAGCGCTTGTTGTGGGTGCTCGACAAGCAGCCGCACAATCACGATGCGCGCGCCTTGCTCGCCGCGAATCTCTCGTATCTCGCGCAACCGGACGCCGCGCGCGAGCAAGTGGATCTCCTGCTCACCGAAGACCCCAAAGACCCCAGCGGCCGGGTGCTCGACGTGGCGCTGCATCTCGGCGACCGCGACACCAAACACGCGGAAACGTCGCTCCTGGAGGAAGTGAAGGTCAGCAACCGTTCCATCGATTCGCTGGCGTCGCTCTCGTTCTTCTACAGGTTGAGGCAGACGCCGGACAAGGCGATTCCCTTGTTACAGGAGTGCATCCAGCGCGACCCAAAGAATCTGGCGTGGCGCGAACAACTCGGCTGGACCTATCAGCAAACCGAAAATCGCGTGAAAGCAGTGGAGACGTTTCGCGGAATGGCCGCTTTGTCTAATGACCGCCGGGCGCAGATGGCGCTGGCCAACTATTTCATCAATATGTCCGATTGGAACGCCGCCATCGCCGAGCTGGAGCGCTTGCGCACGCGCTTTCCCGATGTCGTCACGCGCAATCTGCTGGCCGCTTCGTACTATCGCAGCGGCCGGTGGGCCGAGGCCGAGGCCCTGGCTCGCCAGTTGATCTCGGAGAACGATCATAACCGTGAAGCGCACATGTTGCTCGGCGCACTGCATCTTGGTCATCGCGATTACGACGAGGCCGCGCAGCAATTCAACCACGTCCTGCATGATGCGCCGGATTCCGCGACGGCATTGTACTTCCTGGCAATGGCGTCCTACGGCGCGGGCAAGGAAGCGCTGGCGCTGCAACAAATGGAGAAAGCGCTCGATTTGCGCAAGGATCTGCTGCCGGCGCGAATCTGGCTGATCGATCATCATTTGAAGCGCGGATCGAACGGCGTGGCGCTGGAACTGGTGCGCGGCGCGCCGGGCCGTCAAGCCTATGCGCCGGAAATCATCTTGTACCGCGATCTGTGCGATCCGCTGGCGGGGTTGAGCGCGGAGCAGATTGCCGCGTTGCGCCGCGCGCTGTTGTTGCGTCCGCGATTCATCAGCGAGTACGAAAATCTCGGTATGTTCACGCTGCTGCGAAAATACGGCGGCGATCTGGAACGCCCGCTGGACACCGTGGCGCAAAAGCATCCCGAATTGCGATCCGTGCAGCAACTCTTGATGCGCATTCTGGAAGCGCAAGGCAAACAGCAGCAGGAGATCGCGATGCTCGAACGGAGGATCGCTCTGCAGCCGAATTCGGTGCCGAATCTGCTGGCGGTGGCGCACTTGCTGATTTCGCAGGGGAAGAAAAAAGATGCGCGCGACGAATTGGACAAAGCCGCGCGCCTGGAGCCGTATAATCCCGGGGTGTTGGCGCGCTTCGCGGAACTGGAAGTTTCGGAAGGGAATCTGGTCGCAGCGACGGATCGCTTGGATCAGTTGATCCGGAGGTATCCGGATTTTTCGGAGGGTTACACTTTCAAGGCCATCGTCTTGGAACAGCGCAAGCAGCCCAAAGACGCGCGCAGTCTCTACGAGCAGGCCCTGAAATACGATTCGCACGACGCCGTGGCGGCGAACAATCTGGCGTGGCTGATGGCGACCACATTCGAGGAACCGGAAAGCGCATTGGAATTGGCGCGCCGCGCCCATCGCCTCGCGCCCGCCAACGCCGAGTTCTGCGACACGCTCGGTTGGATCCAATTTCAACTCGGGCGCTTCGACGACTCGATGGAATCGCTCGGCGATGCGGTCCGCTTGCAGCCGGACGACGCGCACGTGCGCTATCACCTGGGAATGGTGCAATCGCGCGCGGGTCGCAACAAGGAAGCGGTGGCCACTCTGAAAGCTGCTTTGTTGCTCGATCCCAAACTTCCGGAAGCCGCGCAGGTGCGCGAGGAACTTGTGGGACTCAACACGCGCCTGACGCGTGTCGATCATTGATTTCGAGTGCGGCGATTCGCCGCCGCTTGGCATGCGCGAAGGCTTGCCCCGCGCCGCTAATCCTGTGATGCCGCAAGGAGCGCGACTGGGAACCGCTTGAGAATCGCGGCCAACGGCATGCGCCGCGCTTCGGGAATCTTCACAACTTCATCGGTTAAAACATTTCTCCATCGGCGCGGCGCGTTTTGCGGCAACGGCAACTCAGTGTCGTACCAAACGCGGCCTCCCAGCGGCGCCTTCGCCAAGCTCGATAGCTTGGTCAGCAATCGCGGCGCTGCCGCAATGATCCATTGGGCGCCGGCGTGCCGTGCGAAGGCAATCACGTGATCCTTGCGCTTGCCCGTCGCCGTGAGCGGAAGATAGTCGCCCGCGGAGAAAACTTCCGGACGCGCATGGCGCTGCTCGAGCGTTTTCTGTACCAGAAATAATTTCATCGCTCCGTCGCCCCAGTTTTTCAAGAGACACGGCAAGCCCATCGACGGCAAGGCGGAGAGTTTTTCTTCGAGCGCCGCGAAATTCACGGGCCGGCGATTGTCCGGATCGACCAGGCTGAAATTCCACACTTCGGTTCCTTGATACGTATCGGGCACGCCGGGCGAGGCTAGTCGCAGCAGCGTTTGCGTGAGTGATTGCAGCGATCCGAAGAAGGCGATGCGTTGCTGGAACGCCAGAAAATCGTGGAGAAAGCGATTCTCGCCGTTCGATTGGAGGATTGCCCCGACGAATCTCTCGACGGCGTTTTCATACGCCGTGTCTGGGCGATTCCAACTCGTCACGACCTTGGCTTCGCGCAGAGCTTTTTGAATGTACGCTTGCAAGCGATCGCGAAACGCGTCGGATTCCGTTTCATCGAGCGGCCACGCGCCAACCAGCGTTTGATAAATCAAAATCTCATCGTTGGGCAAAGGCGCGGGTACGCCGTCAACCACCGGTTTGCGGCGCGCATTCCACTTGCGCCACTGGCGCAGACGCCGCTCCCACGCGGCCGGCATCTCCGAAAGCAGATGAATGCGTGCGCGCACGTCCTCGCTGCGTTTGGTGTCGTGCGTGGACGTGGCGTTCATCGTCAACGGCCATGACCTTTGTCGTGCGGCGTTGAAGTTGTGAAATTCCTCTACGGTCGCTGCCGCTGCGCTTCCGCCGACTTCGTTGAGCGACACCAAACGGTTATACACGTAGCACGCCGTGTCCTCGGATCCCTTCGCCATCACCGGGCCGGTGAATTGTTGCCAGCGTCGCACAAAACGCTGCCACGCCATGCGCGCCTCCGCGTCAAGCAGGGCGGGGAATTCGAGGAGCAGGACGCGTCGCACGAACGCGTACACGGGCTCTGGTACGTCGGCCGCGCGGCGCTGCGCTTCCTTGACGGCGCTTTCGATCACCGCGCGATCAGCGCCGACTTCGAGCGTACGGACATAGGTCCGATAGACCGGCAGGCACGCCGTAATTTCTTCGAGCGCGCGCCGCAGCGCCTCGGGGCTCAGGTCGCGGCCGTGACGGTCGTGGTCGGCGAGCAATCCCAGTTGCAGCGACAACGACAATACTTCACCCGCGAACATCAGGGACATCACCTGCTTCTTCGATTCATAGACGACGGTGGCGAAATCCGCTTCCTGTTTGGTGAACCGCGAATAAACCGCCCCTAGTTCAGAGAGCCCCGCGGCGTCGACCAGCACGGAGTTGAGCGTGGCGGCGAATTCGTACCCGGTGTCGCCGCAAACCGGCCAGTCGGCGGGCAGCGTTTCGTGGCCGCATAGAATTTTCTCGATTACCAGGTAGCGATCCGGCGCGTGATCCTTGAAACGCGCCAGATAGCCGTGCGGATCGTTCAGTCCATCGATGTGATCGACGCGCACGCCTGTCGCCGATCCTTCTTCCAAGAGCTGCAAGACCAAGGCGTGCGTGTGCGCGAAAACTTCCGGATCCTCCGTGCGGATCGCCACCAGATCGGAAATATCGAAGAAACGCCGGTAGTTGATCTTCTCGCGCGCCACACGCCAATACGACATCGCATACGGTTGCTGCGAAAGCAGAGCGTCGAGCAAATCGAAACTGCGCGGATCGCCTTTCGCGCCGTTGAACAAGCGAATGTTTTCGTCGAGGAACGCGCGGACGCTGCCGCCGGTAGACGTCTCGCTGGAATACGCGGCCCACAAGCGCTGCTTCAAGATGGCGGACTCGGCGTAGCGCTGTTCGACTTGAGCCTTATCGGAAACAGTCCGTGGCGGCAAGCCATCGACGATCACCAGCAACTCGCGCAGCGCGACGAAAGTGCCGCCGTCCACGCGATGGCCGATCACCGCGCCGTACGTTTTCGGATCCAGCGGCAACCGGCGGTCGAAATACAACACGTGCAATCCGCGCGCGTCGATCGCCAGGCGCAATTCGCCATTTTCGAGCGCGGTTCCGTACGGCGATCCGAGAATCGGCAGCAAAACGCGATCGTCCGCCGCTTCGAGCGAGGAATCCCAGTTGATGTCGAAGTAGAACGCGTGCGGAGAACACGCGCCGTTCTCGAGCACGTCCATCCACCAGGCGTTCTCCGGATCGGCGGCCATGTGGTTCGGCACGATGTCCAGGATCAATCCGAGATCGTGTTGTTTCAGTGTCGCGAGAAAGTCGCGAAAGGCCGTTTCGCCGCCCAGTTCCGGGTTCACCCGCAGCGGATCGGTGACGTCGTAGCCCGAGCAACTGCCGGATTTCGCTTTGAAGATCGGCGAGGCGTAGACGTCGCTGATTCCCAACGATCGTAGATACGGAGCGAGCGCGGCGGCTTCGCAAAAACCAAAGCCGTTGCCGAACTGCAAGCGATACGTCGCAATTGGTATTCGCAACCTTGCTCAACTCACGTTAATTTTCAAATCCTCGCCGAGAGTACGAAATTGTTCGATCCACGCTTGCGCGTCGGCGTCGCCTTCGGCGGCGCGTTTGGCGGTGTCGTCGAAGACCATGCGGCGAATCTCGAACCAGCCGTTCTGCGCGCTCCACAAAACCACATCAAACGGCAGATAACGCGTCATGCGCACCATCGGCTGCAAGCGCCGCAACGATTCCAGGTCCGCGGGATTCTTGAGGAACGCATCGAACTGGCGCTCGATGGTCTTGCGCAAGGTGAACTCAAGCGTCGTGGCATCCAGGTCCAGGCCGGCGGTGCGCGACTCTTCGATCAAACTGTTGACGCGCGCAATATCGAATTGTTCAGCGGCAAATTCGCGCCGCAGCAAGCTGTTGGCCGCGGCTTCCGCGGAAGCGCGCATCGCTTTCGGCAACGGGACGCCCAAGTCGCGCAGGAAATGGATCAACGGCGCCTGATTGTCGTGAATCTGCCGGTACGACGCTTCCGCTTCCTCCAGCGTGGTGTTCAGCACTTCCTTCAGCACGGCGCGTTGACCATCGCGGAAGAGATTCTTCAGCGAATAGCGCATTTCTCCGAAGTGCTTGTCCATCATCCGCAGCGTCTCCGCCAAATCGCCCGCCGAGAAGGCCCCACCCAATTCCGCGCTCATCCCCTGAAACGCTTCGGGACTCTCGAACTTCTTGATGCCGCAATTCAAATTGTGATCGCCCATGTGCAGCGCGCTGAACACCAACGTCTCGGAGACATGCGTGATTTCCGAGGAGAACTTGGCGTGGCCGATCGCCAGCTTGCTCTTGCCGGATTCAAGCGCGGTGTATTCTTCTTCTTCGACGTTGTAGTGATACACCGGCGACGGACCGGAATGCGGGCGAAACAGGGAACTGATGGCGTAGTGCGCCGCGACCTTCTCGAGCGTCACCATCGCCGGCTTGGCAAACTTCTCGTAGATCGCCGCGCCGTCGCGATGCTCGGGAATATTGCTTTTCGCGCCGGCCAACTGCTCGATCAGGCGATTTTCCAGCCCCTCGCCGAAAATATCTTGCGCCAGTTGCACGGCGCGCGCGGCGTATTGGATCACTTGCACCGACTCGATCCCGGAGATTTCATCGAAGAACCATCCGCAACTTGTGTACATCAGCATCAAATGCCGCTGAAGTTCCATCAAGCGCAGCGCCATCACCGTTTCCTCCGGCTTCAGCGCGCGCGCCGCGGTTTTGGCGAGAAACGCTTCGACGTTGGCAGGCGAGCGGTCGAGCACCACGCCGATGTATTCGTCGCGCGCCGCCCACGGATCCTTGAACAATTCGTGGCCGCGCGATTCGAAGCACTGCGTCACGCCGTCGCGCAGTCCGTCGAGCGCGTTGCGCAGCGGCGCGCGCCACTGCTGATTCCATCCGGCTCGTCCGGAGTTGCATCCACAGTCCGACTTCCAACGTTCGATGCCGTGAATGCAACTCCACGAACTGTTTTCGATGATTTCCACGTCGTGCGTCGGGGGATGCTGTTCGAGAAACAATCCGTAGTTGATGATTTCGGCCAGTTCTTTCGAGGCAATGTGATCGAGCGCGTAGGACAGCGCCATCTCGCCGTGCGCATGATGATGGCCGTACGTTTCTCCATCGGTGGCGATGTGCACAAGCTCAGGCCAGTCGCGCGTCTCGGAGAATGCGCCCAGGAGGCGCTCGGCGAATTTCTCGCCGTTATCGAGCACGCCTTCAAACGCCACCCCGCGCGAGATGGGACCGTCGTAAAAGAACAGCGCCATCGACCGGCGTCCCGTCAAGCGACAGCGATAGGCGCGCGTCGGATCGATTTTCTCGCTTTGCACATCGGTCCAAGTGCGGCCGCCGATGCGGCGCACGCGGGCGGCCTGGCGCGGCGCGAGGATGGTGAACTTGATGCCGCACTCCGCCATGATGTCCAGCGATTCGAGATCCACCGCCGTTTCCGGCAGCCACATCCCTTCGGGCTTGCGTCCGAAGTGACGTTCGAAATCGCGAATGCCCCACAGGATTTGCGTGCGTTTGTCGCGCCGATTGGCCAGCGGCAGAATCATGTGGTTATAGGCCTGCGCGATCGCCGAACCGTGGCCGCCAAAACGTTCGGCGCTTTGCTTGTCGGCGTCCAGGATCAACTGATAGACCTGCGGCGCCGACGTCGTCAGCCAGGAAAGAAGCGTCGGCCCGAAATTGAAGCTCGTCGATGCATAGTTGTTGACGATCTGACGAATCAGATTATTCGAATCGAGAATGCGCGACGCGCCGTTGGGCGCGTAGCATTCCGCGGTGATGCGTTCGTTCCAATCGTGATAGGGATACGCGGAGTCCTGCAATTCCACCGCTTCCAGCCAAGGATTTTCGCGCGGTGGTTGATAAAAATGATTGTGGATACAGATGTATCCCATCGGATCCTCCTTAGGAGCCGGAAATCATTTCAAACATCACGGCTGATTTCGGGGCGAGCGTCAGTTCCACCTGACCGGCCGAGACGATGTTCTTCACGTCGAGACGTCCGCTGCCCATCCACTCGTCGGCGTCGGTATCGAACACTTTTTTCCATTTTCCGCGTGGCAGCGGCACACGCACGGCGCCGGGAACGGGCGCGAAATGAAAAATCACGCAGGCTTGATTCGCTTCGTTCCAGCGGCGGACGAAAAGCGTCATCTCTTCTTCCATCGCAATCACTTCGGTCGACTCCTTGCTCGGCGCGGCGAGTGCCGGCAGCGACTTGCGCAAGCGGATCAGCTCACGATGCAACGCAAACAGCGCGTTGTTGCGCTGATCGCGCGCTTCCGGATTCAGTTTCGATTGCAGAAACGTCTCGTCGGCTTGCGGATCGGGCGCTTCGCCTTGCCAGGAGAACGCCGCGAATTCTTCTTTACGTCCGTGACGCACCGCTTCGATCAACGCGGGATCGGAGTGATCGGTGTGATAGAGAAACGGCGCTTTCTCGCCGTATTCCTGACCCATGAAGAGCAGCGGGACATACGGCGACAGAAGCACCGCCGCGGCGGCCAACTTCGCGCCATCGAAGCCGACCAGATGGTTCAAGCGTTCGCCCAACATGCGGTTGCCGATTTGATCGTGATTCTGCGAGCAGACCACCAAGCGCGACGCCGGAACGGCGTGAGACGAGTTCCCGTGTTTCCGCCGTCGAAACGCGGAGTATTGTCCGCAGTAGACAAAGCCTTCGCTATACGCTTTGGCCAGATGATCGAGCGTTCCGAAATCCTGATAATAGCCTTGCGTCTCTCCGGTGAGCATCGTATGAAGGGCATGATGAAAATCGTCGTTCCACTGCGCCGTAAATCCCAAATCCCACGGGCGCGTGTTCGTCACCACACGCGCATCGTTTAGATTGCTTTCCGCGATCACCGGGACGTGACGCTTCAAGTGTCGCGCGCGATCCTCCACGGCGGCGTTCAACTCGGCGAGAAACGGGCGCGCCGATTGGTCGGAGATGGCGTGCACAGCGTCGACGCGCAGCGAGTCGATGTGAAAGTCGGTGATCCAGTAAAGCGCGTTTTCGATGAAGAACGTTCGTACCGCATCGCTGTCGGGACCATCGAAATTGAGAGCCGCGCCCCACGGCGTCTTATAGCGATTTGTGAAGTAAGGGCCGAAATTTCCGAGGTAGTTTCCCTCCGGACCCAAGTGGTTGTACACCACGTCGAGCGTTACGGCGATCCCCATCGTGTGACAGGCGTTCACCAAACGCTTCAACGCGGCGGGCCCTCCGTAGGAATGCTGCACGGCGTATGGATACACACCGTCGTATCCCCAATTTCGTTCGCCGGGAAATTGCGCGATGGGCATCAGTTCGATGGCGGTGACTCCCAGATCGCGCAGCTCCGGTAAGTAGGGAATCGCGCCGTCGAATGTGCCGGCCTTGCTGAACGTGCCCACGTGCAGTTCGTAAAAAATGTACTGCGACATCTCCAGACCGTGCCAACCCGAGTCTTCCCACTGAAAATCCTGCGAGACGATTCGCGAAGGACCATGCACACCTTGCGGTTGATGACGCGACGCCGGATCGGGCCGCCGCGTGCCGTTGATGACGCACCAATACGGCGTGCCCGCCTCCACGTCGTCGGCCGCGGCGTGAAAGTATCCGTTGTCCAGACGTTCCGGCGTGATGATGCGTTCCTTGCGGCTCAACAGGCAAATCTCCAGATCGTTGGCGAACGGCGCCCACACGAGAAACTCGCAGAGTCCGGCGCCGCGATACGTAGCGCCGGGCGCCAGGACGCGTTCCGCCGCATGCGCAAACGGTTCGATTTTGCCGCTATGCGACACCGATGAGAATGTGGTTGTCAATGAAATCACCCTAGGATCGCTAAATGGACGCCCTCGCTGCGACCGGACGCCTTACGCTACGCCGCGTGAGCTTGACGCTGCCGCGTCAAGGCGCCACCGACCGAAGAACAGAGTGTGTCCGGATCGCAGGGGTCCGGCAGCACGTCGAACGCTCCCGCCGCGAGCGCTTCCACCCAGAGGCGTTCGTCGGCCACGCGCGACAACAGGATCACGCGCGCTTGCGGCATGTATCCGAGAATCATTTGCGTGTTGCGCCGCCAGCCCTCGCCGTAGTCGGCGTCACACACCACAACGCTGGCGGAAACGCGGATGGCGTCGTCGGTTTGCGCGGCGGGAATCACGGTCACGCCGAGCCGCTCAAGGGCTCCGCGGACTTTGTCTAACTGCTCTTCCGGCATCACGGCGGCAACTCGATCTGTGTGGCGAATATTCATGACGAGCTTCTCCCTGAAAGTCTCTCCGCACGTTTACACCCATCCAGATTCGGGTGCGGCGGCTAACCAGCGCAATGTAAGCCTTTAAAAATTCAGCCTTTGTTAAGGTGAGGAGAGCCTCGCCGCACAATTCAAGTTCACGCCGGCGCGATTTCAACTTGCGCGTGCATGAAAGTTTTTGCACGTCTGCCGTGCGAATGCAGGCAAATTGCATGTTGGCGTGAGGCGCTCCCCTGTGACGTGACCAAGTTACGACGCGGCGCGGCACGCAGACTCCTGGCATTCAACGTGCACAGAGCGCCTACGAAGTACAGTGAGGAGCGCAATGCCGAACCTACAAGCAAGACCTGTACAATTGAGCACTTATCCGACGTCATCGTCCGCACAATCATCAAGCTGGTTGGATCCTGATGCCGAGCTCGTCGCGGCCGCACGCGACGGCGACGCCGCAAGTTTCGAAGTATTGGTGCAACGCCGTCAAGGAAAAATCCTGCGCCTGGCGCAAAGCTTTACCCACAATTTGGCCGACGCCGAGGAAGTCACGCAAAATTCTTTTCTGCTGGCGTTCCGCCGGCTGGACTCTTTTCACGGCGACTCGCGATTCTCCACGTGGCTGGCGCGCATCGCCATCAATCAATCGCTGATCGCCCTGCGCCGCCGGCGCACGCGGGAAGTTTCGCTCGACGCGCCGCCCGATGAGCGCGGCGCATCGTCGGCGTTCGAGGTCGACGATCCGCGGCCCACGCCCGAGGAGCGACTCTTCGACGGCGAAACGCGCGACCACGTGGCGGCCGCCGTGGCGCGCTTGAAGCCGGCGTTTCGTGACGCGATCGAAGTGCATTATTTCCAGGAAAACTCCACCGAAGAGTCGGCGCGAATTCTGCGTTTGTCGAACGAAGCGTTGAAGACCCGCTTGCATCGCGCGCGCCGGAAGCTGCGTGAGATTCTAACGACGCCGGCCGGCGGGGCGGGACGCTTCTGCCGGCCTGCTCTGGGGTCGTCGTGCCTGCAATCTATAGGTGCCGGAATGGTTCCTCAGCCGTCTCGGTAGGAGTTTTTTCCGCCTCGCGCTCTAGTGACCGGCTGACGAGCTCCTTCGCTCCCAGGCCCACTGCGAGCGCCAGCGCGAAAACAATCCCCCCAAAGAGAATTCCGAAGGCGAGCTGTACAATTCCCGGCGCGATCTTCAGGTGATCGAGCGTCATCGCTACCGCGAGCACCAACACCATCCACTTCACGCCCACGCTGAGCAATCGCGCGTACTGCAAGTTGATGTTCACCGCGCCGATCAGCACGCTGCGGCTCAGGAATCGCGCCAAAATTGTACCGATCAACAGCACCATCACGCCGCCCATCAAGTTCGGCATGTATCCCACGATGCTATGCACTAAATCGTAGGTGAGCGACACGTCGAGCGCGGAGATGCCGATGAGAAATCCCATGATCAGCACGGCGGCCGCGGCCAAGCGCGTGACCAGCAGCGCGGGACTATGGTGCGGCGACCAATCCGATACCGACGGCCATCCGCGCTCCAGGCGCTGATCGAAATGCATCGCGCTGAGCAGCGCGTGCAGCAACGCCGCGAGCATCCAGGCCACCGCGAACGATGCCGCGATTGCCACAACCATGGCGAGGAATCCCGGCAAGAGTGCTGCGAATTGGCCCAGCAAGCGAGCCCAGGATTGATCGAGCGCTTGTCTTGCTTGTTCCCACATACGCCCTCCTAAGGACTAAATCGATCAGGTGACCGCCAACGCGAAATCAGATACGGCTTGGCCGCTTCGTACTCGCGCGCGAGTCGAAGCAAGCGTTCTTCCACGCCTTCGCCGCCCGACTCCATCTCCAGCGCGTACGACGCGACCCACGCCAGATAAAGCGGCGTGAACGCGCGCAGCAAGTGGTCGCGGCGGATGCTACGCAGGCGATGCGCCAGCGCGAAATCGTAAACCACGCGGGCCCACACCGAGTCGGGCATGCGAAATGTCTCGGCGGGCGTCCGCGACAGCCGGTGCAATTCCAGCAGGGACGCCGGCGGCAATACCAATCCCCAAATTTCCTGCAAATTCCGTACCCCAAGTTGAAACGATTCCACCATGCGATGCACTTCGATGGGTCCCGTTTGCGACTCCGTCAAATGCGCTTCCTCACCGAGCGTCGGCACGGGTTGCGATCCGCGCACGCGCTGCCAAAGGGCCGCGTTCAATTCCATGTCGGTGAACACAGGACCGAGTAGTTGCGCCAGCACCGAACTGAGATTCACCCAATCGGTTGGCGGATAGACGCGCTCGCCCACGTGGGTCTGCGCGACCTGCAAACCGGAACGTATCGCTTCCGGCGCGAGCCGTACCAGCGGCATCATGGGGTTCGGATCGTTGGCCGCGCCGCTCAACTTTTCGAGCAACCGCTTGGAGCACGCCAGATCGGGTCCCATGGGATTTTGAATCCTGCGCCCATACAGCGCCTGACTCAACGGGCTGACAATGCCGCTGTTGATCAATCCTTCGAACTTGTGACGGTCATAGCACGGTGTCACGAGATCGAAGTTGCGTTCCAGAATCGGCTGCGCGAGTTGCGAGATCCAGTGCGGCGTCACAGTTTGCAAATTCGACGCCACCACGCAACACGCGCGCGCGCCGAGCTTGCTTCCCGCGGCAAAGAGGGAACGATACGCCGCGCCGACGCTCTCCACCGTCGCGACCGTGGGACTTTGTCCGAACGTGCGGTCGCGCACCACAAAGAACGAATCGTCCGCCGCTGCCTCGGCGCCATCGCCGTCGTTATGGATCACCACGGTCTTAGGTCGCTCCGCCAGAGCGCCCAGCGACTCGCGCACCATCATCGCCGCGCCGGCCGAATGTGTTTCGTCCGCGCCGAGAATGCCCACTACCAGATCCGCGCCGCCGATTCCGGCGATCTGTTCTTGCGTTTCCGAGAGTGTGTTCGCCTCGCTCATGGCGTCTCGATCAAATCGGTAGCGAAAGAATGCCGCGCAGCGGAATCAAAACCCACGCCGGACGGCTGTTCAGTTCGTAGAGCAATTCGTACAGCGCCTTGTCGAAGAGATACGTGTCCAGCAGCATGGCGAAGTCTTCGCTGCGCTCCGGAAGAAACGCCGCGCCCCGCGCCGTTTCGCGATAGGCGCGCAAGAATTGCGCCGACACTTGGTGATCCCAAAGCTGCGCCCACGGTTCCAAACGGTCCAGATCCTCGGGGCGTCTGGCCGTGTAGTTGATAAGGGTGGAGTACGCTGCATAACTGAACGATCGCAACATTCCGGCGACGTCTTTCAGCGGCGATTGCTTGGCGCGGCGCTCCGCCAGCGGACGCGATGGCTCGCCTTCGAAGTCGAGGATCACGAAATTCGAAACCACGCGCAGGACTTGGCCCAAGTGATAGTCGCCGTGAATGCGGATGCGCTGCGCGTGGAACCCGCCGTCGGCGCGCGGCCGGAAGTGATCGAGAATGCGGTGGCGGCGGCTCAACACGGTCGCGGCCAAGTCCACGGTTTCGTCGGGCAACTGCGCCAAGTTGTACTTCAACGCGTCGAAGGCCATAGAAGCCTGGCGCCGCAGCGACTCAAAGATCGCCTGTAAATCGGTTGAGGAAATCGTTTCGGGCGCAAACGCGGGATGCTTCAAAGGATCGTTTGGTTGCGCGCCGAGCGCCAAATGCAATTCGGCGGTGCGGCGGCCGAGTTTGTCCGCCGCTTCCATATACATTCCGATGTGGTCGTGCGCCTCCGGGTTCGGATCGCGCTCCGAAAGGTCGAACGGACTCGCGAGCTCGCCGCGCAGGGCATCGGGGAATGGATTGGGCGCGGCGGTTTCGTAGAAACGCTCGACTTCTTCGATGCTCCACTTCCAACCGTCGCCCTCGTTGGCGACAAAGCCTTGCATCATCGCGACGGTAACGGTTTCCGCGCCGGCTTCGGATGAAGGCTCGGCGGGCGCGTACTCGATGGATCCGGCGAACGGCGGGATCGGTGCAAAATGCGCTTGCTCGGTGAGATACTTTCCGACTTCGCAATCGGGATTCGGTCCGGCCATTTCGTGACGGAACAATTTCAGAATCATGCGATCGCCGTACATCACCGAAGTATTACTTTGCTCGATCGAACCTCGCTTGACGGGAAGGACTGCCGCGTCTCCTCGAATGGCCGCGAACGCGGAACTGGGAAGCCCGCGCAGCACGCCGCTGTGCATGCGAATTTCACGCGATCCCGCGATCATGTCGGCGAGCTCGCGGCAGAACGCTTCGCTGAAAATGGCATCGTGCAAGACGCCGCCTTGCTCGCGCGCCGTTACTGGGCAAAGCACCGCGTTGGGCGACGATTGCACCAACGCCGCGGACGCGTCGCCGAAGGACGAGCTCAGTGGGACGAGATAGGTGTCGGGATCGCCCGCGTCGTAGCGGACTTCCAACATCGCCAAGGCCGCGCCGCTATCGGGCAGCGCGGCCCAATCGACAATGCGAGTCGACGCGATGTGCCGCGATTTCGCGGCGAACCAGCGCTGCTTCGGCAGATAGTCGGGCAGAATGCGTGTCTCGAGACGCCGCCCCGTCGCGCCGGTGAGCACTTTCTCCCATCCTCCCGCGACGCTGATCGTGTTTTCGGGCTCGGCGGAGGGCGCCTCCACGTCCGGCGCGTGGATTTCGAGCCATAGCGAACTGTAGGGCGCCAGTGTGAGACGGTAGGCTTCACGTCCAATTGCCGGGAACTCCACGTAGCCCAACATTTCGATCGGCGTGGATCCCGCGAGGTCCTTCAGGTCGAGATCGACCGGCTGCGCGAAGCGCGACAGATTCGCGACGCATAACACTTGTTCGCCCTCGTATCGCCGCAGATACGCCAGCACCTTGCGATTCGCGGGATTCAAAAACTCGATCGTCCCGCGTCCGAAAACGCGGAAGAGCTTGCGCAGCGCGATCATGTTGCGCATCCAATTCAGCAGCGACGACGGATCGGACTGCTGCGCTTCCACGTTCACCGCTTCGTATCCCCACACGGGATCCATTACCACCGGCGAGTACAAACGCGCCGGCGTGGCGGTGGAAAATCCGGCGTTGCGGTCGGCGTTCCACTGCATCGGCGTGCGTACGCCGTTGCGGTCGCCCAGATAAATGTTGTCGCCCATGCCGAGTTCGTCGCCGTAGTAGAGGATCGGCGTGCCAGGCAGGGAGAAGAGCAAGCTGTTGAGCAACTCCATGCGCCGGCGATTATTGTCGACCAGCGGGGCGAGTCTTCGGCGAATGCCGAGGTTCAAGCGCATGCGCGGATCGGAACTGTACGCCAAGTACATGTAATCGCGCTCGTCGTCGGTGACCATTTCGAGCGTCAACTCGTCGTGATTGCGCAGAAACAATCCCCACTGGCATCCCGCCGGAATCGGCGGCGTTTGACTCACGATGTCGGTGATCGGCAGGCGGTCTTCCTGACGCAGCGCCATGTAAATGCGCGGCATCAGTGGGAAATGAAAAGCCATGTGAAACTCATCGCCGTCGCCGAAATACGGGCGGACGTCGGTGGGCCACTGATTGGCTTCCGCGAGAATCATGCGATTCGCGTATTCGCTGTCCACGGTGTGACGCAATCGGCGAACCACTTCGTGCGTCTCCGGCAGATTCTCGCAACTGGTTCCTTCGCGCTCCACCAAGTACGGCACGGCATCCACGCGCAGCGCGTCGACACCGAGGTCGAACCAGAAGCGCATCACTTTCGTCACTTCTTCCAACACCACCGGATTGTCGTAATTCAAATCGGGCTGATGCGAGAAGAAACGATGCCAGTAATATGCTTGCGCCACGGGATCCCACGTCCAGTTGGACTTTTCCGTGTCGCTGAAGATGATTCGCGCGTCGGCGTATTTCTTGTCGGTATCGCTCCAAACGTAGAAATCGCGTTCCGTCGATCCCGCGGGAGCGCGGCGCGCGGCGTCGAACCAAGGATGCTGGTCGGAGGTGTGATTCACCACCAGTTCGATCATCACTTGCAGGCCGCGCGCGTGTGCGGCATCGAGAAACGCCTTGAAATCGTCGAGCGTGCCGTACATCGGATGCACGCCCATGTAGTCGGCGATATCGTAGCCGTCGTCTTTCAAGGGCGAAGGAAAAAAGGGCAGCAGCCAAATGCATGTGACGCCGAGATCCTGGATGTAGTCGAGCCGTTGCAGCAGACCAGGGAAGTCGCCGACACCGTCGCCGTTTGAATCCTTGAACGCCTTGACGTGAACTTCGTAGATGATCGCGTCCTGATACCACAAGGGATCGGACGCGCTGCCAGAGCGCCTCGCGGCTACGAGCGGTTCTTGAACGGCTTCACGCGGCATCGTGTTTTCCTTATTGACGCAAACGCAAAATGTGCGCCGGCCGGCGTTCCGGCGCAAGCTCAACGTAATTCCGCGATCCTTGCCACAAATAGCGCTGGCCGCCCAGAAGGTCCTGCGCTTGAAACGCGCGGTTCCAATCGAGTCCCAAGGCGCCGAGATCGAGCGACACCCATCCGGATTGCGTGTAGAACGGATCGAGATTCACGACCGCGACGATTGGCAGACTGGCGTCGGATTTAGAAGCGCCGGGCGCGGTCTTGCTATAGCAAATCAGCATGGGATTGTCGGTGGCATGAAAGCGCAGCGTACGATCGGTTTGCAGCGCGGCGTTTTGGCGGCGAATCGCGTTGACCTGCGCGATGAAATCCTTCAAGCTGTGCGGCGCGTCGAGATTCCAGTGCTTGATTTCGTATTTCTCCGAGTTAAGGTACTCTTCGCTGCCGGACTCCTTGCGTTCGCGCTCGCACAACTCAAACGCCGGACCGTAAATGCCGTAATTGGCGCCGAGCGTAGCGGCCAGCAGCAGGCGGATCATGAACCCGGCGCGTCCGCCGTCGACGAGCGCTTGCGCGAGAATGTCCGGTGTGTTCGGCCACAAATTCGCCCGGAAGAATTCGCGGACGTCCGTTTGCGTCAGTTCCGTCAAGTACGCGGTGATTTCGTCACGCGTGTTGCGCCACGTGAAATATGTATACGACTGCGAGAAGCCCAGCTTCGCCAAGCCGTACATCAGGTGCGGGCGCGTGAACGCCTCCGCGAGGAAGAGCGTTTCGGGATGCTCCCTTTTGATCTCGGCGATCACCCACTCCCAAAACGAAAACGCTTTGGTGTGCGGGTTGTCGACGCGAAAGATGCGCACGCCCTGAAAAATCCAAAAGTCCAAAACGCTTTTCAGCTCTTGCCACAGCTCGCGCCAGTGTTCGGTCTCGAAATCGAGCGGATAGATATCCTCGTACTTCTTCGGAGGATTCTCAGCGTATTGAATCGAGCCGTCGGGGCGATGGCGAAACCACTCCGGATGCTCTTGCGTGTAAGGATGGTCGGGGCTGCACTGAAACGCGATGTCGAGGGCGATTTCCATGTTCATCTCGCGTGCCTTCGCAACGAGACGGCGAAAATCGTCGAGCGTTCCCAGTTGCGGATGCACGGCGGAGTGCCCGCCTTCCGGCGCGCCGATCGCCCAGGGACTTCCCACGTCGCCGGGCGCGCAGGCGACGGAGTTGTTTTTTCCTTTGCGATGATCGCGCCCGATTGGATGCACAGGTGGAAGGTAGACGACGTCGAAGCCCAGCGACTGAATATACGGCAAACGCTGTTCACAGTCCCGAAACGTCCCGTGAGTACCGGGTTCGTTAGAGCAAGAGCGGGGAAACACTTCGTACCACGTGGAAAATCGCGCGCGTTCGCGATCCACTTGGACGGCGAGCTCGCGCGGAAATCGGCTGGCCAGGTGACGGTCGGCGTTGCGATCCGCGACAGACGCCAGATCGTCGCTCAGGGCCGCTGCGACGGCACGCGCGCGATCGCCGTTGGCGGTGATTTCCTCTGCCCAGTGGCGAAGCTGCGCCGCGTCGTTGCCGTTGGCGCCTTCGGCGAGCGATCGAATCAATCCGGCGCCTATTTGTAAATCGAGGCTGACATCTTGCGATGCGGCGGTCTTCTTGATAAGCGCGGCGCGCCACGACTGAAAGTGATCCACCCAGCCTTCGACCGTATAAAAATACTTGCCGAGCTTGCCGACGCGAAATTGGCCGCGCCACAAATCGTTGCCGAGCGGCTCCATCGGTGCGGCGCGCCACTCGTCCTCCGACTCGTGACGATAGAGCAGCTTGCAACTGATCTGATCGTGGCCGTCGGCGAAGATTGCCGCTTCCGCAGTCACGCTTTCGCCCACGACGCGCTTGATGGGATAGCGTCCGCCGTCGATCTCGGGGCGCACCATGTCCACCACTACGCGAAGTCTTCCGTCGGTTTCAAGACCGCTAATCGCGATAGCCATGTCCGACCGAACCCACCAATCCGGCGCGGGCGACTCGCTTACGCCCGCAAGAATGCGCGGAGCGCCACCGCCGCCGCGAGTGTCAACATGCCGACGATCGCAATCAGCGGAACGGTGCTCGCGGTTTTTGGCAAAGTTTCCGGCGTGCCAACCGGCGTTTCGATCGTTCCGCCGGGAACCGCCGGTGGAGCCGCCTGCGCGCTCACCGTTGGCGTCTGGTCCGCAGCCTGCCCAGGATTCTGCTGCAAGGTTTGCGGCTGAGGCTCGACGGGAGTTACCGGCGCGTTGTTCTTCGCCGTCTGATCCGGGAGCTGATCCGGCGATTGCCCGGAGAGCTGCGGAGTCTCGGCGAGCGGCGAGGCCGCCGACAAATCCGCGACGGTTGCCGCGGGATGATCCATGTCCTCCGCTGTCGCGAGCATCGTCGCTTCCCCGATCATCATTCCGGGTTGATAGACGAATCGCTCACCGACGCGCGAGCCCGGACGGAACCACTCGGCGACCGCCTGACCGCGGAACGGTCCTTGGCGTTCTTCAAATTTCACGTTTTCTTCCGGCGCTCGCGGGAGTTGGTCGGGATCGGTGGCCACAACCGCCACCAACTGGCGCGTCACACCATCGAAAATCTGCACGTGGTGTTCGGCGCCTTGATTGTCGGAAAGCACGAAAAGGTACGTGCCGCCCGGCAGCACCATGCCGGGAATCTCCACCCACGTATCGAATTTCACCGTGGCTTGGCGCGAGTCCGCTGCCACGGGAAGCGTCAGCGCGACCAGCGCCAGCGCGAGCGAGAAAAGCAGAGTACGTTTTGCAAACATTTCAGAACCTCACTTTCAGGTGACGAAGCCGGTCGTGACGAAGCGGCGCTTGGTTCTGATGCGACTCGTTACCTAAAGGCTTCCGCCCGGCGTAACCGGTTGCCCGATCACGTCGCCGGAAACCACAAGTTCCACGCGGCGATTCTGCTGGCGTCCCGCGGCCGTGTCGTTCGACGTCACCGGACGCGTCTTGCCGAATCCACGCGCACTCACCATGTCGTGGGAGACACCTTGGCCAACGAGATAATCGCGCACCGCGCCGGCGCGTTCTTCGGAGAGCTTTTGGTTGTACTCTTCGCCGCCCACGCTATCGGTGTGGCCTTCGACCTGGATTCTCAATCCGGGATGCGCCAGCAAAATGCCCGAGACTTTCGCCAGCTTCTCGCGCGCGCCCGGACGCAGCGTATAGCGCGCCGTGTCGAAGAGCACGTCGGACATATTGACGATCAGTCCACGCGCTGTATCGCGCGTTTCCAAAATCATGTTCAGTTGGTTCAACAATTGCTGGCGTAGAGCGATTTTGTCCTGCTCGGCCTGTTGACGCATGCGCTCGGCTTCCGCGGCGGCTTGTTGGGCGCGCGCCGCGTCGGCTTGCGCTTGTTGCTGCTGCGCCACGGCCGCGGCGCGAGCGGCGTCGGCTTGCTGGCGTGCGCTTTCGGCTTGCATGCGCGCGGAGTCCGCGTCGGCCTTGGCTCGCTCAGCAGCGCGGCGTTCGCTCTCCGCGCTCATGCGATCGGCTTCGGCTTGGCGGCGTCGCGCCTCGGCGGCGTCGGCCTCGGCTTTCGCGGCGGATTCCCGCGCGGCTGCGGCGGCGCGTTCGTTGGCCAGCGTTTCTTCTTCGATGCGCTTCACCGTGATGATGCGCGCGTCCTCGGCCATCTGCACGGCTTCACGCGCTTCGGTGCCGATGGGACGCTTTCCGCCACGGCCGACCAGAAATCCCTCGGCGTTTTGCAGATCGATCAACGCTTTCTGGAACGTGTCGGCGGCGTAGCGATCAGCGCCCGTCCAGCGCGCGATCCTGACGGCGTTGCGCGCTTCGTACAACTCGATCGGCGTGCGCGAATCCATGATGATGGGCTGCAACTCGCGCGGATTGGCGGTCATCACGTATTGGCCGCGCTTCAGCAATTCGTATTTCGCTTCAATCGGCTTGATGGTTCCTTCGGTGTCGTAACGGATAAAGTTTTCCATCACAACCACGTCGCTCGGCGTGGTAACGGCGAAGTACGGTTCCGCCGTGACGATCAAACCGAACGCCTGCAGGTCGCTGGTCGCGTGCAAGCTCGACTTCATACCGCCGTTCAACAGCACTTCGCCGAGGTTTTCCGCTCGGCCTTCCGGCGTGATGGCCCAAAGGACATACGTGAGATACTCGGGGCCGTAGGTTGTGGGCGGCTGCATGTGTTCCATGTCCGCGTCGACCTTCAGAACGCCTTGTTTGCTTTCCACTCGCGCTTCGCCCGTGGCTTGCGGCATCAGCGCGGTTCCGCGAAACGCGACATGCGTCGATCCGCTGCGATGGTTGTAGTTCACCGCCATCGTGGTGCGCGACACGACGGTCACGCGATAGACGGGCACCGGTTCGCCGGTCTGAACTACGCCCGGGGCTTGCATGGGGTTGGGGGCCGCCGGCGCTTGCGCGCCGGCGAAAGATCCTGCCAAGAGTCCACACAGGAAGAATGTTTGGAGTTTCATTGTGCCTCGCTCCTTTAGTCAAAGATTCCTTACTAAATTCCCGCCTGCGTGATTCCGGGCGCCGCTACTTCTTTTCGGTGTAGCGATTCAGCTCTTCCATCAGGCGACCCGAGCCCTGCGGCGGCGCGGCTTCGCGCTCCTTCACGATCTGGCGATTCGTGAGGCGTTCGCCGTAGAGCGCCGCGTTGTCGTCGAGATCCTGGCGCAGTGTCGCGCCGGTCAGCGACACGCCCGCGAACAATCCACGGGTGCGCGACCACGAAAGAATCTCCGCCGTCATCTGCGCGTCGGTTTGCGCGCTCGCGTCGCGACCCACGGGACCGGCCGCGATGGAACCTTCGCCGCCGAGCGTGAATTTGTCGTTGAGCAGCTTGTTCACGCCGCCCTCGTTCATGACTAAGAGCACAACGTCGGTATCCGATCCGCCGATCTGGAAACCGAAGCTGCCGCCTTCAATGCGGATTGCCGCGGGCGGCGACCAGCGTCCATTCACTTCGCGGCGGCAAGAAATGAAGCCCTTGCCGTACTTCGCGCCGACAATGAACGCCGCTTTCTTCACACTCGGAACGATCGCGATGCAATGCGCTTTGGCCATCAGATCGTGGGGAATGCCGTGATCGGGCGAGGCCATGATTTCCGAAAATACCGTGGCCGATTCATCCAGACGTTTCGTGGTGTCGGCGGTGTCCGCCGCGGCGGCGCGCAGCAACGGAACAAAGCTCGTTACCGCAAACGCGCCCACCGTGAGCAAATACGCAAAATTCTTTTTCATGCGAATACCCTCCGTGTTTGGGCGCGCCAAGGCGGCCCTTTGAATACCGTTCAAAAAGATCAGTGCAAACGGAGTTCCCAAACGGGGGACCTGCGGAAGTCCTCAGGTCGCTTGATTGCCAAGGGCTTGCATGTATGGCGGATTTCGCGACCCGTTGGAGTTGCACGCAGGACCATGCAGGCGTGCAAAAACGAGCAGGGAAATGCAAGAATTGCGCGGTTTACGACAACCGGCCCAAAGGACCTAGGTCGAGATTCAAATCTTCCGGCTTCAAATCGAATTGCGCGGCCAGCCCGTGGATGGTTTCTTCAATGCGCATGATCGCGAGACCGAGATTTTCGGTTTCTTGTGGCGTGAGCGTGCCTTTTTCCATGCGGCGAATCGCTTGGCGCTCGAGAAGCTTGCGCAGGAACTCGATCAGCGTAAGGACAAGTTTGATGACGGAGCGTTGCACGTCGTCGGGGTTCGCGTTCCACCGCGCGGTTGCAGCTTTAACGGTCTTCTTGCGCAGTTCGCTGCGCAGCGATTCCACTTGAAAAGTTTTCATGATTGCTCCCAACGTCCAAAGGCGTACGGCGGCCAAGGACCAGTGGCCGCGAATTGTACTTCGCCGCTCGGCGCCTCGGCGACGGCGGCAAGATAGTCGGCGCTGCGTCCGCGTTCAATTAAATGATAGACACTCGCCAGCAAGGGAGGCGCGCCGTGGCGCTCGACATGCTCGGCGCGGACGAAAGGACGAAGCGCGTCGAGAGAGGGAATTTCCCGCAGCTTGGCGGAAAGGTATCGTGTACCCGGGCCGCCTTCGGTGTTCTCCGGTGGTGCGACGCGATTACCGAAAACGCGCAGCGTCATTTGTTCGCGTCCCGCGACCATTTGCAGCGCGCGCTGCCAATGCGATGCGCGCGTGCTCAAGAGACGCGCCAAAGCGTCGTCGTCCTCCACGATCGAGCCGAACCGGGCCGGAAGAATCGCGTGCGACTCCGCGGCGAGCTGGCGCACGATCCGATCGTGATCGCGCAACGACGATTCGTCGATGGCTGGGCACTCCTCCACGTCTTTCACGGCCGCGAAAACCCCGGCGTTACCAACGCAGCGTAGATCTTTCGGCTTGGAATCGAGAATGGCGTAGACGTACAGCATCTATTTGGCCTCCACTCGATCGGCGGAGCAGAGCACGACACTGAGTCCCAAATAAATCAAATCAATGTCGGCGACGCCGAGCACTACGTCGCCGGTAATCACAACGCCCATGTTCAAGACGTGATCGACGATATCGAGCAGCGAGGCGTCGGCGTGCTCGATGATTTGTTGCGCCTCGCGGCCGGCAATCTGTTTCATAGCGCCTTCTTGACAAAATTGTACGGCGGCCACGGGCCGCTCAGCGTGACGTCGAAGGACGCCGACAAACGGCGGGTGAGTTTTTCGACGCCTAAGCGAAAGTTCTTCTCTCTCGCGGATGGAATCAGGAACGCCGCGTCGAGAATCACCGACGCGCCTCCTTCGCCATGGACAATCGGCAATTCGCAAGCGTCTTTTGCGTGGCGCGCCAACTCGCGATACGATTTCGCTGACTCCGTGACGGCGTCGCGGCGCAAGTTCTGCGTGAAGTCGCGCTCTTGTTTCTTGAGCAGCAAGAATTGTGTTCCTTTACTCGTACGGGCCGGAGTTTTCGCAGAGGCCCGCGCGGCCGCGGCGGCACGCGAAGGATTCAGTGCAATTCGCACGCCAAATTCCTGGCATCCCGAGACATGCTTGATGGCTCTGTTCAGCGCGGTGCGATGAGCGCGGACGTAATCGAGCGCCCGTGCGTCGGTGGAGAACAGCGTGAACAGCTTCATCGGGATCACGGTACGTTTGGGCGCAGCGAAGTGTTCGATCACACGTTCGTGGGCCATGGCGCACGCGGCGACCCAGTCGAGGTCTTGCAATCCTTTGGAAATCGGGCCTTCACCGTAGCGCGAGAGCGGAGCATCCGCCGCCACGACGTAGAGTGATTGTCCGGCGTCGAGGAGGCGCGGCGCCGACATGCGGTCCAATCCGGGACCTGCGCCCTCGCAAGATGGCGCGGATGCCGCATGCACGAGGCAATAAAGGTACGTCGCCGATTTCTTCACCTGATCTCCCATGTTTTTCCCCAATGCAACAACTCCTTGATTCCGCGCGGAGGCGGCGCGGCTTCCGGCGCGAGCACCTTGGCATGACCCGGCGCGAGTGCGCGAATCTCGCGCTCTTCCATCGCCGCGACGCGGCGGCATCGCGCGCATTCACCCGACGCAACCGCGTTCACCAGCACGCCCGACACTGGAATTTTCATCCGAGCGACGCTCTGCAGCAAGCGCGCTGTTTCCAGGCGCGGCAGCTCGGCGGCGCGCGTGACGGCGACTAAGCAGGTCTGTTGCGGATCGCGCAACAAGTCGAGGAACTGGCGCATCTGTCGCGCTAACTCCAACAGGTCCGGCGCGAGCCGGCCGAGTCCTGTCACCTTCCGATATTTTAGAAGAATCGCGAGCAGCGTGTGAACCCATTCCAGCGCTTTGCCGGGCATTTCAAGCAGGCGAAGCGCGTGGCCGGTGGGTGCGGTGTCGACAATTACTTGATCGGCGGTGGGTGCGCCCGCGCCAGGAACGAGCGCATCGCTGATCGAGAGGATTCCGAAAATTTCGTCGAGCCCCGGCGGCGACAGGTCGATGAGGTCGCGGGCTACGGCGCGATCGTAGGTCGCATCGAGGTTCGACCCGCCTTGCAGCGAATCGAAAAGCTCATCGATGGCATCGATGTAGCGCTCGCGACGCGCGCGAAAAAGCGCGGCGGCGTCAACCTCGCGGGTGCGCAGAGCGGGGAAGCCGGGCAGGGCGCGCTCCTCATCGCTAAGTTTGAGGTCGAGCGCGTCGGAGAGCGAGTGCGCCGGATCGGTGGACAGCAATAGGATCTTTCGCCGCTTGTGGCGTTCCGCTAACAGAAGCGCGGCCGAGGCGGCGCATGTTGTTTTGCCGACACCACCTTTTCCAGCGAACATCAGCAACCGGCAGGTTTCCGGCGCAATCACTTCCAGCGGGTGCCGCGGCGTCGCCCGGCGCTTCGGCGCCGCTGAGCGCACAGGCGCGGGAAGCAGCTCGGGGATCACGCGGACACTCGAAAAATCCTTTCGGACTTGGCGCAACACCTCCGCCTCCGCGCGGACTTTCGGCGAACACTTCGAGCAATGGCCGCGCGGCGCGGCGCGCACGCGGTTCACGATGAAGTCGGAAATCGCAATGGCTTCTTCGTGGAGTGCCGCGACGGCATCACGCGTTTCTTCGAGCGGCAGCGCTTCCGGCAGCAAGACCCAATGGAAGCGGGCGCGTTCTGAATCGCGCAAGGTGTCGAACAACTCGCGGCCTTCCATCGCCAATTCCGAAATCACCGCGTCGCCGGAATCGGCGCGATACGTCCCGCCGAGACTCTCCGCCAGAAAGCGGTGCTTGGCTTGCATATCGTTGAAGATTTCCGCGATGCGGCTCAGCGTTTCGGGCATGGCCAGCAGGCGCAGCGTGTGACCCGTCGGCGCGGTGTCGACAACCACTCGCGTGTACGGTTTGGAACTCGCCAACCGGCGCAGTTCCACTAATCCCATTAATTCGTCGACGCCAGGAAGCGAGAGGCGCAGCAATTGCGCGATGTCGTCGGAGTCGAGATAGGTTCCATGCTCGGCGATTGTTTCGAGTCCGCGTTTGTGCCGCGCGATCCAACGCGTGAGGGCGCCGTCGGCATCGAGTTCCACGGCGTCCAGTCCGGCCACACGCTTCACTTTTGAAGAGAGCTTGTGCTTCAGCGCGTCGCCGAGTGAATGCGCGGGATCGGTGGAGACAATCAACACGCGCTGGCGGGATTTCGTAAGTTCTCGCGCGGCAGCCACCGAGCAGGTGGTCTTGCCCACGCCGCCTTTGCCGCCGAAAAAAATGAATTGCTGCGGAGGCGTTTGCCTAGCGGCGGCGCGGCCGGCGTTCACCATGCTCGACGATATCTTCCGCATGCTCGACGATGTCTTCCGCGCGCGCGTGACCCGTTTCGTCACCTTCAAAGGTGACCTCCGCTCCGGTGATTCGAAGTTCACCCTCTTCCACGTCTTCCTGCGTGGCCATCTGCCGTTCGCGGATTTCGCGCAGTTGCGCGAGCACCTGATCTTCCACCTCGCGGAATTCCTGCTCGGTGATCTCGCCCAATTCCAGGCGCATCTGCGCGGCCATCAATTCCTCGCGCAGCGCGGTATCGTCGTTCATCTCCTTGTCCACGGCGGTAGCGATTTTGTCGAAGCAAAACTTGATGCCGCCGATGATCAGGGAGTCGATCAGGATCATTTGGCGTCCTTGGCGCGCTCCAGTTTCAAGCGGATGTTCACGAAATTGTAGGGCGGCCACGGCCCGGTGTAGCGGAAATTCAGCTTGCTGTAGCGCACGCCGATCTCTTTCATCTTGGCGTCGAAGACGCCCTCTTTGTCGCGCGGCACCAGAAACGCCGCGTTCAAGATCATTTTATCGCCGATCGGTTTGTTCCAGCGCGACGCGACCGAGACGTCGCTCAATTCATCCATAATGCTCTTCACGAAACGCTCGGACCGCGCTTCGAGCGCCGCCGCCACCAAGCGGTCGTACTGCACGCGCGCAAAATAGGTGGATCCCTTTTGCGAACTCAGCTCCGTCTTCAGGCGGCGGATGTCTTCTTCTTCCTGCTCGATCACCCGCACGATCTCCTGCGATTCCCAGAGCACTTTCAAACCGAACTCCAGCTTGTCTTGCATCTTCGAGAGCACGTCGAGGAACGCGTCGTACGCGGACCGCAGCAGCTCGACGATGTCCTCGCGCGTCTTGAACACGGTGCCGAACGACATCGGGATCACGGTGTGTGTCTTCATCACCGTTTCGTTGACGCTTTCATGGGCCAGCACGTTTTCCCGCGTGGCGTCGTAAACTTGCAGCGGCGTATCGGAGACCACCGCGGCGATGTCCTTGTAGTTGATGGTGCGGACGTCGGTGGGCTTGGTGCCGATGCCGATGCGGCCGAACTGCAACGGGTCGGCGGAATGAATCACGCAGTAGACGTACTTTCCCTGACCATCCGCGGCCGCAGCGGCGGTGTGACCCTCATGCTTGTGCGCTTTCGCAACGGCCGGCGCTGGTGCGGTACGCGCTTTGGCGGATGGGGCGTCAGCCGCCGCCGCACCAGGTTTTGTCTTGGCTTTGCTCGAAGAGGGGGACGTTTTCTTCATATTCAGGTTCAACCTATGATTTCAACTCAGGCTCCTTGCGTCTTGCTTCGTCCAGGACGATCCTCCAGGATGCGCGCGATCTCGCGCGCCAGCTCGTCGGGCGGGCACGGCTTAGTGATGAAGCGATCGCATCCCGCTTCGCCCGCCGTTTCCGCCACGCCGTCTTGCGCGTGCGCGGTGAGCGCGATCACCGGAATGTGTTTCGTGATTCCGTTTTGCTTCAGGCGCCGCGTCGCTTCCCAGCCGTCCATCACCGGCAGCGACAAATCCATCACGATTAAGTCGGGCGCCAGTTGCGCCGCTTTGTCGAGCGCTTCTTGTCCGTCGCCGGCGAGCGCGACTTGAAATCCGTCGTGGACCAAATACTGGGTATAGATGTCGCGGTTGTCCGCCACATCGTCGACTACTAAAATGAGCCCACGCCGTTTCTTCTTCATGTTTCTTCTTTAAGGCGTTTTCGGAGCCCGCGGCAGGGTCAGCGTAAAGGCCGATCCCTGCCCCAGTTTGCTGTTCACCGTAATTTTACCGCCGATCAGTACGGCCAAGCGACGGCAAATCGACAGGCCCAAACCGACGCCGGCATAGCCCTTGGCCACCGAATCGTCGGAGCGCCGGAAATCCTCGAAGATTTTTTCCTGCTCGGTTTCGGCGATGCCGATCCCGGAGTCGGCAACCGTGACGATCAAGCGATCTTGCATGCCTTGATACGTCGCCGAGACGTTCACGTAACCTTTGGGCGTGAACTTGAGGGCATTCATCAAAAGGTTGAGCAGAATCTGCTTGATCTTCTCGCGATCGCTGCGGATTTCCGGCAGATCGTTGGGAACTTTCTGCGTGACTTCCAACTTGGCTTGCAGGATCAGCGGCTCCACTTCCGCCAGCACTTCGCTGATCAGCGTGGAAAGGGAAACCTTGGCCATGGTCACGGCCATCTTGCCGGCTTCAATCCGCGTGATGTCGAGAAGCTGGTTGATGAGCGTCAACAAGCGGCCGGCGTTGGCGTCGAGGCGCGAGAGATTTACGCGCTGCTGCGGCGTCACCGTGCCGGAAATCCCCTGCATGAGAATTCGCGTGTAGCCAATGATCGAATTTAGCGGCGTGCGCAACTCGTGCGACACGTTGGCCAGGAATTGCGACTTCAACTGCGACGCCTGCTGCAATTCCATGTGCTGCCGGCGCAGCACTTCGTTCTGGCGGACCAGTTCGGCGGTGGCCTCGCGCACTTTTTCTTCGAGCGCTTCCGACACCAGCCGCAACTGCTCGTAGAGCCGCGAGCGCTCCAGGGCCTCGGTCTGGTCGTGCAGAATCGTGACCACGCCGAGCAATTCGCCTTGCTGCGAAATCAGTTTTGCGGAGATCGCTTCCACGGGAACCGGCGTGCTTTTTTCGGGATCCACCAGGCTGATGCCGCCGTGATGCTGGCGGCCTTCCGACATCAGGAACAAGTTTGAAACGAAAGAGGAAAAGTTGATGTCGTTGGCCTGCACGTTCTGCGTCTCTTCCAGGTTGCCGGATTTCGGCATCGTGAAAAGACGCTCCGCCGGGTCGTTCATCATCACGATCTTGCCTTCGGGGTCGGTTACCAGAATCGGCTCGGCCACCGAACTGATGATCAAGTCGAGACGATCGCGCTCGGCACGGACTTCTTCTTCGGCCAGGCGCAGGCGGCGATAGTTTTCTTCTAGTTCTTGGGTGGTGCGCCGCAAATCGCCGACATTGCGCAGCACCGTCACGACGCCGGTGCCTTCGTGCACGTCGCTGAAGACGGTGCTGGCGAGTTCGAAGAACAAGTCCGATCCGTCGGCGGGATCGGCCAGGAGCAATTCGCGGGAGTCCAGGGAAACGTCTTCGATCGCGTGCCTTGAGAGCGCCGCCGAGAGGAACATGTTGTTCAACGCGATCGCGCGGCGGCGGCCTTCCGATTCTTCCTCCCGCGCGCCGAACAAGAGTTCCGCCGAGCGGTTGGAAATCACCAAGCGCCCTTCGGTATCGGTCAAGATGATCGGGTCGTGAACCGTGTTCAGGATGTTGTAGAGCAGGGTGCGCTCGCGGCGCAAGCTGCGTTCGGCTTCCGAGAGGTGGCTGGTGCCCAAGCGGCGGCGCAACACGGGCATCATGTAATCGTTGAGCCACTGGAGATCGGGATCGGTGCGCGCGGACGCCGGATTCACGATCAACAATCCCACCGCGCGGCGCTCAGCCGTTTGGTCGCCTCCACCAAGAGGTATTGCGGCAAACGTATCGGGAGAATACGGCGCGGCGGCCGCGCGAGGATCCGAAAACGTTCCGCGCAACATCACCATTTTGTTTTTGAACAACGCTGCGACGTAGGGATGTTGGCGGTCGGTGAGATCGAGCATGAAATCAGCGGGTTCCTGCTCGTCCCATCCGACGGCGGCAAGAGCGATCAATTGCTTTTGACTCGAATCGACGGCGAGACACAGCGCCTTGGTGACGCCGCTGTGTTGTTGCAGCCATTCGAGCGCGCGCTCCGCGCATTCCGCCATGTTCTCCTGCACCAGGAGAAATTCGGCCATCGCCAGCTTCGCTTCAGGCGATGCCGGCGCGGATACGGCCTCCGGGGACATGGTGCTTCCCGGTGAGGACCTCGCGGGCCTCATCACCAAGGCGCGATTCGCTTCAGAACGGGGCATATTAGACGATCAATCGACCGGGACTCACCCGGCGCGGCGGATGGGGCCGACCGCGCCGGCAATGTTTCGAGACTACCGGCGGGCCGCCTTGCGCGGCCTCGGCGGCCGTCCTGCACCCTTGGCCACGGCCAGTTGGGCCCGCAGCGAGGCGTTTTCGGCAACCAAATCGTCGTGCGCGTGGCCTTGTTCCACAGCCGGTCGCGAGACCGGCGAGATTTGCGTCACCGCTTCGGAATACCGGATGTACGTTTCGATCGACGCCACGACGACGCGCGCTTCCACCGTGATCAGATCGATTCCCACAAGGGAGACGCGGACCCATGCGTCAATGACGATACCTTTGTCCAGGACGCGATCCAGTACGTCAATAAGACTGGTTCCGCCTGCTGTTCTCTCAACGGGCATTATGTGCCTCCTTACTCTCCTCTACCTGTGAAACCTCACTCTACCTGCCGCGCTTGCGTCCCGCCGGCGCGCGATTGATCGGGGCCCCTGTCGCGCGGGCCAACTGGCGCTGCAGACCTCTGATCTGCTCGCGCAGCTTGGCGTTCTCCGCCGATTCCCTGTGCGATCCCGGCGCCAGATGTTTGTCGTAGCGCCACCAATCGAGCCCAATCTGCTCCGCCTTATCGATCGAGCACACGATCAGGCGAATGCGAATGGTGAGCAATTCGACTTCGGCGAGGGACACCTTGACATCTCCAGCGATCACGAGTCCTTTGTCGAGCACTCGGTCGAGGAGATCCACCAAGCCGGTAGCGCGGTGTGGAGCTACGGGAAGATCGGACCTCATAGAGTTTCACTCGCTCCAGACAGCACTCCCCCGGCGAGATAGCGCATTCTCACAGGGAGATGCCAATTGTGTTACGGATATAGTGCACCGTCAAGTACCAGAGCCTCAGGGATTTTTCCCTAGGGAATAACCCTAGCACAGTATCGGGAATTCTACTGATGCAGGAATTCTACTAATGCACGGCGAAGAGAGCTCGCGTGCCGCCGGTGATCCGCGGCGTGGGCGTTTTGCTACGAGCGGACTGGAACCGGTTCGCGACTCGCGATCGTGCCGAGTTGGCGCGTGCGAACCACGAAATCGATGGCTTGGCGCAGGATCAATTCCTTGCGCGTCACCTTGAAGATGAACGGCATCCGCACTTGGAGCGCCGGCACCGTGGTGATCGGCTGGCGCGGCCCGGAGGCGGCGGGCGTGACGGAGTCCGAACCACAGCAGAAGCAACGGGCGTGAATATCTAAATCGCGGACTTGCATGCAATCCATACAGAACCAAGCGTCGTTTTTCATGGTCCATCCTTCAAAGAAGTGGCGAACCTTCTCTGAAGGGGCTAAGAAGCACGTCTCGATCCAAAATGGCGTGAAAGGGAACTCGTTCTGATTCAACGAGAATGCACGGGACGCAAAGTGTTTCCCACAGTGAAGGGCATTGCGCGGTGCAAAAAGTTTCTTGCACTTTGCACAAAACCGGTTGCTGGCAGCCAACTCTGGTCGCTCGATAACGACCAGCGACCAGTTTTAATGCGCGCCGCCAAATGCCGGATTCGCGAAGAAATTAGAGACGCGGCGCTCCGGTCGAGCCTTTTCTTCATGATTGAAGATGACTCCAGCCAGAAACGACGGATCAAGCTTCGAAAGGCTCTCGCGCAAGTGCTGATGCGAGATGTAATCCGGTCGCACCACCATCACCACGACGTCGGTTGCGACGGCCAGCAGGCTGCATTCGTCCGATTGCACGCTGGGCGCGTCGATCACCATCCAGTCGAACTGCATGGCTAGGTCGTGCAGCCGCGTTTTCAAAGTGTGATCGCCCAAAAGAGTCGATGGATCGCCCTTGGACGGGCATCCCGCCGGCAACCAGTCGATATTGAGATGGCGAATCGAGCGAACCAAGGGACGCAGCTCGCGATCATGCTCCAATCCTTCGGAGAGACCCGGCAGCAGCGCCGATTGTCCCAGCATGCGGGCCACTCCGGCGTTGCGCAGGTCGCCGTCAACGAGCAACACGCGCGTGCCCTCCTTCGTTCGGGAGGCGCTCTGAAACCCTTTTGATGTGGCGACCGGCTTGGCGAGGGCCCCGGCTAGAGCCAGCGCCACCGTGGTCTTGCCTTGGCGGGGAACCGTGCTCGTGACCATCACGGTGCGGATGTCGCGCGTTTGCCGAAGAAAGCTCAGCCGACGGCGCATTTCCGTCACTTGATCCGTTGTGGAGCCCGCCGGCGCGGTAATCTGGCCCGAACCGATTGGAACGATCCCGCGCTTAGCCGGGTCACCGACGTACTTGCCCAAATCGATGGCTTCGTTCATGGTGAGCCTCTTCACCTGTTCCTGGTAGCAACGCACGGGCCAATTACCACGCCCGAGGGTTAACCCTGGATTGAGTCGCAGAATCAGTACCTTGTTGGGTTAACCCCGCGATTCATCCATAGGGCAACGCACCTAAGTTGAGTGCAACCGCATTCATTTGCGTGCTCTTTTTAGTTCCGCAGCCACCTTGCACGCATCGCGCAAAAGTTTTCTTGCACGCGCAGTTTATTGCACTATTCTACAGACATTTTGCAGGGTTCCTTCGAAGGCATCAGGAAAAGAACTCATTGAAAACAATAGCAATCAGAAAAAAACAACGGCACTCAGTAGAATTGCCGATTCGGTTACCGATTTGCTTGATGAATATGGAATGCCTTGCGCGTCCGGGAAGCGGACATCCCGTGGGGGGAGGGTTCTTCTCCCGGACGCGCTTGATTCCGGTAGGTTCGTTTTGTAATTTCCCGATTGTTAAAACTGCAGGAGGGGTGGGATGCCCAACAAGCCAGCGGTGAGGGCTACGGAAGTGGTGAGCGCGGAGACGGCGGGTTCGCTGTTGCGGGAATTGGTGGCGCACCTGCGTCAGAACCGTACACAACTCCGCGAAGAGTGGGCCAGCCGGATTACCGAAGCCCAACTGCTCACGGCGATGAGCAAGGAAGAAATCTTCGCCGAAGCGACATCGGTGTACGACAACTACGTCGAGGCGCTGGAAACCGAAACATTCGAGAGTTTGCAAGCGTACGCGCGCAACTTGTCGGAACGCATCATTCCGCGAGGTGTGGAAACGCATGAAGTTGTGGGAATCGTGCTGCTGCTGCGCGACGTGCTGGCGCGCTCGCTGTTCGGAAAGTATCGCGCCGACTACAACAAGCTGGCGCGCATCCTCGATGCGTACGAGCCGGCCGCCAACCGCATCGCGATCACCGTGGCGGTGGGCTTCGTCCAGGAACGCGAGCGCATCATCCGCGAGCAGCAAGAGGCGATTCGTGAACTATCGACGCCCGTGTTGCAGGTGCGCGAACGCTTGCTGATTCTGCCGATCATCGGCGCGATCGATCCCCAGCGGGCCCGCCAGTTGACCGAACAATTGCTCCGCGGAATTCGCAGCAACCGGGCCAAGGTCGCGGTGCTCGATATCACCGGCGTTCCGTACATCGATTCAGCCGTGGCGAATCACCTGGTGCAGACCGTGGAAGCGTCGCGCTTGTTGGGCGCGACGGTCATCGTCACGGGATTGTCGCCGGAAATCGCGCAGACCCTCGTGAACATCTCCGTGGATCTCGCTAAGATGACCACGGTCGGCGACTTGCAAGGCGGCATCGAAGAAGCCGAGCGCCGATTGGGATACAAAGTTGTGCCGCTGTCCGAGATCCCGCAGCAGCAAGAGGAACAGTAAGGGAAACACGAGACGGACGAAAGTTCTAAGGAGTCTTCGTGGAAGTTCCAGTTCTCAAACAAGGCGACTACTTGATCGCGTCGATCCAATCGGCGTTGAGCGATCAGGACCTGGTGCAGTTGCGCGACAGCATTGTTCAGAAGGTCGGCAAGCTGCGCTCGCGCGGAGTGATCGTCGACGTTACGGTGCTCGACGTGATGGATTCGTTCGCCACGCGCACTCTGCGCGACATTGCGCACATGATCCGGTTGCGCGGCGCGGAAACGGTGATCGTGGGCATCCAGCCGGAAGTCGCGTTCGCCATGGTGCAGCTGGGGTTGAGTCTGGAAGGCGTGGCCTGCGCCCTGGACTTGGAAGAGGGCCTGGCTTACCTGAATCGCAAGAGTCCCAAGTCAACGAAAAAAGGTGCGTAATCTAAATGGCTCGCACTGAAAAAGGCCTGACCGTCAAGGAAGAAGCGGTGGTAGCCATTAATATCGACACCGATATCGTGGTGGCGCGCCACAAGTCGCGCGAGTTGGCGGCGCAGTTGGGCTTTTCCTACGTTGACTTGACGTTGATTGCAACCGCGGTTTCGGAGTTGGCGCGAAACATCGTGCTGTACGGCGGCGCGGGCGAAATCCAGCTGAGTCTCGTCGAGAACGGCGTGAATCGCGGCATCGTGGTCGTCGCCGAAGATCACGGCCGCGGGATCGCGGACATCAATCGCGCCTTGCAAGACGGCTATTCGTCTTCGGGAAGTTTAGGTCTCGGGCTGCCGGGTACGCGGCGCCTGATGGACGAGTTCGAAATCGTTTCGGCGCCCGGCAAGGGCACGAAGGTCACGGTAAAAAAATGGAAGCGGTAGTGATGAACACCTCGCAGATCGAATGGGGTGTCGCCAGTTCACCGTTGAAAGGAAACGTAGAGTCGGGCGACACGTACTTGATCCGCCATTTTCCCGGCGGCGCGCTGGCCGCGGTGATCGACGGCTTAGGTCACGGCGGCGAAGCGGCGGAAGCGGCGCGCGCGGCAATGGCCATGCTGGAGGAACATCCCTCGGATTCGGTGATCTTCTTGTTGCAAGATTGCAATCATCGCTTGCAAGGCGCTCCGCGCGGCGTGGTGATGACGCTGGTGTCCTTCGATTTCACCGAACGCACCCTGACCTGCGCCGGGGTGGGCAACGTGGACGGCGTGCTGATTCGCGCGGCGACGTCGGCTGGTCCCAACGTACCGCATCAACACGAAAGCATTTTGCCGCGCCGCGGATTGGTCGGCGAGCGGCTGCCGCATCTGCACGCCGCCAGTCATGCGCTGTTTCCCGGCGACACGCTGGTGCTGGCCACCGACGGAATCCGCATCGGATACACGGCGGAAGTGCGGAGCCAACGCACGCCGGCCGAGATTGCCGACGCGATCCTGAAGAATTACTCCAGCGGCAGCGACGACGCGCTGGCGTTGGTGGTTCGTTTTGTGGGAGCGGAGGAAGGCGGGCAGGGGAGCGACTCGTGACCGCGACACTCTACGATCTCTCCGATCAGTACGTAAGCGCCTTGCAGAATTATCTGCGCGGCGGCGGGGAAACTTCGCTTCGCCAAGCGTACGAACTGGGACGCCGCGCACTGCAAGACGGCTTGGGGTTGCTCGAGATCACGGTGCTCTATCATCAGGCGTTGGCGGCGGCGCTGCGCCACACCCTGAGTCCCACTGAAAACGCCCGCGTGATCCAATCGGGCGAAGGATTTTTCCTGGAGAGCCTCGCGCCGTTTGAAATGACGCATCGCGGATTTCAGGAAACCAACACGCTTCTGCACCAAAGCGACGAACGGTATCGCGAGCTTTTCGAAGACGCCAGCGACATGGTTTTTTTCACCGATGCCGTGGGACGGCTCACTTCGATGAATCCCGCGGGCGAGCGCCTCACCGGATACGAAACCGGCGATGCCTTGCCGAGTCTCGTGGAGATCGTCGCGCCCGAGCATGCCAAGTCACTGGACGCCATGCTCCGAATGGCTTCGAGCGCGCTGCGCTCGCCGCACTATGAAGTGGAGATCGTTTCGCGCGACGGCCGCCGGACTCCTGTGGAAATCAGCAGCCGGCCGATTGTTCGCAACGGCGAAGTGTTGGGCGTGCAGGGAATCGCGCGCGACATCAGCGAACGCAAGCTGGCGCAACAGGCGATGCATCGCTTGAACGAGGGGTTGGAAGACGAAATGAAGCGGATCGCCCACGCGATCCACGACGAGGCGGGGCAATTGCTGGCCTCGGTACACTTGGCGCTGGAAGCAGTGGCTTCGGAAGACCCGCAACGCCTCGGGCAAAAGATTCTTCCGGTGCGCGACGTGTTGTTCGAGATCGAGGAAGAGTTGCGGCGGCTGTCGCACGAGTTGCGTCCCACCGTTCTCGACGATTTCGGCATTGGACCGGCGCTGCAATTTCTGGCCGAGGGCGTGGCCAAACGCACGGGTCTAGAGATTCACCTCGATTCTTCTTTTGCGGGCCGGCTATCGCCGAACATCGAAACCACGCTCTATCGCGTCACGCAAGAAGCGCTCAACAACATTCACAAACACGCGCATGCGCACAATGTGTGGATCTTGATGCAAGCTAACGGCGAGGTTCATTGCGAAATCCGCGACGACGGCGTCGGCTTCGACGTAGATGGAGTGGTCGGTGAGCGAGGACGTAGCGGATTGGGTTTACGCGGGATCGGCGAACGGCTGACCGCAGTGGGGGGTGAGTTCGCGATTTCCTCGCGGCCGAACGAAGGGACCACACTCAATGTGCGGATCCCCCGGCAAAACGCCGGAGAAACGGCGGGCAAATAAATGATGATGACTTCACGCGCTTCCACGCTGGCAACGCCGCGGATGGCTCCTCCGGCGCTTGACTCCGATCTCGGCAACGGACGTGAGCCCGTCAGTCGCGCGGCGTCGAGCTCACAAACCGCCCGCGAGGCTCAGTCGATTCGCATTCTTCTGGCCGACGATCACGAAATTGTGCGGACGGGTCTGAAGGCCTTGCTCGAACAAAAAGGCTTTCAAGTGGTCGGCGAAGCGGCCAATGGTCACGATGCCGTGAAACTCGCCGTGAAGACGCAACCCGACGTGGCGATCTTCGATCTCTCGATGCCGCTGATGAACGGCTTGGACGCCACGCAGGAATTGCAGAGCGCGCTGCCGAAAACGCCGGTAATCCTGCTGACCATGCACACCGAGGAGCAATATATCCTCGACGCTCTGCGCGCCGGCGCTCGCGGCTACGTGTTGAAGAGCGAAGCGGCGACAAATCTTGTGACCGCCATCGAAGACGTAGTGAGCGGCGCGAGCTATTTGAGTCCTCGTGTGTCCCGCGCCGTCATGCTGGCATACCTGGACAAGAACAAGCGCCTGGAAGATCCTTTATCTTCTCGCGAGCGCCAGGTCCTGCAATTGATCGCCGAAGGAAAGGCCACCAAGGAAGTGGCCTCCGTGCTGGGAATCAGCGTCAAGACGGCGGAATCGCATCGCAGCCGGATCATGGAGAAGCTCAATACCCATGGAACGGCCGCCTTGGTGCGGTACGCCATTCGTCGCGGCCTCATAGAACCGTGAAAACGAAGTCCTGAGTGCTGAGTCCTGAGTGCTGAGTCGTGTTTTTTTTAACTCAGGACTCAGGACTCGGCACTCAGGATTTCCCGTTGGACTTAGGACCGTAGGCGGTAGCCCGAAGGTACCGTATATTTTCTTGCATGGTTTCTCCTCTTCAGAATAGATGATATTACCGATTGTCCCAAAGGCGTCGGAAGGGCTATCGTAAGATACGGAAAAGGAGACTTCTAGTGGCGCCTGTCCCTTCGCTGGACGACAAGGAACTACACAACTCGGCGTCGCAAGAGGGCGTGAAGTCGGTACAGTTGGGCGAGGACTGCGTTTTTTTGGCAGCCAGCCCGGCCATGAGGGATGTGCATCAGCAAGTGATGCAGATCTCCACCACCGACGTGCCGGTTCTCCTACTCGGCGAGAGCGGCACGGGAAAAGAAGTCGTCGCGCGTTTGATCCACAGGTTTTCGATGCGCGCCGATCGCACGTTCATGAAGGTGAACTGTGCGGCACTTCCCGCGGACCTCTTGGAAAGCGAGTTGTTTGGTCACGAAGCCGGCGCGTTCACCGGTGCGACCCGATCAAAGCCGGGCAAGTTTGAAGTGTGTCATCGCGGCACGCTGATGCTCGACGAAATCGCGGAAATGCCGATCGTGCCGCAGGCCAAACTCCTGCACGTGCTGCAGGACGGCGAATTCGCACGCTTGGGCAGTCCGTCGCCAATTCGCGTGGACGTGCGGATCATCGCCGCCACCAACGTGAATATCCAAAGGGCTATCGCGGCGCAGAAGTTCCGCGAAGACCTCTACTATCGCTTGAACGCTTTCATCATCACCTTGCCGCCGCTGCGCGAGCGCAAGGAAGACATCCCGCTGCTCTTGGAACACGCCTCGCGCGAGTGGGGACGCCGCTACGGCCGTCCCGCGCTGGGGATCTCGCCGCAACTCCTGGACGCCTGCCTGCACTATCATTGGCCGGGCAATGTGCGCGAATTGGAGAATTTCGTGCGCCGCTATCTGATCGTTGGAAGCGAAGAACAGATGATGGCGCAACTGCTCGCGCCGGGCGTTAGTCCCAACGGCAATAGTAACGGACACGCTCGCCATCGCTTGCCGGGCGCCGACGTCGGCGACCTGAAGTCGATGATGCGCAGCATGAAGCAGGAAGCGGAGAAAGAAGTGATCCTGCGAGCGCTGGAGATGACCGGCGGGAATCGCAAGGAAGCCGCGGCCATCCTCAACATCAGTCTGCGCGCGGTGTTCTACAAGATTCGTCAGTATGGAATCGAGCATGCCGCGCATCCGGGGAACGGCCCGGGTCAAGAACCTCCGATGTAGCTCGGCAGTTTTCTTCAACCAAACCATAGAAGGCTAGTCTTGTTGTTGCGTTCTTTGTGTCCTTTGTGCCTTTGTGGTTCCAAATCCCAGGTGGAATGCACGAAACTTCCTGCACGCGCAATAGATTGCACGGCGATTTTGCGCGCGAGTGACCCATTTCCCGCACGGAAAACGCTTTATCAATTGAGGGATAGATGGAGTCCGGCGCCGGCGGGCGCTGGCAACTGAACTGCTATGTACTAGGACAGTGAACGCGGCGGCATCTTCTCCTGAGCCCTGAAGGTCGCTGCCGCGTTTCCTCCATCTCTCCACCATTCTGGGATGGGAGAGAGGAACTCGCAGATGTCTGACTCGATCATTGTTCTTGTGCCGGCGGATTCAACCGTGGATGCGGTGCAGCACGCGCTGTCTCTCGACGGCACACCCGTGGAATTCGTGCAGTCGATGGAGGAAGCGCTGCGATTGCTCTCCGCCGGGGAAACACCGGTCTTCTTCTGCGATTCCACTGATTGTCCCGCTTGGCGCGATCCCATCGTGAAACTGCTGCGTTCGGGTAAGGCAACGCGAGTGGTGATGCTCTCCACCATCGCCGACGAAATGTTGCCGCCGCATAATCCGAGCCGGGCCGCTACGATCGCCGCTTAGAGCAGATCGCCGCATAGCGTCAAAAAACGTTCCCGCCGAACAAAAATGCCACGTGTTTCGTTGCGCGCACGCAGGTCCATGCGTGCAAATGTTCACGATTTGTGAGCTAGTTCACACGATGAGCAACGTATTATCAACCTGTTGAAGACCACAGGCCTATGGCAAACGTTTGGGCACCAACATGCAGAGAATGGTCCTAGATCCAAAGGATAGACACGATATGTCGGGTGGAAGCGCAATCGACACCCTCGTGACGGGCTTAATCGACGAGCAGGACTTGGCGCCGATTCAAGAGTCCCTTGCCGAAAGCGGCGTCTTGCTGGCTCCGGCCAGCGATGTGGAAGAGGCCGCCGGTAAGTCCGCCACTGTTGTGCTACTCGACGCCGATTGCTATCCCTGGCGCGAAGCTGTAACGCAAATCCGCAATCTCAAACCGTGGGTCCGCGTGATTCTGGTGACTCGATACGTGGATGCGCGGATGTGGGTGGAGGCGTTGAACGGCGGCGCGTACGATCTGGTGTCGAAGCCATTTCACGCGCGTGAACTGCGCTCGGTGGTTCTGGGCGCGTTGGACGCTCGCGCGAAGATGCCATCGTCGAGGACGCCGGTGAACATGGCTCTCAGTTCCTAAGGATTTGAAACAGAGAAAGGCTCAAGCATGGCAGCTCGATGAAACGCAAGAAAAAGTCGGGTGAGCAAATGGAAAACAAAACAATCCTGGTTGTGGACGATAGCTCCTGCTTTCGCACTTTGATGATCCACGTGCTGGACTTCATGGGATACCGGGTTGTGACCGCGGAAGACGGCGCGGACGCCCTCGACAAGATGGAGGAATGCCACCCGCTGCTGGTGCTCATGGATGTGGAGATGCCCGAGTTAGGCGGCTTGGCCGCGTGCCGGCGCATCAAGAGCAATCCCGCGACGCGCCACATCCCGATCCTGATGGTCAGTGGGAATTCCGACTTCGCCGTCGGCGCGATCGACGCCGGCGCCGACGATTTTCTCGCGAAGCCATTCAGTCTCGACACGCTAACGGCGCGGCTGCGCACGCTCACCGGCCAGAATGATCCTTTGGTGATGGCCGCGCATGCAGGACTTTACGGAAGGACGGCGTAGGACAGGCGTCCTCGCTGTCTCTCTTTGTAGGGCGCTCGGGTTGACTCGGTAGGGCGTTCGGGCTGAGCGGCCTAGGTCCACAGCCTCAAACGTTTGCTGGGTCTTGTCAGGAATTTTCCCTAGCCTTAAACTAGGGAAAGTTTGACCCGGCGCAACTTCCTCACGAAAGCAGCCGTGTTGGGCGCGGCCGCATTCGGGGCGCCCTTCTTGAGCGGCAACCGCTACAAGCTCTTCGCAAGCTGTACGACGCAGTACTCCGCACGTACCATCGACCTCGTGAAGCAGTCGGTTGTGGTCGACATGCTCGGTCTGCTCACGCTCGACTTTCCCAAACTCTACGCTTGGCAGCGGTCGCCGGAAACTTTCGGCTCGACCGACTTCGAAAAACTCCGCGTGTCGGGCATCAACGTGTTTCATCCGGCGGTCGGCTACGACGGTCCGGCGGCGTATCACGATTCGCTCGACGATCTGGCCCGCTGGAATCGCTTGATCGACGCGCGGCCGGGATATTTTACGCGCGTCGCCACGGCGAACGATCTGGCGGCGGCGAAAGACACCGGAAAAATCGGCATCCTGCTGGGCACGCAAAACAGCGACCACTTCCGCACGCTGGAAGACGTCGATCGCTTCTACGCGCTCGGCCAGCGCTTGTCGCTGTTGTCTTACGAGACGAACAAACTCGGCGGCGGATCGGGCGATTCTCGCGATCCCGGGCTTTCCGCTTTCGGCGCGCAGGTGATCGCGCGCATGAACGCGGTGGGCATGGCGGTTGACGTGGCGCATTGCGGCGATCGCACCACGCTCGACGCCTTTGCGGCCTCGCGCAAGCCGGTGCTGATCACGCATTCGAATTGCCGCGCGCTGGTTCCCGCACGCGCCCGCTGCAAAACCGACGAAGCGATCCGCGCGATGGCCGCGACCGGCGGCGTGATGGGCATTTCGATGATCCGCGGCTTTGTTTGCTCTTCGGGACCCGCGACAATCGAAACGGTGCTCGATCACATCGATCGCGTGGCAAAACTCGTCGGCGTGGAACACGTCGGCATCGGCAGCGATGTGGATCTCGACGGCCGCGATCACTTGTCGCCGGCGATGCTGAAGGCCGAACACATGATCGGCCGCACCGATCTCGACGGAATCAACTATCCCAAGAAGATTTTCGACGTCACCGAAGGTTTGGTCCGCCGCGGCTACAACGATCAAAACATCGGATTGATACTCGGCGGAAATTTCCAGCGGGCGCTTAGCGAAATTTGGAGTGTGGCGGCTTGACGCCGCTTTCGGCGCACGAGGCTTGACTCGCGCGTCTGTTTTGAGACGCGTGAAGTGCGGCCCGCGTCAAGAATCAAGCACGCAGTGCGTTTGATTCGGCCATCCGCCGCGCTCCACAACGCGCTACTTTAGTCCCGAAACCACGTACAGCGCGCCGAGCCCGTAGTCCGCTGTATATGCGTAGGACTCGCAGTCGGGCGCCACGCGGATCGGTTGAATGGCCCATAGCCCCGTTCGATTCGCCGGAGCGAGTTCCTTCCACGGCGCCGTCTTTCCATCCGCGATATTCACGCGCGAGACTCGCGCCGGCATCTCGCCCGCGCGATCGACCAGCAGGGAATTGTCGCGGCAGAACGCCACAGGCGTAAGCCCGGTGACCGCGGGAATCCAACGCCGGGGTGAGCCATCGACCGGCAACAGTTGGATTCGTCCGTCCTTCCCCAGCGTTGCGACGATCCGGCCGTTGGTGGAGAGCACAATGTCGTCCGCATTGCGATCGAACTGGATGTCTTCATCCGAAATGGCTCGAGGCTTCGCGTTGAGCGAATCCTGCACGTAGTACCGGAATTGATGTCCACCCTCGGCGCCGACGAAAACGATACTCTTGCTGTCGGGCAGCCATCGTCCGTAAATGTGATGAATGCCGTCGTGAGTGAGCGGATGCGCGTCCCCGGCATGCACCGGCAAGGCCGTGAGTTGCGCCGGTTGTCCGCGCGGATTCACCATGGCCCACTGGCCGTCCGGCGAGAGCGCCGTCGGGAAACCATCGCCGAGATGAACGGCCGGACCACCCTCGGAATCGCGAAGGAAAGTCAGAAACTCGCCGCTGGAAGCAGCATCGCCGCCCTCGTCAAACAAGATTTGCTTGCCATCGGCCGACAGCGCTTGGAGAAAAGACCAGTCGTGGAGATAGAGGTCCGATTCCTTGGAGCTCCCTGCGGTTCGCACCATCAGCGAGGAGCTCCAAGCGACGTGGCCGATCAGCAGGCGACCGTCGGCGGCGACGTCGGCCAGCCAAAAGTATCCCGGAAACGACGCCACCACCCGCTCGTGCCCGCTTAGGTCCATTCTGTAAAGCTGCATCGTGATTCCATGCTGTGCGGCGGTAAACCAGACCGTGGCGCCATCCGAAGACCAAACGGCACTTGTGATGTTTGCAAATAGGCGCGATGTCGCCTGCTTCTTTCCCGCCGTGTCGATGATAACGACCCATCCCGTGCCGTCGGCGGTCAACGGACACTCCACCAGGGCGATCCGGTCGCCCTTGGGAGACATCTTCACGGAGTTAACATAGCCGTTGGTTTCGAAGATTTTCTTGCCGATTGGATACTCGATTTGTTGGCCGGATGGCGCCCCGCGCACAACCACCAGTTGCGTGCCATCGGGAGACCAATCCGCCAGAAAAATCCCTTCCGCCATTTCACGCGGCGCGCCGCCGCCGACCGCCGCCCGCGCCAGTGTGCCGGGCGTCTCCGCCATGCGCTGGATCGGCGTCATGATGAGGGCCATCTCTCCATTTTTCGAAATGGCGATGGGGATGGCGTTCGAGATGCCTAAGGCGCGGGATTCGGGGCTGCTTTCCTGGGTCGAGAAGATCTCATATGGCTTTCCGTCCCACGCCGCGGAATAAATGACGCTCTTGCCGTCGTTGGAAAATTGGGCATTCGTGATGTAGCCGCGCCGGAATGTGATGCGATGAAATTCAGGTAACGCGGTGGAGTTTTGCCCGAGGCGTCCGATCGCGATTCCTGTGACGAGCAACACGATCGCCACGACTGCGGCCCACGGCCACAGCGACTTCTTGCGTTCCGGCGCCGCTTGCGCGACGGTTGTCGTAGTGCCGCTCGACGCTTCGATCGCAAAAGCTAAATCGCTGGCGGATTGAAAGCGCTGCTCCGGCGATTTTTCCAGACACCGCCGTACGATTCGCTCCAGTGCGGCCTCGGACAACGGCGGCGGATCGTCCTTGATAATGGCCGTCAGCGTTTCCGGCGCAGAATCGCGATGGAAAGCACGCTGCCCGCTGAGCATTTCGTACAGAATCACGCCGAGACTGAAAATATCCGCGCGATAGTCGGCTGATGTGCCGCGCGCTTGCTCCGGCGACATGTAGCCGATGGTCCCGAGCGCGACGCCCGGCGTGGTGGCCGCGCTGCGCGTCAGTTCTCCGATTTCCTCCTCGGCGACTTTGGCCAATCCGAAGTCGAGGATTTTTACCCGCCCGTCGTTGGTGACGAAAAGGTTTTCCGGCTTCAGATCGCGATGCGTGACTCCTTTGGCATGAGCCGCGGCGAGTCCCGTGGCGGCCTGCCGCGCATAGTCGAGCGCTTTGCGCCGCGATACCGGTAGCTCCTCGCGGAGCGTTCGGCCTTCCAGCAACTCCATCACGAGGTAGGGAACGCCTTCATGCGTGCCCACGTCGTAGATCGCCAGAATATTCGGATGATTCAGCGATCCCACGGCGCGCGCTTCCTGTTCGAATCGGCGCAGGCGGTCGGCGTCCGCCGCGAAAGATCCGGGAAGCACCTTCACCGCGACCTCGCGATTCAGGCGCGAATCGCGCGCCCGATACACTTCTCCCATTCCACCGGCGCCGAGCGGCGCGAGGATTTCGTACGGTCCAAATTTGGCGCCTGAAGGGACGGGCATCGTCAACGGCGAGTATACAATACCAACTCTTTGTAAAAAGGTTTGTCGTTTGGGGCGGCGCGTGCGCTTCGGTGTACGCTTATTTGCATGAGACTCCTCGCTGCTTCGCTCTTACTGGCTGCCGTCGCCAGCGCGCAATCCGTCGATCAATTGACGCCGCATAACGTGAAGCTCGAGGCCGTTGACTACCTCGGAAAACGCGCCGTGAAAGTCGTCGAAGCAGGGATGGCGCCCAACGGCGAAGCGTACGCCGTGTTGAAAGGCGCCGACTTCCACAATGGCGCGATCGAAGTGGAGTTAGCCGGACGTCCCGCGGCGGGCGCGCAGGAAGGCGCGCGTGGATTCGTCGGAATCGCGTTCCGCCTGCAAAACGGCAAGTACGAATACATCTATCTGCGCCCCACCAACGGACGCGCCGACGATCAAGTCCGCCGTAATCACTCCACGCAATACAGCTCGCATCCGGACTTCAGCTTCGCGGTGTCACGGCAGCAGTCGCCGGAGAAATACGAAAGCTATGTCGACCTCGAACCGGGCGTCTGGACCAAATACCGCATCGAGATCGAAGGAACCAAGGCGCGGCTCTTCGTCCACGGCGCCAGTCAGCCATGCCTGATTGTGAACGACATGAAACTAGGCGATTCCTCCGGCGCGGTCGCGCTGTGGATTGGTCCCGGCACGGAAGGCTATTTTGCGGGTCTGAAGATCACTCCGAAGTAAGAACGCAAGTCGTTCGTTGGCGTTGACATGTCAACTTCGCTCGCATACCATCCCGACAAATGGCCGCTCAGCACGAGAACGACGAGAGTCGGACCTCTGCGAATCTAGGGGACGCTCTTGTTTCAAATCGCGCGCGCGCAGAGCCCTCCACAATCTCCGGAGCCATTGGGGAAACGGCGGCGACCTCTGCAGGAATGAAGTCCGCCGCCGATCCAGGCGCCGACGGCGCTCCGAAAACAACTTGGGGTGTGCTAGGTCTTCTTTGCGCGACGATCCCGATTTGCGCCTGGGTTTTCAAGACGTGGGATCTGTCGGATTTTCCAGAGACGTTCACGAGCGAGTGGTTTTGGTTCTGGATCGCCGTTTGCTTCCTTGCCGCAACTATCTGGTCGTCGCTGCTCCCTAAGCGCTCCCAGGTGGACAAGGTCCTCCTGGTGTTCCTGTGCATTTCCACTGTAGCGGTCGGCGTCATCGGATTACTCGTCCGTCGCGAGGCGGCGCCGTCTCTTAACGCATTTACGGTGGATATTTTCAAGTCCCGCGCCTCCGATGATGAAACTCAGCGTGTGGCCGCCCGGATTCGGGAACAGGTTCTAACGGACCTTGAAAAGATCGGCCAAAGCTGGCCCAAGGAATTCTCCGTCAATCGGCGAGAACGAGAAGTGAAGGGTGGACGTGAAGAAAGTATCTCGTATGTCAGAAAATGGGCTCATCGCGAGGACACAAGTGTGACCTTTGCGGTTAAACCTGGGGCACATTTGGCAATGTGGATCGAGTTGGGCGTGTCGAAGGATGGCGCCAGTTTCGAGGGGCGTGCGCATTTCATCAAAGTGGCGAAGTTTGGCAAGGAAATCCATGCGCAAGACTCCAGTGACTTCGGCGGCTCAGGCGAATATGTCGACACGTTTACGATCGCCAAGGTAGGGAGTAACGAGTCGCCGGACTTGCGCCGGACAGACGACGGAATTGTTCAGGTAATAGATTTTTTTTGGGGACTGGCGAATTATCGAAAGGGAAACTATGACATCGCGCTGAGGATCCTGCCGCAGATCAAGGACTCCAGCGCGCAACGTTACGCCGGTCGCGCCGCTGAGGAGAAGGCCTATACCAGCCGCCAAGCGCTTGCCTATTTCCACAAAGCGCAGGAGTACTTTAAAACGGCGTTGTCGATGATGGACCGAAGTGATCCGTCCGTTCCGTCGGCTCTCATGGATCTTGGACTTGCTTGTTCCCAATCGTTCGCATATGGCGATGACTTGGAGGCGACCGTTCCCTGTGCACTGAACGCCTTCGATGCCGCTGCGGAGATTTACAGATCAAGGGCCAGTTCGGAAGGAATGGCCGGCGTCTTGAAGCACAAAGCGTTCTTAGAATACAACCTGTATGAGCGGAGCCCGATTGGAGTCGGACAGGATCACTTACGGAACGCGGAAGCGCTGCTGAAAGAAGCCATTCCCCATTTGTCGCCGAAGTCGACCGACTATCGCTCGGCTAAGTCTCTAGAGGGCACCGTGCTTGGTGAAAGAGACGAGTACCGTGAAGCCATCAAGAAGTACGAGGAGGTATTGAGGCTGTGCATCGACGCTGGGGATTCCGAGACTGCAGCCAAGACCTCACGCATCCTCGGAAATACGCAGACGTATTATGCAATCGAGTCAGGAAGCCCTGCCGTTTATGCGGAAGCCCAGCGCAGTCTTGAGCGGAGTGCCCAGAGTTGTGCGCCGGATCTCCTGGAGTGCTACTTGTCCCACCGGGATTCCGGCAATTCGGCGTTGAGGTGGGCCAAGGCTGAGTTCCGGCGGGGATCGACGGAATGGAAAGACCAGGTTGACCGCGCGGTAAAAGAATACGGCGAAGCCAAGGGCTTCCTTTCTGGAGCGAATCAGCCTTTCACATTTGCTGAGGCATCATGCAAAGCTGGAGGCGCTTATACCGAGAGATCCTTCCAGACTAGACCTCCTCAAAAGGACGACCTGCTGGCGGCGTTAGGGGAACTGAATGATGCCATCGGTGCGCAGCCTTCCGATGAAAGCGCCCGCCCGCTGCTCGCAGCGCTGCTTCGAAAACGCGCTGCCTACTACCGCCGACTCCATTGGGCGTCGCGGGCGGCCGGATACCTGGATCTAGCGCGCAAGGACGAAGAGGAGTCTGCAAAGATTCGAAATTCGGGTACCGCTAAAGTCGATGCTATTCCGGATGCCTGTCGCGAAGACCGCTAGCGATTCGTGACTCTTCCCTCGCCGCTCCTCCGACTCGCAAGTTGCACAGATTCGCAGCAAATTCTCCAACTAGTGCCGGCGCAAGTGCTTGGTTTGAAAGCCCATCCAAAGCGAATCTATCACTTAGGGAAAAGTTGACAACCTATTGATTCTTAACTATATCTTAGCGTAACCAACGGCTCAGCCGGGACATCAATTTAGGTAGGAACTTACGTAGGAACCTTCTCCCGAGGTGAAAGACTATGAAGCGTAAAACTGAAATCTACCATGACATTCCCCTGTTCGAAGCTAATGCCGAGGACGAGATCGACGAAGTGTTCGAGAGCGTAATCTGGGATCTGTGCGGCCGGAGCCCGCGCAACGACCGCGCTCGCAGTGACTTGAACGTACATTAATTGCAAACGTTCTGCCACGCGTAACCCGAATCGCGCGTCTATTGAACGCAGTATAATCACTCATGCGCGTGATCGTGAGATCAGCGCCGGTACCTCCGGCGAACGACGACCAGTTGCGTCTGTTGGCGCCGGAAACCAGCCGTTGGGACGAGCTTGGCGGCAACCTCGTGGCGCTGATCGACACGATGACGCGCCGCCGCCCCTGGGACGCGCGTCCGCCATTCCAAATTGTCACGCAGCCGGCCTGGGACCCGCGGCGTTCCATGACCGCGTCGCTGTTCTGCCACACGGCGGTTGTGTTTCTCCTCTTCAATCTCACGGCGCTGCTGCGATTCGCCGGCGACGACGACCATCCCCAGCACGCGCGACTCGATACGCAGCGATTGCAATGGTATGTGATGTCCGACCAACTGCCGGCCATCGGCGATTCCAGTAAGGACCGGAAAACGCCGGCCGCCAAGGGCGCCAAGCACAAAGCCGACGCGCGGCCCAACGTGCACCATCCGCAGAAAATCGTTTCGAGTCCCGAAAATCCCGACAACAACGCGCAGACTATCGTGCAACCCGACGTTCCGAAAATCAAATTGACGCAAAACCTCGCGCTGCCGAATCTGGTGATGTGGCAAGACATCGAGCGTCCCGCGCCCCCGGTGGATTTGGTGAAGGCTCCGCTACGCGTACCCGCCGAGTTGGTGAAGCACGACGTGCCGTTGCCGCCGGAATTGCCGAATCTTGAGCGCAAACTCGGCGACCTGAAAGTCGCCGCATCGCTGGCGCCGCTCCCGGCGCCCGCGCTTCCTGTGGAACCAGCGACAACCGCAGCGGGGAACACGCCGCCTGCTCCTGCGCCCGCGCCGGCACCGCCCGAACCACCGCCGCCTGATACGTCGGCGATCGGCGGAGGCGCGGAGGCCGAAGCGCGCATCCGCAAAGTCGTGGTGTTGAACGCGACTCCCGCGCCGCCGCCCCCAGGACCGATCGACGTGCCGAAGGGAAATCGCGCTGGAGCATTTAACGCGGGTCCGGACGCCACGCCTGCTCCTGAAAGTGGTGCAAAATCCCCAGGCGCAGGCGGGCCGGCCAACGATGCGGCGGCCCACGCAGGAAACGATGCACGACGCGATCTCGCAACCGGCCTGCACATCCCCGGACTCTCGATCTCCGGCAACGGCGCGCCCACTGCCGCCGCAATCGTGAATGGTCCGCCACGCGCCGTGTTGCCTCGCCCAACTACGCCCGCCGCTCCGACGTCTCCTGACGTTGGGTCGACGCGACCGAAGCCTGCGCCGATCCATCCCGACATACCGGATTCGGGATTTCCGCCGGGCAAGCGCATCTACACCGTGTTCTTGAACATGCCGAGCCTCACGAGCGCCACCAACGCAAGCTGGCTGATGCGCTTCGCGGAGTTGGAAGTGCGTCCCGCGGGAACTCCCGAAGTGGCGATTTCCGCGCCCGTGGCCACGCACAAAGTCGACCCCGGATACGAACCCGACGCCGCGCGCGAACGCATCGAGGGTAAAGTGCAATTGCACGTGATCATTCGCCGCGACGGCCACGTCGACACGGTGGAAGTGCTGCACAGTTTGGACCCGCGGCTCGATCAGCGCGCCATCAACGCGTTTTTGAAATGGCATTTCCAACCGGCGTTGCGCGAAGGCGTGCCGGTGGATCTGGAAGCGGTCATCGAGATTCCGTTCACGCTGCCTGCCGTGCGCCACGACTTCGCGCCGCATTAGCCGCCATGATCTTGCTAATCGACGCCGACGATACGCTGTGGGAAAACAACATCTACTTCGAACGGGTCATCGACCATTTTGTCGTCCGCCTGAATCATCCCCACATGACGCACGCCGAAGTCCGCGCGGCGATCGACGAAGTTGAGCGCGCCAATACGAAACTTCACGGCTACGGTACGGAGTCGTTCACGCGGAATCTCAGGGAAGTCTGCACGCGCCTGGCGCCAGAGGCGGCGGGCGATTGGATCGCTGAGCTTTGCCGCACGATCACCGAGCATCCCATCGAAGTGATCGAAGGCGTGCGCGAAACGCTCGCGTACTTGCAGGTGCGCCACCGTCTGGTTATGTTCACGAAAGGGAATCCCGCGGAGCAGTTCGGCAAGATCGAGCGCTCGGGGCTGAGCGCGCTGTTTCACGAGACGCGCGTAGTGAAGGAAAAAGACGCCGCGAGCTACGAAGCAATGTCGGCGGAACTCGATCAGCCGAAGGACTCGATTTGGATGATCGGCAACAGCCCGAAGTCGGATATCAATCCAGCGCTGGCCGCGGGATTGCGCGCCGTGTGGATTCCGCACGACGCCACGTGGGTCTTGGAGCACGAAGAAGTCACGGCCGCGCCGGGGCGTCTGTTGACGTTGTCGCGATTCTCCGAATTGCGCGACTGGTTTTGAGGCGCCTTAGGCCGCAATGCTCTCAGGCTGATAACGCCGCACTCGGATTCGAGACGCATGCTTCAAGGCCCGCGCTAAATCGTAGGCCATTTGCAATTTCAGCCACATTTCCGCCGTGCTGCCAAACGCCTTGGACAAGCGAACCGCCATTTCGGGGCTGATACCCGCGCGACCAGTCACCAAATTGCTCAGCGCTTGTCGGCTGACGCCGAGCACTTCCGCCCCTGCGGTCACACTGAGACCCAACGCCTCCAGACAGCCATGGCGCACGAGCTGACCCGGATGGACGGGGTTTTTCATCGGCATAGTCTTCATCTCCCTTAATGATAGTCCGTCAATTCCACATCCCAAACATCGGCGCCTTCGAAGCGGAACACAATTCGCCAATTCGCGTTGACCGCCATCGACCAATAGCCCGCGAGATTTCCTTTCAGTTGATGGAGCCGGTACCCAGGGATATTCAGATCCTGTGGCGTTCCTGCGCTATCGAGTAAGGTCAGGATCTCGCGAGTTGTAGCCAGTAGATCGGGGCGAATCAGCCTCTTGTCCTCCCGCTCGTACAGACGTTTGAGGCCACGGTGCTTGAAGCTTCGAATCACCTAACAAATTGTAAGGTGTCAATTGACACTTGTCAACAGCGGCGGGAGAGCAAGGTCCTACTTCTTTCCGTGAGCCAGCGTGCTGCCCTCGGTTCTCCCCAGCACCCACTTGATCGCTTCCAGATACATCTTCTCGATCTCCGGATCGGACCACGCTTCGATGGTGTGTCCCAGCGTTGAATAGAACACGCGACCCTTGCCGTACATCTTCGACCACGCCACGGGGAAATCGTGATCGTCGCGCACGTGCGCCTTGATCGTGTAGTCGAGCTTCTTGTCGTCCAAGCGCAGCAACACGTTCACGTTGTCGCGCGACCAGCTCTTGGGCTGATAAATTTCGTCACGCTTGTTGAACGCCGCGGGGAATCCGCGCATCGCCGGAAACGCGGGATCTTCGAGAATGATCGGCGCATCGAACGTGCCCCAGGGATGGCCGTCGAACCATCCGCCGATCATTTCGCCGTACTCGGGCCACTTGTAGTTGCTGTCGAGCGCGGCGTGAATGCCCACGAAGCCCTTGCCGTCGTCGTGCACGAACGACAGCAAATCTTTCTTCTGCTGGTCGTCTAACGGCGTTTCGCCGGTCGCGCTGGCCCACACGATGGCGTCGAAGTTTTGCAGATTCAGCGGTCGGAATCCGCCACCCGGTTTGCCGTCGGCCGGTTTGCGGATCACGTCGGGATCGGTGTAGATCTCGGTGTCCCACTCGCCGGACTCTTTGCCGAGTTTCCACACGGTCGCCATGGCGGTCGAGATGGAGTCGTGATGAAATCCTTTGGCCATACCGAAGACGAGCACTTTCTTCGTGGTGCGCGCCGGCGGATTGTTTGACGGCGGGCCGCCTCGACCCTGAGGAGCGTTCCCTTGAGGAGCAGTGGCCGGCGGCGTTTGTGCCGCGGCTAGCGCGGCGGCGAATGTGGCGATAAGAAAAAGTTTTCGCATAGAGTTACGGTTCTACCAGCACCGATACGGACGATCCGTGAAACACGTGTTGCGTCGCTTTCTGGAAGTCTTCCGGTTTCGCCTTGGGAATATCCACGAATTTTTGAGGATTGCGATCCGTCAGCGGGAACCACGAGCTTTGCACTTGCACCATGATCCGATGTCCCTTGCGGAACGTGTGATAAACGTCGGGCATCGCGTATTCGATTTTCGCCAGCTGATTTGGCACGAACGCTTCCGGTTTTTCGAAGCTGTTGCGATACCGTCCGCGGAACGGCTCGCCGCGAACCAATTGCTGGTATCCACCCATGCGCACCGCGTTCGCAGGCCGCGGACCTTGCTGGCCCGCGGCGGGTGCGGGATCGGGATAGTCGCCTGGATACACGTCGATCAATTTCACGACGAAATCGGAATCCGTGCCTGACGTCGACACGTTCAGCGTCGCCGTGATCGGCCCGGCGATCGTCACGTCGTCCTTCAACGGAGCAGTTTCGTAGACCAGCACGTCGGGGCGATGCGCGGCGAAGCGCTGATCCTCCGTCATGTAGTCGCGATTCATGTTTTGCGCCGTGTATCCTACGTACGGCACGGGCTTCGCGGGATCGGCGACGTATTCGTCGTACTTTTTGCCGGCGTCGGACGGGGAAGTTTCTTCGAGCGCGCCGTTCGCCGCAAAATAGAGCGTCTTGCGCGCGGCGTTGGCGGGTGGCCAGGAATCGAGCTTGCGCCATTCATTGGTCCCGGTGCGGAAGAGCCACGCGCGCGGGAATTTTCCTTCGCCTTTGCCCTTCAAGTAATGCAGGAAGAACGCGAACTCGATTTTCTCGCGGTAAAACTCGCCGGTCTTCGACGCGAAGTCGAGATTGCCAAGATGTTGGCCGTCGCCGCCCGCGAATCCTCCGTGCGACCAGGGACCCATCACCAGCATGTTCGCGGGGCCCTTCTTCGTCTTCTCCACCATCGCGGAAACTTTCAGCGGCCCTTGCAGATCCTCGGCGTCGAACCAACCGCCGGTCGTCATGACCGCGGGCGTGATGTCTTTCAAATGGCGAACGATGTTGCGCGCCTGCCAGAAGGCGTCGTACGCGGGATGTTCGATTTGCTCGGTCCAATAAGGGTTGTTGTGCTTGAAGTATTTGTCGTCGGCGTTGGCGAGATTCCCCATCTTCAAGTAGAACTCGTAGCCGTCGGGCGTGCCGTAGTCGAACTGCGGGCCGAACGTGGGCGGGGCCGGTGGACCTTTCCGCTCGGGAAAGTTGGTGTAGAAACTGAAATTCGCGGCGAGCATGAACGCGCCGTTGTGAAACGAATCGTCGCCCATGTAGTAATCGCTCACCGGCGCTTGCGGTGACGCCGCTTTCAACGCGGGATGGGCGTCGATCATTCCCGCCGACACATAGAAGCCCGGATAACTGATGCCCCACATGCCGACGCGTCCATTGTTGTTGGGAACGTGCTTGACCAGCCAGTCGATGGTGTCGTAGGTGTCGGTGGATTCGTCGGTGTCCTTCGGTCCTTTCACGTCTTTGTGAGGCCGCACTTCTTCCCACACGCCTTCCGACATGTATCTTCCGCGAACATCTTGGTAGGCGAAGATGAATCCTTCTTTGGAAAACAACTCGCTCGGCCCGAGCGTACCGCGATAGCGATCCACGCCATATGGTCCCACGCTGTACGGTGTCCGCTGCATCATGATCGGGTACTGCTGCGACGTGTCCTTGGGCACGTAGACGCTGGTGAAAAGCTTCACGCCGTCGCGCATGGGGATTTCGTATTCGTACTTGGTGTAAGTCGCCTTGATGTCCTGCGCGGCAGCAAGGCCAGCGAGGCAGAAAACGGCGAGCGGAAACAGGCGTTTGATCATCGGGTCATTCTCTCATAACGCCGCCGTCGACAAACGCTCTCTCACATGGCCATGTCGAGGCGTCGCTAGGGTCCGCCGTTTTACTAGGACATTTTACTAGGACTTGAACGTTAAAGTACGCTGAGGTAGAATCGGCGCATCGTATTGGTGAGCCTCTTCACTGGGGTAGGAGGAAAATATGTGCCGAGTTCACGTGCGTCCGGCAGTCCTGCTTGCTGCCGTTGTTCTTACTTTCTGCGCGATGCCCGCGCATTCGCAGAGCACCTTCGGCCGGATTTCCGGCACGGTCACCGATTCTTCAGGCGCCGCCGTGGTGGGCGCGAAGGTGATCGTGAGAAACACGGACACGCACGCCGTCCGCGAGGTAACCTCCGACTACAAGGGTTTCTACATCGCCGAGAATCTTCCTATTGGCCCGTACGCGGTGGAGGCCGAGCATCCCGGCTTCAAGCGCACTGAGCAAAGCGGCTTCAACCTCTCGGCGGACGGCCGCATCACGGTGGATCTGCAACTGCGCGTCGGCGACGCCAGCCAAACGGTGGAGGTGGCGGCCAACGCCGGACAATTGAATACCGTGTCGGGCGAGATCGCCCACGTGGTCGACCGCGCGCAGGTGGACAATCTTCCCGTGAACGGGCGCAACTACATCGAGTTGTTAACGCTGGTGCCGGGCGTGACGGTGACCAATCCCGATACGTTCAGCATCAACACCAGTTTGAGCGCCACCAACCAAGTGGTCAACGGACATCGCAGCAACCAGAACAACATCACCGTGGACGGCGTGAGCAACCTCGACGCGGGCGCCAACGGCAGCTTGATCAACAACGTCAGCCCCGACTTCCTGCAGGAAGTGAAGATTGAAACGTCCAACTTCTCCTCGGAATACGGCCGGTCGACGGGCGCGTCGTTTGGTATTTATACGAAGAACGGCGGCAACCAGATTCACGGCGGCGCCTTCGAATACTTCCGCAACGACGCACTGGATGCGCGGAACTTCTTTTCCGCCGCAAACACCGAATTGCGCTACAACGATTTCGGTTGGTTGCTCGGAGGACCGATCAAGAAGGACAAGTTGTTCTTCTTCGTCGGCGAGGAATGGAAGCGAATCCGCCAGCAGGCCGCGCCCTCGCGGCAGACGCTGCCGGACACGTTGGAATTGCAGGGTGTCTTCAACGGAAGTGGCCACACCATCGACATGCCCGGCACCAAGACGGCTTTCCCGAACAACAACATCCCCGCCCCGCTGATTACCGCCGACGGCCGTGCCATCGCCAACATCTACACCACGGTAATGCCCCTGGCGGCGATCTTCAACAATACGCCGACCTCGAACAACGCGACCTTTGAAAGTCCCACGAATCTCGATTACCGTGAGGATATCGGACGTTTGGATTACCGCATAAGCGACAAGCACGTCGCGTACGGACGTTGGATCGACGACTTCAACTCCATCGGCGTGCCGAACGGCCCGGGCGGAAGTATTCCCATCACGCCGGAAATTCGCGATCGCCCCGGAAAGAGCGCGCTGCTTTCGGAAACGTGGTCGGTGACGCCGGCAATTGTGAACGAAGCGCACATCGGCGCGAGTTGGAACTCGCAGCATTATTGGAATCAAGGCACATCGTGGGAGCGCACCACGCAAGGCTTCACGTTTCCGCGCGTTTTTAACTCGGAAGGTCCCTACGTCAACGGCATTCCGGACGGCACGATCACAAGTTTCGCCTCCTGGGACGGACCGGCGAAGACGCTCATCGCGCCGACCACGGAAATCGAAATGGGCGACACGGTTTCCATCGTGCGCGGGCAGCACGCCATTCGCACCGGCGCGTTGATCATTCGCAATCGCAAGGATCAGAACGGGCGCTCGGCGTACGACGGCATCGCCACGTTCAACACCAGCGGATTTTCGCAAACCACCGGTTACGCGCTGGCCGACGCACTGCTCGGCAACTTCAATACCTACACGGAAGCAGCTTACGATCCCCTCGGAAAATACCGCTACACGGAGCCGGGGTTCTTCGTGGACGATTCCTGGAGAGTCTCGCGCAAACTCACGCTGAATCTGGGATTGCGCTGGGAATACATGATGGCGATGTACTCGCAAGCCGACAATCTGGCGGAGTTCGTGCCCTCGCTCTACGATCCGAAGCAAGCGGTGCGACTGACCGGCAGCAACATCGTTCCCGGCAGCGGAAACATCTACAACGGACTGGTGCGCGTAGGCAATGGCATCACCCCGGACGGCGCCTACCTGGTGCCGAATGCCAAGGATCCCGCCGTGCTGGCGGTCCCGGACGGCGCGCCGCGCGGGATGTATCCGAATCGCGGCGAATGGGAGCCGCGCGTGGGCTTCGCCTATTCGGTGAATCAGAAGACGGTGATTCGCGGCGGCTACGGCATCTTCTACGATCGCATTCAGGGCAATCCCACGTTCTACACATTGAACAATCCGCCGTACGTAGGCAGCGCGCAATATCAGTACGGCAACCTGTCGCATATTTCCGGCGGCGCCAATGTCCTGCCGATTTGGGGAACGATTCAGACCATCGATCCGAATCTCAAGATTCCGTATTCGCAGCAATTCAGCGTCGGAGTGCAGCGGGAATTGCCGCAGCACTTGTTCGCCGAAGCCTACTATGTGGGAACGCTCGGCCGGCATCTGCTGGACGAGCCGGACATCAATCAACCGACCTGGGCGACGCTGGCATCGGTGCCCTCGACGACGGTGGAAAACACGATTCGTCCCTATCTCGGTTACTCCACGATTCAGCAATTCGAGAGCCGTGCGACATCGAACTATCACGGCATGCAGCTTTATCTGACCCGGCGTTTCGGCGAAAAAGTGCTATTCACCGCCGCCTACACGTTTTCGAAAAACTTGGGCGATGCCTCAAGCGACACCACGAACAACGAGGATTTCTATAATCCCAAGCAGTTCTACGGCCGGTTGACAGGCGGGCTGGATGTGGCGAGCGTTTTCGTAAACACGTTCATATGGAATCTTCCCACGATGCGCGGACAAAGCCAGTTCATGCGCGTGCCGTTCGGCGGATGGCAACTCAGCGGCGTGATCCATTTGCAAAGCGGCCAGGCATACACCGTGACAGGAAGCTCGGCCATCACAGGCACGCGCCTGGCCGATTACCTGGGCGGTCCAACGGAGCTGCCGAACCCTGGACCGAACGGCTGGTGGAATCCGGCGGCCTTCGCGGCGGCCCCTTCCACGCGTTGGGGCACGGCCGGCCCGGGCGACGTTCGGGGTCCCGGATTGCAAACTTACAATCTATCGCTGACCAAGTTTTTCGATCTCACGGAGCGGGTCTCGCTGCGGATGCGCGGCGATTTCATCAATGCGCTCAACAACGTGAATTTCCAGGGACCGAACGTGGATATCTCCTCGAGCAGTTTCGGGACGATTTCGTCCGCCTACCCGTCGCGGAACATTCAGTTCGGATTGAAGCTGCAGTTTTAAATGTCTTAAGCCACAACACTGGGGCCCATTATCTGGCAGGTACTCTGGTGTTCGCAGGCAGCGTGATAAGGTTGACCAATGGACCGCCGTATTGCGTTTGCGGCGCTAATCGCAGCATCTAGTCTTGGCGCGCAAGCTCCTCAATCTTCCGCTGTTTGGTTTGAATTGGACGCTCACGGCGCAGTCTCGAGAGGGAACCTTCCGCACACCTCGTTGACAGCGTCCGCCGTGTCCGCGCCACGCGGCTCTCTTAATTTGGTCGGCGCAAATTTCGCGGTGAAACCCGAGGGTCTGAACGAACTCTCTGGCAAGAGCAACTATTTCATCGGCAACGATCCCAAGAAATGGCGAACCAACGTTTCGCACTTTGCGAAGGTGCGATTCAATAACGTTTATCCGGGAATCGATCTGGTCTACTACGGCAATGGGCCGCGGCTGGAATGCGATTTTGTAGTTGCGCCCGGGGCCGATCCGGGGCGCGTTCGGTTTTCTGCGAGCGGGAGAGCGAAGCCGGTCATCGAAGACGGAGGCAATGTTCGCGTCGGAACGGGAGTCCTGCTGCTGCGCCCGGTCATCTATCAGCAGGACGCGCGCGGGCGTCGCGATGTCGCCGGCGGATACCAGATTCGCCGCGGCCGTGTAGGTTTCGACATCCCGAGCTACGATCGCTCGTTGCCCTTGATTATCGATCCGGTCCTCGTGTATTCCACGTTTCTCGGAGGCAGTTCAAGCGACGCCGCCTGGGGCGTCGCCGTGGATTCTGCCGGTAACGCCTACATCATCGGCCAAACATCCTCAGTGGACTTTCCCACAGTCAAGCCGTTCCAAACGACCACGCAAGAGCTCTGGACGATTTTTGTGAGCAAGATCAGCGCGGACGGTTCCACGCTGCTTTACTCGACGTACCTTGGCGGATCGCCCGGGACATTGCCGCCTCCTGCTCCCGGCGACGCTCCTGGTGGCATCGCCGTGGATGCCGCCGGCAACGCCTACATATCCGGCACCACATACGCGCAGGACTTTCCCACCGTCAATCCGATTCAAGGGAAACTTCCGGGCGGATGTCCGTCCAACAACTTCGGAACGAACTGTGTCCCCGCGGCGGTGGTCGCCAAACTGAATGCCTCTGGGTCGGCCCTAGTTTACTCGACCTACCTGGGTGGGACCGGAGGCGACGGCGCGTCGGCCATCGCCATTGATGCGGCCGGAAGCGCTTATATCGCCGGAACCACCTCGTCGATCGACTTTCCAACCGTCAATCCCTTGCAAGCAACGACACACCGCCGCACGTCTACAGGCTTAGGAGCGAAACTGAATCCCGCAGGATCGGCGCTGGTGTACTCAACCTATCTCGGCGGCTCCGGAAACGATGGAGTGACGGGTATCGCTGTGGATAATTCTGCGAACGTCTATGTGACGGGAGTCACGAGTTCCCAGGACTTTCCCTTGCAGAATCCTTTGCAAGGTAAGCCTGGAAATGGGTTTTCATTGGCGTTTGTCACGAAGATCAACGCGTCGGGTTCAGCCCTCGTTTATTCCAGCTTTCTGAGCGGCAGTGGCGGAGACCAGGGGAACGCGATCGCCGTTGATGCCGCAGGAAATGCGTATTTGACGGGCCTGACGTTCTCGAAGGATTTTCCAACGGCCAATGCAGCCCAAGCTGTGTCCATTGACGCGAGTTGCCCATCGGTGAAGCCGGAGCCGTGCGGCGATGCATTCGTCACGAAAATCAATGCCGCCGGTACGGGGCTCGTCTACTCGACGTTTCTGGGCGGAAGCGGCCCTGATAAAGGATGGGCGATCGCCGTCGATTCCGCGGGCAACGCGCACGTGACAGGAGAAACGGTATCCGCGGATTTTCCAACGCTCAGCCCGCTGCAGGCCGCTGTGGATCCCGATGGTTCCATGTTCGTTGCGAAATACAGTTCTACCGGATCGCTGCTCTACTCGACATATTTTGGCTCACACGCCGCTACCGGCTACGCCATTGCGGTCGACGCATCGGACAACGCCTATATCGCGGGCGGGTTCAGGACTGTTGCGGACGTTGTTTTTCCAGTGGTGAGCGCTCTTCAGCCGGCCAATAACGGGGGCGAGGGTGGGGATGCGGTGATCGTTAAGATCGGTCCTGGCAATTCTCCCGGTGTCGCGACCTCTCCCGGTGTGCTGACGTTTCCAGCACAGATGATCGGGACCGCGAGCTCGGCACAATCGATCACGTTGCTCGCGGCAGGCAGCAGTCCACTGACGATTGCGAGCCTAACCGCCAGCGGTGATTTCGCGCAGACCAATAATTGCGGAACGAGCCTTGCCGCAGGTGCAACCTGCACCATCAATGTGATTTTTGCGCCAACAGTCTCGGGCCCGCGAACCGGCGCGATCACGATCACCGACAATGCGGGAAGCGGCGTGCAAAGCGTAAAGCTATCGGGCGCCATGGTTGCCATCAACGCCGGCGGTGTCGTTGATGGTGCGGCTTTTGGCAGCCGGATTGCCCCGGGTTCGGTCGGCTCGGTGTTTGGCTCGAACCTTGCGCCTTCGGTGATGTCCGCATCGTCACTTCCACTGCCGACAGTGCTCAACGGTGTGAGCGTGACGATCTCCAACAGCAGCAGATCGATACAGGCGCCGCTGTTCTACGTATCGCCGGCGCAAATCAATTTCCAAGTACCTTGGGAATTTCAATCGTCCATTCAGGCCCAATTCACAGTGACCGTGAATGGAGTACCAAGCAAGCCTGCGACAATTGCTTTTGCCGCCTATGCGCCCGGCATCTTCATGTTGAGTTCCGGGTTTGAGCTGGGCGCGGTGGAAATCTCCAACTCCGCGACATTGGCGCAGCCGGTGGGAAGCGTTCCTGGACGCGACGCCCGTCCTGCGATGCCCGGCGAATACATCTCGATCTTTTGCAGCGGACTAGGGGCTGTGACGACAAGCCCGCCTCCTGCCGACGGCTCATCGGCGTCTGTGGGAACGCTATCCAACACCGCGAGCGCCGTCAGCGTGAAATTCAACGGGGTCGCAATAACACCTAGCTTTGCAGGTCTAGCGCCCGGATTCGTTGGGCTTTACCAAGTGGATGTTCAGGTGCCGACAGTGACGCCGGCGCCCTCCGCGGTTATCTCGGTGATTGTCGGCGGAATCCAGTCGAACATTGTCACAATCGCCGTGCAGTGATCCGTTATCCTGTGCCGGTGCAAGCGCGGGCCCGATCGAGTAACAAATCGCGCTCCCGACTGTTTTGGGCCATCGCTGCCGCCCGGGCGAATTCCTCGCGGGCTTCGGACGGACGCCCGAGTTTCTGAAGAAAATCGCCGCGCACAGCCGGCAACAGATGATAGTTCTTCAGCGCCGCGTTTCCATAGAGCGCGTCGACCAACTGGAGTCCCGCCGCGGGACCACGCGCCATGCCCACCGCGACCGCGCGATTCAACTCCACCACCGGCGACGGCGCGGTGGCCAGGAGCTCATCGTATAGCGCGGCAATTTGCGCCCAGTTTGTTTCTGCCGCCACCGCCGTGCGGGCGTGACACGCGGCGATCGCCGCTTGCAGCGTGTACGGTCCACGTTTCTCGCTCAGATGTTCGGATTGCGCAAGCGCCGCGAGTCCTCGATGGATCAGCAGGTGGTCCCAACGCGAGCGATCTTGATCGAGCAAAAGAATCGGCTCGCCCGACGGTCCCACGCGCGCTTTCGCACGCGACGCGTGGATCTCCATCAATGCGAGCAATCCATGTGCTTCCGCTTCGTCTGGCACAAGTCCCACGAGAATGCGCCCGAGTCGCATCGCTTCATCGCACAACGACGATCGCATCCAGTCGTCGCCGGAGGTTGCCGCGTATCCTTCGTTGAAAATCAGATAAATCACTTGAAGCACCGAGGCGAGCCGCGCCGTGAAATCGTCGCCACGGGGAACTTCGAACGGTACGCCTGCTTCCGAGAGCGTGCGCTTGGCGCGCACGATGCGTTGCGCGATCGTCGGCTCCGCCGCCAGAAATGCGCGGGCAATTTCGGACGTCGTCAGCCCGCCGAGCAGTCGGAGTGTCAAAGCCACGCGCGCTTCGGTGGCCAGCACCGGATGGCAGGCGATGAAAACCAGTCGCAGCAAGTCGTCGCCAATGTCGTCGTCCATCGCGGCCGCCAGGTCGGGTGTTTCTTTCTCGCGCTCGGCCAACTCACGCCCGAGGATTTCGTGCTTCGTATCGGCGAGCTTTCGATGGCGCAGGTAATCGATGGCGCGATGTTTCGCCGTGGCCATGAGCCACGCACCGGAGTTTTGCGGGATGCCGGATTTCGACCACTGCGTGACCGCCGCCAGGAGCGCGTCCTGCGCCAATTCCTCGGCGACACCCACGTCGCGCACAATGCGAGTCAGCCCGGCGATGATCCGGGCCGACTCGATGCGCCAAACGGTCTCGATTGCGCGTTCTGTGTCGTGTTGTTTAGAATCGGCATTCACCGCCACCGATCACATCACGTTCGCGCGGGCGATACAACTAGCCGCGTTTGTATCCCGGCTTTTCCATTTGTTCAAGCAGGCGCGCCCGGCGCTCGCGCAGCTCGGGCGTGAACGTCTCAAAGTCGTTGACGTCTCCAATCGGCCGGAGTTCGATTTCCACGCCGCTGCCACCGAAGGGCCCGCGCTTCAGCCATTGGACGGCTTCATCCATATCGCGCACTTGCCAGATCCAGTAGCCTGCGATCAACTCCTTCGTTTCCGCAAACGGTCCGTCGATGACCGTGGGCGTGTCGCCGGAAAACTTCACGCGTTTCCCTTTGGACGACGGCGTCAGCCCGTCGGCGGCCAGCATGACGCCGGCTTTTACAAGCTGCTCGTTGTATTTGCCCATCACCTCGAACATTTCCGTGGGCGGCAGTCCGCCCGCTTCGGAGTACTCGCTCGCTTTGATAAAAACCATTACTCGCATGTGATCTTTCTCCTTATTTTCGATTCGGCGCGCCGACTCTTTTTGGGTACAAGCCGCAGCTCGCTTCTACTGATACGTCGAACGGGGAATCGCCAAATCGACAGCATGACCGACGATTTTGATTCTATGTAAGAATCACGGAATGGGATCGGAACGATTCTCCGCGACTGGCAACTCGTTTAGTATCCACGAATGGCGTGGCAGCGGACCTGCTACGCTTCACGTGCACCACTCCGACGACGAAGCGTGGCACGTGTTGGAGGGAGAACTCACGTTCCTGTACGCCGACCGCTCGGAAACGGCCGGTCCAGGGACCACCGTGTTTGTACCGGCGGGTGTTGCGCATACATTCACAGCCGGACCAGGAGCGCGTTACCTGATCGTCCTGACGCCGCGAGTCAGTGCATTGATCGCAGCGCTGCAAGCCGACCGCGACCCGAGTCATCAGCATGAGATTTACCGGCGGTTCGAGTCCGAGTTGCTGGAGTAAATCGTGTCCCGCAGCGTCGCTTATTCAAACGGTTCTTTTACCGCAGAGACGCAGAGACGCAGAGAAACCTCGTTATCGCACGTGCTTGGTTTTCTCTGCGTCTCTGCGTCTCTGCGGTGAAAAAACCATCGGAGAACGTTGATTAGTTTGCCGTCGACGTGTGATCGTGGACGATCACCCACTTCACGCCTTGACGCCGCAGGACCAGCGTGAAAATCCCCGTGGGATTGGTGTCCTTCAGTTGCAGCCGGAAGCGTCCATAGACCACCGCTGCGTCCGGCGCGAGCACGGTGATCTCGAGGTTCTCGAATGCCAGATGTCCCATCGTTTCCGGCGACGTTCCATAGCGCTTCTTGTAACGCTCCGCGATCGCGTTGTAGCCGGTCGTGACGGTGTCGCCGGAAAAAAAGCTCAAGTCTTGCGTGTGCGAGTAGGACGCGAGAAAACCGTCGAGGTCGCCGCGATTCCATGCTTCGACTTGCGCGTCGAGCACGGCGCGGATGTTAGCCGCCGGCGTGTGAGCTTGCGGCGTCAACAACGCGAGCAAAAGAAGCAGCGTCATTTTTCTTTCCCCTTTGTCGCGACTTCAATGAAAGCCAGCGCCGCGCGCGATAGCGGCTTGTCCTGGCGATAGATCAATCCAATTTGAATCGGCATACCGTCGCGCAGCGGCACCACGGCGAGGCTGCCGTCGTCGACTTCGGCTTTGGCGTACGCCGAAGCGAGAAACGACACGCCGAGTCCCGCGAGCACGAAGCGCTTGATCATTTCACTCGATTCCAGTTCCATCGACACCGTCAGATCGTCCTGCACCGATTGCAGAAATTCGTCGAGCATGGCGCGGGTGCGGCCGGCGCGCGGCAGCAGCAGCGGGTAGGGAACTACGTCCTGCGGGACGATGCGTTTGTGATTCGCGAGCGGATGATCGGCGGGCACGAGCAAGCCTACTTCGTCGCGATGAATCGCGGCGCGCTGCAAGCGGCGATCTTGCACCGGCAGTTGCGTGATCCCGAAGTCGAGCGCGTTATCGACCACGCGCTGCACCACCGTGGATCCGTGTTCGCGAAAAATGCTGATCTGCACCGCGGGATAGAGCTTCTTGAATCCCGCAAAGACGCTCGGCAGGATGTACAGGCAAATCGCTTCATTCGCGCCGATCGCCAGTTCGCCGCGCGGCGTGGCGGCCATTTCTCCGATCTCCTCTTGCGCCCGGCGCCGCAGCTCGAGCATTTGCCGCGCATATTCGGTGAATCGGCGGCCTGCGGCGGTCAGCGCCACGCGGCTCGACACGCGATCGAACAGGCGCGCGCCGATTTCCTCTTCCAGTTGGCGAATCTGCGCGCTGACGGCGGGTTGCGAGCGGAAGCACGCTTCCGCCGCGCGGGAAAAGCTTCCCAGGCGGACAATCTCAAGGAATACGCGCAGTTGATCGAGGTCCATCGGGCAGGTCCATTGTACATTGCCGCCGAGTGCAAGCAAGCTCACGTTCCACGCGGTTATAGCAAGATCTCGCAAAACCAGTCAACATCGCGAAAGAACAAATTCGCGGCTGCTTCGTATCATTCATCATATGAAAGACACATTCATCGCTCTCGTTTTGTTTTCCTCATTGGCCTTGGCTGCGCCGAGCTCCGACACCGTGCTGTGCGCGCGGATCGGCGTGCAAACTCCTTTCGGGGCGGCGCAGGTACGTCGCGAAGTTCGTTTTCAGCTCTGCACGCCCGACGGGACGCCGTTGAACCGTCCCGTGAATCTGGAATTGTCGGTGATGCCGCTTACGGGCCTGGCGACGCCAGGAATTCTAAGCGTTGTAGGGGTGTCCAGCGACTCCCAAGGCCGCTTTTCTTTCACCTACGGTGGCAGCGTGACGCCCGGCACAGCCGTTTCGGAGGAATTGCACAGGTTTTTGCTCGACGGCCGCGTGATCGCAAGCTTCGTGTTGAGGCAGACACCGGACGGTGTTGAGTTCATGCGCGCCCCCGAGAATCTCGCGGGCATTGGCGAAGGCGAAGCGCAGAGCAAGATTTTGCAAGACGCCCGGCTATCGCGACGTATCCTGTTACCATGACGGAGCGAATTCACTCTCCAGCGGTTCTCCCGGAGCGCGAGCTTATCGCCGACCATCGCGATAAGTGGCTCGCGGTTTTGGACAAGCACGGCGTCCGACGCCCGAAATCGCTGCATCAAGTGAATTTCAAAGTGGGCGGCGTGCAGGCGACCTCCGGCGAAGGACCAGGCACGGTGGAGTTGGAGCCGTTCTATCCGCATGTGCTGGTGATCAACTTGTCGCGCACGCAACACATGAGTCAAGAACGCGGCGGACGGCGCTTCGAGGGCGACATGCTGCGCGGCGAAATGGCGTTGATGCCGTCCGGCATGCCGAGCAAGTGGTCGTGGCGCAATGAATGCGATCGCGTCGACTTGATGGTGTGTCCCGAAGTTTTCGGCGACGGCCGGCGCTTGGACGTGATCGATCGCTTCCATTTTCGCGATCCGGAACTCGAGGCGCTGGCGCGCCGAATGCACGCCGAAGCGGGCCGCGACGCGATGACCGAGCGCTTGTACGTGGAATCGATGATCATGCAGGCGGCGGTGATCCTGCTGCGCCGCTATTCAACCGCGCCGGAGCCGGCCAAGACCCTGCCGAATTCCGGATTGACCCGCAGCCAGGTGCGCCGCGTGCTCGATTACATCGAAGAGAACCTGCATCGCGACGTGGCGCTGCGCGATCTCGCCGACGTCACGGACTTGAGCTTGCATCACTTCGCGCGCATGTTCAAACGCACCATGGGAGCCGCGCCGCATCGCTATGTGCTGGAACGCCGCGTCGATCGCGCCAAGGAAATGTTGCGCGACGGTGGGGAGAGTCTCGTGGAGATCAGTTTGTCGCTCGGCTTCAGCAGCCAAAGTCACTTTACGAACACGTTTCGCCGATTGGTGGGCGCGACGCCTGGGGAGTTCCGCTTGCAATCGTAAACAAGTTCGGTCGTGGCTCAATTTGAATTCGATCCCAGTGGAACTGTGAGCCAATCGTCTGCGTAGCCGCTTTGTATCTCTTTTGTATCAGGTTTGTATCAGGGCACGGCTTCAGCCGTGCCGACCGAGACGTTTGGAAATCGTGGGCTTTAGCCCCCGGCAAACAACGG